>Ga0207422_1000094_pt1 | contig 342663 bp, 314 predicted proteins | sample MarCyaLeptolynsp_FD_187757 | JGI IMG/M metagenome (GOLD analysis project Ga0207422, IMG submission 187757) | Marine cyanobacterial communities from Panama - species 1 Leptolyngbya sp. (SPAdes) | ecosystem: Environmental > Aquatic > Marine > Unclassified | place: Panama: Panama City | collected...
GCCGATGGTGCGGGTGGAGGGACTCGAACCCCCACGGCAAAGCCACTGGTACCTAAAACCAGCGCGTCTACCAATTCCGCCACACCCGCCTTCGGCGCCAGCTTTCTTAGGCGGCGCTCTCTATACCACACGATCTCGCCGTGTCACCAGCCGAATGGCCGGTTTTGGTGAGATCCGCCGCAAAATCCGCCAAATACATCCCCGCTGGCGAATTCTGATTTAAACTCAGCGACTTGCGCCATGGCCCCCTGCCCTGTAATCCACTATGCAGCGCAAGATGCCGCTCGGCCGGGACCGCTCGGGGGCATATGTCTAAGACCACTTGCGACGAATGACAGGGGATGCGGCAAGGCCATCGATGCTCTTTAACTCACCAGAATATATTCTCTTATTCTTGCCGCTGGTCCTCTTGGTCTATTTCAGCCTGAACCACTTTCGGCTGATCGCCGCGGGCAAGGTTTGGCTGGTTCTCAGCTCGCTGTTCTTCTACTCCTATTGGAATCCGATCTATCTGCCCCTGATTGGGCTGTCCATCATCGTCAATTTCAGTCTGGGCCTCGCCATCCAGAACCAGCGGCAACGCATTACGCTGGGGGACCCTGACCATAAGCAAGAGATCCCGAAAAATATTCTGACCCTGGGCATTCTCTTTAATATCGGCCTCTTAGGCTACTTCAAATATGCGGACTTCTTTTTAGGCAGCATCAATTGGGTGACGGGAAGCGAACTTGAATTGCTGAAAATCACGCTGCCGCTGGCCATCAGCTTCTTCACATTTCAGCAAACCGCCTATTTGGTCGACGCCTATAAGAAGGGCATCAAAGAACGAGATTTCCTGAACTATTCGCTCTTCGTTACCTTCTTTCCGCAATTGATCGCCGGACCGATTGTGCACCACAAAGAGATGATGCCGCAGTTCAAGCAATTGCGGGCAAAGGTTCTCAACTTAGATAATGTGTCGATGGGCTTGGTGATCTTTGTCATCGGCCTGTTCAAGAAACTCATCATCGCCGACACATTTGCCATATGGGCCAATGCCGGCTTTGAGAGCCAACAGGCGCTGTCGTTGCTGGATGCATGGCAAGCGGCGATCGCCTTCACGTTCCAGCTCTACTTTGACTTTTCCGGTTATTCGGACATGGCGATTGGCGCGGCTTTACTGTTCAACATTCGCCTGCCCGTGAACTTTCGCTCCCCTTACAAGGCGGTCAACATCCAAGACTTTTGGAACCGTTGGCACATCACACTTTCCAACTGGCTTCGCGACTATCTTTTCGTGCCGCTCGGAGGATTCAAGCGATCCATCCCGCGTGTTTACATGGCGTTATTTTTGACCATGCTCTTCGGCGGGCTATGGCACGGAGCCGCTTGGACATTCGTTGTATTTGGGGCCATGCATGGCGCCGCTCTGGTCTTGCACAGACATTGGCGACGGAAAAAGATGCAGATGCCGGACCGCATGGGTTGGCTGATGAACATCTTATTCATCAATTTTTCGCTCGTCCTGTTTCGGTCAGATACGTTCGAGCGTGCTGTCGGCGTCTATCAAAGTATGTTCGGTGTCCATGGCGTCATATGGCCGGGCAGTGCGGCAACAGTCACACTTGCGGGTTTGCTGACCCAAGACCCTCTCAATACGGCCTTTCAAGGCTTGGAAATAATGTCACCCTTTTCCCTCCTTCATACGCTCATTTTTGCGGTCGTCGCCTTCAAAATGCCCAATGCCCTCGAAATCACAGGATATATCCCTTATAAAGGCGCCTTGCGTTTCCGGCGAAACCTGGCTTGGGCGTTAGCGATCGCAACCGGTGCATTTTTATGTTTGATGACTTTCCTCGGCGACGACAGACCGCAGGAATTCTTATACTACCAATTCTGAGGCGTATGATGAAACTCAGAACCGTATCCACCCCCTCTCGCAACACCAAGTCTATTGGTTTTATTGCCAGCATATTTGGTTGCCTCGGCCTGCTGCTCGCCGTCTATATCGGCGCCTTCTTTCTCCAATTTGGCGCTCCGGTCAGCTCTCTTTGGTGGATGCGAAATGTTCTCTACATCAAAGAAGACCTTGCTCAACAAGGTGACGGCGACCGCATTCTCATTATTTCCGGATCGAACAGCCTTTTGGGCATCGACAGTGCCCTGCTTGAAGAAGAGACCGGCCGGCCCGTTGTCAATCTGGCTCACAGCGGCCTATTGGGCATGCCCTATATGGTTTATCTGCTGGAAAAACACGTCAAACCTGGTGATACAATTGTCATGCCCTTGGAAGCGGACTTTTACGAAACACCGGTTCCTTTCTATACGGACTATGTGAACAATATCCTTGCTTGGGGCCAGGACCATTGGAACTCATTGTCCTTTTCGGAAAAAGCAACGGTCTTTCTCAAGACATCACCTTGGCGCATCCTCGAAGGCCTTCGCGCCAAAGCCTCCTCCGCGCCGATCAATCCGTTGAAGACCCTGACCCGCGAGGAGGTATTGCAAGGCATTCAAACGGCGTGGGCCGAGCCAAATTCAGAGTGGCCTGGTTATATCTATCAAAGCGTCAATCGGCACGGCGATATACTGGTGTCGCCGGACATACCGCAAACAGAACAGTTTAAAAGACAGTATAATTGGGGCCGGCCTTATTACACCAAAGTCAACGACAGTATCTCCGACGAGTTTGTGACCCAATACGCGCGAATTCAGGACCTCGCCAAAGAACGCAATGCGGATGTTTTCTTGACCTGGTCAGTTATGGCGAAGAACAGATTCTTCAATCTCGACAAGATGCCCCGACGGCGCAGACTACAGAAGTTTGTCGATCTTTTGGAAGAAGCCGATATTGAAATCCACTGCAACCCAATCCACTTCTATTTCGACCCACAGTTCTTTTTCGACACCATGCATCACCTCAACGCAAAAGGTGCGCAAATGCGGACCGAGAACCTCGCCGACTGCATGTTGTCGGAAGATGACAGCCGTCTTAACGGCAAAATTCCATTTGAGGCCGGCTTGGCCCATGTCAGATCTCAAGAGGAACTCGCGCGACAGGAACTGGGTTTGCCGGCGCCACAGCAATAATCAGACACCGACGCTTATGAGGTCTCCATGATGTGCTGAAAGACCTCAGGTACCACATGCGGCAAGTCTTCGGCGATCAGCCCGCGATCGAGCCAATTGCCGCACTCCCCGTGAATCCAAACACCGGCGCATGATGCCTCAAAAACCGGCATTCCCTGTGCCATTAATCCAGCAATAAAACCGGCGAGCACATCTCCCGAACCGGCGGTCGCCAACCATGGCGGCGCATTCGTGTTGACAACAACGCGGCCGCCCGGATCTGCAATGACGGTGTCCGCTCCCTTAAACACAACAACAGAGCCGGATTTTTGCGAAGCCAAACGGGCCGCGTCCACTTTTGAGCTTTGAGTTTTCAGTAGGCCCGGCCACAGCCGGTCAAATTCGCCGGTATGAGGCGTGAGAACCGTGCGATCGTGAAGGGATGAAAATAGCTGATGCGGATCGTCTTGGAAGGACGTCAGGGCATCGGCATCCAAAACAGTCGCTCGTTGCAAGGACAGAACATGAAGAACATTCTGGGCAGTGTCCTTTCCCACGCCCGCCCCCGGGCCGATGACAATAGCATTTTTGCGAATATCCGATGTCAGTTCCCGCAGTCCGGCCAGATCCTGAAAAGATCGCACCATGATCGATAAGAGCTGCGAGGCATTGATATGAAGCGCGTCCGCGGGACAAGCTACCGTCGCCAGACCGGCGCCGATACGCAGGGCCCCCATGGCGCTCATCCGGGCCGCCGCCGACGTTTCGGCGCCCCCGCTAATCACCAAAGCGTGGCCTTTGGTATATTTATGGTCGCTCAGTTGCGGCACCGGGAAACGATGCTGCCATAGAGCGATCGTGTTCTCCCAGACCTGCAAGTTCAATCCGTCGACGACGCTGTTGGGAATCCCGATGTCAATCACACGAATGTCGCCGCACAATTCCCGGGCCGGTAGCAAAGTGTGGCCGATCTTTTTCCGGCAGAACGTCACCGTCAGCTCGGCGGGGAGCGCATATCCCCATATCTGACCGCTATTGCCATCAACACCGCTTGGCACGTCCACCGCCACAAGCCCAGCGCCAGAGGTTTCCGCCGCTTTAAGAGTCTCCAACACAACACCATCAATCGGGCGGCTCAGACCCGCGCCAAAAACCGCATCGACAATCACATCCGTATTGGTCGTCAAATCCGGCGACAAAGCCTCGATACCGCCGTCCCACCGCGCGGCCATGAGCGCGGCATCCCCGCTCAGCTTGGTCGGATCGCCCAGCAGGCCCAAACGCACTTGCCACCCTTTTGCCTTAAGATGTCGTGCAATGACAAAACCGTCCCCGCCATTATTGCCGGGACCACACAAAATGGACACTCTGCCGGCGGGCCAAAACTCTTGAATCGCTTCGGCGCATCCTCGACCGGCATTCCGCATCAATTCTTCACCGCTCAGTATCGACTTCATGGTGGCGCGGTCGGCGTCATACATTTGTTCAACTGTAAAGAGTTCGTCAGTCATCAAAATATTTTCTTGATACAAACTATCTCACGTGAGCCATTTTTCAGTACACTCTATCGTATCGCGATCACACACCATCTGTCCAAGTGGACAGAGCATTCAAAGCACTCTCTAGACGTTCATCACTCTTACAAAAACAAAAGCGTACAAAGTCCTGAGGCGCAGGCGCCTCTGGGCCATAAAATGGTGACAAAGGGATCAAGGCGACACCTGCCTCTGCAATCAGTTTTTTGCAAAACTCAAGATCGCTTTGGCCGCGGGAAAACGAAGAGATATCGGCCACAAGGAAGTAGGTGCCGTCACAAGGCAGCGTTTGCCAACCGATTTCCTGCAAGCCGTCCGCCAGACTCTGCCGGCCTCGCGCCATCTCCTGGGCAAGAGAGTCAAAATACGATTCCTCTTTCTTGAGCCCTTGCGCCACGGCCAGCTGCAGATTGGGGGGCGTGGTGAAGGTCAAAAATTGATGCGCTTTGGCAACCGGCTCAAGCAGCTCCGCGCATGCCGTGATATAGCCGACTTTCCAACCGGTCAGAGAAAAGCTTTTGCCCGCCGACCCAATCTTGAGGCATCTTTTCTCCAGGCCGGGCAACGTGATCATTGGAATGAACGTGGCCGGGGCAAACACCAAATGCTCATAAACTTCATCACAAACAACGTAAGTATCAAAGGTTTCGACCAACTCGGCTAGAGTCTCTAATTCATCGCGGGTAAAGACCTTGCCGATCGGATTCATCGGGTTATTGAGAACCAGGGCTTTGGTGTGCGGGCTGAAAGCCTCCCGCAACTCTTTTATCGGTAGCGACCAATGGGGCGGCTGCAAGCGGACCGGCTTCGCGATGGCGCCCATCGCTTCGACAATCGGCCGATAGCAATCATAGACCGGTTCAATAAGGACCACTTCATCTCCCGGATTGAGTAAACCCATAAGGCTGGCGGTCAACGCTTCCGTTGCACCGGACGTGACCAAAACGTCCGTCTGCCAATCCGCCTCTATGCCGTAAAATCGACGATCATGATCGGCCACCGCTTGCCTCAGTTCGGGCAAACCCAACATGGGCGGATATTGATTGGGTCCTTCCATCGCATGTCGCGCCGCAGTCTCTCGAATGTCCGCCGGCCCGTCAGTATCGGGGAAGCCCTGCCCGAGATTGACGGCTTTATGCTCGACAGCAAGCGCAGAGATGACGGAGAAGATTGTCGTTGGTTGGGCGGATAAGACCGCGTTGGCTGATTTCACTGATAACTCCTCACTCTTTAGTGGCCGCCATGAAGCACAGAATTTAAGCACCGGACGACGACTCGCCCATAACAGACAAGCAGACCGGCGACTATTGCTCACAGTTCGCGCACCTTGCCTATTTTTTAGGCAAAACACTCGCTCTGTTTGCCCGGAACGTGAACTCCTATCAAAAAATCACCGGAAAAGCAGGCTTTTTTGAGTGGTTAACGATTGGCACGAGTTCTGCTTATGGATATACCAAAGGTGCTTGTTTACGCGCCACCATCAAACCTGCGGATTAGTGCGGATATGAAAAAAATTGAGGCGATAATCAAGCCGTTCAAGCTCGATGAAGTCAAAGAGGCTCTACAAGAAGTCGGACTCCAGGGCATCACCGTTGTCGAAGCCAAAGGATTTGGCCGACAAAAAGGACATACGGAACTGTATCGAGGCGCCGAGTATGTGGTCGATTTTTTGCCCAAGCTCAAACTCGAAATTGTTTTGGCTGATGACCAGTTAGAGGGTGCTCTTGAGGCGATACAACAAGCCGCACAAACAGGCCGAATTGGAGACGGGAAGATCTTTGTCACCGATGTCCAAGAAGCCATACGCATAAGAACCGGGGAAACCGGTCGTGACGCGATTTAAAGCGTTGGGAATTTGGGAGTGATTGGAAAGACAATAAAAAACTCATCTTTCTAGATGCCGCGAGGCCGGCAAACAGCCTCATTCGAAGTGCCCCAAAAGCACTTCGGCAATTCGACAGCCGCCCAGGCGGCTTTTTATCTTTCGTGAAAAACAGGAATGAAACCTATGGCTGACGCAAAAAGTGTTTTGCAAACGATCAAAGAGAAAGACGTAAAATACGTCGATCTGCGCTTCACCGACCCTCGCGGCAAATGGCAACACGTGTCATTTGATGCAGACTTGATCGACGAAGATTTCTTCGTCGATGGCACCATGTTTGACGGCTCGTCCATCTCAGGCTGGAAAGCGATCAATGAATCGGACATGACCTTGATCCCCGACCCGTCAACGGCGGTAATGGATCCTTTTGCCGCTCAAAACACACTGATCTTGGTGTGCGACATTCACGAACCGTCGACCGGTGAACCTTATAGCCGCGACCCGCGGTCAATTGCGAAGAAGGCCGAAGCTTACCTGCTGCAAACAGGTATCGGTGACCGCGCCACATTCGGACCGGAAGCCGAGTTCTTCATTTTTGACGATGTGCGCTTTGAAACCTCACAAAACCGTACCGCTTTCGAAATCGACTCCACAGAAGGCCCTTACAATACGGGCACAATGTATGAGATCGGCAACCTGGCGCATAGACCGCGCGCAAAAGGCGGCTATTTCCCCGTACCGCCGATCGACAGCGGACAAGATATCCGCTCCGAAATGTTGACGGTCATGAAAGAGATGGGTGTCGAAACTGAAAAGCACCATCACGAAGTGGCACCGTCACAGCACGAGCTGGGCATCAAGTTCAACACACTAACATCCATAGCCGACCATCTGCAGATCTATAAATACTGCACCCATATGGTCGCGCACGCTTACGGTAAAACAGCAACCTTCATGCCCAAGCCCGTTTACGAAGACAACGGATCCGGCATGCATTGTCACCAATCCATCTGGAAAGGCGACACGCCGCTCTTTGCCGGTTCGGAATATGCCGATCTGTCGGAAATGTGCCTGCACTATATCGGCGGCATCATTCGCCATGCGAAGGCTATCAATGCTTTCACCAACCCCAGCACCAACAGCTACAAGCGTTTGGTCCCAGGTTTTGAGGCTCCGGTCCTGCTGGCCTATTCGGCGCGCAACCGTTCCGCCTCTTGCCGGATTCCTTTTGCACCCTCGCCGAAAGGCAAGCGTGTTGAAGTTCGCTTCCCGGATCCGACAGCCAATCCTTATCTTGCTTTCTCAGCCATGCTCATGGCCGGCATTGACGGGATTGAAAACAAGATTCACCCGGGCGATCCCATGGACAAAGACCTTTACGATCTGCCGCCGGAAGAATTGGCTGACGTTCCCCAGGTTTGCGGCAGCTTGAGAGAAGCCTTGGAAGCACTCGATGCTGACCGGGCCTTCTTGACCAAAGGTAACGTGTTCAACGACGACCAGATCGATGCCTATCTCGAATTGAAATGGGATGAAGTCTATCGCTTCGAACAAACACCGCATCCTGTTGAATTCGACATGTATTACAGCGTCTAATTCAGACCAAAAACGAATAGAGGGCCGGAGCGCTTGCTCCGGCCCTTTTTCTTTGCCTAAACTGAGCACGGTAAAACAGCAAGATCCAAAACATGCCCCTTATTCCATCAAGAGAATTGGTCCAAAGAGCCGAGCGCGAAATCGAAACGTGGAGCGCTCCGCGCTCTATCGAGCAACTGGATAACGACGAGGTTCAATTCGTCGACATCCGGGACATTCGGGAACTTCAAAAGCTGGGCACCATTCCGGGGGCCTTTCATGCCCCGCGCGGCATGCTGGAATTTTGGGTCGACCCGGACAGCCCCTATGCCAAAACGATTTTTCAGAGCGACAAGACATTTCTGTTGTTTTGCGGCAGTGGTTGGCGCTCGGCTTTAGCCGCCAAGTCGCTTCAGGATATGGGCTTTAAAAATGTCGCCCATATCGGCGGCGGTTTTAGCGCCTGGACAGAAGCCGGCGGTGCAGTTGAAAAAAGCTGATCAGACACTCAACTTCGTTCACGCTGCATAGAACCGTTCCAATCTTCCGCCGAAATACTTGTGAAAACTCATTCAATTCTTACATAAACTCCGCTTACGGAGTTTTCAACTAAACCAACAAAAACCCCAGTAATTAACAAGCGGTTGTGAAGTGTTAACAGGCCTGCTTTTTCCATCAAATTGCAATTGACAAGGGCATATTGCAGGCATACGCTTTTCATACTCATCGAAGAGACAGGAGGATAAAAATTGACTCCACCGACACATGAGTCGGATGAAAATTTGAACTTTTTGATGTTAAAGCCCGGCTTCTGCAAATCGGGCGGTGCGCGACAGGCACCCATATAGCAGCCCTGCCGAGAAAGCGTTTATCGCATGGGAGCGGCAGGGTTGTTGCGTGAAATTTTCTCTTCTTATGAGCCTCTTGAAGAATCAGACCCTTTAATTTTGCCGAATCTGCGCTAAGTATATAAACGGTCGCTTCCCTACTATTTGAAACGAATATGGCGCGCAAAAAGGCAGCAGCAAAAAAAGACCTGTTTTCATCCTCAAAAACGGATAAGGCCTCAAAAGCCTATACCGCAAAAGATATTGAGGTCTTGGAAGGTTTAGAGCCGGTCCGCAAAAGGCCGGGCATGTATATCGGTGGGACGGACGAACGAGCCGCGCACCACTTATTCGCCGAAGTTCTCGACAATTCCATGGATGAGGCCGTGGCCGGCCACGCCACATGGATTGAAATTGACGTGGACAAAGACGGGTTTGTCACGGTTTCGGATAATGGGCGCGGTATCCCGATCGATCCTCATCCCAAGTTCAAAACCAAATCGGCACTTGAAGTGATTCTCACCACGCTTCATTCCGGCGGCAAGTTTTCCGGCAAAGCTTATGAAACATCGGGCGGCCTGCACGGCGTTGGGATTTCGGTGGTCAACGCCCTATCGGACACTTTGGATGTAGAAGTCGCAAGGGATCGGCAGCTCTATACCCAGACCTATACCCGCGGCAAACCAAAGGGAAAACTCAAGAAAGCCGGTAAGGTTCATAACCGGCGCGGGACACTCATTCGGTTTCGCCCAGATGATCAAATTTTCGGATCGGATTCAAAACTGAAACCGGCCCGCTTACACCGTATGGCGCGTTCGAAGGCCTACCTTTTCGGCGGTGTTGAAATTCGTTGGGCCTGCGCGCCGGAACTGATCACCGGCAAAGACACGACACCGGAAAAAGATGTCTTTCATTTTCCCGGCGGGTTGTCAGACTTCCTGAAAGTTCAAATTGAAGATCGCAAAACAGTAACAGCGGAGCCTTTTGCCGGCGAGGTTAAGCGGGAGAATGGCAGCGGCGGCACGGTCGCTTGGGCCGTGACGTGGGTTCCGGGCGGTGTTGCCGGCGGCGCCGACGGGTTTCTCAATTCCTATTGTAATACGATCTTCACGGCCGATGGCGGCACCCATGAAAGCGGTTTCCGGACGGCGCTTACCAAAGGTCTGAAAGCCTATGGCGAACTGGCCGGTGTGAAAAAGACCTCACAGATTACAGCGGACGATGTCGTCAGCACATCCGCCGCCATGCTGTCGGTTTTCATTCCAAATCCGGAATTTCAGGGGCAGACCAAGGAAAAGCTCTCAACACCAGACGCTGCCAAATTGGTGGAATCCGCCGTCCGCGATCATTTTGAGCATTGGCTCACGGCGTCACCGGCCGAATCCAACAAATTGCTGCAATGGGTGATCGACAGAGCGGACGAACGCATCCGGCGACGCCAGGAGAAAGAAGTCAGCCGAAAGGCCGCAACCCGCAAATTGCGGCTTCCGGGAAAGCTTGCCGATTGTTCGCGCAATACATCGGAAGGCACCGAGCTGTTTCTGGTGGAAGGGGATTCCGCCGGCGGTTCAGCCAAACAAGCGCGCTTAAGAGAAACCCAAGCCATCCTGCCTCTCAGAGGCAAGATCCTGAATGTCGCAAGCGCCGGCAAAGACAAGCTGAGTGCCAATCAGGAGCTCTCGGATCTTATTCAAGCGCTCGGCTGTGGGATCGGCGACCGATATGATGAAAGCGCCCTACGCTATGAGCGCATCATCATCATGACCGATGCCGACGTGGACGGCGCCCATATTGCGTCTTTGCTGATCACGTTCTTTTACCGCTCCATGCCCGAACTGATCGAAGCCGGTCATCTCTATTTGGCTGTGCCGCCACTCTACCGTCTGGCCCGCGGCGGCAAAACGCTCTATGCCAGAGACGATCCCCATAAGGATGAGCTGCTGGAAAGCGAATTCAACGGCAACGGTAAAGTCGACGTCAGCCGCTTTAAGGGCTTGGGTGAGATGATGCCCGCTCAACTGAAAGAAACCACGATGCTGCCAGGCAAGAGGACCCTGCTCCGGGTGGTCTTGCCGGATGATAAAAGTGAGAAGTCCAACACTTCGAGCTTGGTCGAGCAACTGATGGGCCGGAAACCTGAGCTCAGGTTTAAGTACATTCAGGAAAACGCCACTTTTGTTAAGAATTTGGACGTGTGATTTAAGGCCGAGTGTGACCTCCACACATCACTTAACCATTGGTTTTTCTTGACATTTTGCGACGGATAAATATGTTGCGCCGCAATATCGGAATCGCGCCGCTGATTCAGGGCGGCGCATACAAGCGATGAGCCGGCGACGATAAAAACGGCGCGGCAAATTGGCTGATAAACGGCGCACAAGAATTGTGGGCCTGACAAGATGTCCCGGCACAGATGAAACCAATCGCCGGGTGATATATCCATATCAAACGGTAAGGTAATTCATGAGTTTCGATCATCTGGGCCTCAGCCCTGCTATTCTAATGGCCATTAAGGCTGCGGGGTATTCGTCCCCTACTCCCATTCAAGAACAAGCCATTCCGGCCGCTATAGAAGGCCGCGACATTCTGGGGATCGCCCAAACCGGGACCGGAAAGACTGCGTCTTTCACACTGCCGATGATTGAGCGCCTATCGCGCGGTCGGGCCAAAGCCAGAATGCCACGGTCCCTAATATTGGAACCGACACGCGAGCTTGCTGCCCAAGTCGCCGAGAACTTCGAAACCTACGGTCAGAACCACAAGTTATCCATGGCACTTTTGATCGGAGGTGTTTCCTTCGACGAACAAGAGCGCAAACTGGATCGCGGCGTGGATGTTCTGATCGCAACACCCGGCCGATTGATTGACCATTTTGAACGCGGCAAAGTGATGCTGAACGGCGTGCAAATCCTCGTAGTTGATGAGGCCGATCGCATGCTTGATATGGGATTCATCCCCGATATTGAGCGAATTGTGAAAATGACGCCCTTTACCCGTCAGACTTTGTTCTTCTCCGCAACGATGCCGAAAGAAATTCAACAGCTGACCGACCAATTTCTACAGAATCCAAAACGTGTTGAGGTTGCACGCCCATCCTCAACAACGGAAACGGTCGAACAATCTTTGGCAAAGGTCTCTAGCGAACCCAAAGCCAAGAGAGAAAGCCTTCGCAAACTTATCTCCGAACTCGATATCAAAAACGCAATCGTGTTCTGCAATCGAAAGCGTGACGTTTCCATCGTCGCGCGCTCTCTGAGCAAACACGGCTTTAATGCCGCACCCCTGCACGGAGACCTAGCCCAATCCATACGCATGGAGACATTGTCAAAGTTCCGGGACGGCGAGATAAAGCTTTTGGTTGCCAGCGACGTGGCAGCACGGGGGCTCGATATTCCGGAAGTCTCGCACGTGTTCAACTACGACGTGCCGACTCATGCAGAAGATTATGTTCACAGAATTGGCCGCACGGGCAGAGCCGGTAGAGAAGGCGCCGCCGTTACGCTGGTTACGCGTCAGGACAACAAGTATCTGGGAGCCATTGAACAACTCATCAACAAACAGATCAGTGTTCGAAAGACTGACGAAATGCAGGACCAAGAAGAGCCACAGAAAGGCAAAAGAAAGTCCGGCAAATCTACGGCCCAAAACGACAAGGCCAAACAGGCACCCAAACGCCAACAACAAAACAAGGACAAGGATCAAGGCCGCAAAGGTGGAAACACAAAAACCGTCGGCCTCGGCGATCACGTCCCAGCATTTCTGTTGAAACCGGTGGTCCTGAACTCAAAAGTTGCCTAGCAAATCTGCCGCTCACAACTTTAGGTACCAGTGGCACCGGAGTTTGTTGGGTTTTTGAGACGTTATTATTATCCTAATGTTCCAACCACACGGTATTGGAGCAAAACCCCCGAAATCTAGCCGATTTTTGCGTGTGTTTTCACTCAAGGTTTACTTTCTGTTTTTGTTTTGACCGTAGTTTCCGGTGAATAAGGAAGTTAACTCAGGGGGAGTAAAACCCGTGGCAACGGCCCATAATTTTGATGAGTCTCATTCATTTGCATCAAAGGCAATTGCCTTGATGGCCAAGCACAATATTTCTGCGGCACCAAATAATTTTGAAGTCTGGTATGCGTATGCGACAGGCTGCAATCAAGAATTAAATCAAAAAATTGATCGCGCAATTTCTGAAAACAAACTCAACGACCAACTCTGCCTTCAGCTCTACAAGTCTGATCTGAATACCACGGAAAAGATGTCCGATTCCGTCAAGGATGTCGGTGACCGAATGGAAGTTGAGATGGACGACGTCATCGCACGTCTCAATGAAGCCATGCAGCAAACGTCGGCCTATGGAGACACATTGCAATTGGCCTCAGGACAACTCGACAAAGAATCGTCCGGTGCCAACGTGAAGGTGATGATCGAAAACCTTGTGACCGCCACTCGCCACATGGAGCAGCGCAGCAAGCAACTGGAGAACCGTCTGGAGCAGACCGCCAACAAAGTGCGCACGCTGCAAAACAATCTCGAAGAAATCCGTGTCGAAGCATCGACCGATCAATTGACAAAACTGCCCAATCGTAAAGCCTTTGACGAGAAACTGGATTTTGAAACCAAAAATGCTGCGAGAAGCGGCAATCCCCTCACCCTATTGTTTACGGATATTGATCACTTCAAGAAGTTTAATGACACTTGGGGTCATCAGACGGGCGATACCGTATTGCGATTGGTCTCGGTTTGCCTCGATCAGAACGTGACCGAACCACAAATGGCGGCTCGATTTGGTGGTGAAGAATTTGCCGTTGTTCTTCCCAACACCACACTTGAGGACAGTAAAGTGATTGCGGAAAACATCCGTGAGGTCGTCGCCAAGAAAAAGCTGCAGCGCAAATCAACCGGTGAGGACCTTGGCCACATCACGATTTCAATTGGTGTGGCTCAATTCAATCCCGGCGAACCTATCGCGGATTTCGTACACAGAGCTGATGCCTGCTTGTACGCTGCGAAGCGGGCTGGTCGCAATCGGGTCGTGGCTGAGAACGACCCTGATATCGACATCGAGGCCAGCCTTGAGCAAGGCGCCGCTTAAAGATCGATAAAATCAAAAAACAAAGATGGGCCGTTTGAGCGAATATGCCCGGCTGAGTTGCCGCTGAAATGTGCCGGCAGGATCATGACGTCTTGGTCGGCCAATCGGTCCACAAAGGCGCTGCGCGTTTCTGACGCCAGCGCCTTGTCATAACAGAAGTTGGTATGCCAATGGGGACAGACGGTCTGAACTGCATGGTGCATGACATCGCCGGAAAAGATTCCCCGACCCTCGCCGGATTTGGCGTTTATGATTGTGTTGCCAGGCGAGTGACCGGGCATCTCTTCAAGCCATATGCCGTCTTCCAAGGAGAAATCCGTCTTAACAAGGCGGGCTTGTCCGGCTTCCATCACCGGTAACACGGAATCATAATAGGAACTTTCCTGCCACGGGCCGTCCGGAACAGCTTTTGCCTGTTGCTCCCAATGGACGTATTCCTTCTCGGCAAACACATATGTTGCCTGAGGGAAAGTCGGTTGCCACACGCCATTGACAAGTTGTGTATTCCATCCGACGTGATCGGCATGCATGTGGGTGCACATCACATAGTCAATATCATCCACGCTCAGACCTATTTTCGCAAGATTTGCCAAATAGTCAGATTGCGCCTTATGAAACCCCGGAGTGTCCCCGCGCTCTTTATCATTGCCGATACAGGAGTCGATCAAAATGTTGTTCGTTGGTGTTTGCACAACAAAACTGTGAAAGCTCAAGAACGGCATTCGTGTCTCGAGATCCAATTGATCGGGCGCAAGCCATTGGGCATTCGCTTCAAAGACGTCCCAATCATAATCCTCGAAAATCATGTCCATCGGCACTTTAAATGCCTGATCCATGACCTTGTGAATTTGAAAATCGCCCAGTTGGATTGGTTTCACGGCTCCCCTCCCAAAAAACACCTTATATCACGTCCGCCGTTGTTTTTTCCGCCCTTGTTTTCGCCGGCTCGATATGGCGACATTGAGAGACTTGCGCGCCCATTCCGCAAGCTCCTCCGAATCATCATAAAGCCGCTCGGGCATCTCATAATATGACATGGAAGATTTCCTGCCCTCACGGCCATACGTAAAAGGCTGACGGCCCTCCGATTCAAAATCGGCAAGATTTGTCTCATCGGCTTTGAGATAAATTGTTTCTCGGGCGATCAATCCAAACATCACATCGCCGTCTTCCAAGGGTGCGAAGACACCCGCACCCCCGAACATGGACCTGACACGAACAGGCCCTATGCACGAAAACAACTCCGCCACAAATTCCTTATATTGTTTGCTTACCGCCATAAAACAGGATCCGTTCGGCGGCTCATGACAAACGTCAGCTGACGATTGCCGGTTTGATGGTCACGGATTCGCCGCATCCGCAAGCATCCGTCTGATTGGGATTGTTAAACACGAAGCCGGATTTGAGTTTCTCAACTTCGTAATCCATCTCCGTACCGATCAGAAAAAGTATCGCCTTGGGATCAATAAAGATTGTAACGTCTTTATCCTCAACCACTTCATCCAAAGGCTCTTGCTCTTCAACATAATCCAAGGTGTATGCCATGCCGGCGCAACCGGCATTTTTCACACCAAGTCGCACGCCGATGAAGTGACTTTCCGCATCCTGCATGATGTCTTTTATACGGCTTGCAGCGGCATCCGTTAACGTAATGGCTTTTGGTCTTTCTCTTAACGACACCATCTTCAAACACCCTAAAAGATATTAAGTTCGAGCTTTGCTTCATCTGACATCATGGAAATATCCCACGGTGGATCAAACGTAAGATTGACAACCACCCCACGTACACCCTCTACGGTGCCCGCGGCGTTTTCGACCCAACCCGGCATCTCACCAGCAACAGGACATCCCGGTGCCGTCAAGGTCATATCGATATTCACGTCCCGGTCGTCATTAATATCAATCTTATAAATGAGACCCAGTTCGTAAATATCAACTGGGATTTCCGGATCATAGACCGACTTCATCGCAGCAATCAGATCGCGAGTCAGACGCTCCAATTCCTCTTCCGGAATTGCGCTGTCGGACGTCACAACTTGGTCCGGCAATGCGGTTTCCGTATTTGGCTTTTCCTGTGTCGACTGCTCTTCCATATTCCTAACCTAAAAATTCTTTTGCTTTTTTCAAGGCGCTGACGAGACGGTCCACGTCTTCTTGCGTGTTATAGAGGGCAAAGGACGCACGTGCGGTTGCCGTGACACCCAGCCGCTCCATCAAGGGTTGGGCGCAATGATGCCCAGCGCGGATGGCAACACCAGACCGGTCAATAATCGTGCTCAAGTCATGGGGGTGAATGCCTTCAAGCGCGAAGGATAAAATACTCCCCTTCTGAGGCGAATCGCCAAAAATCTTAAGAGAATTGATAGACCGCAACGACTGGGTCGCATAATCGCGAAGAGCATTTTCGTGACGCAGGACAGCTTCCCGGTCAAGAGACATCACGAACTCCAACGCAGCGCCAAGACCGATCGCCTCTGCAATCGGGGGCGTCCCGGCTTCAAATTTGTGTGGCGGCTCCGCGTAGGTCACTTTTTCTTGGGTGACCTCACCGATCATTTCGCCACCGCCCCGATACGGCCGCATGCGTTGCAAATGCTCGGACTTCCCGTAGAGGACTCCAATACCCGTCGGGCCATAGAGTTTGTGGCCAGAGAAGACATAGAAGTCCACGTCTAAGTCCTGCACATCGACGGGCAAATGAACCGCCCCCTGACACCCATCGAGCAAGACCGGAACACCCTTTTCATGGGCGACGCGCACGATTTCCTTGGCAGGCGTCAGAATGCCCAAGGCGTTGGACATATGTGTTAGAGCGACCAGTTTTGTCCGGTTGGAAAATAGCTTTTTATATTGATCGAACTTCAATTCGCCGCTGTCCGAGATATCCACCCATTTCAAGACAACCCCTTTACGCTCGCGCAAATAGTGCCACGGAACGATGTTTGAATGGTGCTCCAAGACCGAAAGGATGATTTCATCTCCGGCTTCCAGGCCGGCGCCAAAACTATCGGCAACCAGATTGATCGCGTCCGTCGCACCACTTGTAAAGACAATCTCGTTTTCACTTGATGCATTGAGAAAACGTGCCGCGCTGAGCCGCGCTTCTTCGAATTTCGTCGTAGCTTCGTTACTCAAATAATGGAGGCCCCGATGGACGTTTGCGTATTCATTTGACAAAACCTCCTGAACCGCCTCCAAAACCACCTTCGGTTTTTGCGCAGATGCGGCACTGTCCAGATAGACAAGAGGCTTGTCGTAAACTTTCCGCGACAAGATGGGAAACTCACGGCGCAATTGTGCGACGTCAAACTCCGCAGTCTCTTTCTCTTGTAATGTCGCGCCTTGACTCACACGATCTCTCCTTGCGCAAACCGGCTATGCTCCCGGAGCCAATCGGCGATCACGCCTTTGAGCGGTGCCTTAAGGTCCTCGGAGGAGATTTCATCAACGGCCTCGTCCAGAAACCCTTCAATCAAAAGAGCCTTGGCCTCTCCTTCCGGAATCCCACGAGAGCGAAGATAAAATATGGCATCCTCATCAAGCTCACCGGCGGTCGCACCATGAGAACATTTCACATCATCCGCAAAAATCTCAAGCTCCGGCTTGGCGTCGACTTCGGCTTTTTCGGACAACAATATAGCGCGGCTCATTTGATAGCCGTCCGTTTTTTGGGCGCCTTCGTGAACAACAATTTTGCCTTGGAAGACACCCTTGGCCTTGCCAGCCAATACGCCTCTCACAACCTCTCGGCTGGTGCAATTGGGCACACTATGCTCGATCACTGTGGTCATATCGCTGGCCTGGGACTCTTCTCCCACATAGGCACCGCTAAAGCCGAAATGACCGCCCTCACCTGCCAAATCCGCATGAAGATCTGTTCGAGCGCGTTCCGAGCCGGCATGCAAACAAAAGCACTCCAAACTGGCGTCAGATCCCACCTCGGCGAAGGTGGTTCCAAGATGAAGAGCCGACTCCGATTGGCTTTGAATTTTGTAATGACGCAGTCTTGCCCGGTCTTGCACGACAATCTCGGACGTGAAACCGGAATAATCGTCCGCCGCTCCAACGGAGAGATGTTCTTCCACCAGAGACGCATCTGAGTCAGGTGCCGCCAAAATCAAAGTGCGCGTATGATGATGTATCTGAGATTCTGTTGATACGGAAATCACATGCAACGGTGACTCCAGTTTCACACCTTCACTGATCTTGATCGCAATGCATGCGGTCATAAAGATATTGTCAAAGGCGGCCATTGCTCTCGGAGATTTGGCCTCAAGCCTGCCGAAATGTTCACCAAACCAATCGGAGGTGGGTTCATCCAAAAGACTTACCACCGTCAGTCCGGAAACATTTTTATAACTCGATAAAGACGGCGAGAGCTTACCGTCAACAACCACAATTCTAATGCCTTCAATGGGCAACACAGACTTGGATATGTCAGATACGGATCGGGACTCCGTGTCCTTCAACTCTAGAGGCTTGCGCATAGCAGCACGCCAATCGGTATACTTCCATTCCTCAATCCGCCGATGAGGAAATCCAAGCGCCTGAAATGCCAAAAGCGCCGAAGACCTCAATTGTGTCAGCCATGGTGGCTCCTGATCAACGCGACTTGCCACAAAAGCCTCCGCCTGATCGATAAACGGCTGCTCAATATCACCGGCCTGCGCGACCAATTGAGGTCTCGCCGCATCGCCTTCCGTGAGCTTTTTAGTCTCTGCAGTCATTCTTAAGCCGCATCCGCAATAATGGCGTCGTAGCCGTTCTTTTCTAATTCAAGCGCCAGATCCTTATCGCCTGACTTCACAATCTTACCGCCAGCAAGAACGTGCACTCTGTCCGGAACAATATAGTCTAACAACCGCTGATAATGCGTGATCACCAGCATCGATCGGTCCGGAGATCGAAGTGCATTCACGCCTTGGGCTACGACCTTCAAGGCATCAATATCGAGGCCTGAGTCGGTCTCGTCCAAAACTGCCATGGTTGGCTCAAGAAGCGCCATTTGTAGAATTTCGTTTCGTTTCTTTTCTCCACCGGAAAACCCCACATTTAATGGCCGTTTCAACATATCGTTGGAGATATTGAGAAGCTTTGCTTTCTCACGCGCGAATTTGAGAAAACTCGGTGCATCGAGCTCGGCTTCACCGCGTGCCTTGCGTTGCGCATTCAGAGCCGTGCGTAGGAATGTCATGGTGGCGACACCGGGAATCTCAAGAGGATACTGAAACCCAAGAAAAAGACCGGCCGCAGCGCGCTCTTCAGGATCAAGCTCAGAAATGTCTTCGCCTTTGTATCGAATGCTGCCTCCGGTGATATTGTATCCTTCACGGCCGGCAAGCACATAAGAGAGCGTACTCTTGCCCGATCCATTCGGGCCCATAATGGCGTGCACTTCTCCTGCCGGCAGTTGAACGGTCAGACCTGTCAGGATTTCCTTTCCGCCGACTTCGACCTTTAAATCTTGTACGTCTAACAAATCACTCATTGTCCTTATCCCACGCTGCCTTCTAAACTAATGCTGACAAGCTTCTGCGCTTCGACAGCAAACTCCATCGGCAGTTGTTGCAATACATCTTTACAGAATCCATTCACAAGAAGCGCCACGGCTTCCTCTTCATCCAGCCCACGTTGCCGGCAATAGAACAATTGGTCGTCGCTGAGCTTTGATGTCGTCGCCTCATGCTCGATTTGAGCCGTGCGGTTCTTGGCCTCAATATAGGGAACCGTATGCGCACCGCATTTGTCGCCGATGAGGAGTGAATCACATTGGGTATAATTTCGCGCATTATCGGCCTTGGGGTTCACGCGAACCAAGCCACGATATGTGCTCTGAGCCTGCCCCGCAGAGATACCCTTGGAAATAATCCGGCTACTTGTGTTCTTGCCGAGATGAACCATCTTGGTGCCGGTATCGGCCTGCTGGAAATTGTTGGTGATGGCGATGGAATAGAACTCGCCTACCGTATTGTCGCCACGCAAAATGCAGCTCGGATACTTCCATGTGATCGCCGAACCGGTTTCAACCTGGGTCCAAGAGATCTTGGCATTGTCTTCCCGGCAATCACCGCGCTTGGTCACGAAGTTGTAGATGCCACCCTGGCCATTCTCGTCGCCCGGATACCAATTTTGAACCGTTGAATATTTGATCTCTGCGTCTTCCAGCGCGATCAATTCGACCACCGCCGCATGTAATTGGTGCTCATCTCTTTGGGGCGCCGTGCAGCCTTCGAGATAACTGACATACGATCCCTTATCCGCAATGATGAGCGTCCGCTCAAATTGGCCTGTCTCAGCTTCATTAATGCGGAAATACGTGCTGAGCTCCATTGGGCAGCGAACGCCAGGTGGAATATAGACAAAAGACCCGTCGCTAAAGACCGCCGAATTCAGTGTGGCATAAAAGTTATCCGATACCGGAACGACAGACCCGAGGTATTTTCGCACCAATTCAGGATGTGTCTGAAGTGCTTCGGATATAGGGCAAAAAATAACACCGGCTTCCGCAAGCTTTTCTTTGAAGGTCGTCACCACCGAGACGGAATCGAACACCGCGTCCACGGCCACATTCTTCACACCAGCCAGCCATTCCTGCTCTTTTAGCGGAATACCTAGCTTTTCATAAGTCTTCAGCAGTTCGGGATCCACATCATCCAAACTGTCCGGACGATCCTCATCAGATTTTGGCTCGGAATAGTAATACGCATCCTGAAAGTCGATCTTCGGATAGGACAATTTTCCCCATGTTGGTTCTTCTTGAGCCAGCCATCTATGGTAGGCATCAAGACGCCATTCCAACATCCATTCCGGTTCATTCTTTTTTGCCGAAATAAAACGGATTGTATCTTCGTTCAGACCTTTCGGCGCCTTTTCACTGGCGACATTTGTAACGAAGCCGTACTTGTACTTCTCAGCAAGAGGCGAAATGTTTTCAATGTTCTCTTCGGTGGATGCCATTCAATTTTACTTTCCAAACTTTAAGAAGCCGCTTTCATTTGCCTTTTGGTGATGACTTCATAGTGACTTGCCCAGGCCTGAACAAATTGCTCAACATCTTCTTGAGTGCTGTTCCAACCAAGACTGACTCTCACAGCGCTTGACGCGATAGACTCTTCCGCCCCCATCGCAGTAAGCACATGGCTTGAAGTGACTTTGCCCGACGAACACGCCGAACCTGCGCTGATCGACACGCCGGCCAAATCCATGGCCATAACCTGTGTTTCCGCCCGCAAGCCTTCAACGGCAAAACACGTCGTGTTGCATATACGCGATTCACTCTGGCCGAAGATCATGGACTCAGGCGCAATCGCTGCAATTCTCTGCTCCAGCTCGTCGCGAAGATCTGATGTGTCGAGCAGCCCGTCACGCAAAACCAACTCGGCAGCAACGCCAAACCCAACAATACCCGGTAAATTTTCCGTCCCGGCCCGACGATTACTTTCCTGACCGCCGCCGCGAATAAGTGGCTCCAGGCCCCGGCCTGACTTTACGATCAAAGCTCCTACGCCCTGCGGACCACCAATCTTGTGCGCTGAGAGCGACAGGAAATCAACGTCGAGGGCGGCAAAATCGATCGGCAACTTGCCAAGCCCCTGAACCGCATCGCAATGAACCAACGCACCGTGATCCCGTGCCAGCGAAACAACAGCCGAAATGGGCTGCACGACACCGGTCTCGTTGTTGGCCATCATGATCGATATCAGGACACGGTGGTCTGCCGTCGAGGATTCATCCAAAAGACCGCTCAAGCGATCCAAATCAATAACACCATTTGAGCCAACGGCGCAGATGGAGCTATCACCCGACAAATGCTGCACGCAGTTGAGGACGCTATCATGTTCGATCGCACTGACGATCAAATGATCAACTCCCGAACCTAAACCGCCGCCTAGGGCTAAATTGTTCGCCTCAGCGCCGCCGCTGGTGAACACAACTTCAGAAGCTTTGGCATTGATCAACCCGGCGACTTGAGCTCGGGCGTGCTCCAGGCGTTCTTTAGCTTGGCGCCCATGAACGTGAACGGATGAGGCATTGCCCACAGCGCCATAGCAGGCCTCCAAGGCCGGAAGAACCTCCGGCCTTAGGGGTGTCGTTGCATTGTGGTCCAAATACGCCGTCATACCTTTTACGCACAATCCTCCACGGGCTCAGGAACAGACTCCTGGCCGACATTTGTGCCAAAGTCTCGCGAGGCAATATTGTTATTCGCGACATCCGCCAATGTTATGGAACTGAGGAACAGATAGATGTGCCGACCCAACTCGTCCCACAAATCATGAGTCAAACAGCGACGGCCCTTGGAGATACAACCATCACTGGTTTTTCCTTCGCACCGTGTTTGATTCAAGGACTCATCGACCGCCAATACGACGTCAGCAATACGAATTTCATCTGATGGACTTGCAAGTTTATAGCCGCCACCAGGACCTCGCACACTGGCAACAAATCCGCCCAATCGGAGCTTTGCAAAAAGCTGTTCCAGATAAGACAAAGAAATCTCCTGCCGGCTTGCAATGTCGGACAAAGTAACTGGTTGGCCTCGGCTATTGACGGCCAAATCGACCATCGCCATAACCGCGTAGCGACCCTTGGTGCTGAGCTTCACGAGTTCAACTCCTTTCGGAAAAGTGCCCGGCAAATCTTCGGCCTGAGCCAGCCGGTGCCTGGGCATATCATCGTTGTGTGCGTGATTTCCTTGCCAATGGCGGTGATTCTTGTGCTAAGAACCGCCACCTGGAAATAACGCCGTTAATCGAGGTCTTGCCAAAACCCAGTAATACAGTCAAGTATTATCGGTGTTAAGTCCATAAGATATTGCAATATATAGTTTTTTCATATCAAAAAGCCTGACTGAAACACTTGGTTTTAGCCGAATTCGGTCGGCGTGAAAAAACGGACAAACACGGGGCGCAGCCATAATGCCGGAAGTAATCTTTGCTGGACCATCTGGAAGACTTGAGGGGCGGTACTACCCGAGCAAAGAGCAGAATTCCCCACTCGCATTGGTTTTGCATCCGCATCCGCAATTTGGCGGGACCATGAACAATCGCGTGGTTTATCAGATCTACCACGCCTTCGTTGAGCGCGGCTTTTCAGTCTTGCGCTTTAATTTCAGAGGTGTCGGACGCAGTCAGGGAACCTTTGACCATGGTGTTGGCGAGCTTTCCGATGCAGCGGCCGCCCTGGACTGGATGCAGTCGTTCAATCCAAATTCCAACCAATGCTGGATCGCCGGATTTTCTTTTGGCGCGTGGATCGGTATGCAATTGCTGATGCGACGACCCGAGATTTCTGGGTTTCTGTCGATCGCCCCGCCCGCCAATATGTATGATTTCGGCTTTCTTGCGCCCTGCCCGTCGTCAGGCCTGATCTTGCATGGCAAGGCCGACCAAGTCGTGCCGGAAGCGGATGTTGCAAAACTCTATCAACGATTGGCCGCGCAACGCGGTCTGGACATTCGGTATCTGGAAATCGATGGAGCAAATCACTTCTTCGACGGCTATATCGATGAAATGACGTCTGAAATCGAGAAGTATCTCGACATGCGGTTGAATGAACCAGCGGACGCCTAGCCGGCAAAGCGCAAGGCTCTAGAGCCCAAGGAAAGCCAGTATTGCAGCGATCGCGCCCATGCTCGATCAATCGGACACACAAACATGACATCGGACTTCCAGTCAGAACTTTTGAAAGTCCTCGACGAGAGAGGATATATTCATCAGTGCACAGATGCGGCCGCTTTGGATTCGCTGGCGTCCTCAGGTGAGATTATCACCGCTTATGCAGGATATGACTGCACGGCGCCCAGCCTCCATGTTGGGCACTTGATCAGTATTCTCATGTTGCGCCGCCTGCAACAAAGTGGACACAAACCAATTGTTCTCATGGGTGGCGGAACGACAAAAGTCGGCGATCCCACCGATAAAGATAAAACACGACCTCTCCTAACGGACGAGGAAATCACGAGAAACATGGAAAGCATCAAAAAGGTTTTTGAGCGCTTTCTGACATTTGGTGATGGGCCCACAGACGCCGTCATGGTGAACAATGCCGATTGGCTTGATACGCTGGGGTACGTTCAGTTTCTCCGGGACTACGGCACGCACTTCACAATCAATCGCATGTTGACGTTTGAGAGCGTCAAACTTCGTCTTGAACGCGAGCAACCTATGACGTTTCTTGAGTTCAACTACATGTTGATGCAGGCCTATGATTTTCATGAGTTGTTGGGTCGACATGGATGTCGCCTTCAACTTGGCGGGTCTGATCAATGGGGAAACATCGTCAATGGCGTCGAACTCTGCCGGCGACTAGACCGTAAAGAAGTTTTCGGATTGACCACCCCACTTCTTGCAACCGCATCCGGAGCAAAAATGGGCAAAACCGAAGGCGGTGCCGTTTGGCTGAATGAAGATTTGCAATCGCCATACGATTATTGGCAATTCTGGCGCAACACCGAAGATCCGGATGTGGGACGATTTATGCGCCTGTTCACGGATTTGCCTTTGGACGACATTGCAAAATATGAGGCGCTGGAAGGAAGCGAGATCAACGAAGCCAAGAAAAAATTGGCAACAGAAGCAACGTTGATGCTTCACGGAGAAGAAGCCGCCCGGCTCGCTGAGGAAACCGCCAGAAAAACCTTTGAGGAAAACACCACAGCCGACAACCTTCCCACAATTGAAGTCGGCATGAGTGATTTAAAAGACGGGATCAATGTCTTAAATCTGTTTGTAAGTGCAGAATTGGGCAAATCAAAAGGCGAAGTCAAACGCCACATTGCCGGTGGCGCAGCCAAAATCAACGACACACCGATTGCGGACGAAAAATCTCTTGTGACAGATGCCTCGTTAAATGCGGATGGTGTGATCAAACTGTCCATCGGCAAGAAGCGGCACGTTCTTGTCAAACCCCGCTGATTTGCCATACCGTTTTTCGGGTCCTTCTACGGCTGAGACCCCTCCGGTGATATGATCTCATCTTCAGCCCGGACCATCGGGTCCCCCTCTCCGGGTTCGCGCGGCCGAGAGACTTTTGGCCCGCCCATTTGGAATAAACGCCGAAAGAATCCTGGCGCCATCACAGAGAGCGGATTGACGAAAACACGCGCCTCATCCAAAGGACCTTGAATGGAGTAGGTAAAGCCCAACACGCCCTCGCCTTTACGCGAAACAAAGAGATCGCCGATCAGAGGCACCGCTCCCAAGACCTTGTTGACCGTGTAGATCGGCACCAAGGTACCGGAGAAGTCGATCTCGTCGATCGGACTGTAATAGATCCCTTCCATCGTGACCCCCACCGACGAACCGGCGGCGCGCACATCGCTGAACTCTATGCGTTCAGGGAGCATCACAAACGGGACCGACAATTCATTGAATGACAGTCCCTCCCCGTTCAACAACTCGGCAACGCCTTGGAAAGAGCCAGCGCTCGACAAAAGGCGCGCAAGAAGCGGCAGATCCGTCACCTGAAAGTCGCTGATAAACGCCTCGCCGTACATAATATCGGCTTCGGCGGACCCATCTGGGTCTTCAACCGGCTCATCTTGCTGACGGTAATACAGTCTTTCAGGTTCAATACGCGCCGAAAGGTCCAATTGGCCGCCCGATACGCTTTCAATTTCATATAATCCGCTGATAAAGGCGCCGGCATCACTGGACGACACAATCATTTCCCGGCGACCGGTTTCCGGACCCGCAACACCGATATAGACCCCGCCTCCGTCCGGGAAAGAGCCTTCCACTTCCATTTGAGATAGCCGGTCACCATCCGTCTTAAGGGTCATAGCGGCGTCATTCAAAACCACATCACTGTTGAGACGCACGCGGCTTACATCACCTACGATCGTGAGCGGTGTGGCATCGTCACCTTCCGCATCAGAGGTCAAATAGTCTTTGACGATTGCGCCTGCCGCAAACTTCTGTCCAAGCACATTGAGACTTAACCGGCCGTCGCGCGGGTTTCTGTCCCCACTCAGCGCCACATCCATTTCGTCGCCCATTTTCACGGTCGGGAAATCAGCGGAGACAAGGCTCAGATTTTCCGCCAGTTGCATTTCACCGCGGACGTTCAGGTCATTGCCGTCAAGTTTAATAGAACTGAATTTTTTCAAACCGTTTTTGCCGGGTCTGAATGTAAAACTCACCTGCCCAGGCTCACCGATTGGTTTTTCATAAAGAAAGGCGCTCAAGTCAAAAATGGCATCGGTGAAATCGCCGACAATATCGGCTTGCTGAATATTCATACCCTTGCCAGTCGTGGTGATCTTAGACCGCAAAGGTCCCTTGATAACACCGCCGAGGGGATATCCGAGTTTTGCATAATTCTCGGCATCGGTGTCGATCGAAATGACATAAGTTGTCGACGGTGCATCGCCGGAATTAAATTTCTCGGTCCAATCCAGCTTCGCAGGAACGCCTGCCAAATTCAGTGTTCCGGTGCCTGTGATTCCGGTTGTATCTATGTCGAGTTTTAAGTCACCATTCCGAAAGGAAAGATCTCCAAAAATATCCGGCAAAGAAAGCGCATTCGCATTCGCGTCAGCTGCATAAGTCACTGCTTCAATGGGAACGCGGCGGCGCATCGGCCGGCCAACTTCAAAATTGGCCACAGCTGTTCCACCGACTGTGTTGGGATCAATACCGAGCTTCCGGGTCAGCTTCAGTGGTTCCATATCAATCAAACTTAAGATTTCTTGGGTGTCACCGCTCACGGTCGCGCCAAATTCGGCAACAGCCCCCTTTGGGCTCAGGCGTGGAATATACACAACTCCATTGGTTACATTGAGATTCCCGACCCGCCCCGTCTCGGTTTCAATCCGTAAACTATTGGTCAGCAGAGTCCCGGATCCAGACACACCCTTGAGTGGGGTCATCCCTTTGATGTAATGCGCCGTGCCGTCAGCAAAAGAAAAGTCGACTTGTATCGCATCGGGGGGAAGACTTCCGGACAACGCTTGAGGGGGAAGGTCAATCTTTACATCGGCACGCTCAATAAGACCTTGATCCATATTGTCGTTGATCCAATCGCGACCGCCCATGCCCACGAATGTGGGCCAGAATTTGATCATGTCACGGACGGGCAAATTTTCTGCGCTGCCTTCCAATCGGATACCTGGGGAAAGTTCACCAGACTCTGCAAGACCGGATTCGATACCGCCTTGAAAAGATGCACTCGCACCATAGGCGGAAAAACTCATATTGCTTAATGCAAACGCCTGTTTCTCGGTATCGACACTCCCGGAAACTTCTAGCTCTTCGACAACAAGTTCCTCCGCCAAAATACCCGGCAGATTGAGAACCGTGTCATCCGCACGCAAATCAAAATTCAAACCGGTGGCAGAACCGCCTTCGGATTCATACAAAAATCCAAGCCCTCCAACGATGCTCAGATTGTTGCCCGGGCCTGTCATCGACAATTGCCTAAGTTCGTAGCGCTGGGATTGTGGATCTAAAGAGACTTCTAACGTGATATCGTCAATAACGACCGATTGCAGCGGAGGCGGCTGTACGTTCGGATCGCGATATTCGCCTTCGCAGGCCCACATTTGGTCCGGCGGACAGACTTCGGGCTCACTGTCCTTCTTGACCTTGACCCCATCAAGCTCAATGACACCGGCAGCGCCTGAGACAATTAGGTCGAGCGCAAGAACCTTCCCCTCGGAATCCAGAATTAAGGAAGCTGATGAACTGAGCGGCACCTGGACTCGATCGATCCAGCCTTGGCTGTCGGATCCCTTTACCAAATCTGACGGCAAGAACTCGGAAATCGAAGCTTCAAAATTTGCTTCGCCGACTTCCCGGTCATAAGACCCCGCGGCGGATATGGTTGATGCGCCGTTTTCCAATTCGACGACGGCGCTGAGCAAAACATCAGCACCGGAATTGGTGCGCTCGAATGACAGAGATGCATTTGTCGCAAGCAGCAGAAAGCCGCTCTGCTGATCTAAAAATGTAAGTGTGCCGTCGCGTATGGCAAAGTCTGACAGGGGCAATGTTTCATCGTCCGTTGCCACGTCAATGACCGAGGCCAACAAGGTGCCGATCAAATCTGTTTCATCGCCTTCGGCAACGATGGATGGCTTGTCTTCCTCCGGTTGCGCATCGGAAATATCGCTCAAACCCAATTGAATGGAACCGGTTCGCGTTCGCTGAATAATCGCCGAGGCCTCGACCAATTCAACGCGAGACGGTGTCAGTTTTCCCAGCAGCAGATTGTTCAGCGAAAATCGCAAATCAATTTCCGGGAAATTAGCGATCTTGCTGTCGTTGGCGTCAAAGATTCGCGTTTTTTGCACAGCGATATCCAAAGACCGCGTGCGTTCGGACCAAACCAAATAAGCTTCTTCGAAATCCACCTTATAGGGCCCAAAGCTGTCGCTCAGAGCGTCACGCAGATTGGGTGTGATAAGTGAGAGGGAAATCGGACCCTGCGCCAGTTGCCAAACCAAAAAGCCGAGCAAGACCACAAAAACGGTCATGATTCCGGCGGCAAACTCAAGCGTATGTTTTATGGCTGGGCGGATCAATTTACTGCAACTTCAATAAGGGCCAAGCAAGATTTTCGTCGGGACAAGTTTGGATTTCAAGGCAACCGGCATCGTACCCGTCCCATCAGGTTCGATACCGCTGACCGCACAAAATCCGCCGACGCAATACCACGCCACTTCCCAGCCTTGAGTTCAGTCTTAGCGCGATTTCCAAAGACAGTATAGCAGGATCATCGAATTCCTGGGCGTTGGTGAAAAGAAATGCCAATTTGCGGATTGTTTGCTATAGCCCGCGTCAAAAGCTCCGAATTGAGACATCTAACCCATTTAAAGCGCCGTATCCTGCGCATAAACTATCAAAATCCAAGTTTTCAGATTGAAAGGTAAAGAATGACTAAAGAAATCAAGGTCGGGGGCAAAGCACCTGCATTCTCAATGCCCAAAACCGGCGGCGGAAAGATCGCCCTAAAAGACCTCAAAGGGCAAAATGTCGTTCTCTACTTCTATCCAAAAGACATGACGCCTGGGTGCACAACGGAAGCCATCGACTTCACCCAGCAATCCAAGGCCTTTGAGAAAGCAAATACGGTCGTGATCGGCGTATCCAAAGACTCCCTGGAACGTCACGAGAAGTTTCGTGACAAGCATGATCTGTCGGTCATCCTGGCCTCTGACGAGAACTCAGATATCTGCGAAAAATACGGCGTTTGGCAGGAAAAAAGCATGTACGGCAAAAAGTTCATGGGGATCGTGCGATCCACCTTCCTGATTGACGGCAAGGGCGTCGTGCAAAAGATATGGCCGAAAGTGAAAGTCAAAGGTCATGTGGACGAAGTCCTGGACGCCGCCAGGGCCCTTTAGGGAGCCAAAGTGTGGCAAATTCGGCGGCCTTCTCTGAAAGAGCGGATGTCAGCGGCCTCATCTCCGACGCCGTAAAGGTTCTCAACACGGCAAATGCCGTCGAAAAGGCACATTCGGCGCTGGCTGCCGCCGATCGCTGGCGAAACGGACGCTATGGTTCGTCTCACGCATCCGCCCTGCCGCCCGACGTGCCGGCGCGCCCTACAAAGCCGGTATTGAGCGATCCGAAGGATGTCCCCAAACGCCGGCTCGGCAGCCCGGAAGGGCAAATTGCGCTGGTCCATGCGATCGCGCATATCGAGCTCAACGCGATTGATCTGGCTTGGGATATGATTGCCAGATTTGGCCATGCGGCCATCACGGAGCTCAAACTCGGTGATGCTTTCTTGGCCGATTGGGTTAAGGTCGGCGAGGAAGAATCACAGCATTTTTTATACTTAAATCAAAGACTTGATGAGCTTGGCTCATATTATGGTGCAACTTTGGCCCATGACGGGCTCTGGGACGCGGCGCAAGCTACGAAAGATGACGTGCTCGCAAGGCTGAGTATTGTGCCCATGGTGCTTGAAGCGCGAGGCCTTGATGTGAATCCGAATATGGCAAAACGGCTCCGAAAGGCCGGAGACACCGTCACCGCCGACATCCTCGATTTGATCTACCAAGAAGAAATAGGCCACGTGAAAATTGGGTCCTTTTGGTTCCACAAAATATGCGAAATCCGAGGTCTGAGCGCGAAAACGACGTTTGAAAGCAATCTTAGAAATTACTTTAAAGGGCAGTTAAAGCCTCCGTTTAATAATGAGGCGAGAGAGTTGGCAGGCCTGCCGCTGGAGTATTACGATCGGAGCGATCAAAAAAGATCTAAGGCGTCGGATTTAAACTAAATTTTCAGTAAAAATCCTTAGTGAAGTGTGTTAGTAAATGGCCGTTAGGGCATTTACTCGGAACTGGGGCGTGGGGCCTGCAAATGTGCAGTAGTAGAGGGTTGCGTGCATGACCAAAGGTCTGTCTGGCCTGAGGGCGTTTTTTGATCGTTTCTTTCCAGAACGACAGTTTTACCACCGCAGTCACGGTGAGGTTCATTTTGTCTCGCTGTCCGGCCGGACTCAGATGGCCTATATCACCCTGACTCTCAGCTTCTTGACTTGGGTCGGCTATGCCTCGGTCAATGTGGTGTTCAAAGAACAGATCATCACTGAACAGCAAAGAAATTTCATTGCGAAAGAAAAGGGCCTCGTTCAGCAGGTTACCGATCTCCAAGAAGCCTACGACAACATTAATGATGCGCTCTACATCGCCGAACGTGATTTCCAGCAAGCAACCCTGCGGCTTGAAAAACGCCACGAAGAACTCAGATCTCTTGTTGAGCATGAGCAGGCACTCAATCAACAATATGAAGGCGTGCGGGATACGCACTTTGCGTTACGCCGTAATGAAAAAGACCAACAGCCAGGTCAGAACAATGTTCTCATGCGGGTCACCGAACTTGAACCGACAGAGCGGCGGTCAAGGCGCGCGGAAACAGTCACGGAAAATCCCGTCAGCGCCGTAACCAATGCCCTGACCAGTATGATTAAGAAGCAAGTGGGCACCCAGGACCGCAAAGCCGATTTGGCGGAACGGGTGGCTGCCTTGCAAAACCGCGTTGACGAGCTGCGCGAGCGCCAAAGAGATTTTGTATTTGACCTGGAAGAAAAAGCCCAAAACCGGATTGAGCGCTCCCAGGCGATTATCACGGTGACCGGTCTTGATATTGATGACGTGGTCGGCAAATTCGAAAACGAGACCATTGCAGCCGGCGGCCCACTGATTGCGCTGGCAGACGCAGACCGGATTGCTGACCTAGACAGCGACGATACGGACCCAACCTACCGTCGTCAGGTTTTTCGCCTCGCCAATAAGATGCAGGAGCTGTCGGTCCTTGAAGCGGCCGTGACCCGGATTCCTTTAATCATGCCTGTTAACGCCGAATATCGATTCACCAGCGGGTATGGCCCCCGCCGTGATCCCAAAACAAGACGCCGGGCGTTTCATTCTGGTGCAGATATGGCCGGAAAAAGGGGCAGTAAGATCGTTGCAGCAGCGCCTGGAACGGTCACATATGCCGGTCCGAAGGGCCCTTACGGCAACCTCATTGAGATTGACCATGACTACGGCTTTAAAACCCGGTATGGTCACCTGCAGAAAATCCTCGTAAAACGGGGAGAGAAAGTCGATTTCTATCAAAATATCGGCACTTTGGGTAATACTGGTCGTAGCACGGGCCCACATTTGCATTATGAGATTTGGTTCAACAATAAAGTAAGGGACCCGGCAAAGTTCTTCGAGGCAGGCAACTATGTTTTCAAAGAGTAAAGACAAAGAAACGGTCAAGACCGTTAACGCAGCCCCCGCTCCCAGCAAGCGCGGCAAGGCGTCAGCACCCTCCATTTTCAGCTCTGATCTCATCGTTGAGGGGTCTCTGCACTCCGAAGGCGATATCCAAATTGATGGGCGGATCGAGGGCAACATTCGCAGCGGTTCCTTAACCATCGGGGAAAAGGCAACCATCAACGGAGATATCATCGCGAACAACGTGACCGTCCGCGGACGTATCGTCGGCAGCATTAGAGCACGCCGTGTGCAGCTCTCCGGCAGCTCTCACGTAGAAGGCGATATTTTGCACAACTCGCTGTCCGTTGAATCCGGCGCCTTCTTTGACGGAAATTGCCGTCACGCGGAAGATCCGCTCAATGCCGAAATGCCGAAAACGATGAAATCGGCGAAGAGCGCTCCAGCCGCTGCTCCCTTGAAAACTAAAACGAATAACGGAACCGGCGAAGTTCAGGGTGAACGCACATTGGGCCGTGCGATCCCGAGTGCTCTAACGACACCGCACAATTAGAGACCTAAAACTTCCGTTTGAGTTGATTTGGGCGAGTTCTGTATCCGGGACTCGCCTTTTCCATATCTTAGGCTTGGCCGCTATACTAAGTTGATCAATCATCACGCCGATTCTGGTTTCTTGCCGACATGATCGACCTCAAAAACATCGTCCATAGAGCCAAACGCCTCATGCGCGGTCGGTCTGTTGGGGGCATTGACCCGGACGTATTTCAAACAGCTCGAAATACAGGTACGCATGGCGCACTGCTGGAGACTCTCAATGCTCTCCCGCAACATCAACATATCGTCATTGTACGCACGGCGGAGCTGCGTCAGGACTTGCACCACTTCGCAGAAGCAAAAGACCTTTGGCAACGGGCGTCGGAATTGGACGAAAATCCATTGCAGGACCGCATGAATGTGGCGGCCTGTGCCTATGAGCTGGGCCAAATTGATCAATGCCGGAAACTCTTTTCGGACCTTGCCGGCGAGCACCCAAACGAGATGGCGCCTCAATTGCAGCTTGCCGAATTCTATCTGCGCCAAAGACGGTGGAGTGAGTTAGACACCCTATTGCTGAATCTCGAACGGAAACCGGGCATCAAAAGACGTTTGGATGCCCTGAGGTTCCAAAAGTATTTGCGCCAAGAAGATTATGGCGCCGCCGAAGCTTTTTTGGCTGAAGTGGGCCAGTCACATCCAGACCAAGGCCTTCAAGAGGCGGTCACGCTTGCCCTGGATTCACGTGACTTGGAGACGGCCCAAGCCCGGCTTCAAGATTGGCAAAAGCTGAACCAATTCGATCATCGGCGTTTTTTGGAAGCCGAGCTGCGTTATCTAACCTTAACGAGACAATTCCAATTGGCCGTAGACCGTTTTCGCGCGGAATATGGCAAAGATCCGCAACACCCGCTCCATTCAGCCCGTCTCGCGCGGTTGGAAGTCAACGCCGGGCAGATTGATACAGCCCTTCCACGGATCGATCAGATACCTCAGATCTGGCATCGTCATCGACAGGTTGCGCCCCTTGTCAGCTATGCACTGACCAGAAAAGGCGATCATCACGCCGCAAAAAAAATCTGGAACGCAGTGCCTTTTTGGTCCGGCGTGCACACCGAGCCAAGCATCTCAAAACCCATCCGGCTGATAAAGCCCGGATCGCAAGACCCCTCCTCTCGTGTCCGTATTTTCGCGACCTTGCGCAATGAACGCTACAAGTTGCCTTGGTTTTTTGACTATTACAGATCCGTCGGCATCAAAGAATTCTACATGATCGACAACGGCTCTGACGACGGCAGCCATGAGTTTATTGCCCAACAAAAAGATGCTCATCTGTTCCACAGTGATGAAAACTTCCGCGATAATCTGTATGCCACCTATTGGCTGAACCACCTGATTGAGACCTATGCCGGTGACGGCTGGGCCATCAATGCGGATATCGATGAAATGCTTGTCTTGCCCGACCTCGAAGACAGCAACATCGATCGATGCGTTGAGCAGTTGGAGGCGAACGGCGATGAGGCGGTCGTCGCTCCCTTGTTGGATATGTTTCCGGAAACCATTTCACAAGGTGAGTCCTATGCACCGGGAGACAACCCGCTTGATCACTCACCTTACTTTGACAATTGCATTTCCGAGCACCCCCAGGTCAACTGCCCCTATATAGAGGTTCAAGGCGGCTCAAGCGAACGCTTCACCGGAGACCGTACTGTCGATATTCTGACCAAGGTGCCCTTGTTTCGTGCGGGTCGCGGAATCAAGATGTTTTATATTTGCCACCAACTGACGCCGGCAAAAATCTCCCAAAAGCGCGGCGCGCTTTTGCATTTTAAGTTCATCGGGCCTTTTATGGACAAAATACGGGCAGAGGCCGAACGCGGCGTCCACTTTTCCGGCGGCAAACGGTATAAACTTCTAGCGGAGTATTTCGAGCAGCACACGGATACAACATTGCTTGGCCCTGAAAGCGTTCGCTATGAGCATGTCGAGCAATTGTCCAAACTGGGTTGAACATAATCAAGAAAGGACGGTCACATGCGTAATATCGCCGGCAGCACATTCTCTAAACTGATTTTGGTTTTGACCATGATGATCTTCACGGCACCGGCAGCTCATGCTCTTGGGTCCAAGGAGCCCAACAATATGTGCGGCGGCATGATGGGGCTGGCATGCGACGAGGGGTCCTATTGCGAATACGAAATGGGTACCTGCGGTGCCGCCGATCAAACCGGTCTTTGCACGCCAAAAACAGAAATGTGTACACGCGAATATCGGCCCGTATGTGGCTGTGACGGCAAAACCTACGGCAATGCCTGCACGGCTGCAGCGGCTGGCGTGAGCCTTGTCAGTATAGGTGAGTGCCAAAACGGCAATTAGTCGTGTTGGATTCGACTTAGAGTCCGCGTATTCATTGGTAAGCGGCAGAAATTTGCAGCCGCTAATTCTCCAGCTTGAAAGTAATCTGATACTCCACATCGCTGGCAGCAACAATCTCTCCATCTTCGATCTTAGGCAAAAAAGTCCACTGCATAAGGGCATCCTGAGCGGCAGTTTCAAAAACCTTCTTTGGATCGGAGTCGATCACGACCGGATCTAGAACGCGCCCATCTTTGGAAACACCAAACCGAAACCTAACCCAACCTTGTATATTGGCTTCGGCAGCAGTCTCTGGATAAACCGGTGGCACAGTCTTTGACGGTCTAGGTTCTCTGGTCGTTATTTCAGTAACAACAAATTTTTCGATAAACTTATTGAAAGCCTCTCGCCGTTCACTCACGCCAGCTTTGAGTACCAGAGAAACGTCAGCCTCCAAATTACCTCTATAGTTGTTCACTTGGTCAAAATAAAGTTTGGACAAGTACTCTATCGTTCCGTCTAGGTCTGCAATCATCAAGTGAACTCTAAGACCGTAGGTTTTTTCAGATTGGGAAAGATTTCTCGATCGGGAATTCCATTCATCCCAAAAATTTTTCGCCTTTTCGTAGTTCTTGAAGTAGTGCTCGACCTGCGAAATTGCGAGAGCGATATTTCGTCGATCCCCCTGGCTTAGGCTTGGGTGATTATAGGCGTTGTAGTAGTTTGAAAGTGTTAGTTCCCACTCATCTAGTTTAGAATATGCGCTCGCCAATGTTATGTAAGAGTATGCCAAATCCTTGGATGAAAACTTTTCAGGCTTTTCGTAGATCTCTTCTAGACGATCAATTGCCTTTTGAGGCTTACCTGAATTGACGAGCTCTTGAGCCTTATTCAGGATCTTAGATCCCTTCTTTGTGAAGTCGGATTGAGTGGTTGTTGCCGCATTTGCAACAGCCGTCGTCAAATGAGTTCCACCAAACGGAAAGGCGGTGGCGAAGAGGATAAAAAAGATTGCAGTTAGGCCTTTTTGCATTGGATCAAAATCCAGCTGACGGTGTGTTCGGTGTCATCTATGGAGACTATAGATTTTGTTCCGATGAATCACCCCCGCTAAATGCTTTTGAGGTCCGTCTCCCCGTCTTCACTGGTCCCTTTGATTTTAGACGCCAAAGCCGCATTCAAAAAAGTATCGATATCGCCGTCCAATACCGCCGAAGGATTGGAGCTTTCCACATTGGTTCGCAAGTCTTTGACCATCTGATAGGGCTGCAAAACATAAGAGCGAATTTGATGCCCCCATCCGATCTCCGTTTTGGAGTCGGCCGTGGCTTGGGCCTCTTCCTCCCGCTTCTTCAACTCTTGTTCGTAAAGCTTGGCTTTGAGCATATTCCAAGCCGTGGCGCGGTTCTTATGCTGAGACCGGTCATTTTGGCACTGCACCACAATCCCGGTCGGTATGTGGGTCAAACGAATGGCACTGTCGGTCTTGTTGACATGCTGACCCCCGGCGCCGCTTGCGCGATAAGTATCGGTCCGCACATCTTTGTCTTCGATTTCAATCTCAATATTGTCATCGATAACCGGATAGACCCAAACGCTGGCAAAGCTCGTATGCCGACGGGCGTTTGAATCAAAAGGCGAAATACGGACCAGCCGATGCACGCCGGATTCCGTCTTCAACCAGCCATGGGCGCTTTTGCCTTTGATCAGGAGCGTGGTCGATTTGAGTCCTGCCTCTTCACCGCTATGTTCATCAATCACTTCCACTTTCATGCCGTGATTGTCGGCCCAGCGGACATACATGCGCTGTAACATGCCGGCCCAGTCCTGGCTCTCCGTTCCCCCAGCACCGGCATTGATATCAAGATACGTATCGCATTCGTCGGTTTCTCCGGACAGGAGGGTTTCGATCCCACGCTCCTCGGCTTTCGCCGCGATGGCCCGTAATGCATCCAAGGCCTCAGACTGCATATCTGAATCCGATTCCGCCTCCGCAAGCTCCAACAACTCAACAGTGTCAGTGAATTCTTGCGACAGGGATTGATAACTTTCGAGCCCCTGCTCAAGGCCTGTCCGTTCTTTCATCAGTTTTTGGGCAAGCGCCGGATCGTTCCAAAGATCGGGGTCTTCGGCCTTGGCATTCAGTTCATCGAGACGTCTTTGAGCCTTTTCAGGGTCAAAGATGCCTCCTCAGCAGTTCCAAGGACTGCTCGATATCGGCGGCAAGAGAGTCAGATTCAGCGCTCATGAGATTGAACTTTCATTTGTCTCTGAATAATCAGGCGGCGCGAAGCTATAACGCTCTTCGCAGATACGGTCAAAACGTTTTGATGGGATCTAGTAGAGACCACCGGTGCCGGAGGAGAGAGGGCTGTCACCAGTATCGGTCATCTCGACCGGCAAACCATCGGCACCAATCGTGATGCGCGTCGGCACGCTTTCGGCGGTCGGCTCCGTGCCCGGTTTGAACGCTTCAAGAATGACATTGGTTTCACCTGGCCGCGCCAACAATCCGGTTTTCAGATTCACACGAACCAATTTGATTCCGGGCGGCACGCGAAATGGAATCCCAGGCTGTTCAGCCAATGCACCTTCAAAGAAGCGTTTGACGACCGGCAACGCCACGCCGCCTCCGGTTTCGCGGGGGCCCAAAGATCTGGGGGTGTCAAACCCAACATACGACCCGACGATCAAATCCGGCGTGAATCCGATGAACCAGGCATCGCGAGCCTCATTGGTTGTGCCTGTTTTTCCACCGATCGGCTTTCCAAGGCTTCTCAGCTTACGCCCTGTTCCCCGCAACACACCGCCTTCCATAATTGAGACGATCTGATAAGCGGTCCGCGGGTCAAGCAATTGTTCGCGATTGTCAGCCAGCAGAGGTTCTTCTTGGAAACTCCATTCTTCGGCAGTGCAGGCTTCGCATTGCCGCGTGTCATGCTTGTAAATGGCCTCGCCATAGCGATTTTGAATCTGATCAATCAATGTCGGCTCAACTTCCTTGCCGCCATTGACCATGACCGCATAGGCACCAATCATCTGCTGCAATGTCGTTTCTCCGGCACCTAAGGCCATCGCCGGCGTCGGCTGCAGATCTTTTTTGACGCCTAGCTTGCGCGCATAATCCACGATCGGCCCCATACCCATATCCAGAGCCAGACGGGCCGTCATCAAGTTGCGCGATTGCTCAATACCGACACGCAAGGTGGATTCACCGTAGAACTTTGCCGAATAGTTTTTTGGTTTCCAAAGCGGCAACCCCGGTCCCTGATCCACCACAAGCGGGCCATCCAACATGATGCTGGAGGGGGTATAGCCATTGTCGAGCGCCGCCGAATAAACAATGGGTTTAAAGGACGAACCGGGCTGACGATAGGCCTGCGTTGCGCGATTAAATTCGCTGCTCTCAAAACTAAAGCCGCCTTCCATCGCCAGAATACGGCCCGTATGTGGATCCATCGCTATGATGGCACCGTTCACAGCGGGGATTTGCCTCAAGCCGAATTTGTTCTCAAATCCGATGGTGGCGCCGCCGTCGCCGGACGACTGGTTGAGAGATTCAACAAAAATCACATCCCCCACTGACACAACATCCTTGGCACTGCGTGGGGCCGCGCCGAGCAGCTCACCCCTCAACCAGGGCCGCGCCCACGCCATTTCGGCAAAAGGCACTTCACCGGTTTCCCCGTCCAAGAAGCCGATTTGGGCTGCTGAGTCCGAAACCGATAAAACAGCAGCGGGCTGCCAAGGGGCTATATTGGTCGGCGCTTCAATGGCCTCAAGGCTCTCCACCCAATTGGCCGCATCGAAGTTCTCAAGAGTCACGTAAGGACCGCGCCAGCCGTGACGGCGATCATATTCTTCCAATCCACCGCGAAGCGATGTTCTTGCCAATTTCTGCAATCGAGAGTCGAGAGACGTCCGAACCGAAAGGCCGCCGTCATAGAGACCTTCTACGTCATACATCTCGAAAAGCTCGCGCCGAACCTCCTCGGCAAAATACTGCGCCTCAACCATTTGAGCGCCGTCCGGCCGCTCCATCGTGATCAGGTCTTCTGATCTGGCCGCCAACGCCTCGGCTTGTGTGATGTAGCCGTCCTCAAGCATGCGCCCGATCACATAGTTGCGTCTTTCGAGCGCGCGATCCAAGTACCGGGGCAATTGATAATTGTTGGGAGCTTTCGGCAAGACGGCGAGATAGGCAATCTCGCCTAAGGTCAGCTCTTCAAGCGACTTGTCAAAATAGCTCAGCGCGGCCGCCGCAACGCCATAAGAGCGGCCACCCAAATAGATCTCGTTCAGATAGAGCTCAAGAATTTCGTCCTTCGCAAAAATCCGCTCCATACGCATCGCGATGAGGGCTTCTTTGATTTTCCGCTCGTAGCTGACCTCACTGGTCAAAAGAAAGTTGCGTGCAACCTGTTGCGTGATCGTGGACGCCCCTTCCAATCTGCGATCGTTGCGAACATTGTCAATATTGGCAATTGCGGCACGCAGGATACCACGCGGATCGACGCCGGTGTGCTTATAGAAATTTTGATCTTCAGCGGCGACAAAAGCTTCGATCACCCGGTCGGGAATGGCATCAATCGGCACAAACAGACGGCGCTCGCGGGCGAACTCCGCAATCAGGCTGCCGTCGCCGGCATGAATGCGTGTGGTGATCTTTGGCTCATAATTGTTCATCACCTGTGCGCTGGGCAGAGAGTTGCTGACTTGGATCAGATAAATCGCAACAACAGCAACAGCCACGGTGCCGAAAATGGCGCCATGGGCGAACAGCCAAGCAAAAAGATGCAAGGGCTTCCACTTGCGCGACGGTTTAGCGGCGGCCACGCCATCCCGCTCAGGAACGATAAAGCTGGTCGCTTCCCGCAGCGGAACCTTCCGCTCGGCCACTACCGGTTCAGGCTCTTCGACCTCTTCCTCAAGATCGTCGTCTTCGATTTCGAGCGGTCCATCGTCGGATCCATCGAACGGCACACCGGCCTCATCGGGCTCAAATGGCGCCTCGTCCTCATAAGGTTCGTCTGCGCCGGACTCTTGCCCATCATCCGAAGGAGTCTCGTCGAAGTCGCGGTCAGGGTCGTAAGGCTCCCCGTCCCTCGGGCCTGAAAGACTTGTGGACGGAGATTCCTCAGTCTCCAGACCCTCGTCTTGATCCTGCTCGTCGCCCGATTTCGGGGTCATTTCACCAGCCCTTTAGTTCGCTTCGGCCATTGCCGTACTTCAACACCAAACACTGCTTACCATTAATCGACCTCCAGAGCCTTAAAATGGTCAGCGGATGCGGACTTTTTTCGCTCATTATGGCTTTTAAATGACAATGCGAAAAACCGCCAAATAGAGGGAAAATCCCCAAAACCCGCGTCCAATTGTTATCGGCTGGCCTCTAGGATTTCAGAAGCGCCAAAATACGTATCAATTGCCCGGGTGATGGCCTTGGCAGACTTCTGGCGCCACTTCTTGCTTGATATGTTCTTTTCATCCTGCCGATTGGACAGATATCCAAGTTCCAACAGAACCGAAGGAATATCCGGTGCTTTCAATACAACCAAACTTGCCGAGCGGTGCGGATTGTTCAAGACAGAGGTTTCTTTGCGAATCTCTTTGACCAATTTTTTGGCCAGCCGGACGGAGCTGTTTTTGGTATCACGCATGGCCAAATCGATCAGGATGTCGTTGACCTCATCGCTATTGTCCGTCATCTCGACACCGAGCAATGTATCGGCCTGGTTTTCTTTGGCGGCCAGCGCCGCAGCTGCTGCATCTGAAGCTCTTTCCGACAACGTGTAAACGGACGCACCTCGTGTGTTGGGACGGCCCACCAGCATGTCGGCATGCAGGGAAACAAACAGATCAGCCTTCTTTTGCCGTGCAAACTCTATTCTTTCGCGCAGGCGTAAAGAACTGTCATCACTGCGCGTCAGATAAACCTTGTAGCGTCCTGACTTTTCCAATTGTTTTTTCAGCTCTTTGGACATTGTGAGAACCAAATCAGCTTCTTCTTTTCCGCTGATACTGATGGCACCAGGGTCTTTCCCACCATGACCGGGATCGACCACAATCACCCGAAAGCTTGGCCGCGGAATCGGAATAACGGCCGTTTTTACAGCGGCAGTCTTGCGAAATACCGGGTCTTTTGGCCAACCGGCAGATGCGGAAAATGTGGCCTGATCAATGGCGCGCAGGTCTAAAACCATGCGGCGACCCGGTCCAATTTCTGAGGGAATCATAAAGGCTTTATCAACAGCCATCGGCGCATTGAGGTCTAGCACAATTCGCGATGTGCCGGCTTTGTAAAGGTTGTAACGGATTTGCGACACGTCACCAGCGCCGCCGCCTCCGCTGGGAAAGGGCAACCGCCAATCGACCTCCGGCAGGTCAATGACAATCCGGTTTGGTTTGACCAAAGTGAACGTGCGGAATTCAACGGTTTTGGTAAGATCAATCACGAAACGGGTCTTATCCGTATGAACGCCCAATCTGGCATTGGTTGCGGCCACACGGTCCGCTCCTTGCGCAAAACTCTGCCCGTTCGGCAAGGTCAGCGCCAGGCCAAATAAGCCAAACAGAACGGCACCAAAAAAAGCCCCGTATCGCATTTGCCGCAATTTCACTCCCTTAAACAAAAGGACTAGCCCAATGGGTGGCGCCCGCCTCTGGGCAATGCCAAGATCTGCACCATACCACATCAGATAAAAAGTCTTTAAATATCGTTAGGGTTTCCGGGACTTTACGGTTTCTTGAGGGATGGATGTCAGGCTGTTCCAACTCTCCCGCAAACGCTGATTGAGGCCTCAAGCTGGTCAAATCGCGAAGCGGGAAAGAAACAGATTGTGGAAGTTGGCCGCTCCGCTCTATGATGAGCCGTCGAATCTTCACAAGCCAGCAAATAAGAGGTTTTCCTCCAAATGTAATTTGTTTGGTTCCAGCTTGATAATAAGCTTATAACCAATTGTATTTGCTAGCTTTTCGAACGACCCAGAATGCCAAGTCGAGATGGCTTGAGCATAGATTGAAAATACCACATTCAAGCCGACCATGGTTTGAATCCAATGCCAAAAGCTTCTGATGGGCCATCCCGTCCGGAAGCGAAGGACAAAATGATCGAAACGTGTGATCAAAGCACCCAGCCAACCGGCATCCGTTTTGGGGATCGTCTTCCAAGACACCCGCTGATGCCTGCAGACCGCCACATTCCTTTGGCGGCGAATGCGGCGGGCCGCGCTGATCGCATCCAATACGGAACAAACGCCGGATTTCATCCCGAGCGCACCGGCAGCATAAATGCCGATGGTGCGGGGGCCGGAGTCTCGCGTTTTGGAGACTTTTATGGGCAAGAAAATGCTAATCGACGCGGCCCACCCGGAAGAAACACGGGTGGTGGTCGTCCAAGAGAATCGGGTCGAGGAGTTCGACTTCGAATCCTCCACCAAGAACAGGGTCAGAGGTAATATCTATCTCGCAAAAGTGACGCGCATAGAGCCGTCGCTTCAGGCCGCGTTCGTTGAATATGGCGGAAATCGCCACGGGTTTCTTGCATTCAACGAAATTCACCCAGACTATTTTCAGATCCCCGCAGCGGATCGCGAGGCGCTCACAGAGGCCGTTCCTCCGCCGCAAATTGTGGATATGGATGATGACGAGGACGGCGAACCGGACGAAGCCGAACAGGTTTCGGAGGATTTGGTCGAGTCCGAAGATACCAATGAGGACGAATCGGTTTCTGCCGAAGCAGATGCCGCCGCTGAACCGGACGAAGCTATTGAGACGGATGCATCTGACGGCGACACGGAGACAAGCGCCGAAACGACGACCGAGCTAAACGCAACGGCTGACGACGATGCCGATCCAGAATCGTCCGAAACAGATTCATCCGAAAACGACGACGCAAAAGAATCAGCCGAGGCGGAGGCTCAGGAAGAAGAGCCCGCTGTCGATACGCGCCGCCAACGCAGACAAAAGCTGCGGAATTATAAGATCCAGGAAGTCATCAAACGACGTCAAATCATCTTGGTTCAAGTTGTGAAGGAAGAGCGGGGCAACAAAGGAGCCGCGCTGACAACATATCTTTCACTCGCCGGGCGGTACTGCGTGCTTATGCCCAATACCGGGCGCGGCGGCGGCATTTCCCGCAAAATCACGAGCGTCACCGATCGCAAGCGGCTTAAGAAAATCGTTGAGTCCCTGGAACTGCCCGAGGGGATGGGCCTCATCATTCGTACTGCAGGATCGAAGCGAAACAAGACCGAGATCAAACGTGACTACGAATATCTGATGCGCCTTTGGGAGAATGTTCGAAGTTTAACGCTAGAATCGATTGCACCTTCGCTGGTTTATGAAGAGGGCAATTTGGTCAAGCGCGCGCTTCGGGATCTTTACAGTAAGGATATCGACGAAGTCTTTGTGGAGGGTGAACCAACCTACAAAGAAGCAAAGTCATTTATGAAAATGATGATGCCGAGCCACGCAAAGAACATCAAAAATTACAAAGATAGCCACTCCCTTTTCCAACGCTATCAGGTCGAACGGCAGTTGGATCAAATTTATAACCCCCAGGTTCAGCTGAAATCCGGTGGATATTTGGTCATCAATCCAACGGAGGCGTTGGTCTCCATTGATGTGAACTCCGGCCGAGCAACCAAAGAAAGAAATATCGAAAGCACGGCACTGCAAACAAATCTTGAGGCTGCCGAAGAAGTCGCACGGCAATGCCGGCTTCGGGACTTGGCCGGCCTCCTTGTGATTGACTTCATTGATATGGAAGAAAATCGCAACAATCGCGCTGTTGAGAAGCGATTGAAGGACAGCATGAAACAAGATCGTGCACGTATTCAGATCGGAAGAATAAGCAATTTCGGTCTTTTGGAGATGTCACGGCAACGGATGCGCTCAACGCTGCTCGAAGGCCACGCCACTATTTGCACCACTTGCAATGGCACCGGCATGATGCGCTCTACGGAATCCACAGTTTTGCGGATTTTACGGGCCATTGAAGAGCAAGCCATGGACGGCGCCAGTCAAAGAATCAAGGTCACCGTTTCAACCGATACTGCGCTCTATATTTTAAACAATAAGCGGCGCCAGCTGCAGGCCATTGAAGACCGGTGCAACACAGTGATTGACCTGGTGACCGACGGTACGTTTTCGCCGCCGCAGTTCGAGATTTCGCGTGCCGGTAAAACCGGTGTCTCAGAGAAAACGGAGTCTGCAATCAGTTTGGAGACACCCTTTTCCAACGGCGATGCGGGACCGATGGTCGATGAAAACGCATCTGACGAAAAACAGTCGAATTCGGACGCAAAACCCAAACGGCGAAGACGCCGCCGTTCGCGCAAAGGCGACAAAACTGAGCAAAAGACAGACGTCGAAGCTGCAAGTGAGTCTGAGACAGGCGAAACACAGAAAGACGAGGACTCCGACAAACCGGAATCTCGTCGCAGGCGCCGTAGGGGCAAACGCGGTGGCCGGCGGCAATCCAAAAAACAAACTGCAGATCAAACGAGCGAAACGCCCGAAATAGCTGCGGACAGCGGCGAAACCACAAATGGCGACGCCTCGGAATCTTCCGGCAATGGATCCAGTGAGCCGGTTCAAACGCAAGATGACTCTGCGGATCGTTCCGATGCAAATGAAGGCAGCTCCAAGACCGACGGGACCGTAGAAAGCGAGTCTCAAAGTGACTCGCAGCCGGATCCGGTTGTCTCCGCAACCGAGACCTCGTCCGATGCCGCGCCAAAGAAACCAACACGCCGTGGATGGTGGCAACGGCGGTCTGTTTAAGAAAAACGGGCTGACAAACTTCGAACGATTAGCGTTTGGGCAACCAATGAGCTAATCGTTCGAGGGCCTTTTCGATATCTTCATGCGCACCGGCATAGGAGAATCGCACTCTGGCTGCGCGCGAGCCGCGATCAAAATCGATTCCCGGCGTTGCAGCCACTCCGATCTCATCCAACATACTTTGGCAAAATGACAACGAATCATTTGTGATATGCGAAATGTCAGCATAGAGATAAAATGCACCATCGGGTGGTGCAATATCACGTAATCCCATTTTTGGGAGTTCGGAGAGCAACAAATCTCTGTTGCGCCGATATCCCCTGACCAACTCATCTAATCCCAGCGTTTCGTCAAAGGCTGCCATTGCCGCGCTTTGCGATACCGCGGGCACGGAGATGTAGAAATTCTGGCTCAATCTTTCAATGGCTCGAATGAGCGTTTCCGGCACCACAAGCCAACCGATCCGCCAACCCGTCATCGAAAAGTATTTTGAGAAGGAGTTGATCACAATCACATCGTTGGAGTATTCAAGCGCCGAATGGGCCCTCTCCCCATAAGTAATCCCATGATAAATTTCATCGGACAAAAAGGTTATTGCGTTCTGCGCGCAGTATGATGTGAGGGCTTGCAGTTGATCCGGTGCGATCATACTTCCCGTCGGATTGGCGGGGCTTGCAACAAGAACACCATCGGGTTTCTTTGACAGCGATTTTAAATGATCTGGCGTGATCTGAAATGCCGTTTCCGGTCCGGTGTCGAGAACAACCGGCTCATACCCAAGACCTTTGAGGATATTCGGATACGCGGGATAGTAAGGCGCACCCATCGCTACAGAATCGCCTGTATCAAACACACTCAGGAATGCCAGAACAAAACCTGCCGAAGAGCCCGTTGTGATGACGACCCTTTCAGGCGCGATATCAACGCCATAAATGGTCTTGTAGTATTCGGAGATTCGGCGGCGCAAAGACGGTCTGCCCAACGCCTCCGTATAGCCGATCAAATCATCTTCGATCGCCTGCTTCGCGGCTTGGCGAACCGCCAAGGGTGCCGGCGTTCCCGGCTGTCCAGCCTCTAGATGAACAATATCGCGGCCTTCAGCCTGATAAGCGTTCGCCTTGTCCAAGAGGTCCATGACCAAAAATGGCGAGATATCCGCTCTTTTCGAAGGTTTCATACAGCTTTAACCATAAATCCAGGGTGAATTGAGCGGATTTATTGCAGCAAAGCCCGGATCACTCAACGGCTTCATATGTCGGCCACAATTTCATTTCATTGTGATTGGCATGAGGTTTCGTTGACTGCATGCAAAGCGCCGCCTAATTTGGACGGAATTGGGCAAAAACGGCGTTTAAATACCGTTGAACTGTCTCAAGATAGAAGGGTGACCGGCGTGATCCAATCCAGACTTATTCGCGGCCTTGTGGGGTCCATGGCACTCATTATGTCATGGGTCGCAAGCGTGCCTCCCGCCTATGCCATCTCCGGCATTCGGGATACCGAGATTGAACTCATGATCCGCGAATATGCTGACCCGATCCTGGTCGCGGCGGGTCTCAACCCCAGTTCGATCGAAATTTACCTCCTTAACGCACCCAGCGTGAATGCATTCGTCACGCGCACAAATTCTATGTATCTCCACAGCGGGCTATTGCTCACGGCTGACCGGCCGGCACAGGTCATCGGGGTCATCGCCCATGAGGCCGGCCATATTGCCGGTGGGCACGTGGCCCGTATGAGTGATGCATTCGCAAGCGCCGGTACACCCATGATGGTGACAATGGGGCTTGGCATTCTCGCCGCCATTGCCGGCGCACCTGATGCCGGCATGGCACTGATGGCAAGCGGGCAACACATCGCAGAGCGCGCCATTCTGCAACACAGCCGGGTCCAAGAATCCTCCGCGGACCAAGCGGCCGTCACATATCTGGAAAACACCCAGCAATCCGCCCGTGGCCTTTTGGAAGTCACAGAGAAGTTTCGCCATATGGAAGTGTTGAGCGCGCGCAATCAAAACCCCTATGTGCGGACTCACCCTCTCTCCACAGATCGCATCGCGGCGCTGACCAATAGAGTTGAAAACTCGCCCTATGCGGACCAGCGGGAAACACCCCGGCAATTATATGAATTCGATATGATGCAAGCCAAACTCTATGCCTTCATCAGTCGGCCGGATTTGACCTTTCGGAAATATCCGACCTCGAACAACAGCTTCCCGGCACGCTATGCGCGGGCGATCGCCTATTTCCAGGATCCGGATATCGATAAGGCCATGGCGGAGATCAATAGCCTGATTGCTGAGCAACCGGACAACCCCTTCTTCCAAGAATTGGGTGGTCAAATCCTCTTTGAAAGTGGAAGCGCGACCGCCTCCATTCCCTATCATCGCAAATCTGTCGAGCTGATGCCCAATGCGCCGCTTCTTCGCGTGAACCTTGCGCAAGCTCTACTGGCAAACGAAGACACATCAAACGTTCAAGAAGCCATCAAGCATTTGGATAACGCCCTGAAATACGAGAACGACAATTCGTTTGCCTGGCACCTCTTGGCCGTCGCCTATGGACGGATGGAGAATGTGGGACTCGCCGATCTGGCAACGGCAGAGCGTCACTATCACAATCGTCAAATGGGGCCGGCTATGCAGTTTGCGCGCCGTGCTCAAGACAAGTTGAGCCGTGGCACACCGCAATGGCAGCGCGCCGTAGACATCATGCAGGTGGCAGCTGTCGAACAAGCAAAACAGAAGAAACGCTAAGCAGCGCTGTGGAGGCCATTTAATTAGATGAGCAAGTTCATTTCAAAGGCAGGCGTTTTGGCCTGTCTGATGTCTATCGGTTGGATTATTCCCTCACATGCTCAAACGGCAAGCTCGGATACAGTTCCCGAATCTGAAAGAGCCAAGATTGAGTCCGTGATACGCGACTATATTCTCGACAATCCGGAGATTATCGTTGAGGCCTTTGCACGATTTGAGGAACAAGAACAATTGCGTACCGAAACGGAAGCGCAAGCGGCCTTGCAAAAGTATCGGGACGAATTGTTCAATAGCGATGGCGATTATGCTGCCGGAAACCCCGATGCGGATGTCACCATCGTCGAATTTTTTGACTACAATTGCGGTTGGTGCCGGCGCGCAACCCCTGTCCTACTCGATCTTTTAGACTCCGACCCAAATTTGCGCGTGGTCTTTAAGGAATTTCCAATCCGAGGCAAGGACTCGGATGCGGTCGCCAAAGCTTCATTGGCATCCATTCGTCAGGGCAAATACTTCGAATTGCACTCAGCAACCATGCAAGTCGAAGGCAATATGACAATGGAACGCTTTGAGGATCTGGCCAAGCAGGTCGGCGTCGATATCAAGCAGTTAAAAGAAGATATGGAAGATCCGGAGATCGAGCAGGTCATTGGGCGCAATCTCGCATTGGCGAACATGCTTTATATCGAAGGAACCCCTACGTTCCTTGTCGAAGATACAATTGTGCGCGGCTGGCCCGGCGCGAACGGTATGCGCGATCTGATTTCAAAAGCACGGGAAGCCAAAGCCGGCGAGACAGATGCGGAGGCAAATCCGGCGTCAAATTAGCCCCGCCAAAGGCGAAGACGGGTCGGCATACATTTTCTTAGCCATGCGTCCTGCCAGATAGGCCTGGCGTCCCGCAATAACTGCGTGCTTCATGGCCGAGGCCATCAGAACAGGATCGCGCGCCTCAGCGATCGCTGTATTCATCAAAACAGCATCACAACCGAGTTCCATCGCAACCGCCGCATCCGACGCCGTACCGACGCCGGCATCAACCAGGACAGGCACTTCTGATTGCTCGACAATCAAGCGGATATTGATCGGATTTTGCACGCCAAGGCCGGACCCGATCGGTGCACCCAGCGGCATGATGGCACAACAGCCCATATCCTCCAGCTCCTTGGCCATGATCGGATCGTCGGAACAATACACCATGACCTCAAAGCCATCATCCAGCAGAAGCCGGGCCGCACTGAGAGTTTCCACCATGTTTGGATAGAGGGTTTTTTGATCGGCTAAGACCTCAAGTTTGACAAGATTCCAACCGCCGGCCTCTCGTGCCAAACGTAAGGTGCGAACAGCGTCCTTGCCCGTAAAGCAACCTGCAGTGTTCGGCAGATAGGTGACCTTCTGGGGATCGATAAAGTCGACCAAGCGGGGTTGATCCGGATCGCTCAAATTCACCCGTCGGAGAGCGACTGTGACAATCTCAGCGCCGGAGGCCTCCAAGGCATCGGCATTGGTCTGAAAGTCTTTGTACTTTCCTGTGCCTATGATCAAACGGGATGAATATTTCTGTCCCGCAATCTCGAAGCCGTCATCGGTTTCAGAACGCTTTTCCGTCATACTGTCCAACACTTCATCATCCGCCGCCGACAAATTCGACGATTTCGATACGATCACCGTTTTGCAACTGGGTTTGCCCGTAAGTGGAACGGGGCACAATCTCCAAATTGCGTTCCACCGCCACTTTTCGCTCATCCAAACCGATCTGCTCGATCAGCTCCCGCAAAGTCTGAACCGCGTCGAGCGTGCGATTCTCACCGTTCAGGACTATTTCCATGTCTCGCATTCCACCGCGGAGGTCTCTTTAAGCCTTAAAATAGAGCCATAATCTATTGTAATAAAACACTTTTTGTGGATTATTATTGATTGGCAGAAAGAGAACCATTTTCGATTTTTGCCTTATGGGTCAGTCACTATATAAGAAACGCGATAGGGGCAAGCCATAGTGATGGCCCAAGGTTCCGTTCTTTTGTCGCAATGAGAAAGCCAATCCGAAAACGGACGAAGTCAGATTGTATGAGCAAAGACATCTACATACTGAACGGGCCAAACCTGAATCTGCTGGGGCAAAGAGAGCCCGATGTCTATGGCAAAAGTACACTCAAAGACATTGAATCCTTATGTACGGCACACGCCCGGCAAGGGGGACAAAAGATCATTTTTCGCCAAACCAACAGCGAGGGCGAATTGGTTGATTGGACGCAGGAAGCCGCAACACATGGCTCCGCTTTGATCATCAATGCCGGCGCCTATACCCATACATCGATCGCATTGCGCGATGCGTTGGCCGCGGTAAAAGTTCCGATCATTGAAGTCCATCTTTCGAACATTTTTGCGCGTGAAGATTTTCGGCATCAATCTCATGTATCTCCTTTCGCAACAGGTATTATTTGCGGCCTGGGCGCGCAAGGATATGTCAGAGCTATTGATGCGCTTTTTGAACTAATGGGCGTCGTTCCGAACGCCGATCAGCAAACCAAGTGAGGCAATACGACCGTGACCAACAATGATGAAAAGCCAGGAAAGGCGCCCAAGTCCAAATTGGATCACGACATGATACGCGGATTGGCGGATTTGCTTGAAGAAACGGATTTGTCGGAAATTGAGGTCGAACAGGCCGGCTTGCGGGTCCGCGTTGCACGGCAGTTAAGCATTGCTGCTGGAGCCATCGCCCCGGTCCAGCAAGCACCCACTGCATCAACGGCCGCAGAGAGTGTCGAGTCGACCAGCGAGACGGGAGACTTGGCAGCACATCCCGGCGCCGTGACCTCTCCTATGGTTGGCACCATCTACCTGTCACCTCAACCGGGGGCGGCACCATTCGTTCGCGAAGGCGATACGGTCAGCGAGGGTCAAACCGTGATGATTGTCGAAGCCATGAAGACAATGAACTCAATTCCGGCACCAAAAGGCGGAACGGTTCGAAAGATCTTGGTCGAGAACGAACAGCCCGTCGAGTTTGGCGAACCCCTTATTGTGATCGAATAGCGGTACACATAGATGTTTTCAAAAGTACTGATCGCAAATAGAGGCGAAATCGCGCTGCGGGTACACCGTGCGTGCCAGGATCTGGGCATCTCAACTGTCGCGGTCCATTCTACCGCCGACCAAGATGCCATGCATGTGAAGCTTGCGGATGAAAGTGTCTGCATCGGACCACCACCGGCGACCCAAAGCTACTTGAATATCCCTGCCCTGATTTCAGCTTGTGAAGTCAGCGGCGCCGATGCCATTCATCCCGGTTATGGCTTTTTGTCGGAGAACGCGCAGTTCGCTCAAATCCTTGAAGAACATAACATTACATTCATCGGTCCGAGCTCAGAACATATCACCCTTATGGGTGACAAAATCACAGCCAAAAAGACAGCCGAAGATTTAGGGATTCCGGTTGTCCCCGGATCCGGCGGCGCTCTTGAAAGCGAAGAAGCGGCCCGAAAAATGGCCGAGGAAATCGGCTACCCCGTTTTAATCAAAGCGGCTGCCGGCGGTGGCGGCCGCGGCATGAAAACCGTTCTCACCGAAAGCGACTTAAGCGAAGCCTATGCGACCGCACGCGCAGAATCTGCCGCCGCATTCGGAAATGACGCGGTCTATATGGAAAAATTCCTGAACAGGCCAAGGCATATTGAGATTCAAGTCATTGCGGATTCTCATGGCAATGTCGTCCATCTGGCTGAACGCGATTGCTCTTTACAGCGACGCCATCAAAAAGTCTTCGAGGAGGCCCCCTCCCCGGTTCTGACGGAAGAACAAAGAGATTCCATTGGAACGATTGTCGTCGAAGCGATCCAAAAACTTGGCTATCTGGGTGTGGGCACCATTGAGTTTCTGTTCGAAGACGACGAGTTCTATTTTATTGAAATGAACACCCGGATTCAGGTTGAACACCCCATCACGGAGATGATCACCGGTGTTGACTTGGTCAGTGAACAAATCCGCGTTGCCGCGGGCCAGCCATTGAGCTTCACACAAGAGGACATCACAATCTCCGGTCATTCCATCGAATGCCGGATCAATGCGGAGAATCCGAAAACCTTTGCGCCCTCCCCTGGAACAATCCACATGTTCCATCCCCCCGGTGGGCCCGGTGTTCGCTTGGATTCTTCTATCTATGCCGGGTATACGATCCCCCCTTATTACGACAGCTTGGTCGGAAAATTGATCGTCTACGGCAATACACGAAACGAATGTTTGATGAGACTGAATCGCGCGCTGCAAGAGTTTATTATTGAAGGCGTCGAAACAACGATCCCATTGTTTGAAGATTTGATCCTTCAACCGGATGTTCAAACCGGCGACTACCATATCAAGTGGCTGGAAGAGTATTTGAAACTATAGCAAAAACTTGGAGACCACGGCGTGAGCAATATCACGCTTGACGATCTCATATTAGCCTATGAAAACGGCATCTTCCCCATGTCGGAAGATCGCGACGACCCGGAATTGTTTTGGGTCGAACCTACTATGCGCGGCATACTTCCTCTGGACACGTTTCATGTACCCAGAAGACTGGTCAGGACAGTCAAGTCGGATCGTTTCAAAGTTCTGATCAACAGCAATTTCTCAGATTGTATTGAGGCTTGCTCAACGCCAATGTCCGGGCGCAATACAACTTGGATCAATCGCGAAATCATTGATCTATATACGCAGCTAAATAAAACTGGCCGCGCGCACAGCGTGGAATGCTGGCGTTGGGGCAAGCTCGTCGGCGGGCTTTATGGTGTTTCCATCGGCGCCGCCTTTTTTGGCGAAAGCATGTTCAGTTTGGAGCGAGATGCCAGCAAAGTTGCACTCGTACATCTCGTCGCGCGTCTGAAGGTCGGCGGCTACACGCTCCTAGACACGCAATTTGTCACCGACCATCTGAAACAATTCGGAGCCATCGAAATTCCAAAGGCCGAATACAAAACAGAATTGGCGAGAGCCATAAAAAGCAAAGCGGATTTTTACAAACTACCGGTGCCAGCGACAGGATCAGAGATTTTGCAGTCAATCACCCAAACATCGTAGACCGGATGCTCCAACGCATTGAGTGCAGGACTTGAGGCAAACATCCAGCCCGTAAAGACAGATACCGCTTCCCCATCCGGTTTGTTGTCGACAATTTCAAGGAATGCCGTCGTTTCCGGGGTTTCTTCCGGAGGCCGCTTGTTGCAGGTTCTCAATGTGATCTCGAGGGACTTAAAGGCAACGGTTTCATCAAGACCGACATCCAGATCCTGAATGCGCGCCGTTACTTTTTCCAAGGCGCGCAATGTGGCGCGGCGATCGGAAATTTCCACCGGCCCATCCGGCGTATTCAGACGCTCAGCGCCGCTCCCCGGTGCTTCAATGGCTTCGATGGTCTCTACATCCGAGGGACCTGTTTCGACCCGTGGTGTGAAAATCGACCCATCCGATTCATCACCGGCATCTCCAGGAAAGGTATCGCGCAGCAAGTCGTCCAGAAAATCGTCTTCCGAGGACTCGCCTGGCTGAGTGTCTTCGGATTCGCTCGGAGATGCCTCATTCTCCGCCGATGGTGGCTCCGTGTCGAACTGCGCCCAAACATGATCGCTCGTGAGGCCGGCGGACAGGCCCAATGCAACAAGCCAGCAGGCAAAAGGAGGAACTCTGGTAAACATAACCATGGCTTTTCCTATGAGGCGATTGCGACAAAACGAAGGCGGACATGATCTGCGTACCACAAGCCGGATTCGTCTCTCAGATTAGGCTCTAAAGCCTCCACAATCTGCGCTTTCATGCGTCGTATCAGAGTCTCGTCTTCGATATCCTTGAAGAAGGCAACGGCGAACATATCCAACCACTCTTCCATCCCTTGGGGAATTGGCGTTGGACGCCAAATGAGATCAATGTTCGGTACATCAAATCCCGCCGCTTCCAACTCAGAACGATATCCTGACACACTGGGGTTGTACCAAGGGTTAAGAGAGTGCCCGGGAAAACCATGAGCACTCAAAACGGCAATAAGAGTTGATGTAATGGCTGCAACATTTCCAAACCCGCCAAATTCCGCAACAAATCGGCCGCTGGGCTTGAGCGCTTTGTGCACGCCGACAAGCACAGGTTTATGATCTTTAATCCAATGTAAGACAGCGTTCGAAAACACCGCGTCGAATTCATGTTCATATGTGAGCTGGCGGGCGTCGCACAAATGCGCATCGATACCAAGCGTGCGCGCGTGATCAACCATGGATTGGCTGGCATCGATCGCCGAGACGTCAGCGCCGACATTTGTTATTTTTTGCGTAAGGTCTCCAGATCCACATCCGAGATCCAAAATGCGCTCAGCTGGCTTGGGATCAAGTAAGTCGAGAACGCTTTGCCCGAGTTTAGGCACATAAGACGCAAGCTGAGAATATTTCTCCGCATTCCACGTCTGGACACCTAATTCTTGCGTCATCTCAATAAAAGTATCGGCGCTTACTCTTCACCGCCGGAGGATCCGCCAAGCGAGGTCATGGCCTGACCAACAATATCCATCAAACTCACAGTGCCTTGGGTGTAGAGAATTTCATCGCCATCTGCCAGATAGTCGACGCTGCCGCCGGGATCGATATCCAAGTAACTTCCGCCCAGGAGACTTTCCGAGGCAACCTTAATGGAAGAATCTTCCGGAAGCTGAATATCGGAGCGAATTGTCAAACGCACGACAGCCAAGAAATTGTTGGTTTCGAGCTCCTGACTATTGACGGTGCCAATCTTGATTCCAGACATACGCACATCGGAACCAGGTGTCACCCCATCAACACTGCTGAACTTGGCGGTCAGCTGATAACCTTCGGTGGGACCGCTATCGGTGGTGGTGTAAGTAAAAAATAAAAACACACCGGCGATGGCAACAACAATGGCGCCGACCATGGTTTCAAAAATATCGTTTTTCATCAGGATCGTCCCCTACCCCAAATGTGTTCTGTGTTCAACTACACGTCAGGCGCCCAGGCCTCATAATCGCCGGTAGTGGGCGCATGACGCCCTTCACGATGGATGCTTCCCTTAGGCCTATAAGCATGCGGTGTACCCGTAAGATTGGGAATGTGTTCCGACTCCCAAGACTTTACAACGAAGGGCTCTTTGGTCGGCGGTTCTTCAAATGTATGATGCAACCAGCCGTGCCAATCGGGCGGCACGCGGGATGCCTCGGCGGTCCCGTTGTAAATCACCCAGCGCCTTGAAGGCAGGCCCGGCTTGGGATTGTTTTCTTCGAAATACGTGTTGCCCTGTTCATCCGTTCCGACTTCTTGGCCTTTACGCCAAGTGAAAAAACGCGTTCCCAGAGTGGCACCATTCCACCAGGTAAAGATTGCTTTCAGAAACTTCATCGGCACGCTCTTTATAGCCATGGGCGATCTACAGAATCGCAAGACTCATCTACTATTAAGGACCTACCGTGTAACGGTTCCGACAGCCCGGCTCAAGACCAATCAATCTAGAGCAGCCAAGTTTCCTCTCCGTCCTCCGGCTCGGAATTGCCCGGCTTGGGTTCAGCAACCATGTTGGCCCGCAGCCGTCCACCGGTCCGCCGCGCCTCTTCCTTAAGCTTCTTTTGCACCCATCCGATCCGATTATACAGCCGGGCCGGCACAATAGGCTTCAAGACTAAGTGTTCGGGCTCGCTGTCGATAATCTCTTGAACAACCCTCTTATCCGTGGTGGCCGTTACAACTATGACAGGTATTTTTGACAAAACACCTTCATCTGATTGCAGTTTCGCAAGCAGGGATTTGCCGTTCATCGGCGCCATATTCCAGTCGCAAAGGATAACATCCGGGACCCAATTCTTGAGAAGCTGCAAGGCCTGGTTTCCATCGGTCACAAACCGAATATCCGAGGCCCCGGCGGCCTCAAGGATCTTCCGCAGAACCTTTTGGGTGCCCAAATTGTCTTCAGCCACCAGAAAACTGGTCGAGGACAGATTGATTTCGGCAGCCCGCTCTCGCCGCATTTTCCAGCACCCTAAGAGATCTTGATCGACCATTCCATTATGCTGAAGGAGCGTTAATTATGTCTGAGATAAAAGACGAAAACTTTAATATAGTTGTATCTCTCATTTATGCGCGCATAGATATACGGTTTCTCTATATGTAGGTTATACACAGCTTTTCGACACAAAATGGGTTGCCGGGGGCTCGGAGCTATTCTAGAATTTGTATCCGTTGAGAGCTTAAACCCTATATACAGTATTTTTTGGGGTTAAATTCTTGATTTTTAACGGAAAATCAGATTTCGACAGCCGTCGAATTGGGGCGGTATCGGGCTTATATTCTCAAAAGTGCGGGCATCCAAAACCGCCGTGACATAGCGACTTCAGAGGCTAGGACAAACCAATATGCGCATAGCACGCAGATTCACCGCTGAGGGCTCATCGCCTTATGATGGGATCGATTTTACAAAAACCAGCAGCGAAATTCGCAACCCTGACGGATCAATCGTCTTTCAACTCAGCGACATTGAGGTTCCGCAGAGCTGGAGTCAGGTGGCTTGCGATGTCTTGGCCCAGAAGTATTTCCGCAAAGCCGGTGTTCCCAGTGCCGTAAAGCCGATTGCCGAAGAGAACGTGCCGTCGTGGCTGCAGCGCCACGAAGCCGATAGCGCCAAACTTGACGCCCTCGATGAAGAAAGCAAATTCGGTCCAGAAACCAATGCTCGAGACGTTTTTGACCGGCTTGCCGGAACCTGGACCTATTGGGGGTGGAAGAACGGTTATTTCGACACGGAAGATGACGCGCGGTCTTTCTTTGACGAGCTGCGCTACATGCTGGCCACACAAAAGGCAGCCCCCAACAGCCCTCAATGGTTCAATACCGGTTTGCATTGGGCCTATGGCATCGACGGCCCTGCCCAAGGCCATTATTACGTCGACGAGGATGGCGGCCAGGTCAGGAAGTCCTTGGGCGCCTATGAACGGCCTCAGCCTCACGCTTGTTTTATCCAGAGTATTGAAGATGATTTGGTCAATGATGGCGGGATCATGGATCTGTGGGTTCGAGAAGCCCGGCTTTTCAAATACGGCTCCGGGACAGGCACAAATTTCTCCGCATTGCGCGGCTCGGATGAAGGCCTATCGGGCGGCGGCAAATCGTCCGGATTGATGAGCTTTTTGCGGATCGGCGATCGTGCGGCGGGCGCCATCAAATCCGGCGGCACAACACGTCGCGCGGCCAAAATGGTGATCGTGGACATTGATCATCCGGACGTTGAGCAGTTTATCGATTGGAAGGTGATCGAGGAGCAGAAGGTTGCTGCTCTGGTGGCCGGCTCGAAGCTTGCGAGCAAGCATTTGTCGGCGATCATGAAAGCTTGCATCAATTGCGACGGCCCTGGCGATGATTGCTACGACGTCAAAAAGAACCCGGCATTGAAACGTGAAGTTCGCGCAGCAAAAAAGGCGATGCTGCCTGAGAACTACATTCAACGTGTCATCCAATTGGCGAAACAGGGTTTTACAAACATTGAGTTTCGGACCTATGACACAGACTGGGATTCCGAAGCCTATTTGACGGTATCGGGACAAAATTCCAACAACTCGGTCCGCGTGACCGATGAATTCCTGCAGGCGGTTGAAGACGGCGCAAGCTGGACATTGGTCAACCGAACCGACGGACAGCCTGCAAAAACTGTCGAAGCGCGAGATCTCTGGAACAAGATCGGTGACGCTGCATGGCAGAGTGCCGACCCCGGCATACAATATCACACCACCATCAATGACTGGCACACCTGTCCCGAAGGGGGTGAGATTCGCGGATCCAATCCGTGCTCTGAATATATGTTTTTGGACGACACGGCCTGTAATCTTGCATCACTCAATCTCATGGCTTTTGCGGACGAGAACGGCGTTTTCAAAGGTGAGGATTTTGAACACGCCGTGCGTCTTTGGACCATTGTTCTCGAAATATCCGTTCTCATGGCACAATTCCCGTCCAAGCAAGTTGCGCAATTGTCTCATGACTATCGCACGTTAGGGCTGGGATACGCCAATATCGGCGGCTTGTTGATGGCACAAGGTTTGGCCTATGACAGCGACGAAGCGCGCGCCATGGCCGGCGCCATTTCAGCGATCATGACCGGTGCCGCTTACGCGACTTCTGCGGAATTGGCCAAAGATCTGGGGCCATTTCCAAAGTTTGCCGAGAACAAAGAGCACATGTTGCGCGTCATTCAAAACCATTCGCGCGCGGCCCATAATGATGACAGTTACGATGCCCTGCATACAAAGCCAGTGCCATTGGATGCCGAAAACTGCCCCGATGCACGACTGGTTATGCAAGCACAGGACACCTGGAAGCGTGCGCTGGAGATCGGCGAACGATTTGGTTTCCGTAACGCCCAAGTCTCAGTCATTGCACCGACAGGCACCATCGGCCTGGTCATGGATTGCGATACAACGGGGATCGAACCTGATTTTGCGCTGGTCAAATTCAAGAAGCTTGCGGGCGGCGGATTTTTCAAAATCATCAACCGCACGGTCCCGCGGGCGTTGAAAAAGCTTGGCTATCACGATGGTCAAATCGACGACATGGTGTTCTACGCGGTCGGCGCGGGAACATTGGCAAATGCCCCGAAAATCAACCATGAGACCCTGGCCGCCAAAGGCTTCACCGATAACGAATTGAAGTCGATCGAAGAGTCACTCAGCACCGCATTTGATATCAGCTTTGTTTTCAATCGCTGGACATTGGGAGACGGATTTTGCCGCGACGTGCTGGGCCTCACCGAGGAACAACTTGACGACTATAACCTCAACCTTTTGGAAGCGATCGGATTTCAGAAGCAGGAAATTGAGGCCGCAAATCTCTATTGCTGTGGCGCGATGACCCTCGAAGGGGCGCCGCATCTAAAAGACGAACACCTGCCTATCTTCGACTGCGCCAACCCTTGCGGCCGTATCGGTCAGCGCTATCTGTCGGTCGAAAGTCACATTCGAATGATGGCTGCGGCCCAGCCATTTATCTCGGGCGCCATCTCCAAAACCGTCAATATGCCGAATGATGCAAGCGTCGAAGACTGCCTCAATGCTTACATGCTGTCATGGCAGCTCGGCTTGAAAGCCAATGCTCTTTATCGAGATGGGTCAAAACTCAGTCAGCCGCTCAATGCACAATTGTTGGACTCCGATAACGATGACGACGAAGACGACATCGAGGCGAAAGACATCATCACCGATACGGACCAGCCTCTTGCTGCTCGAGCTCAAGCAGTCACTGAAAAAATTGTCGAACGGATCATCGAAGTCGAAAAAGAAAAAGAGCGCCGCAAACTTCCCCATCGGCGCAAAGGCTACACGCAAAAAGCCGTCGTAGGCGGCCACAAAGTCTATCTTCGAACCGGCGAGTATGAAGACGGACTGCTTGGTGAAATTTTCATCGACATGCACAAGGAAGGCGCAGCCTTTCGCTCGCTGATGAACAACTTTGCCATCGCTGTTTCTATCGGACTGCAATACGGCGTTCCGCTGGAAGAGTTTGTTGAAGCTTTCACCTTCACGCGCTTTGAGCCGGCCGGCCTTGTCCAGGGCAATGACACCATTAAAAATGCGACATCACTTTTGGACTATATCTTTAGAGAGTTGGCGGTTTCATATCTTGGCCGGGATGATCTCGCCCACGTTCAGCCGGACGATCTGAAAATCGATGCAACAGCGACCGGTGGCGGTGAAGATGATGAGCCGGAGGATGATACCGATCAAGATGATCAGGTTCTGAACGTCGTCAAATCTGTCGCAAGTCAGGGCTATATTCGTTCCAATCTGCCAAGCAATCTGATTGTCTTTAAAGGCAGCCAGTCGCGCCGCGTCGCCAATGGTGACACGGACGTGGAAGCCAATCTGGCGGGTGAAGACGCATTCCAAGAAATTGGCCGCGCCGTCGAAAGCGCCGCAGGCAGTCCGGTGATGGAGAGCCTAGGCGGCCTTGAAAGCGACCTGCAACAAGACCGGGTTCGCGAGGCCAGACTCAAAGGCTATGAAGGCGATGCCTGTGGCTCGTGCGGCAACTTTACCCTCGTGCGCAACGGCACATGCCTCAAATGTCAGACATGTGGATCGACGACAGGCTGCAGCTAGGAAAAGCCTCGCGGGCTTAAGACGGTTCCCAGTGATCTTCGATGGAACCGCGATACATGGCGCGCGTTCCCACATAATCCGGAATACCTGAGTGGATACACGCATGGTTGTCCCACATGATTAGGTCGCCGTTTTTCCAACGGTAGCGGCATTGATATTTCGGCTGCGTTGAATGTTCGTTCAAAAGCTCAATCAAGTGGCGGCTTTCTATGGCCGTTAGCTGAGGGATCTTTTTCACCCAGCTTTGATTGACATATAGGAATTTCTTACCGGTCACCGGGTGCGTGCAAACGAGCGGGTGTTCCATCGGCGGAAAATTTTCCCGCATGATTTTGAGATAGTCAAAACCTTCGGGCGTGTCCGTGTTGAACAACCCGACATCCATCCCATACGCCAAGACATCATGAACGGCTGTCAGCCCTTCCAGAAAAGACTTCATAGAGTCCGACAAGTCTTCGTAGGCCGCATACATGTTGGCAAACATGGTATCGCCGCCTGCGGGCGGCACATCCACCGCGTAAAGCATGGCGCCCATACTCGGGTATTTGCGATAAGAATGGTCCACATGCCAGCGTAAATTCTGTGTCGTCTGCCGGTCATTGCTTGCGCCTCTAAATTGGTGCACGCCCTCCGCGCCTTCCAACTTGGGAATAAAGGGCTCGTCTTCCAACTGACCCCAATGATCACAGAAAACTTTGAAGGTCTCCGGTGTCATATCCTGACCGTGAAAGAAGATCGCAATATTCTGGTAGAGCGCGTCCTTCACTTCGGCAAAAACCGCATCGTCCATTGGACGACTCAGATCAATTCCAGAAATCTCGGCACCCAGCTTGGCGCCATACGGATTTACTTCAATGTGCTGATAGGTCATGACACGGTCTCCCTCTTCTGAGTCCAAGACATCATGTCATCATATTAACATGACAACCATGAGGCAAACTGTCTCAAGCCAGTATTTTGCAGGTGATTAGAAGGCATGTTCCACATAGTGAAACTCCGGATCAGGGCTTCACCTTTGTTTCCGGCGGCATGACGGTGCGGATATGCACTTCTCTAAGCTGATGCGCAGAGGCCTCGGCGGGCGCGCCCATCAACAAATCTTCTGCCTGCTGGTTCATAGGGAACATCGTGACTTCCCGGATGTTAATCTGATCCGCGAGCAACATCACAACGCGCTCAAGTCCCAACGCAATACCGCCATGCGGAGGTGCGCCATATTTAAACGCGTTCAACATCCCGCTGAACTCCTGTTCCACCTGCTCTTTCGTGTATCCCGCAATCTCAAAAGCCTTAATCATGGTTTCGGGTTTGTGATTACGGATCGCACCGGAGCCGAGTTCATGTCCATTGCAAACAAGGTCGTATTGCAAACCCATAACCTCAAGAGGGTCCTTGTTCTCAAGATCCTCTATACCGTTTTCGGGCATGGAAAACGGGTTATGACTGAAATCAATGCGGCCTTCGGACTCATTGAATTCATAGAGCGGGTAATCCGTGATCCAACAAAACTTGAAAACGCCCTGTTCGCCAAGGCCAAGTTCCTCACCGATGCGGACCCGTGCGGCACCAGCCAAATTACAGGCCGCTGCTTCCTTATCACATGCAAAGAACAGGGCATCTCCCGATTGAAGACCGGCCTTCGCCGCCAATGCCTGTTGAACATCCGACGGGATGAATTTTGCAATCGGCCCCTTACCCGTCAGGGTTCCGCCCTCGTCTTCGAAAATAACATAGCCGAGACCGGGAGCCCCCATATCCTTGCGGGCCCATTCATTGAGTTTGTCGAAAAAGCTCCGGGGCATTGATGCGGCGCCAGGAGCCGGTATAGCGCGTACGACGGCGCCCAGCTCAATCTGACTCTTAAACGCTTTGAACGTCACGCTGTCTTGGTTGAACTCGTCCGTTACGTCGACAATTTCGATTGGTATGCGCAGGTCCGGTTTATCGTTGCCGTATTTCAACATCGACTCTTTGTAAGGAATGCGCGGAAACGGGTGATCGGTCACGGCACGATCGCCTGCAAAGGCCTTAAATACATCGTAAGTCACGCCGCCGATCGCTTCGAAGACATCATCCTGGGTGACAAAGGACATCTCGACGTCCAATTGATAAAACTCACCGGCACTGCGATCTGCGCGCGCATCTTCATCGCGGAAACATGGCGCGATCTGAAAATAGCGGTCAAAGCCGGACACCATAATCAACTGCTTAAACTGCTGAGGGGCTTGAGGCAGCGCATAAAAGCGCCCCGGGTGCAATCGGCTCGGCACCAAAAAGTCTCTTGCGCCTTCCGGCGAAGAGGCCGTTAGGATCGGGGTTTGAAACTCGAAAAAGCCTCGGTCTTCCATCCCACGCCGCATCGCGCGAATAACATTCGTCCGCAGCATAATATTCTGATGCAAGGTTTCACGCCGAAGATCCAAAAACCGATATCGCAAACGAATCTCTTCGGAATAATCCGGCTCATCAAACACCGGCAGCGGCAACTCATCGGCGGCGGATTGGAGTTCAAGATCTTTAATCCTCAGCTCCACCCGCCCGGTCGGCAATTTTGGATTAACGGTGTCATCAGAACGCGCCATGACCGGACCGCTTACCGTGATGACGCTCTCGGCACGCAAGCGCTGCGCCGTGTTGAAAATCGGATTATCCGGTTCGATAACGCACTGCGTGATCCCATAATGATCCCGCAAATCGATAAACAGAAGACCGCCATAGTCGCGCTTCCGATGAACCCAACCGGACAGCCGGGCCGTTTGGCCGACTTCTCCGTCTCTCAGCTCACCACATGTATGGCTGCGATAAAGATGCATAATCTCTGTTTTCCTGGACTTTTTGCTCAAACACTGGGCGGGCGAAAAAGCGCATGAGACAGGGCATTTGTCAAGTGGCCCGACCCGGGAATCCCTGGGAAAAGGGCCGTTTGGGGCCCAGAAACCGCATTTCCGGATCATGTGGGGCGACAAAGCCGGAAAGTTCAGTTATGACCGGCGACCATGCAGATGATTACAACGACCTCCGAGCTGGCATCTTTGTGCGATGCCTTGTCCCAAGAACAGTTTGTCACCATCGACACCGAGTTTATGCGGGACAAGACTTTCTGGCCAAAACTGTGCCTGATCCAGATTGCCGGGGATGATGTTGTGGCGATCATTGACCCTTTGGCGCCCGAGATTGATCTGACGCCCTTCTATGAGCTCATGCGCAATTCGGATGTCCTCAAAGTGATCCATGCGGGGCGCCAAGACATTGAGATCTTTTTTCACCAGGGCGAAACCATCCCGGCACCTCTGTTCGACACGCAAATTGCCGCCATGGCCTGCGGCTTCAGCGATTCCGTCGGCTATGAGACCTTGGTCGGAGATTTGACCGGCAACAAGCTGGATAAATCGTCCAGATTTTCCGATTGGAGCCGACGGCCACTCAAAGAGCATCAGCTCAAATATGCAGCCGGCGATGTGACCTATCTTCGAGACGTGTTTCGCGCATTGCACAAAAAACTGAAAGCCAATGATCGCGAATCTTGGCTCGACGAAGAAATCGGAGATCTCACGGATCCGGAAACTTACGCGATGGATCCGGGACTGGCATGGAAACGCCTTAAACTTCGGGGGCCTGTCCGAAAGAGCCTCGGTGTACTGATAGAAGTTGCGGCGTGGCGCGAACACCAAGCCCAAACGCGCGACGTCCCGAGAAACCGCGTTATGAAGGACGATCTTATCTACGAGATTGTAACGCAGAAACCGACCAGCCTGGAAGCGTTGGAGGATATGCGCTTTGCCCAAAAAGGGCTTTCGCGCATGCCGGGCGCAAAAGATCTTGTGGCAGCGGTCAAACGCGGTACCAAGATACCGAAATCCGATTGGCCCGACATCCGCCCCCCAACGCCACCAAAAACCAAAGGTAACGGTGCATTGGTTGAGCTTCTGAAGGTTTTGCTGAAGCTCACAAGCGAACAATATGACGTCGCGCAAAAGCTCATTGCAAATGTTTCAGACCTGGAAAAAATCGCGACAGACGATCAATCGGACGTCAAGGCTCTCAGTGGATGGCGCCGCGACATCTTCGGTGAGAAGGCGTTGGAGCTGAAGGACGGAAAACTTGCGATCGCGATCAAGAAGGGAAAAGTGCGAACCGTGGCAATCAAGACTTAAGGTTAGGAAATGTATTTTAGTCCGGACTGAAGTTTTAGGCGTTTCGCTACAGCATCAAGCCGGATAAGCAAAATGTCCCCAACCATGGCTTTGTATGATTGCGGCAAATTCAGCACCAACGTGTTTTGCTCAACACTTAAATGAGCGGTGGGAAGAATACCTAAGATACCGCTTGAAATAATTGTTCCCAAACGAATGGAAAGGCCCACCACACGCGCCCACTTTTCTTCGTCTTCGGTGACGATGTTGTTGTAGTCTGCCGCGGTGGGCACAGATCCGCTTTCGTAGCGATGGTAGACCGCCATTCCAAGACGTAATCGTTCGGAATGATTGAGCCCAAAAACGGCTCCGTAGAGCACGGCACGGAATGCGTTTGAACCACGATGATCCGGATGTGCCCGCCAGGCAATGTCGCTCAACCAGCACGCCGCTTCCCGCAAACGTCTCTGTTGTCCTGTTTCCTCAGTCTCAAGAGAGTCAAAAAGTGTCTCCGTAAACCCGATCAGCTCTTCGGCCAACACAGCTTTACGGCTGAGACGGGATGCCATGCCGCGGCAACTGCGCATGAGGGGATCAGCCCCTTTTAACGGTTCGGGAAGCCCATCAAACAACAACCCTTCCCGCACGCCCATTCCCGAAATGACAATCTTTTCCGCCGGCACAAAATCAAGCAGGCATTCCAAGACCGCCGCGCTATAAGGCAGACTATCGATACGATGTGAAGGCACATTTGACATCTTTGCCAGATCTTCTGATCTCTGTTTGGAAATCCACCGGGCCAAGTCGCTCGCCTCGTCACGTGGAATTTGGTAGCTCTGCAAGACACGAAACGGATAGTTGGATTGATCCATATGAATCCGGCCCAATGCCCGCCAGGCACCGCCAACCGCGTAGAAATTTCCGCTCGTGGACTCGAGCCAATCAATCTTCTCCAAAGACTCTCGAACAATTTTTCGGGCTTTGTTGATTTTGCCGCCGGACATGTCCATCAACCGGAGTGCGCCGATGGGAAGCGTGATCCCGGTCCCCAATGTACCGTCATTCAAGGTGATAAGCTCAAGGCTTCCCCCGCCCAAATCGCCGGCCAAGCCTTCTGCGTCCGGCATGCCCGACAGCACACCGAGAGCGGCAAGCCTGGCTTCTTCTTTCCCGGAGAGAATCTCGACCGGAACGCCGAATGTCTTCTGAACATGGTCGACGAACTCCTGACCATTGCTCGCCTCACGCACAGCCGCCGTGGCGATAATGTGAATGATGTCAACCTTTAGCCCTTCAACAACCGCATGAAACCGGTTGAGCGCAACGACGGCCCGGGCAATCCCCTCCGAAGACAAAGCGCCTGTTGAGGCAACACTCTGCCCCAACCGTGCCGAAACCTTTTCATTGAAGATTGTAAGGGGATTGCGTGCCGAGCCTTCAAAAACGACCAAGCGCACGGTATTGGACCCGAGATCAATAATCGCGACAGGCCGACTTGGCACCTCCGTCGACAAAGACGGGAACGCTTCAGACCGCACCCCTTCTGTGGTCACTCATTTTTCCCCGTAGATCACGACCTTTTTGACGACGCAATTGCCGGCGGCAGGTCGTACTTCACGGCTTCTCCTCTACCAGAAAGACTGGGGTTTGTCATGAAATAGCTATGAGCGTTGAAGACGTTGTCGGGCAAGATGCCCTCGAGGACCCGTCGATAGGTGCCGTCAGGCTGCATTTCCCAACTTTGCGCACTGTCCATCAAATTCGCCACCATGATCTGATCCAGAACTTGACGGTGCACTGTGGGGTTCTCGACGGGAATCAATGTCTCGACGCGGCGATAAAGGTTGCGCGGCATCCAATCGGCGGAACTGATATAGACACGCGCGTTGGGTGACGGCAGCCCTTCCCCATTCCCGAAACAGATGATTCTGGAATGCTCAAGAAAACGTCCGACGATACTTTTTACCCGAATGTTTTCAGACAATCCGGGTATACCCGGGCGAAGACAACAGATGCCGCGGATGATCAACTCCACCTGTACGCCCGCACAACTGGCCCGATAGAGAGCATCAATAATTTTGGAATCCACCAAAGAATTGAGCTTGACCCAAATCGCGGCAGGGCGGCCCGCCTTGGCATGGGCAATCTCCTGATCCACATGCTCATGCAGTCGGTCGGCCAAATTCAAAGGTGAAATCGCAATTTTCTCAAAGGATTCCGGTTCGGCATAACCGGTCACAAAGTTAAACATGGTCGCGGCGTCGCGTCCCAAGGTTTTGTCGCAACTGAACAGAGAGAGATCGGTGTAAAGCTTGGCCGTGATCGGGTGATAATTGCCCGTTCCAAAATGCGCATAAGTTGCCAACTTACGGCCCTCACGCCGCACGACCAGACTGACTTTGGAATGGGTTTTTAAGTCCATGAAACCGTAGACAACCTGGATGCCGGCCCGCTCCATTTCACGCGCCCATTTAATGTTGGCCTCCTCATCAAAACGGGCCTTGAGCTCAACAATGGCGGTCACCGCTTTTCCTGCTTCGGCTGCGGATATCAATGCTTGAACAATCGGTGACTGTTTACTGGTCCGATAAAGCGTTTGTTTGATGGCAACCACGTCTTTGTCTGCAGCGGCCTGACGAATAAATTGAACCACCACATCAAACGATTCATAGGGATGATGAACGATAATGTCTTTTTGACGGATGGCCGCAAAACAATCGCCGCCCAAATCGCGAATCCGCTCTGGAAATCTTGCCTCAAACGATTTGAATTTCAGCTCCGGACGATCCTCCGGAATCAAGTCCGACAGCTTATCGAGACCCAAAAGCCCTTCGGCCACGAAGACATCTTCGTCCTCAACTTCCAAATTGGCCGAAATAAAGCTCATCAGATCCGGCGGCAAACCGCTTTGCGCCTTCATGCGGATGACTTGTCCGCGCTTGCGTTGCTTCAGAGCGGTTTCAAAGAAACGAACCAGGTCTTCCGCCTCTTCTTCAATCTCAATATCCGAGTCACGCAAAACGCGGAAAGCACCCTTGCCGATCACTTCAAAGCCCGGGAACAATCGGCTCAAGAACATACCGATCAGCGTTTCGACAGGAAGATATCGTCTCTGTTTCGGAGAACCCGCGGCTTCAGGATCAGGCACCGCGATAAAGCGCTCAAGCTGCGAGGGGATCGGAATCAACGCATACATACGATCTCTGTCTTGGGTATGCTCAAGTTCCAATGCGATCGAGAACCCTTTGTTGGGAATAAAGGGAAACGGATGAGACGGGTCGATCGCCAGCGGGGTCAACAAAGGATAGATTTTATCCTGAAAAACTTTTGACAATTGCTCCAGGTCCGATGCGTTCAATTCATCCGGGTCGACGACAGCAATACCGTTTTCCCGAAGTTCTTTTCGTAGTTCGACCCAGTACTTTTGCTGTTGGATAATCAGTTCAGATGCCTTGGCATTGACCCGCTCCAATTGCTGTTTCGGTGTCAATCCGTCATCGCTGAGCTTGGTGACACCGGCATTCACTTGCCCTCGCAGACCGGCAACCCGAACCATGTAAAATTCATCCAGGTTACTCCCCGATATGGAAAGAAAACGTAAGCGCTCACAGACCGGATGATTGGGGTTTCCGGCTTCGTCAAGGACCCGTGTGTTGAACTCCAACCAGGACAATTCACGATTCACAAATCGCTCCGGAGACGACAAATCGATACCTTGGAAACCGCCGGGCTCACCGGTCGGCACCCCGTCCACGCTGGCAATCTCCAATTTGGAATTCGATTTGGTCATGTGTCACTCCTGTGGGGACCTGGGGGCGGTCCTCCGAGCCCGTCGAATTAAGCGGCCAGACTGGCACAAAGCACAATAAAAAGATGTGAAATTTCAGCAAAATCAACGGCTAAAGCCGGATTTTAGAGGCTAATTGTCAGGCCGTCCCGAAAAAGTTAAGGCGCCGCTGTGAAGCTGTCTAACACCTGGGCCGCAAAGCGCACGGTAATCGGGCGCTTCTCAGCCAAAGCTGCCGCATCCAAAGCCCGTACAATCGCTTTCACCTCATCAAATGACCTTTCAACCCGCACCAGCAAATAGTCAATCACATCGTCTTCGATCCCAATCTGACGGTCAGCAAACTGCTTCTGCATGACGCCGCGAAAAAGTACATCATCAGGTTCATCCAACCGAACAGCCAACAGGCCGGCCAATCGCGAAGCCAAATCCGCAAGCCCGACGGACCACTGCGCCGGAGGCCGCCGCCCAGTCAGCAAAAGAGACCCGCCCTCTTGGCGGATCAAATTGATCAGATGAAACAGGGCCGCAGGTTCTCCCAGTCTCTCGCCATCCTCCAGCACCACGCATTTTTGCTCAACCAGTTCCGGAACCATCTCCGGCGTGAGGTCTTCCGCAGAGATCAAGACAGCAGATGACACCTCTTTCCAAACATGCGCCAAATGCGTTTTTCCCGATCCCGCGGGACCGTAAATGGCCAAACAATTTCCAGGCCAGGCATCCCAATCGTCCACGGCGCGCAATGCTGCCTCGTTGCAGGCCGACACCACGAATGCATCACGCTCAAAGGCCGTTCTGAACGGCAAATCAAGCGTCAATTGATATGGCTTTTTTGCTGCCGACATGGCTCAGGGATCCTGTGTCAAATCAGCTTTTGTTCCTTCATCCTTTTCCCAGGTCGCAACTGAGCGCACCCAGCCGACAAAGTAAAAGGCGAAAGACAGTCCAGTGGTGACCGCCACCAGATAAGAAAGACCGGTGATCAAACCGCCAACTCCGCTGACAAAACCGAGCCCAAGATCCGCCATCACGACAATTGCCAAAACAATTTGCGCTGCGGTGTTGGCCTTGCTGATAAAAAGCGCCTTGATCTTAATCGGATGCGAAATCAAATAAGAGAGCATCACCGCACCGATAATCAGTATGTCGCGGCTGACCACCATAATAACAAGCCAGCCGAAAAGATGACCTTGAAACCCTAAGGTCACAAACAGACTGATCAAAAGTGCCTTGTCGGCCAGCGGATCCAGATAGGCGCCGATCGCGGACGCTTTGTTGTAGTGCTTGGCGATAAACCCGTCCACAGCATCGGATAGGCCTGCAATGATGCACAGCCAAAACGCCAATGCGTATTCGGCATCGACCATAAAACTCACAATGACCGGCACCAACAACAAGCGCGCCAAAGAAATGAGATTTGGTATACTCAAAAGAAATGTATCCGTTATTTTTTGCCCGAAATAACCTCCGGGCAGTGAGGCTACTCTAATGGAATATCGACCAAAATCTCGCCGGACTCTTGAGACTCAGGATCGTCGCCGGGCTCATTGACAAATACGCCGTCGTCAGCCGGCATGCTTAAGTCATCCATCTCAATCACTTCGATGTCCTGACGCATTCCCGGAGACTCAAACCCGTAATTCTCAAACGATGACTCACCGGATACCGGGACCAGTTCGCTGTCCAAACCCAATAAAATAATCGTCGAAACATCTGTCTGCGCAAGCTGAATATCTTGCTGCGACAGCGCAAAGGTGAGTTGAGCAAGCGACCCGACATGCTGAATAGCCACGTCAGCGCCCTGACTCGAGAGAGACAAAATGTCGAAATCACGGATAATCGGCAGGCCGGAAAGTCGTTGCCTTAGAGTGAGCCACTCCGTCAGCTCCGAGAATCTCACAGTCGCAAAAAGATTGTTTGCCATTGCATTCGAGCTGATGATGGTTTGGGACTTCCAGCGCGATTGCAATCTTTGAACGGCCTGATCAATCGCAAAGTTCATCAGGTCTTCTAACGGAAGGTTTTGACTGTTCCGCACAACAACATCTACCCGTTCACCAACACTTGCCGTGAGGCCGTCCGCCTTTCCGTTCAAGCGTGTCAAACGCACCACCAATTCGTCGGTGCCTGCGTTGTTTTGCAAACGCCCGTAAGCAACGACAACATCCGAGACGCTGTAACGCTGTGCGAAAGGACCGAGGCGAGACCAGTTTCCGTTCAATGCATCTTGGGTGCCAGCGCTGACCAAGTCCTCCAATTCGCCCAATGGAGCGATCATGGGAACCAATTCGTGCGTCAGGCGTCTTGCCTGCCAAACATCGGCCCAAACATTATCGTCTTCCCAAAGAAGCGGGCCGTCGACAGTTTCATAGACTGGAAGAACAATCGCCAATCTGGCGCGCGTCTCTGTGTAGGAAATGCCGCTTGCAGAAAAGACTTCCCTGATCCTATCAGGCTTGAAGCTATAGGTGACATCCGCCAGATAACGCGTGCTGGAGGTTTTCTCGTTGGTGATCTGGATACCGGAGACGATATCAACAAGCTCACGAGTGCTGAATGTCGGCAAAGCCGACCAGTTTTGTTCTGGCGTTAAGCGTTGCAGCAATTGTCGGGCGGCCCGAACACGCCCTTCAGAAATAGCAGTTTCCCGGGCCACAGCTGCAGATTCACCGGTGGAATCCACCTTGACCCTGGCAACCGTAAAAACATCGTCGGCGCCCAGCGCGCTCTGAGCCAGGCTCAGGTGAACGGCCAAGGCGCAGAATAGTGCTAAAATTCTGATCATGCTTACGAAACCACTCTGAATAGTGCATCCCCCAGATACCCGGATCTTATAACCAAAAATATGTGAGAAAACTACGGCAGTCTAAAGATTTCAAAAGACATTTTACCCCGGATCGGCTAGATAATCGCCGGTAACCAAGCCTGTGCGAAAAGCCCATCAGAAGGCAGTGAGACGGCCCCGTGGCTGAAAAAGACACCCGAGACTCGTATACTTACCAGAATGCCGGTGTGGATATCGATGCCGGAAACGAGTTGGTCGATAGCATCAAACCGGCCGTCGCGGACACCATGCGCGAGGGGGTCATGGGATCTCTCGGCGGTTTTGGCGGATTGTTTGATATCGCCGCCGCTGGATATTCCGATCCCATTTTGGTCGCTGCCACCGACGGTGTCGGAACCAAGCTCAAAATCGCCTTTGACCTCAATAAGCACGACACAATCGGCATCGACCTTGTGGCCATGTGTGTAAATGACCTCATCGTCCAGGGCGCCGAGCCACTGTTTTTTCTCGATTACTTTGCCACGGGAAAGCTGAGCAAAGAGGTGGCACGCGAAGTGATCACCGGAATCGCTGAAGGCTGCAAACAAGCAGGATGCGCACTGATCGGCGGCGAGACAGCTGAAATGCCGGGCATGTATGCGGGCGGCGAATATGATGTTGCCGGGTTCTCGGTCGGCGCAGCAGAGCGCGACAGGCTTTTGCCCGCCGAAGTCAATGAAGGCGACATCATCTTGGGCCTTGCTTCAAGCGGCATTCATTCCAATGGGTTCTCGCTGGTGCGCAAACTGGTTCAGGACAACAATCTGAGTCTTCAAGATCCCGCACCTTTCGATGAAACCCGAACGCTTGGAGAGGCGCTTTTAGAGCCCACACGAATTTATGCAAAGCAGGTGATCGGCGGAATACGCGCCGGCAAAGTTAGTGCCCTTGCGCATATTACAGGCGGCGGCATCACCGAAAACGTTCCACGTATCTTGCAAACTGGCCTTGATGCACAAATTGACCTCAGCGCTTGGGATTTGCCGCCGGTCTTTGCTTGGTTAAAAGAGCTCGGCGACATTGAAATGCAAGAAATGCTCCGAACGTTTAACTGCGGGATCGGCATGATTCTGGTGGCGCCGAAGAAGAATATCCCCCTCTTGAAGAAGTCCTTCGAAGATTCAGGGGAGCCGGTTTTCGAAATCGGCCATATCTCAAAGTCAGCCACTCCCGGCGAAGAGCCGAGAACACAATATTCAGGACAATTGAGTCCGGCTTCAAATTAAAGGCGCGCTGGTATGTCCAAACTTAAGCTTGGCGTTCTCATATCCGGCCGCGGCTCAAACCTGCAGGCACTCATTGATGCTTGCAGCAACGTTGATTTCCCGGCGGAAATATCGCTGGTCATTTCCAACCGACCGGGCGCCATGGGGTTGGAACGTGCGCGACGTGCGGATATCCCGGCCGACGTGATTGATCACAAGAGCTTTGACACAAGGTCAGCCTTTGACAATGCGGTGAGCCAACGCTTTGAGTCGGCGGGGGTTGATTTGATATGCTTGGCCGGATTCATGCTCTTGCTGAAAAGTGACTTCGTAGAGCATTGGCACAACAAGCTGATCAACATCCATCCCTCACTCCTTCCCGCCTTTAAAGGACTTGATATTCACGAACGGGTTTATGAGGCGGGCGTAAAAATCACCGGATGCACGGTTCATTATGTCCGAGCGGAAGTGGATGACGGACCTATCATCATTCAAGCAGCCGTGCCCGTGACGGAGGATGACACACCGGAAACCATCGGGGCGCGGGTTTTGGAAGCAGAACATAATATCTACCCTGAAGCCGTGCGCCTGATCGCGAACGAGCAGGCACAACCTCAAGGCAAAAAAGTTACTTTGAGTGCCTCCGGCGTCATACCGGAAACGCTGATCAACCCAAGTCTGGAAAAATGATCAACCGACGATTTCTGCATCAGTGAAGAAGAATTTGATTTCTTCAGCGGCGGTTTCAGGTGCGTCGGATCCGTGAACGGAGTTACGTTCGATATTTTCTGCGAATTCTTTGCGGATCGTGCCTGCGTCCGCCTCGTCCGGATTGGTCGCTCCCATAATTTCCCGGTTCCGTGCGATGGCATTCTCACCTTCCAGAACCTGCACAACAACAGGGCCTGACGTCATAAAGGCCACCAGGTCGTTAAAGAATGGGCGTTCCTTGTGAACGGCATAAAACCCTTCAGCTTGTTGTTGGCTCATATGGATGCGTTTCTGAGCAACGACCCGCAGACCGCCTTCCTCAAGTTTCGCAATAACCTGGCCGGTGATATTGCGTGCTGTTGCGTCCGGTTTAATGATTGAGAATGTGCGTTCGAGTGCCATATTTGATGTTCCTGTATCCGATTGAAAACAACCGGCACATGGGCGCCGGCTCTCTCGAGAATTCGCGGGCCTTATAGCCGCCCGGATCACCGGCTGCAAGATGCTCTTTGGTCTCAATGGGCGGTCGTGCTAGAGACCCGCCGAAACCAAGTGAATGGCCATGTTGCACATTAATGACCTGACATACCGGATCGAGGGGCGAACCCTTTTGGAAAGCGCCACTGTCGCGATCCCCAGCGGCCACAAAGTTGGCATGGTGGGGCGGAACGGAACGGGCAAAACCACGCTCCTCCGCCTCATTGCGGGCGAGATCGTGCCGGATGACGGCACCATTACACAGCCGAAAAATCACCGGCTGGGCTGGGTGACGCAAGAGGCACCCGGCACACAAGACAGTCTGTTGGACACGGTTCTTGCGGCCGATCAAGAAAGGGCGAGCCTGTTGGCGGAAGCGGAAACAGCCACGGACCCAACCCGGATTGCCGATATTCAGACACGGCTGGTGGATATCGATGCCCATAGCGCACCCTCCCGGGCGGCCTCTATTTTGGCTGGTCTCGGTTTCTCCAATGATGACCAACAACGACCCTGTCATGATTTTTCCGGTGGATGGCGCATGCGTGTCGCCCTTGCGGCAGTCCTCTTTGCGCGCCCGGATCTGCTCCTTCTTGACGAGCCGACAAACTATCTTGACCTTGAAGGCACCATTTGGCTGGAGAGCTATCTGAGAACCTATCCTTATACGGTGTTGCTGGTCAGCCATGATCGTGACCTTCTCAACAAAGCCGTCAGCCACATACTTCATCTCGAAGATCATCGCCTTTCGCTTTACACCGGTGGCTACGACACGTTCGAAAAAATACGACGCGAGCGGCAAGCACAACAGCTCGCTTTAAAAGCCAAGCAAGACGACCAACGGCGCCACATGCAGTCTTTTATTGATCGTTTTCGCGCGAAGGCCACGAAGGCACGGCAAGCTCAAAGCCGGTTGAAGGCCTTACAAAAAATGGAACCAATCGCAGCGGTGACCGAAGCAAAGGTGTCGCCATTTCATCTGACAGATCCGGAAAAACTGATCGCACCTCCGATCATTCGATTGGAAGAGGCAAGCGCCGCCTACGGAGACAACGCCCCTATCCTTCAATCCATGAACCTTCGGATCGACAATGATGACCGGATTGCGCTTCTGGGCGCAAACGGCAACGGGAAATCAACATTTGCAAAACTTTTGTCGAATCGGCTGCGGCCCAAAGACGGCAAAGTCTATAAATCCAAAAAACTCAGCTTCGGTTATTTCGCGCAACATCAACTCGATGAGATGAATCCGGAGGAAACGCCCTACGAAGCCCTCAAGACGATTATGCCGGACGCCACGATTGCGCAAACACGCGCACGCCTAGGGCAGTTTGGATTTGGAGCCGATCGCGCAGACACAAAAATCAAGAACCTGTCCGGCGGCGAAAAAGCAAGGCTTCTATTGCATCTGTGCACTCATCATGGGCCGCATGTTCTGATTCTTGACGAACCAACGAACCATTTGGACGTCGACAGTCGCGAAGCACTTGTCAGAGCGCTCAACGATTTTTCCGGCTGCGTCATCCTGATAAGTCATGACCGTCACCTCATCGAAGCGTGTGTTGATCGCCTCTGGCTCGTAGCGGACGGAACCGTCGAGCCATATTCTGGCGACCTTGATGACTACCGCGCGCTCCTTCTCGACAGGTCAGATCAGCGCCCCAAGAAGGACGGCCAGGAAACGACGAAGACCGTCGACAAAAAAGATGCCCGGCGCAAAGCGGCAGCCAAACGTGAAGAAGTTGCGCCGTTGAAACGCAAAGCTGAAAAACTGGAACGAGAGCTCGAACACCTCCACAAAGAACAAGAAAAAATTGATAAGTCCCTCACCGATCCGGGTCTCTACATCAAAGATCCCAAACGTGCCGCAGAACTCAACAAAGCCCGGTCGGACATCGCCGCACAGATCGAAGCCACTGAGATGGATTGGCTAGAGGCTTGTGAACGCTATGAGACGGCGAAAGACTATTGAGTCGATGTTATGCATGCCGACGGTTCCTGGAAACCCGCACTGACACGCTGCTCGGAAATCTCAAAAATCACGACATCAGGCTTTATTTCTTCCAGCAGGCATGGATCAAACCTTCCGCGTTGATGCATTGTCCGAACCGACAAATCAAAAAATTCCCCAAAATAGGGCTCCAACCAAAGCGAGAAAGAATCTCCCAAAACCATGACTCGTGCCGGATTGCCGGACTGCGAACGGACAATCCGCGACCAACCCCAACTGGCCGGATAATCCTGACGTTGCTCTTCCGACAAAATACGGGTCGCGAATCTCGGTTTGACCGTGGGAACCAACTCGGTCAGAGCTCCGGCTTGGTAGAGCATTCGGGCAAAGTCGCCTTGGTTGTAAGGATCAATCAATATGTCAAAGTCACGCATTTGCGGCGTGGGTCTCGGCGTTGATCCAGACGGCAGGCGAGCAATGATCTCCTGAAAAGCGACAAAAGCGCCCCACTCGTTCCAATGGCTGTCGGTCTTATAATATGTCGGATGAATAGAATTGGCCTCTGAAAGGGGCTCGTAGAGATCAATCACATCAAAGTCGTTACTTAAACTTTTCGCAATTTCTTTATAGCTCCGCGTTTGATTTTCCAATCTCGCCCATTCGGGCAGGTATTTGGAAAAGACCGTACGCTTTGACGGCACCAAAACAAGCAATAAAGGAATATCTCTTTCCTCAAGTTGGTTTTGAAGGGACAGAAGCGATCGGCGCACCGCTTCAATCCGCCGCGTATTGTCGCGATTGGGATCTAGCGCATTCAGTAGGATCTTACGATCGTTAAACAACCATCCTTCTTTTCCGATGACGACCTTTTCGGAAACCGATTGACCGATTGGCGCACCGATCCGGCTCATGGCCGCAATGACATCTGCACGGTGCCAAAGATTATCCTCGAGCGCCGCATCAACATCTCTCAGGCCATCTGCAAGATCACCGTCTAAAATGGAATTGAGGCTCGGCACAGGCGCCAATCGGCGGCCCTCAACCGATTCAATCTTGGAACTTCCGGCGCCAAGACCGAATGCACGGGTCCAATGAGGCAGGGTTATAAGGGCCGCTGCGATTGCAAGTATGAGGATATTCTGTAGGCGAACATTCATAGCCAAGCACTAAAATCTAAAATAGATGAATGGGTCGTACCCCCCGAGTGAAACGACGCTGAGACTAAAACCGAATAGAATGAGACCTGAAACACTACCGATCCATTGCGGAGTCAAAACAGGTCCTTGCATTTTTTCACCCTCGAACCGGGCAAGCAGATTGCTGAAAAATGGTGTCGACCAGACTGTCGCCACCACAAGTGCGGCAAGAACAGTCGGCTGTAACTGCGCCCCCAAAGGCTCCAACGCCGCTGAGCCCTGCCCCCAACCAAGCATTGCCGCAGCATAGCCGAGTGCGCCATCAAAAGTTTCTGAACGGAACAGAACCCAGCCGAAAACTACCACGAGCCCAACGTAAAGATGGCGCAAAGGCCGCCAAGATTGATCAAGCAAACGGCCCCAACCCAAACGTTCAAGAATCAAAAAGGCACCCTGATAAAGGCCCCAAAACAGAAACGTCCACGCCGCTCCATGCCAGAAACCACATAAAACAAAGACAACCAGCAAGTTGAAATAGGTTCGTGTGGCACCAAACCTGTTACCGCCTAGGGGAATATAGAGGTAATCACGAAACCATGTTGACAGACTAATGTGCCATCGGCGCCAAAACTCAGTGATAGACGTCGAAATATAAGGGTAATTGAAATTCTGCGGCAGGGTGAGACCCATAACTAAGCCCAACCCGATCGCCATGTTCGAATAGCCTGCAAAGTCAAAGTAGATCTGAAAGCTATAACAAATGGCTCCCAACCAAGCGATGCCGGCCCACAATCGGTCGTCGGCAAGACCAAAGGCATAATCGGCCGGCCCGGCAACGGTATTTGCGATCAGAACCTTTTGCGCAAGTCCGATGGCAAAAATACGAAAGCCCAGAACGGCTTTATCCAACGAAAGAAAACGTTGATGCAGCTCATGGGCGATGGACTGAAAACGTACGATCGGTCCCGCGACAAGCTGCGGAAACATGGAAATATAGGTGCCGAGCGTGATGATACTTTTCTCAGCGGCAATCTGCCGACGATAGACATCCACCAGGTAAGAGATGGCCTGAAAGGTAAAGAAAGAAATTCCAAGCGGCAGATGCGTTGGCTCCTTATCAAAGCCAAAAACATCGCTCCAAAGAAAATCGGCATATTTGAAATACCCGAGCAGCGCCAAATTTATGGCAATCCCGCCGGCTAAACGAATCCGACGGGCACTGTCTAAGACCGCCCTTTCAATCGCCAATGCCGCAAAGAAATTCCAAACAATTGAGAGAACAAGAAGCCCAACAAACTCAATCTCACCCCATGCGTAAAAAATGAGACTTGCGGTCAATAAAGTAATGTTTCGCCATGGCAGCAGAAAATAAAGCGCCAAAAAAAGTGGTAAGAAATAGAACAGAAACGTAACGGAACTAAAGACCATACGCCGCGCGTACCCCCGTTAAAGGCTTAAGCTCTTTACCCTTGCTTTTGCCAACCGCCTTTGGCGGTCTGCTGCCAATAGGTCACCTCATAGCCGTCGGCCTTGGCTTGCTTCCAGGCGCGGCGCGCCTCCTCAACGGCTTCGTTATCACGGGCATCGAAAATCGTAATACAGCGCTTGAAGGATTGAGGATCTGACATTTGCGCGCCATCCACCAGAAACAAAACGTCGGCCGTGTTTGGATTGTCTTCGGCACATGTCAGGTAAATCGGCTGATCAGACTCAAAACCGTCCGCTTTCGATCCGTGAGGCAAAAAGCTGTCTTGCCGATAGGTCCAAAGAAGGTCGTCCAGCGCTTTCAATCGATCCTCATTGCCGACCCGGATATTTGCCCGCCAGCCATTCGCCAACGACTTTTCAAGCAATCCGGGCAGCACCCGATCCAGAGAAGTGCGTTCCAAGTGATAAAACCAGATCTCAGGCGCCGACGTCGTCATGACCTAGTCTTCAAAATAGTCGGCGACCAAACGGTTGAGTAGGCGCACGCCATAACCTGTTCCGCCTTTCGGCACCGTCGCAAGCTCCGAGTCGGTCCACGCCATTCCGGCAATGTCCAGATGCGCCCATGGCACCTTGTTGACAAAGCGCTGCAGGAACTGCGCTGCCGTTGTTGAGCCTCCATACCGGCCACCAACATTCTTCATATCGGCAATTTGGCTGTTGATCATTTTGTCAAAGGCATCGCCCAGCGGCATGCGCCAGAGCTTTTCGCCTTCAGCCTCCCCGGACGCAATCAGCTTTTCCGCCAAATCATCATCAGGCGTAAACAAACCCCCATACTCACTCGCCAAAGAGACCAAAATGGCACCGGTGAGCGTGGCCAAATCGATCATGATTTTCGGTTTATAGCGCTCCTGAGTATACCAGAGAGCATCCGCCAGCACGAGACGGCCCTCCGCATCCGTATTGATAACTTCAATGGTTTGTCCCGACATGGATGTGACGACGTCACCGGGCCGCTGAGCCGTGCTCGAAGGCATATTCTCCACCAAGCCGATCACCCCGACCGCATTCACCTTCGCTTTACGGGCCGCCAAAGCTTGCATAAGGCCACTGACGGCACCGGCTCCCCCCATATCCCATTTCATCATTTCCATCCCGGCCGCGGGCTTGATCGAGATACCGCCTGTATCGAAAGTCACGCCTTTGCCGATGAAGGCCACGGGATTGGCTTTGGAATTGGCGGAGCCTCGCCACTCCATGATTGCCATCTTGGACTCTTGCGCACTTCCCTGGCCCACACCAAGCAAAGCGCCCATACCCAAATCGGCCATTTTCTTTTCGCTTAAAACTTCAACTTTTACGCCTAATTCTTTGAGAGATTTGACTCTTTCTGCAAATTCACTTGGATGGAGTACGTTGGCCGGCTCCGACACCAAGTCGCGTGTAAAGAAAACGCCTCCCGAGGTTTGCTTCAAGGGCGCAAACAATCGGCGCGCAGCCGTCGCATTGCTGGTCGCAATCACGATCTTGGTCAAACTGGGCTTTTGCGCCGGCTTGAGCTTGGTCTTGTATTTATCGAAACGGTAGCTCTTCAGCAGCGCCCCATAGCCCACATGGGCGGCGATCACCGCCTCACCAATATCGGCCCCTTCCAAAACATCCACCAGAACAGTGACCATCTTTTCGCCGGACTTTGAAAGCTTCGACGCGATTTGACCGCCCACCTTCTCAATCTCGAGGGCTTTGAGATTTGAACCTTTTCCGACACCAAACAGCACCAATCGAGAGAGCTTGGTGCCGGCCGGCGAGACGATCTGAAGAATTTGACCCTTCGCACCTGTAAACTTTGCGGCTTTCAAGGCCCGCGTGATGGCGCCACGGCTTTGCTTCTCAAGCTTTTTGAGGCTGGGGGAGCTGTTCTCCCCCGAAGCGACAAGAATCGCCAAAGCACCCGTTTTTGGCATCTCGGACTTTGAAAATGTGATGTTCATACTGGTCCCTTTGTTCTCAGATCCAACGCGTCTCGCGCATATCTCTTCATTGAAAACCGGCGAATCCGCATATTTCACAATAGATTATAGGAGAGTTGCCACAAGTCACTGGATAAACCGCCGTGGCGGCCATGTGGGAACCCCAAACTTTTCCGTAAAGTTCTAGGTTTCAAGCCGAATTTGATTTATTCCTTAGAGCCTTAGCAAACAAACCTGATTCAAACGAAGCTGCATGTCGAGTTTAACCCGATACATTCTGAGGCAGGCGACAGGCCCCATCCTGGTCTTTACCGTTGTGCTTACTCTGTTGGTTTGGCTCACACAGTCACTTCAGATGCTGGATCTGCTCATCAATCGTCAGCAATCGGCCGGAACCTATGCCACCATGACGCTGTATGTCTTGCCGAGCCTTTTGACCGTCATTCTGCCTTTCGCCCTCTTCTGTGCCTGTCTCTACACACTTAATCGGTTATCGGGAGATAGTGAGCTGATCGTTATGACATCCGCCGGCCTCAGTCCCTGGGCCATGGCCAAGCCCATGCTGATCATCGGCGGCATCGCCACGGTTTTGAACTTGATGCTAAATCTTTACCTGATGCCCGCGGGCTATCGGGAGATGAAAGACAAGGTCTATGAAATCCGGTCCGATATCGCGAGTAACATGGTCCGAGACGGGCAGTTCACCAACCCGCTTGACGGCTTGACCGTTTATACACAATCCCGATTGGGGAACGATGAACTGCGAAATGTCATTATTCACGACAATCGCAACCGCGACGAACCCAAAACCTATCTGGCAAAACAAGGCAAATTTACAAAATTGGTGCAAGAACAGGGCGACCAGCCGGAACCCGCCTTGAAGCTGATTGAGGGAAATGTTCAACAAATGGACGCAAACGGTAATCTGACCGTTCTCTATTTCAAATCCTATTTCCTCAAGATTTCCGAGTTTGCCGGACCCGCGCCCAGCGTGCAGCGGGATCTGACAGAGCGATTCCTACACGAGTTGCTGTCCCCTGATCTGACAAACAAGTGGAACTTTCGTAATCGAGACCGCCTCAATGCCGAAGGCCACAATCGGCTGGCTGCACCACTCTACAACATAGCCTTTGTCCTCATTGCTTTAACCGCAATGACAATGGGGAGCTTTAGCCGGCGAGGATATGGTGGACGCATTGCCCTCGCCCTGGTCGCAGGGCTTATTGTTCGCTTGGCTGGCTTTGGCATTCAGAGTTTGGCGGCAAAAAACCCGTCCCTGGTGGTTTATCAATATCTCGTGCCGGCCTTTGTTATTTTCGGTTGCACGTATTTGCTGACCGATATGAAAAGGATCACCGAAGACTATCTTACGAAACAAAAGCTGCGCCTCTTGAACCTGCGTCGAGCCCGGGAAACTTAGGCCATGGCATTTTCGTGGATTCTTTTTCGTTATCTCGCCTTGCGATTGACCATCGGGATGGCTGTGGTCGGCGGCTGTCTCACCGGACTCATCTTTCTTATCGATTTTGTCGAACTTCTGAGGACTTTTGCCGCCAAAAGTGATGTTCCGTTTTCAGCTTTGCTGGGGCTCAGCCTGATGAAGACGCCCTATCTCATGGAACAGGTTCTGCCCTTTGTCGTATTGTTTGGCGCCATATTCACCTTCATGCAATTAACCCGAAACTCGGAACTCGTGGTGGTCCGCGCATCCGGCGTTTCCGTTTGGCAATTTCTCGCGCCTTCCATCATGGTCGCCCTCACTTTTGGGATTTTTATCGTCACCATATACAACCCAATGTCGTCGACACTCTATTCTCAGTATGAGGAGCAGAAATCCCGCTATGTTTCGACCAATTCGAGTTTTCTGAAAGTCTCTCCCGACGGTATTTGGCTACGCCAAGGCAACGCGGATGCCCTCGTTGTTCTTCATGCCCTGAACGTCAAAGACCGCGCGACAATATTGGAGGACGTGATTGTTTTCCGTTTTGCTAAGGCCGAAATTGAGAATGACGAGGGGGAATATGAGCTGGAGTGGATCTCGCGCATCGACGCAGACCGTGCCACTCTAAAGGAAGGGTATTGGAGCGTCGAGAACGCGAATGTCACGATCAAAGAACAACCGGCCGTATTTCGACAAGAAACGCGCATTGAAACATATCTGACCAAAGAACAAATTCAGGACAGCTTTGCATCTCCGGATACAATCTCATTCTGGAATCTTCCGCAGTTTATTCGCCTCGCAGAGGGTGCTGGATTTTCGGCCGTTCCCCATAGATTGCACTGGCACCGGGTTTTCTCTGTTCCGCTGCTGCTTTGCGCTATGGTTTTGATTGCAGCCAGTTTTTCGCTACGCTTGACTCGTTTGGGCGGTGTGGGCAAATTGATTTTGGCAGGGGTGTTGTTCGGATTCTTTCTCTATTTCGCCTCGGATGTAACGAGAGCGCTCGGTCTATCGGGAAATCTGCCGGTGATTTGGGCGGCGTGGGCGCCAACTGTGATTGCCATGCTGCTCGGGTTGGCAACACTGTTTCATTTGGAGGACGGTTAACTTGCTCCGGCGTTGGGGGATACTCAGAGGGATCATTGTCGGTCTAGTATTTGTTTTCGCTCATGGCCTTGTGCTGAGCGAAAGCGTGTCCGCGGCATCTCATGCCAGCACGCAAGCCAACGAAACGGAGATTGAGCTCACCATTGACGCGCCTGGCGACCCGTTTGCCGACGGCGGCATGTTGGTAGAAGCCGATGAAGTTAAATACAACTCAGAAACGCGGATTTTGGAGGCGACAGGCAACGTTCTGGTCTCAAATCAGGAGCGTAAACTCTCTGCGGATAAACTCATCTATTACGAAGACGAGGACCGTGTCGTCGCTTCGGGTACTGTCGCCATAACAGAAGCAAACGGCGAGACATATTACGCCGACGAAGCCGATCTCAAAAATCAGATGCGCGACGGCGTGATCAAGAGCCTTGAGGCTGTCCTCATACAGAATGCGCGATTGGGCGGCAATGTGGCCTACAGGCGCGACGGCACCGTTAATGAGATTACGAAAGGTGTTTATACGGCTTGCAACGTCTGCAATGAAGAAGGCAAGTCGATAAAGCCCAAATGGCAGTTCAAGGCCTTCCGAGTCGTTCAGGATAAAGACAAGTTAAAGGTTACATATCGCGATGTCTTTTTTGAAGTGTTCGGCATCCCGATATTTTACACCCCCTACTTTTCCCATGCCGATCCTTCGGTAAAACGCAAAACAGGTTTTTTGTGGCCGTCTTGGGGAACGTCCGATCAGCTCGGCACGTTCATACGGACACCCTACTATTTTGCGTTTTCGCCTTATTATGACCTAACGGTGACACCGACATTCATGTCGGAAGGCGAGATCCTTTTAGAAAACAATTGGCGGCAAAATTTCGGCCGTGGCGAGTTAGAAATTGATCTCGGCTTTATCAACGCCAAAGACCGTGATGACCGCAACATCGAAACCGGAGATCGTCAGTTCCAAGGGCACGTATTTGGCCGTGGCCGGTTCCGTTTGGAAAAAGGATGGCGTGCAGGTTTTGACCTTGAGCTGGCAAACAACGATACATATCTGCGCCGCTACAACATCAATAACGGCCTGAAAAACAACTACAATCCGCTAGACCTCGAAAGCAAGCTGTTCGCCACACGTACAAGCGGTCGCAATGTCACAGAAATAAGCAGCTACTATTTTCAAGGGTTGCGCGCCAATGATGACCCCGGAACCATCCCCGTGGTTTTGCCGATGGCAGACACACGGTTTGTTTGGGAGCCAGGTAAGTGGGGCCGGGTGAACTTTGACGCCAGCGCTCTCGTTTTACAGCGGTCTGAGGGGTCAGATACCCGCCGCGTCAGTTTAAGCTCAGACTGGGAAAGGCGGATCACGACGCGCCGAGGACATGTCATCACCCCTTTCGCAAATGTCCGGGGCGATTTCTACAACACTGATGATGTGCCGGTGCCTTTCACGACGGAAACGCGAAGTGATACCACATTCCGAGCGTTGCCGACGGTCGGCGTTGATTGGCGCTGGCCTTTGGTTCGACCGGCAAAAGATAAGCACTTCGTCGTCGAACCGATCGTCCAGGCCGTGGCGAGCAGCATAGGTGGAAACGACTCCGAGATCCCAAACGAAGACAGTATAAGCTTCGGCTTTGATACGACCAATCTGTTCACACCCAACCGGTTCTCTGGTTTTGATCGTTGGGAAGACGGTCAGAGATTCAATGTCGGCGTCAAAAGCGGCGTTTATTGGGATTCGGGAAGCCACATGAATTTCACCTTCGGCCGCAGTTACCGATTGCAAGACAGCACGCCATTTCGCGCCAATTCAGGTCTCGAAACCAAAGAGTCAGATTATGTCGGTGCTTTCGAAGTCAGCCTCTTGCGGCGATTGACCGTCAATCATCAATTCAGGATCGATTCAGAGGATGGTGAGCTCAAACGCAATGACATAAGTGCCGCCGGAGCCCTTGGGCCTTTCTCCGGGAGCATCAATTATATCAATGCGAAACAAACACCCGGCGTTCGAGATCGGGAAGAGATCAACCTTGGGGCCACAGTTAAGCTTTCAAAAAACTGGTCGGTCTCGGCCGGATCGCGGCGAGATTTGGTTCAAGACAGGGTGCTGCAGAACAGCTTTGGCGTATTCTACGAAGATGAATGCACGTTGGTCTCTTTGCAATTCTCCAAACAGTCCTTCGTGGACAGAGACATCACGCCGGATGATTCCGTCATCTTCAATTTCATCCTCAAAACCTTGAATTGAGCCACAGTGTTTACCCTGCCCTTGCGGACGATCTTTTTTTGCGTATGCTCTGCCCCTAAATTGCCGAAATCGTGAGAGAAATTATCGGCAATCCTATGAAATAGCAGACTTTTTTCTGGTATTCTCAGAAAACTATTGGCTTGGGTCCGATACCCATTTTGTACTAAAATCACGCTCCGATAACCTGAAATAGCGACGTTTAAGATGTTCACGACCCCCCTTCGCAAAATGCGCCCTTTTCAGGGCTTCCTGACCCTTGCTGTCGCCTCGGCAGGCTTTCTTTTGACGATCAGTCCGTCTTATTCTCAGCAGATCGAGCGTATCGCCGCCATCGTCAATGACGAGGTGATCTCTACATACGACGTTCAGCAACGGATGAATCTGGTCCTGTCGTCTTCTGGCATGCAACCGACACAGGACATTATTCAGCGGATTCAAGGACAGGTGGTCCGCACGCTTATTGACGAAAAGCTGCAACTCCAAGAGGCCAAAAAGTACGAGGTCGAGATTGCTGACGATGAGGTATCGCAAGCGATCGCGCGCTTGGCCCAACAGAACAATCTGCGTGCCGAAGATCTGGAGGCCTCGCTCAGAAGCTCAGGCATCAATAGCGAAACACTCAAAACGCAGATCCGTGCAGAGCTTGCCTGGAACCGTGTTGTCAACGGATTGCTGGGTTCTCGGGTGAGCGTCACACAAGATGAGATCGATCAAGTTTTGGGGCAACTCATTTCGAGCGCAAATCGGCCGCAATATCTTGTGTCCGAAATCTTGCTTGAGATTCCGACACTCCAACAGGAAGACGAGATCCGTCAGGGCGGCATTCAACTGATACAACAGATGCAACAAGGGGCTCCGTTCCAAGTTGTGGCGCAACAGTTCAGCGCCGCCGCATCTGCGGCTCAGGGCGGTGATATCGGCTGGGTCCAAGACGGGCAGCTAGAAACATCGCTGAACGATGCCTTGAGAGGCATGCAGCCGGGCCAAATTTCTCCGCCCATTCGCACCCCGGGCGGGTGGGTCTTGCTGGCACTTCGTGACAAACGCATTGTCGGCGGTGCGGATCCTCTCAAAGCCAAAATCGATCTTAGACAGATCCTCATTCCGCTCGCCACAGACGCGGATGCAGATGACGTGGAAGACGCCAGGGAAAAAGCCCTATCTGTCCAAAACGAATTGGAAGGCTGTGACAATCTGGAACGAGCCGCCCGCAAAGCGCGCAATTCAACCATCACCGATCTCGGCCAGATGAGCATCAGCGATCTGGCCGGGCGTTTTCGTGAAACGGCAGCTATATTGCAAGCTGGCGAGGCCAGTGACCCCATCCGCACCGAGACGGGTCTTAACATTTTGGTGGCCTGTGATCGCGAAGATGTCGGCGCTAGCGCTCAACTCCCCTCGCGCGAACAAATTGAGGATCGGCTCTACAATCAGCAACTTTCGATGTTTGCCCGCCGCCACATGCGTGACCTTCGCCGCGACGCGACCATAGAACTTCGCTAGCACCATGACGACTGCCGGGGCGCCCCTGGCCCTCACGATGGGAGATCCGGCGGGACTGGGACCGGAACTGACACTGGCGGCCTGGAAACACTTTCGTCACGGCAACGGTCCGGTTTTCTGCTCTGTTACCAATGCGAATTTGCTGCGGCGGGTTTCCCCGGACAGCCCAATTGAAATCATACAAAATGTCGCGGACGCCGCACGCCTGTTTTCGACCGCATTGCCGGTTCTGGATGTCGACTTGGACATCGATAGGATTGTCCCAGGACAGCCCAACTCATCCAATGCGGCTGCCGTGATCCAATCGATCGACACGGCTGTCGCCCTCGCCCAATCTCAGGCGGTGTCAGGCGTGGTCACCAACCCTATTCACAAAAGCAGCTTGCAAGACAGCGGCTTTGCCTTCCCAGGCCATACGGAATACTTGGCGCATCTCTGTGGCAATAAAGATCATTCGCCCATGTCGGTTATGATGCTGGTGATCCCAGGCCTAAGAGTTATCCCTCTGACAATTCACTTGCCGCTGAACGATGTATCGGCATCTCTCTCGACAGAACTCATTGTATCGCGCGCCAAAACCGTCGCCGGTTCGTTGGTGCGCGATTTCAATATTCAGTCACCGAAATTGGGCGTGGCCGCTCTTAATCCTCACGGCGGCGAAGAGGGCAAATTCGGTGATGAGGAAGAGACAATAATCGCGCCAGCGATCGCGCATCTGCAATCCGAAGGGATCGACATCGAAGGACCTTACCCAGCGGACACTCTTTTTGCGGAACATGTCCGCAACCGGCTTGATGGCATTTTGTGTATGTATCACGATCAAGCCCTCATACCCCTCAAGGCCCTCAATTTCCATCAAGGGGTCAACGTCACACTGGGATTGCCGATTGTTCGGACATCGCCGGATCACGGAACAGGGTTTGACATTGCCGGTCAAGGCATCGCCAACCCCCAGAGCCTTATTGAGGCCATTGATCTGGCTTGGCGGCTCGCCGAAAACCGTGCGAGTCATCACGAATGACACAACCGCCCCTACCGCCCCTGCGCGACGTCATTGCTGAGTTTGGTCTCGGTGCCGTGAAAGCGCTGGGCCAGCATTTTCTTCTTGATCCCAATCTCACCGATAAGATCGTTCGGGTCGCCGGCGCGGGGCCACACGATACAATTGTGGAGGTCGGTCCGGGTCCCGGCGGACTCACCCGGTCTCTCTTGGCGTCTGCAGCTTCAAAAGTGGTGGTGATTGAAAAAGACCGACGGTTCCTGCCGGCATTGGCGCAATTGGTCGAAGCCTATCCAGGACGTCTCGAGATCGTCGAAGCCGACGCGCTGAAAATCGATGAAACAAGATGGGCCGGATCAGGCCCTGTCAAGATTGTGTCCAACTTGCCTTACAATATCGGCACACCATTGCTGATAAAGTGGCTAAGTGTGGACCGATGGCCACCTTGGTATGACAGCCTTACACTCATGTTTCAAAAGGAAGTTGCCGACAGAATTGTGTCGCCGCCGGGAACAAAATCTTACGGGCGGCTATCGGTGATCTGCCAATGGCGATGCACAACGGAGCAGTGCTTGAAAGTGCCTGCCCGCGCCTTCACACCACCGCCGAAAATCGAGTCGAGTGTGATCTCGTTGAAACCGCGACCGGATTCTGCCGACCCCCAAATGTTTCGTGCCCTCGAGACCGTCACGTCTGCGGCCTTTGGCCAAAGACGCAAAATGTTGCGGGCAAGTCTAAAATCCGTCTTTGGTGATGCAGAAACGGTATTGAAATCTTTGGATATTGACCCGACACGGCGCGCCGAAGAGCTATCCATTCAAGAGTTTACAGGTCTTGCAGATAAGCTTAACCAGTCAACGAGCCAGTAATTTCGCCGACAAATGTGGTCAAGCCGACCTGGCGTTTGCGCCGATAGCGCTCCGCAAGCAGAATAGATTTCAATTCAGATTCCGCCTTGTTCAGATCGTCGTTGACAATAACGTAATCATACTCCGCCCAATGACTAATCTCATCATTGGCTTTTTCCATGCGTTTCTTCACCACATCTTCCGGATCTTGAGCGCGAGTGCGAAGCCGAGTCTCAAGCTCTTCACGCGAAGGCGGCAAAATGAAAATCTTGACCAAATCCTCCGGTGCAGCTTGATCCAGTTGCTGCGTTCCTTGCCAATCGATATCAAATAATACGTCACGGCCCGCCATGAGAGCGCTCTCTACAGGCCCGCGTGGCGTACCATATTTATTGCCGAAAACGGTCGCATGCTCGAGAAATTCACCGCCGGCGACCATCTGATCAAACTTTTGCTCATCGACAAAAAAGTAGTCCTGGCCATCCACTTCACCCGGCCGTGCAGGCCGCGTGGTTGCCGAAACGGACATCGTGATTTGAGAATCGTCTTCGAGCAGCTTTCGGGACAGGGTCGTCTTGCCAGCCCCACTGGGTGACGAAAGAACGAGCATCAAACCACGTCTTTGGATATCGACCATTGCCATGACCCGTGTTGCTACTCGATATTCTGAACTTGTTCACGAACTTGATCGATGACCGTCTTCAAATCAAGACCGATTTGGGTCAACTCAACATCCGCCGATTTCGAACAAAGAGTATTGGCCTCGCGATTGAACTCTTGCATCAGGAAGTCCAGACGCCGTCCAACCGGACCATCTTCCTTGAGAAGGTCTTTTGCCGCCACGGCGTGAGCCTTGAGCCGATCAATCTCTTCTCGGATGTCGCCTTTTGTGAGCAATATTGCAACCTCTTGAGACAGTCGCTCCTCTGAAACACCCTTGGTGTCCTGCAACACGTCGTCAATCTGAAGCTTGAGCTGCTTTCTCAATGTCTCCGGCTGGGTGCTCGCATTATTAGAGGCCTTAACGGCAAGCTCATCGATCTGATCAATGGCAGAGCTGACAACAACTTTTAGCTTTTCACCTTCAGCCTGCCGGGCGGCAACCAAATCGCCGAGGGTGTTTTCAAAGCTCTCCAACAATGCGGCATCTCGAGCTGCCCGCTCATCATCGGTCTCCTCGATGTCCGACAGTTCCAGCACGCCCTTGATCCCCAGGATTCCGTCGGCACGCGCCGGGGCCAAACCGAGATCGTCCGGAAGTGATTTCAGAGCCGATAAGACCTGCTGCAGAGCGGCTTGATTGACCCTCAGCTCTGTTTGTCCCGACTGCCGCATCAAATGCAGGCTGATTTGAAAATTGCCTCTGGCAAAGGTATCGCCAAGCCGCCGGCGCAGATCGGGTTCTAACCCGTCAAAGCCAGACGGCATCCGGCATCTGACATCCAGCCCGCGACCGTTCACGCTTTTCACTTCCCAATTCCAAGAAAACGGGCCGTGCCTGCCATCGGCCCTTGCAAAGCCCGTCATACTTGAAATTGGCATTGTTGATCTCTTTCGATTCAAGACAAAGACGCGCATCGCAAAAGCGGCGCTTGATCCAAGACTTACAAGGATTCGTCCAAGATTCAGAGCCCCTCAGCTTGATGACGGGTTCGAAAAAACAAGATCCACAATAAGAGGCAAATGATCAGACCCGATACTGGGTCCAACGCGCCTGCCAATCGCAAAAAAGCCGGTACCGTGCAGCACATGATCGATCGACAAGCCAAACAATGGAAAGCGTGAAATCCAAGTGGTTGCCGCCCACACACCTGCTTTAGAATCGGAAAGCTGCCCCTGGCGCAAAAAAGCCGTAAAATCCGTTGACCAGCGAGTAATGTTAAAATCTCCGACGACGATTGTACGATCTGATAGTTTTGTCGCCGCCAAATTTGCCGCTTTCTGCAACATTTGATTACGCCGAAGAGTTTGACCGTTTGGACCAGGACGGGGCGTATGCATGGCTATCACATGAAAACAATTCGGCATCCCCGGCTGAGCGTCGCAAATCTCCACGTCTGCGACCGGATACTTGCCGTCTGCTTGAGCATTCGATGATCTGGAAAGAATCGGCAGCCGGCTCAGAATGAGCATCGCACTGGTATGGTCTATGCCGGCATAAAATTGATGCGGATACGGATTGCCAAACAATGTCATCAGCTCTTGACGCCTTGAATAAACCTCCGTCAGCACGATGATCTCGGGATCTTCCGCATCAATCAATCTTTGGAGTGCTAAAGAGTCGCCATAGGAATACCGAAAATTGACGGACATGACGCGAATGTCGCCGGACCCCGCATTCCGCATATAGACGGGATCTTCAGCCTGTTTCAACAGGACGAGTGACGACGCATTTAACGCCAACGCCGGAAAAATCAGAAGCAGCGGAGACCAACCGATCCTCCACACACTAAGGCAAATTGCGATCAAAAGACCGCCAACAAAAATCTGAATTCGGAAATGGCTCAGCAATTCGAAGCCCCAGAAGTAGGCCCCTAAAAAGCTCAAAACCGTTATGACGGCATATCCCGTCAGAAAAACCCAAATCGTAATGCATATGAGTTTTTCCGATACCGGAACGATCATATCAGAAGTCCAGACTCAGCCGGGAAAGCAGACCGCAATCCTCAGCGCAGAACCAAATCAGCCACCAAAGGATAATGATCTGAACCAATATCCGGGCCAACGCGCCGGCTGGTCAATGAAACACCGTCGCGCGTCAGAACATGATCGATTGTCAAACCCAAGAAAGGAGATTTCGACAACCACGTGGAATCAATTAATACGTCTGCAGACCATGTGCGCATTTGGCCTTCTTTCAAAAGCCCGCCAAATTGGGGCGACCAGACACTGGTATTCAAGTCCCCCATCACAATGAGGCGGTTGTCGTCTCTCTGCCTGGAGAGCTGCGCCAACAATTCGAACAGCGTGTTTCTCATGGCCGCCATACGCGCAGTGACCGGCGGCGGGGCGTGAGTGGCCATGACCGTATAGCAACCGGTTTCTTCAGGGCAAATCTCAGCGCTGATTATCGGAACGTCTGGTTGAAATACAGGCTGTGTCAAAGTGGGGGAACTGGGCCTCGCAAAGTCTAAACCGGATATTCTTTCTGACGCGATTGGGTAGCGGCTGAGCAAAACAATCTCAAACACGTTGCTCAGCTTAGATTGAACCGTGTGCGGATATTCTTCAGCAAAGGCATCAAGAATAGCTTGTCGATTGGAGCCCACCTCCGTCAGCGCAATCACATCGGGGGATTCCGCGGCGACATATTCGTAGAAAGCGGCCAAATCCGTATTCTCGCCTTGTAGATTCACCCACATGGCACGGGCATCAGGTGTTTCAACAGCGACGGCAGGCGTTGAGACACTTGCCCCAAGCTGGATCAGAATGGGTACGGCATTCACGCCGAGAAGGATAAGCCCGACAATCCATTCAAGGCGCTGCGCCTGACTGATCAGAAGTAAGACCAGCATACATGTGGCGACGGCGGCATATTGAACGCGGAAATGGCTGAGAAGCTCAAAGATCCAGTAATTCGCTCCCAGGAAACTGACCAGGGTGACGAAACTCAGACCGACCAAACCAAGATAGACGAAAACTTGAGAGACGCGTTCGCTGGGAAGGGTTGTATCTGTCATGGGCTGCTGCCCCTTTCAAATCATAAGAAGTCTTACTGCTTCTTTTTTTGCTCTCGCTCAATGCGCCGCCATGCCGCAACATTACGTCTGTGTTCGCTGTAGGTTTCCGCAAAGGCATGTCCGCCCGTGCCGTCTGCCACAAAGAATAAGGCTTTTGTTTCGGGGGGATTGAGAACCGCTGCCAACGCCTCGCGACCCGGATTGGCAATAGGGGTCGGCGGAAGACCGTCGATCTCATAGGTGTTGTAAGGTGTGACCCTCTTCAGCTCACTTTGTCGCAGACCACGTCCCAGCGGCTCGCCCTCCGTCAATCCGTAGATTATGGTCGGATCTGATTCCAAACGCATCCCTTTTTTTAGCCGATTAACAAAAACCCCAGCAACAAGAGGCCGCTCGTCGGCTAGACCAGTCTCTTTTTCCACGATGGAAGCCAAAATCACCGCGTCCTCCGGCGTGTCGATGGGCAGATCCGGAGCCCGATTCGCCCAAAGTTCTGAAAGGACCTCATCGTGCGCCTGGCGCATCCGGGCGATAATCTCTTGGCGGGTGGTGCCCCGAAGAAAGAGATATGTCTCCGGCAAAATCGCTCCTTCTTCCGGAACATCGGTGTCGGACATGTCGCCTTGTAAAATCTCGTGTGCCGCAACCAAGCGCATGGCTTGTTTGCTGGTCAGACCTTCCGGTACGGTGAGCTTATAGAGAATGGACTTGCCCTCTCGGAGGATATCCATGATCTCAGCCATACTGGCAGCGGCGGGAATTGCATATTCACCGGCCTTCAATTTGGAATCAGCTTCCGAAAGGCGCACACCCAATTGAAAAATGAACCCGTTTTCTATCAGGCCCATAGATTCGAGCTCCGCAGAGATCTGCGAAACACCTTTGCCTCTTTCCAATCGATAGACAGTTTCCGTCTGGCCGTTGGCCAAATTGGGGCCCGGTGCCTCAAACTGCGTTTTGCCATAGTAAAACAGGCCGCTGGCGACCGAACCAACCAATAGGATTAAGACAAAGAGGCTCAAGCTTAAGATAAGCGTGAGCTTGCCAAGGTTCTTGTTGGCTACGGATTGCCCGGCCTCATCTTGAGTTTGAGATAGTTCCGACTTCTCTTCTTCCGCCAAGGCGCCCCTCGTACTCTCACAAATCTATAGCCCTGAATCCTACAGTTCTGGGACTTTGTGTCAATTTGGCGGCGACTGAAAAATCAAGCTGGCATTGGTTCCGCCAAATCCAAAAGAGTTGGACAGAACCGCGTTAATTTTGCGTTCTCGCGGTGCTTTTGCAGCCAAATCGATCGGCGTTTCCATAGAGGGATTGTCCAGATTGATTGTGGGTGGAGCGATGTTGTTGTTCATGGCCAAAATCGAAAAAATGGCCTCCACCGCACCGGCGGCACCCAAAAGATGACCAATCGAGGACTTTGTCGACGACATCACCAAATTCTGAGCGGCATCACCAAACAACCGTTCCACAGCCCGCAATTCAATCTCGTCACCCAAAGGCGTCGACGTTCCATGAGCGTTCACATAACCGATATCGCTGGGCTCCAATCCGGCACGTTTAAAGGCCATGGCCATCGCTCTGTAGCCCCCATTGCCGTCTTCGGCCGGCGCCGTAATGTGATAGGCGTCTCCGGAAAGCCCATAGCCCGTGATCTCGGCAAAAATCTGCGCGCCGCGCGCTTTGGCATGTTCCAGCTCCTCCAGCACGACCATGCCGGATCCCTCACCCATGACAAAACCATCCCGGTCACGATCATAAGGCCGCGACGCCCGTTTAGGATCATCGTTGAAGCCGGTGGACAAAGCCTTGCTGGCGGCAAAACCAGCGACACCCAAGGGGCAAATAGCGCCCTCTGCTCCCCCGGCGATCATGACGTCCGCATCATCCAGCATGATCAGACGCGCAGCATCACCAATGGCATGGGCTCCGGTGGAGCAAGCGGTGACCACCGCATGATTTGGGCCGGTAAAACCAAATTCAATGGAGATATAGCCGGAAATGAGATTGATCAGACGCCCAGGAATAAAGAATGGGCTGATCTTGCGGGGACCTTTTTCCGACAATGTCAGGGCCGCCGCCTCAATACCAGGCAGGCCGCCGATTCCGGAGCCGGTCAAAACGCCCGTGCGCGCCTTTTGCTCATCAGTCTCTGGCGACCACCCCGACTGTGCGACCGCCTGCTTCGCGGCAGCCATACCGAAAACAATAAAGTCATCGACCCGGCGGCGCTCCTTGGACGACATGGCCGCATCCGGATTGAATGTGCCGTTCGAACCGTCTCCGAACGGAATCTCACATGCGATCTCGCAGGCCTGACCGGTCGGATCAAAACGCGTGATACGCCCTGCCGGCGACTCGCCCTTGAGAAGCCGATCCCAAACATGGTCGACGCCGCTTCCCAGCGGCGTGACAAGACCCATTCCGGTAACGACGACACGCCTCATCCAAAATCCTAACTGGCTTGGCTAAGCGCTTGATTTTATGTGTTGGAGCCGATGAATTTGACAGCGTCGCCAACCGTCTGGATCGACTCAGCCGCGTCATCAGGAATCTCGATTCCAAACTCTTCTTCAAACGCCATCACGAGTTCGACGGTATCCAGGCTGTCTGCGCCCAAATCATCGATAAAGCTGGCATTGTCGGTCACTTTTTCAGCGTCGACTTCCAAATGTTCAACCACAATCTTTTTTACGCGGGTGGCGACATCATCACTCATCTGCTGGCCCTCTTCTGTGTTGTTTGGACTGGGCGCGGCTTTCGTTGGGCGCCCTCGTTAAAATGAGAAATGGCTTAGTTTTTAGCCATTATTCAACTGAATCGCGGCTGTTGGTATCACAAATTCTGGTGAATGACACCCCTGATCTTGTCTTTGTGACCTTTTTTGGCGGCGGCAAAATAGAGCCGTTCTTTGGCCAAAAAACGCGTCAAAGCATCGCCATTCCGCCATTCACGTGCAGAGTTTGACCGGTTATATAGCCCGCTTCCTCGCTGGCCAGAAACACGGAGCCCGCCGCAATATCCGCACCCGTTCCCAAGCGACCGGCGGGAATTGAAGCCAGCAACGTCTCCTTTTGCTCATCCGGCAACACGTCCGTCATTGGTGTTTCGATGAATCCAGGCGCAATACAATTGACCGTAATGCCGCGGCTTGCGACTTCCTGAGCCAGCGATTTTGTCATGCCGATCATGCCCGCCTTTGCCGCCGCATAATTGGCCTGGCCTGCATTGCCGGTCACGCCAACAACGGAGGTGATTCCAATAATCCGGCCAAACCGGCGTTTCATCATGCCCCGAAGACAAGCTCGCGACAGGCGAAAATACGCCGTGAGATTCACCGCAATCAAATCGTCCCAGTCTTCATCTTTGAGACGCATCATCAGATTGTCACGGGTGATGCCGGCATTGCTGATCAGAATATCCAACCCGCCCATCACCTCTTCGGCCTGTTTGGGCAATTGATCCACCTCTTCAGAAGCCGACAAATTGCAAGTCAAAACATGCGCGCGATCGCCGAGACCGTCTTGCACCTCCTCAAGCTTTTCGCGTCTCGTGCCCGAGAGCACCACCGTCGCCCCTTCAGCGTGCAAGGCTTCCGCAATCGGTCTGCCGATACCACCTGATGCTCCGGTGATCAGAGCGCGCTTTCCAGTCAAATCAAACATCAACAACGTCCTTCTTAAGGGAGTGACTTGGCGAATGCCTCAATATCATCCGGCGTCTCAAGGTTGACGGATGTCAGTGAACGGTCAATCCGGCGATTGAGACCACTGAGCACCTTTCCGGCGCCGGTTTCAACCAATGTCTCAACCCCCTCAGCAACCATATAGCCAACACTTTCGCGCCAACGCACCATACCTGTGACCTGCTCAACCAAATGACCGCGAATGGTTTCTGGATCCGACACCTGACCGGCGGTGACATTGGCAACGAGAGGCAATCTTGGAGGTGCGATTGACACAGACGCCAATTCTTCCGCCATACGATCGGCGGCAGGCTTCATCAAGTCGCAATGAAACGGCGCACTGACATTGAGCAACATCGCGCGTTTGGCGCCCGCCTCTTTCGCCAAGTCGACGGCCCGTTCCACGGCGGCCTTCGTCCCACTCACCACGACCTGACCGGGCGCATTGTCATTGGCGGTCGCGCAGACCTCACCATGTCCGGCCTCGGCGGCAACCTTCGCCGCATCTTCAAAATCCAATCCCAGCAGAGCAGCCATGGCGCCCTCGCCGACAGGAACGGCCGCCTGCATAGACTGACCGCGTATTTTCAGCAAGCGGGCGGTATCGGCTAAGGACAGAGCGCCGGCCGCGGCCAAAGCGGAATATTCGCCAAGGGAATGTCCAGCCACGAACCGGCCGCTTGCCCCCAAATCCATGCCCACGTCTTTTTCCAGCACCCGCATCACCGCAAGACTAACCGCCATGAGCGCCGGCTGCGTATTTTCCGTTAGCGTCAGATCTTCGATCGGACCTTGCCACATGAGCTTGGACAGGTTCTGGCCGAGCGCATCATCGACTTCCTCAAATACCTCACGGGCATTCGCCAAAGCGTCCGCAAGGGCTTGCCCCATGCCGACGGCCTGCGACCCCTGCCCCGGAAAGGTGAATGCACGCATAGTCATGTGACTCCTTTAAAATGGCCCATTGCCCAATTTGTGGGCAAGACATAGTCGGATTGCGGGGGCTGTCAAGCAGATGTCCCCGCAAGCCGACTTCTCCTTGCATTTCCTCAAAAGATCTCTATAAGTCGCCGCTTCCTAGGGCTCGTGGTCATGACCGCCTGAGACAGGTTATGGGAAAGCTAAGCTTTCACCGGTGTCATGATCCATCATGGGAACCGCCAAGGGGCTGGTTCCGGTGCCACGCGCCCGCAGATATGAGGTGAAAACTCATGCCCCTTTACGAGCATGTTGTGATTGCACGTCAGGACATCTCGCCGCAACAGGTCGAGACCCTGAATGACTCAATGAAATCGATCATTGAAGAAGGCGGCGGCAAGGTCGCCAAAACCGAATATTGGGGTCTGCGTACCCTCACCTACCGCATCAAAAAGAACCGCAAAGGTCACTATACGTTGATGAACATTGACTCGCCCCATGCCGCCGTTGCGGAAATGGAGCGGCAACTGGGATTGAATGAAGATGTCCTTCGTTTCAAAACGTTCCGCGTGGAGGAGTTGGAGGAAGGTGAATCGGCCATGATGCGTAAAGGCGGTCGCGACGACCGGCGCGGTGGACGCGACGACCGGCCTCGCCGAGACGGCGGCTTCCGAAAAGACGGAGGTGATCGTCCAAAAGAAGGCACAACTGAGAAAACAGGAGACGAGTCATGAGTGGAGCACCCGCACGTCGCCCGTTTTTCCGGCGCCGTAAAACCTGTCCATTTTCCGGCGCCAACGCGCCCAAGATCGACTACAAAGACACCAGATTGCTTCAGAGATTTATCTCGGAAAAAGGCAAGATTGTTCCTAGCCGCATCACCGCCGTATCGGCGAAAAAGCAGCGGGAATTGGCCAAAGCCATCAAGCGCGCACGAGAATTGGCGCTTCTGCCGTTTGTTGTCGACTAAGCACTGAAGTCAGACTACTTTTATGAATTGGGGGCCGGCCATTGCCGGCTCCCTTTTTTCGATGGGCACGGCTGAATGGGACAAAAAATAAGCATCGGACTCCTGGCCGGTCTGGCAAGTCTTATTCTGTTTCTGTCCGCTGGAACAGGATCGGCACTTGCCATCGTGCCGACAATTTTTAATCCGCTGCCGATCTTTCTTGTCGGCTTGTCTCTTGGGACAACTGCGGCCTTGGTGGCCACAAGCACCGTTTTTCTGTTTCTCTTAATTGCCGGGGGGCTGACCAGCGCAACCGTCTATCTCTTAGGGATCGGCATTCCCATCGTTGTTCTAATACGCAACGCCTTGCTCAATCGGCCGGCAGAAAACCCGGAGCAAGACGCCGGCGTCGAGTGGTATCCGGCCGGACATCTCTTGCTGTGGCTGGCCGCGACGGCCTGCGGTGTTTTCACACTGCTCTTTATCGGCACGCTCGGACAAGACGGCGGCCTGTCAGGTCAAGCAACCCGCATGTTTGAAGAGATGTTGAAGACCAACGAGCAGGCACAATTGCTGTTCAGCGACTTGAATTCAGAGGTGAGCAATGACGAGCTGATCGCTCTTATCGGCGGGGTCTGGCCCATCATGACCTGTATTTCGATCATTGCGATCATGGCCATCAATGCGGGCCTCGCCCAAAGGTGGTTGGTCCGGTTGGGCAAAGCGATCCGGCCGAGCCCCTCTGTTTTGACGATGACCCTGCCCGAACCGTTGCTCCTGGTGTTTGTTTTAACGGCCATTTTGTCCCTGTTTTCCGGGCAACTGGGCTATTTGGGAAGCGGTCTGTCGAACATCTTGACGGTCCCATATTTTCTATTGGGTTTGACGGTCGTCCATGCTATCAGCTCCGCCTGGCCGGGTCAGATTTTCGGACTAACCGTCTTCTATTTGGCCTTGTTTTTATTTCCGTTGATCGCCCCGATCGTTGCCCTGATGGGCATGGCAGAACCCTGGCTGAAACTGAAGCAGCGGTTCGCCGCCGGTGGCCCCGATCAACCCACATCCCGAGGGGATTGAAAAATGCAGGTGATTTTACTCGAGCGCATCGCAAAGCTCGGACAAATGGGTGATGTGGTCAAAGTCAAAGACGGCTTTGCCCGCAATTTCCTTCTTCCACAGCAAAAAGCGCTGCGGGCAACGCCCGACAATATGGCACGCTTCGAGAATGAAAAGGCACAGCTTGAGGCCAAGAATCTTGAGCGGAAAACCGAAGCCGAAGCGGTCGGAGAGAAGCTGGAAGGTGAATCCTTTGTGATCATTCGGTCGGCCGGCGAAACCGGTCAATTGTATGGATCCGTGGCAACCCGCGATATCGCTGAACAAATGACCAATGGCGGCTTCACCGTTGAACGCAATCAAGTCACCCTCAACAAGCCTATTAAGACAATCGGCCTTCACGATGTGAACATTGTTTTGCATCCCGAAGTCACGGTCTCCGTGCAGGTGAACGTTGCGCGGTCTGAAGAAGAAGCCGTTCTTCAGGCCAAAGGCGAGGATTTGACCGGCGATCAACAGTATCAGGATGAAGATGATGCCATTGCGGCTGAAGACGTCTTCGAGAGCGAAGAACTCGCAAAGGCCGCAGAAGAAGAACTTTCGGAAACTGAACCTGAGAGTGATGACGTAGCGACCGCCGAGGAAAGCGAGTCCGGCGACGAGGAAAGCAAATCTAACGACTAAGTGATCGTTTTAAACTTCGCACGGTTAAGGCACGAAACGCATGTTTCGTGCCTTTTTTCTTAGCTTCATCTGGCCACAAGATTGAGCGCGCGGCTGTCCATACTTGCACCAAGGCCGTCGCACACCTTATCATACACACGGTCAAAATTTCATCAGGTTCAGCTGTGAGCGGCGGCAAGCTGTGGGAACTCCGTAGAGGAAGGAGATGAGCCCATGCTTCTGACACCCATACTCAAAAGAATGATCACCGACGGCGAACTGACGGTGATTGACCATAAGGGACGCAAAGAGACGTTTGGGTCATGCGACAACCTGAATGTCAAATGTACTTTGCGGTTTCACGACGCCGCAACGCAATGGCGTTTAATCTTCAATCCGAATATGGCCGTGGGTGAAGGCTACATGAACGGCAATCTCTCGATTGAAGACGGCGACATTCGGGATTTCCTGAAAATCGCCACCTTCAATATGGAGCGCGGCCGCAAGATGCCCGCACACGACCTGCTTTTTACGCTGAGGCGCATCGTCAAGTTTGTTCAGCAATACAATCCGGTCGGCAAGGCGCAACAAAATGTTGCACACCATTACGATCTGTCCGGCGCGCTGTATGATCTCTTCCTCGACAAAGACAAACAATATTCCTGTGCCTATTTTTCAGATGACTCGGCCAGTCTTGAACAAGCACAGTTTGACAAAAAGAAACACTTGGCGGCCAAGCTCCTTTTGAAGCCCAATCATCGGGTTCTCGATATCGGATCCGGATGGGGTGGATTGGGGCTCTATTTGGCGGAGCAATTAGGGGCCAATGTCACAGGGGTGACGTTGTCAAAAGAGCAGCTTGCCGTCGCGCAAAGTAGAGCCAAAGAAAAAGGTTTGTCAGCCAAAACCGAGTTTCGTCTGCAAGATTATCGTCATGTGTCCGAACGCTTCGAGCGTATCGTTTCGGTCGGCATGTTCGAGCATGTGGGGGTCGGTCATTTCGGCGAATTTTTCGGCAAAGTTCGCGATCTGATGACAGATGATGGCATTGCCGTCATTCACTCAATCGGCCGTTTCACGCCGCCGACAGTCACCAATCCATGGATCAGAAAGTACATCTTTCCAGGTGGTTACATGCCGTCTTTGAGTGAAACATTGAAGTCGGTTGAAAAATCCGGACTCTATGTCACGGACATCGAGATTTTGCGATTGCATTATGCGGATACGGCCCGCGCTTGGCGTGAACGATTTCTTGCAAATATCGATCAGGCCAAAGAAATCTATGACGATCGATTTTGCCGTATGTGGGAGTTCTACCTTGCCGGCGCAGAAATGTCCTTCCGGCACCAACATCTCATGGTCTTTCAGATACAATTGTCTAAGCAGATTGATTCGGTTCCGAGAACACGGGACTACATGATCGACCGCGAACGTGCATTGGCATCGTTTGACGAGTTCATGTCGGACGAGGCAGCTCTGGCCCCCGACGACAGAGAATGGCAAGAGCCGAAACACGCAACAGGTTAAATTTATCCACAGGGGATTGAAAATCTTGTGGGTTAATTGATTCGTTGCTTTGCGGGCGAGGCTGCCAAAGGTAGAACATCGCATGAGCAACGACGACATTCCCCCCTATCCTTCCGAGTTGGATCCGCCGGACGTGTCCGGTCCTCTTGCCGAGGACGGGTTGCAGACCAATGGCGTGGCTGACAACGGGCAGAATGGCAACGGCCAAAGCACTGACACATCTTACAGTGCTGCCTGGGAAATGCGTCAAATGCCGTCGAGCATCGAAGCGGAGCAAGCCTTACTGGGTGCCATCCTGATCGACAATGAAGCATTTTGGCGGGCGTCTGAAATTCTGTCGCAAGATCATTTCTATGATCCTTTGCACGCACGGATTTTTCAGACCATGTCGGAAATGGTGCGCCGCAATCAGTTGGTGACACCGGTCACCATGGCGCCCTATTTCGAACATGACGAAACGCTGAAACAAATTGGCGGGACCGGTTATTTTGCAAAGCTTGCGTCCGCGGCCCCCACCATCATGAACGCGCCGGAATATGCGCGCACTGTGTTTGAACAGTTTCAAAGGCGCGGCCTTATTCATGTGGGGGAAGATATCGTCACCACCGCGATAAACCCCAGCATTGAGGCCTCACCCAGCGAACAGATTCAAGACGCCGAACGCACGCTTTATGAACTGGCTGAAAACGCACGTTATGAAGGCGGCTTTGCAACTTTCGCCGAAGCAGCAGAGATATCCGTCGGCATGGCCGAAGAGGCCTTTAAGAGCGATGGCCGTCTCTTAGGGGTCACGACAGGCTTCATGGATGTCGATCGGCAATTGGGGGGCTTGCACCGATCGGATCTGATTATTCTTGCAGGACGCCCATCTATGGGTAAGACCGCGCTGGCGACGAATATCGCCTTTAATGCGGCCCGAAAGTACAAAGAGGGCAAAAATCCGGACGGCACGCGTAAAACGACGGAAGGTGCCATCGTCGCCTTTTACTCTCTGGAGATGGCCGCCGAACAATTGGCCACGCGGATCTTGGCAGAACAGGCGCAAATCCCCTCGATCAAAATGCGGCGCGGCGAAATCAGTGAAGACGAGTTTCGTCAATTGGCGTCCGCCCAAAGAGAGCTGCAAAACCTGCCGCTTTTTATCGACGATACCGGTGGCCTTTCAATCTCCGCATTGGCGGCGCGCGCACGACGTTTGCAGCGCCAACATGGGCTCGACTTGGTGATTGTCGATTATCTGCAATTGGTCACAACAGCCACGCGCCGCAATGACGGCCGGGTGCAAGAAGTTTCGGAAGTCACCCAAGGGCTGAAGGCACTTGCCAAAGAACTGGATGTGCCGGTGATCGCCCTCTCGCAATTGTCCCGGAAGGTGGAGGATCGCGACGATAAGCGGCCCCAGCTCGCCGACCTGCGAGAATCCGGCTCGATCGAGCAAGATGCGGATGTGGTGATGTTCGTCTACCGCGAAGAATATTATGTGGAACGGACAAAGCCCTCAGAGGCGGAAATTGACAAATTCGTCGAATGGGAGGCCAAGATGGAGCGCACCCACGGCCTTGCGGAACTGGTGATCGGCAAACAGCGCCATGGTCCGACAGGCACTGTCGAAATGTCGTTTCAGGCAGACATTACCCGTTTTGGGGACAAGGCCCGGCAAGACTATCCCGATGAGGGGCGTTTCTAAGATCTCTATCGCCTTGACCCGGCCATTATTCTCGCTACCAATGGGCGTCCTTTAAGTCACGGGAGCCCACAACCTCTTGTCTCATATGGCCGATACATTTCTAACGGTGTCGTTGTCAGCCCTCAAAGACAATTACCGGACATTGGCGAACCGCGCAGGCCATGCCGAATGTGCAGCGGTTGTGAAGGCCGACGCCTATGGGGTTGGACTGGCACAAGCTGCCCGCGCCTTTGCAGAAGCAGGTGCGAAAACCTTCTTTGTCGCGCAATTGTCCGAAGCGGTCGCCCTCAGGTCTATTCTGAATGAGGTGTCTCAAGCCTTTGATATTTATGTTTTTGCAGGTCTGCGGGCTGGCCAAGAAGAGACGTTTACCGGTCATGAGATCCGCCCTGTTCTGAACAGTTTGGCGCAATTGGATCTTTGGTCAGTGCAAAGCGCCCTGCCCGCCGCTCTCCATTTGGATACAGGCATGAACCGCTTGGGACTGAGTGAGGCGGACGTTGCTGAACTCATCAACCAACCGGACCGACTGAAGAAGATTGATCTCAGACTGATCATGAGCCATTTGGCTTGCGCCGATACGCCGGATCATCCGCTCAATCGGCAACAACTGGATCGGTTCAATCGGCTTCGCGATCAACTGCCTGATACGCCCGCAAGCCTCGCAAATTCGGCAGGCATTTTTCTGGGTGCGGAGTATCACTTCGATATGGTGCGCCCCGGTATCGGTCTTTACGGCGGCAACCCACAACCCAGCAGCCCGCTGCCGGTCAAGCCGGTCGTGGGCATCGACGCAACAATTCTGCAAACCAGGGATGTCTCGTCCGGCGAGACCATCGGATATGGTGCGACATTTACCGCGAAACGGCCAACGCGGCTGGCGATTCTCTCCCTCGGCTATGCGGATGGCATGATCCGGGCCCTCAGCAATACCGGATGGCTCAATATCGACGGAATGCGGGCTCCATTTGTCGGCCGTGTCTCAATGGACTTGATTGCCGTCGACGTCACGGATATTCCTTTGGACCGGTGCCGTGCGGGGACGCGCATCACTGTTGTCGGGGACACTCCGGACCTGAATGATCTGGCCGATGCGGCAGGGACGATCTCATATGAATTCTTAACCCTGTTGGGGCAGAGATATGAGCGTCAGTACCAAGCCTGAGGAGTAAAACGGGGGCGTATGAACTTCTTCGCCAATATTGGAGCGGCCGTATTAGGCTTCTTGCAGGTGGTCGGCCGGCTGTCCCATTTCATGGGTCTCAGCATTGTCCACTGTTTTGCGCCGCCGCTTTTTTTACGCCTGGTCGGTCAGCAAATGATGCGGATCGGCTATTACTCTCTTCCCGTCGTTGGTCTTACCGCCTTTTTCACCGGCGGCGTCTTAGCGTTACAGACCTATATCGGCGGCTCGCGCCTCAATGCCGAAGGCATTGTCGCCAATATTGTCGTGCTCGGCATTACCCGTGAGCTGGGGCCGGTGCTTGCGGGCTTGATGGTCGCCGGCCGGGTTAGCGCCGCGATCGCAGCGGAGATCGGCACCATGCGCGTCACGGAACAAATTGATGCGCTGACGACCCTGTCAACCAATCCGTTTAAATATTTGATGGCACCGCGCGTCATCGCCGCCGTGATATGTTTGCCGCTGTTGGTGGCCATCGCTGATACAATCGGCGTTATGGGCGGTTATATCGTCAGCACCCAAAGCCTCGGCTTTAACGGTGCCGTCTACCTCAAAAACACCGTGGACTTTTTGGAACCTCAGGATGTGACGAGCGGCCTGATGAAGGCAGCGGTGTTCGGCTACATCATCGCCATTATGGGCTGTTATCACGGTTATTACAGCCAAGGCGGGGCACAAGGTGTCGGCAAGGCAACAACCAATGCCGTTGTCTCCGCATCCATCTTGATTTTGGCCTCCAACTACGTCCTCACCAATCTTTTCTTCAGCCAATAGGACCTCATGAGCGATACGCCCAAAATATCCTTGAAGAATGTGCACAAAAGCTTCGGCAAAAAGCACGTCTTGCGCGGCGTGAATTTGGATGTGCCTGCGGGCTCGTCCCTTGTGGTGATCGGCGGCTCCGGCACCGGCAAATCCGTCATGCTCAAAAACATTCTGGGCCTTTTGAAACCGGATTCCGGCTCCATCAAAGTGGACGGCAAAGAAGTCACCACCATGTCCGCCCGCGACCGCGAAAAAACGATGCGGAAATTCGGCATGTTGTTTCAAGGCGCTGCCCTGTTTGACAGCCTCAGCGTTTGGGAGAATGTCGGCTTCGGCCTCATCCAAGGCCAGGGGATGAGCCGAAAGAAAGCCAAAAACATCGCCATTGAGTCTTTGGCTAAGGTCGGCCTTGGCGAAGATGTCGCCATTCTGAATCCGGCCGAATTGTCCGGCGGCATGCAAAAGCGGGTCGGCCTGGCGCGGGCCATTGCGTCTCACCCTGAAATCATTTTCTTCGATGAGCCGACCACCGGTCTCGATCCCATCATGGCGGATGTGATCAACAATTTGATTGTGGAGCGGGTCAAGGAACTGGGCGCAACAACATTGTCGATCACCCATGACATGGCGTCCGCCCGCAAGATTGCCGATCATATCGCTATGATCTATCACGGTGAAATCATTTGGCATGGGCCGGTGGAGCAGATCGACAGAAGCGGCAATGAATATGTCGACCAATTCATTCATGCCCGCGCCGAAGGCCCCATCCAAATGGATGTGAAGAAGCCCTAAAAACCCGCGAACATCTATAGCAATTGAGCAACATCGTCTGGTGATCTCAAGCGACGTGCAAACTTTTGCTTGTCAAAACAGATCATAGGGTGTCTAAAGCGCCTCCAAATAAAAGCAGAGTCTATGACCATGATCGCAATGAGCAACACATACACCCTCACCGGACGCAGCAACGCGCTCGGCGGTTTTGTGATGCTTTGTGCGCGTCAAACCGTCCCGGTGATCATCTCATAGGCTGACCACTCAACCTGCTCGTGTCAGCCCAAATCGAATGGCTGGCATACTCTGTTCCCTTAAATGCATCTCTGTCAGCCCTTCGACAACGAAGGACAAAGACAAATGGAACGGAATATTCGATTGCTCGCCATGCAATTCGTCATGAGGAATGCTTTGTTCTTCGTGCCCGTCTTTGTGCTCTATTTCCGGGATGAAATCGGCTTATCGTTTCAGCAGTTTCTGATTACGGAGGCGGCCTTTGCATTGACAATTGTTTTGTTTGAGGTTCCATCCGGATGTTTGTCGGATGTTTGGCAACGCAAATACACATTGCTGGCGTCGGACAGTCTTTGGATTGTCGGGATGCTCCTTTTGTTGGCGGCCGATTCCTTGGCTTTGGCGCTCGCCGCGCAATGTGTTTTAGGCGTCGCCTTTTCCTTGTCGTCCGGAACCAATCTGGCTCTGCTCTATGACACATTGTTGGCAATGGGTAGGCAGGACGAGTTCAGCCGCACCCAAGGGCGCCTCGCAGGATATGCTTTTTACTCTGTCGGAACGTCATCCTTGCTGGGCGGGTTTATCTATGCGTTCAACCACGATCTGACGGTTTGGCTTTGCGTTGGTTCTGCTTGTCTTTCCTGGTTCTGCACAAGCCTGATGATCGAACCGCCAAGACATAAGACCGCTGTGCAGCAGAACCCGTTTGTCGATATGATCCGTACAATGAATTATGCTTTGCGCGAGAACATTGACGTCGGGTTGATCATTGTTTTTTCGGCGGCTCTGTTTTGCGCCACCAAACTCATTATGATGAGCCAGCAGCCCTATTACGTGGCTCTTGCCATTCCGGAAGGCGCCTTCGGTGTGTTCTATGCGGTGAGTTTTGGGTTGGCCGGATTGGCCAGCCATCTGAGCCATCGCACGGAGACCTGGTGCAGTAATTTTCAGGCGCTTCTTATAGCCTGGGCTTTGGCGGTGTCGGCCTGTCTCGCCTCCGCGCTCTTTTTGGGCCCGCACGGGGTCGCACTCCTTATGTTGGGGGGCGCCTTCATCTATGGCGCGGCCTCCCCGCGGGTTCACGGTGCCATCAACAAGCGCGTGGCCTCTGATCGCCGCGCCACCATTTTGTCGACCCAAAGCCTGCTGGTTCAGCTCAGCTTCGTGCCGCTGAGCCTGGTTGTCGGCCAATCTTTTGGAGCCTTTGGCATTCAAGGCGCCTTGTTGGGTCTGGCCATCTGGTTGATCTTCGCCGGCGCGGGCTTGATGCTCTGGGCACGGCGACGCGCGGGCCGTCACGGGACCGCAGAACTTTAGGGGCCAGCCAAAAGAATATTCCCCTTTTGTTCTCATGCAAAATCCGCTATGGGTCAAGCTTGATCTGACGAGCAGAATCGCAGGAAAGCTTGACCCATGGCCAGAGCCCAAGAGAAATATGTCTGCCAAGCCTGTGGCGCCACAACGGCCAAATGGGCCGGGAAATGTGACGCCTGCGGCGAGTGGAACTCCATGGTGGAAGAGGCCCCCGTCTCCGCCCCGCCGGGAAGTATGGGCGCCGCACCGACAAATTCGCTGCGCAAAGCCTCGGCCAAGGGAAACGTCATTGATTTTGCCGCCATGGCCGGTGCCATCAAGGCCTCAAAGCGTTATGAAAGCGGTCTGAGCGAATTCGACCGGGTGGTCGGCGGCGGTTTGGTGCCGGGCTCCGTCACGCTGGTGGGCGGCGATCCGGGCATCGGGAAATCAACTTTGTTGATGCAAGCATGCGCTGCTCTTACGGCCAAAGGCCACGAAACGATTTACATTTCCGGTGAAGAAGCGTTGGAACAATTGCGCCTGCGGGCGCTGCGTTTGGGTCTGCAGGACAGCACCGTCAAACTCGCCACCGAAACCAATATGCGCGATATCCTGACCACGTTGGATAATGGCGAGTCCGAAACCCCCGCCGTTGTGGTCATCGACTCGATCCAAACCATGTGGTCCGACACCATCACAGCCTCCCCCGGCACGGTCAGCCAAGTGCGTGCTTGCGCACAAGAATTGATTCGCTTTGCCAAAAAACGCAATTGCGCCGTCTTTATCGTCGGCCACGTCACCAAGGACGGACAAATTGCCGGACCGCGCGTGGTCGAACATATGGTCGATACGGTTCTTTATTTCGAAGGCGAACGGTCAGACCGGTTCCGGGTCTTGCGCGGTGTGAAAAACAGATTTGGCGCCACCGACGAAATCGGCGTTTTCGAAATGCGGGATTCCGGACTTCAAGAGGTCCACAACCCGTCGGCTCTGTTTCTTGACAGCCGCGGCAAGAATGTCAGCGGCGCCGCAGTCTTTGCCGGTGTCGAAGGCACCCGGCCGGTTCTCGTGGAAATTCAAGCTTTGGTCGCACCAAGCACCTTGGGCACACCGCGGCGTGCGGTGGTGGGATGGGAATCGAGCCGCTTGGCTATGGTGCTCGCGGTTTTGGATGCCCGCTGTGGTCTTGGAATCGGTGCCCAAGATGTCTATTTGAACGTCGCAGGTGGTCTTAAGATTCGGGAACCGGCGGCCGATCTGGCGGTTGCCGCCGCACTGATTTCATCGATGGCCGAGACGCCCTTGCCGCCCGACAGCGTGATTTTCGGCGAGATCAGTCTGTCAGGCGCGGTGCGTCATGTGGCCCAAACAGACGCCCGCCTTAAAGAGGCCGCAAAACTGGGCTTTACGGAGGCTTTATTGCCCGCGTCGAAGACCGATTTAAAATTAAATCTTCGCCTTAATGAAGTGGAAGTGTTAGGGGACTTGGTAAGACAATTGTGGCAAGATCGAACGACCTCATAAAGAGTGTGTGGAGTTGCGTGAAATGGCGTTCACCATGGTCGATATCATCATATTGGTGATTATCATCGCTTCGGCCTTGATGGCCCTTTTGAGAGGCCTGACGCGAGAAGTTTTGACCATCATTGCTTGGGTTATTGCCGCATTCGGCGCGATCGTCCTGCTCAATTCCGTGCGGGGTATTTTCAGAGGCATGCTGACCTCCGATATGATCGCCGATGTGGTTGCCTTCGTGACCCTGTTCTTGGTGATTTTGATCCCAGCCCTGCTTCTCGCCAATCACGTGGTTCGTCGTTTCGGACATACCGACCCGGGCATCTTAGACCGGACAGGCGGCTTTATTTTCGGCGTTGCCCGAGGTCTCTTCATTGTCGGTCTTGGCTATTGGGCCAATGCCATGATTTTGGAGCGCGGCTCCGTCCCGCCGTGGATCGAAGATGCGAAATTGCGCCCGATCGTTGTTGGAGTGGCCAGCATATTTCCCGACCGGATCGGTGAGTTCAATGCGCCTGCTTTTCAGGACAGAGAGGCCCCAGAGGAACGCCGTTCTTCTGTGGATGAATCCAAATCCGATGAAAGTGATGACGGATATGGACGAAATGATCGACAAAGCCTGGATCAATTGATTACAACCACCTCAGAGGACTAGGGTCCTCCAGCAACACTCTCGATAACGAGGATATATATGCCGGGTCGCTTAGATGATTTAGATTTAGATCTAAATGGTGACAAGCTGCGTGAAGAATGTGGCGTTTTCGGAATCATGGGAAATACGGACGCCGCCGCCATTACGGTCCTCGGCCTTCACTCCCTCCAACATAGAGGTCAAGAGGCCGCCGGCATTGTCACCTTCGACGGCGCCAACAATCAATTTCACTCTGAACGCCGGCCCGGATTGGTCGGCGATAATTTTTCGTCCGAGAAAATGATCAATCGCTTGCCGGGATCAGCTGCGATTGGTCACGTGCGCTATTCGACAACCGGCGAAACGGTCAACCGCAACATCCAGCCTTTGTTTGCGGAATTGTCCGCCGGCGGGATTGCGGTCGCCCATAACGGGAACCTCACAAATGCCCGCGTGGTCCGCAAAGACTTGGTCAGCCGCGGCGCGATTTTTCAAAGCACCACCGATACGGAAGTCATTATTCATCTCATGGCGGTCTCCCGTGGCACCCGTGTGGTTGACCGCTTAATTGACGCTCTGAAACAGGTGGAAGGCGCCTACGGGCTGGTGGTTCTCACTCATAAGAAACTGATCGGCGCGCGGGATCCTTTGGGGATACGCCCGCTTGTTCTCGGCAAAATGGGCGATGCCTATATCTTTTGTTCGGAAACCTGCGCACTGGATATTATCGGCGCCGAATTTATTCGTGAGGTCGAGCCTGGCGAAATTGTCGTGGTCACCGGCGACGAGATACAGAGCATGAAGCCTTTCCCGCAACAGCCCCCGCGGCCATGCATCTTTGAATTCATCTACTTTGCCCGGCCGGACAGCATTGTGCGCGGCAAAAGCGTCTACGAAGTGCGGAAGAATTTGGGTGCGGAACTCGCTAAGGAAAGTCCTGCGGAGGTGGACGTGGTGATTCCGGTTCCGGATTCCGGAACGCCTGCAGCCATCGGTTATGCAGAACAAGCGGGTGTTCCCTTTGAACTCGGCATTATCCGCAATCATTATGTCGGGCGCAGCTTCATCGAGCCGACCCAAAAATTGCGGGACATGCGGGTCAAGCTGAAACACAACGTCAACAGATCCGTTGTCAAAGGCAAACGCATCATCCTTGTGGATGACAGCATCGTGCGCGGTACGACGTCGAAGAAGATTGTGAAAATGATGCGCGACGCGGGCGCAACGGAAGTGCATATGCGCATTGCCAGCCCTCCCATCACGCACCCGGACTATTATGGGATCGACACACCCAACCAAGACGAATTGATGGCGGCCAAACACTCCCTAGAGAAAATGGCCCGCAAATTGGATGTAGACAGTTTGGCTTTTATTTCCGTGGACGGTCTTTATCGCGCCATGGGAGAAGAGCAACGCAATGATGTGGTGCCTCAATTCACGGATCATTGTTTCACCGGCGACTATCCGACCCGCCTGCTTGATCAAGAAGAAGATACGGCCCAGGATCATCAGCTCTCGCTGCTTGCCGAAATCGCTTAAGTCTCTTTTGACCGGTAGTTTTTATGAACGATTCCGCTGACTCGAATGGACAGCTCCAAGGACGCATTGCAGTTGTCACCGGCGCGTCGAGAGGCATCGGCCGATCGGTGGCAAAAGCGTTTGCCGGCGAAGGTGCGCATCTCATTCTGATCGCCCGAACCTCCGGCGCCCTTGAAGAGGTAGATGACGAGGTTCGGTCCGCAGGCGGCAGCGCCACACTTGTGCCTCTTGATCTGACGGACGTGGATGCCATCGACCGCCTCGGCGCCTCGATTTACGAACGTTGGGGGAAATTGGATATTCTGGTCGGCAATGCGGCCATGCTCGGCAATCTCAGCCCCTTAGGACATATCACACCCAAGGAATGGGATCAGGTGCTCAACCTCAACCTGACAATCAATTGGCGTTTGATCCGGTCTCTCGATCCGCTTTTGCGTCAGTCTAGTGCAGGCCGTGCGATCTTTGTCAGCTCCAGCGTCGCCCAATCCCATAAAGCCTATTGGGGAACTTACGCCGTCAGCAAAGCCGGTCTCGAAGCGCTCGCCGGGATCTATGCCCATGAAAACGAAAATTCTTCCATCAATTGCAATGTAATCAATCCCGGCGCGACCAGAACCGACATGCGCGCGGCAGCTATGCCGGGAGAAGATCCCATGCACTTGCCCCATCCGGATGAGGTCGCGCCTTTATTCTTAGAATTGGCAAATCCGGATTGCACCAAAAACGGCGAAGTCATTTCTTTCCGCGAGTGGCAGGTCGAACAAGCTTGATTAATCCGTGTACGGGTTTTTTCCCTGCTTCAATTGGAGCCGTATCGGGACAGCTTCGATATCGAAAGCCTGACGCAAGCCATTCACCAGATACCTCTTGTAAGAGTCCGGCAAATGATTGGCGCGCGAGGCAAACAAAACAAAAGTCGGCGGACGGGATTTTGTCTGTGACAGGTAACGCAACCGAATACGCTTGCCGCCTACGGCGGGCGGTGGATGGCGTTGCTCCATTTCTTTCAGCCAAGCGTTGAGTTCGGAAGTTTTCACCTTGGCATTCCAGTCGCGATAAACATGTTCGACTGCCGGCATGATCGTCTGCAAGCCTTTATCCCTGAGGGCGGACAATTTTAGCAATGGTACGCCGCGAATTTGCGGCAAGAGACGCTCAAGTTTTTCTTGGTAGACATGCTGCGCCTCGGTTTTGTCGTCCACCAAATCCCACTTGTTCAGAGCCAGAATGAGCGCCCGCCCCTCTCTGACCACCAAATCGGCAATCTGGAGATCCTGTTTCTCAAAGGCATTGGTCGCATCCATCAAAAGAACAACCACCTCGGCAAACCGAACCGCGCGCAGGGTGTCGCCGACCGAAAGCTTTTCCAACTTCTTCGTCACCCTTGCGCGACGCCGGATTCCAGCCGTGTCAAACAACAACACCGGTTTGCCGTTCCAAGACCAATCGACAGAAATGGCATCTCGAGTGATCCCGGCCTCTGGTCCGGTCAAAAGACGGTCCTCGCCAAGGATTTGATTGATCAATGTGGATTTGCCCACATTTGGACGCCCGACGATCGCCAACCGCAACGGCCGGTTGGGATCCTCTTGATCCTCATCCTCAATAGCAGACTCAGACTCCTCGGCGTATCGCCCAAGCGCCGCATAGAGGTCGCCCATGCCTTCGCCATGCTCAGCCGAGATGGCAATTGGGTCGCCGAGGCCCAACTTGTAAGACTCGTAAATACCGGCCTCCGCGGCACGCCCTTCGCATTTATTGGCAACCAGCAAAACCTCGCCGCCGCTCTTGCGCAAAATATCCGCAAAATACTCATCGAGCGGTGTTAATCCGGCACGGCCATCCACAACAAAAAGACAGACGTCGGCTTCGGCGATGGCCAATTCCGTTTGTTTTTGCATGCGAGATTGCAACGACTCGTCGTCAATATTTTCGTAACCGGCCGTATCAATGATTGTGAAGGTCAAATCCCCAAGTGAGGCCTGCCCTTCCCGCCGGTCACGCGTCACGCCGGGCGTATCATCGACCAGCGCGATACGCTGACCGACCAAGCGGTTAAAAAGTGTGGACTTGCCCACATTCGGACGGCCCACGACGGCAACGGTAAAGCTCATGGGTCGATCGCAATACGTTCCAGCGCAGTGATCGCCTAGCGATAGGCAACCAGCTCCGCTTTATCGGTTAGCACAAAGACGGTCTCATCGGCGACAATAGGCGGGATCAATGTCCCGTCCGGTATTTCGATTTGACCGAGGATCTCGCCGCTATAGGGCGAAACGGAAAAGGCCCGCCCTCTGGAAGAGACGACGATCAGTCGGTCACCTGCCAAAACGGGTCCGCTCCATTCAATGGGGTTCTTCCGTTTCTCCGCATTCTCAAATTGCGGCAGATTGGTGATCCACCGGATCCGGCCATCACGGCGCGACAGGCAAATGACTTCACTGTCAATGCTGAGAACGTAAATAAACTCGCCCGCAACCCAAGGAGTTTGGGTGCCGCCGATATTTCTTTCCCAGACACGCTCACCGGACCGCAGATCAATAGCAACCATGCGTCCGCTATGGCTGATGGCATAGACCCGCCCGCGATCAATAACGGGCCGGCCCGCAATATCATTCAAAGCGGACAAAGGCGTCAGCTTGCCGGTTCGTGACAAGGAGTCACTCCAGGCCGGCCGGCCATTTTGCGCGCGCAACGCATAAACCTCGCCGGATGAATAAGGCGCAACGACGATATCACCAGACACGGCGGGACTGGTGCTCACAAACAAACGTGCCGTTTCCGTAATCCCCCGGTGGTTCCAGAGAACACGTCCATCTTCCGACGCCAGCGCGTAAAGCTGGTTGTCAAAGCTCGCCACAAACACCCGGCCACCACTGACAGTCGGGGCCGAACGGATGGACAAGCTGAGTTGTTGACGCCAGAGTTCCGCGCCATTGTTGGCATCCAGCGCAACAACGGTGCCGAAGCCGGTCGTGGCAAACACCCGGCCATTGGCATAAGCGACACCGCCGCCCGTGCCCATATAATCTTTTTTCTTTTCAAGCTTGAGGTTGACTTCCCAAAGTCTGTTGCCCGATTGCATATCAAATGCCGACACGCGCGATTCCGCGTCACGCACAAAAACCTTGCCGTCAGCCGCAATCGGCGTCGCCGTTACCTTGGCTTCATCGCCCGAGCCTTTGCCAGCACCGCTTTTCCATACTTGCTCAATGTTTTCGGGAATTTTCAAATGCTGCATGGCGTGATTGGCGTATCCGCCGGGCTGAGGCCAGGATTCATTGACATAGGGCGGCGGCAGGGCAACTTCGATCTGCGCCAAGGCCGGATCCACTTCAAGCCGTCGCTCCAGACTGAGAACCGAAATCCGCTCGCCCTCAATTCTATCTTCTTCTTCCTCCTCACCGAACCAGCCGAGTGGGTTGAGATCACTTGCCGACGGCAACCCCCCACAGCCCGCGAGCAGCAGCGTTGCGGCGGCGGCAAAAACAGCCGATCTCAGACGTCTCGAGATAGTTTCAGAGCAAATCATGTCTCCACCCTTCAGGTCCGATATTTTGGTATTCAGCGTCGTCATCAATTCGTTCCCTCAATTGGCGGCATGTCTTCGGAGGTCTGGGTGGAGTCGGCCGGTGCATTGCCCGGTGCGGCCGAGTCTTCGGCCGGCACTTCAATCGGTTCCAATGCCTTCGGGCCGATCACCAACCGCATCTCCTCAACACGTTGCCGAAGTTCCGGTGTGAGACTCGGCTCCAGAGCCAAGCTCGCATATTCATCTTGGGCCGCCGCGATGTCACCATCGCGAAAGGCGACAAAAGCGAGGATCTCGCGCGCCGCAAATCGCCAAGGATTTGTGTCGACCGTGAGGCTGCCAATTCTCGCCTCCAAATCAGAGCGGCTGCCGGTATCCATCAACAATTGTGCCGCTTTGATTTTCGCAAGGTCCTTCAGAGTCTGATTGACCCCGCTCTGAATTGAAATGGAATCATACGTCTTGATCGCACTTTCCAAATCATCCTCACGCACATGAAGCGCAGCCTGCTGAAAACCGGCAAGGGCTTTATATCCGCCACTTCCATCGGATTGGATGTCTTGAAGGGCGCCTTGAGCGGCTTCCGTGGCACCACTCTGAAGCGACTCAATCGCCGCCAGATATTGATCGGCCTGAGCCACACGATTGTCGGCCTGGATTTTTTGCCAAAGCTGGAAACCACCCGTGAGGATGGCGATCAAGGAGGCAAATGCGATGAGGTAATTGCCGTATTTGTCCCAAGCCTCCTTGATTCGATCGTGCCTGAGATCTTCTTCGACCTCGCGAAAAATATCGCTCACTCTGTCACTCCTGCCTGCAGTGATGTTCGAAATGCCGCTGACGGGCCCACGGCCCAATGCGCCGCTAAACTAGCGGTTCATCGGCCGTGAGGCAAACAGAGAAAACCCTTTTCCGGCAGTATTTTAGGCTTAAGGCCTCGGGTTCAGGACACTTTGAGCTTGGCGACGCCCTTCATGGAATAGACATGAGACGCCCCTGGGAAAACCCTTGATTTGACCTCGCCGGCATAAGCCCGGATTGCCGTCTCAATGGAACCGCCTAGATCTGCATATTCCTTGACAAAACTTGGCGCCCGTTCGGCCATACCAAGCATATCTTCCGTCACCAGGATCTGGCCGTCACATTGGTTGGAAGCGCCAATGCCGATAGTCGGAATAGGCAGCGATTTTGTGATTTTTTCGGCGAGAGGCTCCGCCACGCCTTCCAGCACAACCGCAAAGGCGCCGGCATCGGCGACGGCCTGGGCATCGGCTTCGATCGACGGCCACTCACTCTGATCGCGCCCGACAATTCGGTAGCCGCCCTTGGCATTCACCGATTGGGGCAAAAGTCCGACATGGGCCATAACCGGAATCCCGCGGTCCGTCAGGTACGAAACCGTCTCGGCCAATCGCGCGCCGCCCTCCATTTTTACGGCGGTGCAACCTGTTTCCTGCATCACCCGAGCAGCATTTCGAAAGGCTTGCTCGGCGCTCTCTTCGTATGACCCGAAAGGCATATCAACAACGACAAGAGCGTGTTGCGCTCCGCGCATGACAGCCTGGCCATGCATAATCATATGCTCCAAGGTCACGCCCAAAGTGTTGTCCATTCCATGCAAAACCATACCGACGGAATCCCCAACCAAAATAAGATCCACATGTGGATCCATCAGCCGTGCCATCGGCGCCGTATAGGCGGTCAGGCAAACAATGGGATCACCGGACTTACGTTCGATGATTTTTGGAACGGTCATGCGTTTGAGAGGTTTATGGCTAGACATAAGACTCTGTCTCCTAGACTAAGCTTCCGCCCTCCGGCTGGAAGAATGTCCGGTGTCTGAGTGTTTATCTGAGCCACTTTGCCGGGCGCTCAAGGTGCCCGATCGACAAAGGCGGAACCAGCCTAACGCGACAACGCTTGATTGTAAAATGAATATGACAAGCAAACGAAAAGCTCAGCGAAGTCATTTTATTGTTTATTTACATGCGCTTAAGAGATCCATATCAGACCTTGCTTGATTTGACTGTAGTTGCCAGGTGTCTAGATCGGCTTTGCGATCCCAATAAAGGCAATCACGGCCAGCAAAAGATAAATAATCAAAACCGGGACAATCGCACCATTGATTCCATGGCTGATCTCACGCTCAATGTCCGGTGTCGAGCCATACTCTGCCAACTTCATGAAGCCCGGCCCCACAGGCGCAAAGAGCACGTCTATGAGGATGGACATGGCGAAAATCATCGCAAACAGAATGATCTTCAAAGCCAGCCATTGGGTTTCAAAGGGCACGTCATTGGTCCAGGATAAAATCCCAACGCCCATGAGCACAAAAAAGAGAATACCTTGCCAACCCAAATTGAGTCTGCGCAGCAGGTTCGAAATCGGGCGGCCTTCCAAAGCCACCTGACCAATAATCACTCCCATCCAGACAATCGCTGCCAACCAAACAAGAATGAACGCTGTCTGCGAGACAGCCACCAAGCCGAGACTTGCGGACATGTGCAAACCAACCGGAAACATCAGCGCGCTTGCCAATCGCGGCGTGAAGTCGATCTTCATCGAATATTCCAGCATCACAGCCCGCTGCTCGAACGTATAATTCGGATTTTTGGCGCCGAGAGCCAAAAGCAGGACGCCAAGATCAGCGCCCAGCCAATAGACCAGCAGCATAACGTGGGCAAAAACCCAAAGACTGTAAGGTTCCATGCGGTGCCACCCCATTTCTATGTGGCGCGAGGTTAGTTCGAATTTGTGGTCATCGCTAGTGCAAACCTCGCCGATCACATTCGACACACAAAGAATTCAGTTACTTTCTCCCGCGTGCAGACTAGATTGTCACCCGGTCGAGAAACATATTTGCCGTCATGGGGATGAGCGGGCATGAATGGAAGATCCTTGGACAAGGACCTGAAGAAGGTCCTGCGCCTGCAGAATACAACTGTGCAACTCAGGCGGACCGCAATGCCTTTGGCGTTCGGTGCCGTCTTCTTGATTCTGGTCGGTGGCTACACCGCCTTTATCTTCGGCGGGGTCACAGCAAACGCCATCATCATCACAGCGGCAGTCATTGGCGGGTACATGGCATTAAACATCGGTGCCAACGATGTTGCCAATACAATGGGTCCTGCCGTGGCGTCGGGCACACTCACTCTCGCCGGCGCACTGATCATTGCGGCCGTGTGCAATGTTGCCGGCGCCTTTATCGCAGGCGGCAATGTCATATCGACCATTTCTAAGGGTATTATTGACCCCAGCTTAATCAGTGAGCAGACCGTCTTCGTCATGGCTATGCTTGCTGCGCTGTCGGCGGCAGCGGTATGGATTAATATAGCGACAGTTCTGAATGCACCGGTCTCCACGACCCACGCGATCGTTGGGGGCGTCATGGGCGCCGGCATCGCGGCGGCAGGTTTCACCGTCGTGAATTGGGCGACTATGGGCAAAATTGCCGCCAGCTGGGTGACATCACCTGTCATGGGCGGCGTAATCGCCGCCATCCTTTATCAAACCGTACGCAAAACAATTTACCAAAAGGAAGACAGGGTCGCGGCTGCCGTTCAATATGTTCCCATCCTTGTTGCCGTGATGGCCGCTGCCTTTTCAGCCTTCTTGATGATGAAGGGCTTTAAAAAGATATGGAAACCGGATGGCTTCACTGTCTTATCGATATCAGCAGGGTTCCTATTCGCCACACCGTTCCTCATACGCCCCTTCGTCCAACGCGCCTCCATTGGAATTGGAAACCGCCGCAAAGAAATCGCGGTTTTATTTCGATATCCGCTAATTTTTGGCACTGCGCTTTTGGCCTTTGCTCATGGCGCCAATGATGTCGCCAACGCAATCGGCCCGCTGGCAGCAATCGTGAGCATCAGCTCTGGGGGAGAGATCGCCAGTAAGGTGGAGGTTCCCGCTTGGATCGTCGGGATTGGCGGTTTCGGCATTGCCTACGGCTTGTCTGTATACGGACCTCGCCTCATTGAGGTCGTAGGGCAAAAGCTGACGCGTATGGACCAAGTCCGTGCGTTTTGCGTCGCGCTCGCCGCGGCTATCACGGTTATTGCCGCATCTTTGCTTGGCCTGCCTATCAGCTCAACACATACCGCTGTCGGAGCAATTTTCGGAATTGGCCTCTTTCGCGAAGCCTTGACAAATCGGCCGGTTCGATTGACCGCCGGAAACAACAATGGGAAACGAAAGAAAAAGCGGCTTCTTGTCCGGCGCCAACAACTGGTCACCATCGTCGCCGCTTGGCTCATTACTGTTCCAAGCGCTGCCATTTTATCGGCCTGTCTCTTTTGGATTCTGATGCGTTTCGTTTAATCGTTTAATCGGAAACGATCAGGTAAAACCGCAGGGCGAAACTCCGGCACGATAAATTTCGACTTTTCTAGCCGCCACCCACGTCCCTAGTCTAAGTTTTCGGTCAATCGATGCGAGATGGGAGCGGGACAAAATATGTCGTTTGAAATCGATCGTACACAAAAACGCCTAGGGCCCATTTGGCTTGTCGAAGGCATCGGCCCGAAGAATGTCCTTGCACTGTTTTATTGTGCCATGATGACGATTGTTTACGTCACCGCCGTCAGCGTGATTTGGCCGTTCCTTCTGGAGGAGCAAGTCCAGCTTGACGCGGGAAGCGTCGGCAATTTCACGGCCAATGTGACCGTGATTGCAGAGATCATCACTATTCTGGTCGCGGTCCCGGTTGGTCTGCTGTCTGACAAAATTGGCCGCAGGCGTGTTTTTGCCTCTGCCTTTGTCATCATGGCTATTGTCTGTTTTCTCATGCCATTTGCGGGAACCGTTTGGACCCTGGCGATCGCCCGTGTTTTGATTGTTTTCGGGTTTGCGGCCGGTACGCTGATGCTGGGGACAATCATTGCCGACTATCCGCAAAATGCGACCCGTGGAAAACTCATCAGCATCAACGGCGTGATTACAGGACTCGGCGTTGCTATATTGGCCGCCTTTGTCTTTGGACAAATGCCACAACGCTTTGTTGAAGCTGGATACGACCCGGTTGAAGCAGGAACCTACACGCTTTGGATTATGGCCTTAATCGCCGCAATCTCAGCATCGGTTGCGCTCTTTGGAATCAAAGACGTACACAAAACCGAAAAAGAAAAGTCCGAACCCTTTAAGCAAATGCTTCAAATCGGCGGTTCAGCCGTAAGGAAAAACCCACGCCTCGGCATCGCAGCGGCCGCCTATTTTGTGTCGCGTGGCGATTTAGTTGTCATGACGACATTCTTCACGCTTTGGATCTTTCGCGCCGGCATCGACGCGGGATTGGATTCGGGTGAAGCACAAACCGCCTCCGCAAGGTTGTTTGGCATATCCCAATTTGCGATGATTCTCTTTATTCCCATTATGGGATATCTCCTCGACAAGATCGACCGTGTGACCACTCTCGCGATCGCATTGGGCGTCGCCGCGTTCGGATATTTTTCTTTGTGGGTCGTGGACTCCCCTTATGGCACCAACTGGATCTATTTCGTTGCGATCGCGGCAGGTGCGGGAGAGGCTTGCGTGATCGTGTCCGGTCCGGCACTTGTTGGCCAAGAAGCTCCTAAGAAAATTCGAGGATCTATTTTCGGATTTATGTTGCTTGTGGGGGCAACGGGTATTCTCATTCACACAAAAATGGCCGGCATTCTGTTTGATGAAGTCTCTTATCAGTCAGCTTTTCTTTACATGGCTGTTATCAACGGCGTGATCGGCGTTGCGGCCGTGTTGGTCCGCCTGAAGATTGGCCCCAAACAAAGAACAGAGGACAGTTCGCCAAATAAAATGGAGTTACAGGGCGAAGCCGCACTGAGCGAAAGCCCGCAAAACGCAGACGGCAACCTCGACCCTAAGACGCCATAACAATGTCGGAAGTGTTGATTGAAGGGGGATGTCACTGTGGGGCCATCCGCTATCGCATATCCGCCGATCCGATAGACACCGGGTATTGCCATTGCCTTGATTGCCAAAAAACCTCCGGGGCCCCGGTTTTGGCTTGGGCGGTTTTTCCAATCGCTGACATGGAAATAATTGGGGGACAACCCAAAGTTTATCAGTCATCGCAACATGGCCGCCGTCACTTTTGCCCGGCCTGTGGGTCACAACTTTTTTTCACCCATGAAGAGGCCAAAGACATCATCTCTTTGAATACAGGCAGCCTCAATGATCCGTCTAAAATTGCACCGCGCGTTCACATTTGGACGGACCGTCAAGTTCCCTGGTTTCAATTGGACGACGACCTGCCACGCTATGGAAAAGACGAACCGGCAACCTAAGGCTGACGAAGTGATGCTTGATCGGCCGCAAATCGGGATTGCCGAAACATCCATCCGATGAGAGCGAAGCCCACAAACGTCATCACCAACATGACGAGAATCATGGGAAGTGCCGTCGTATCTTGCACAAAGCCCATCACCTGAAGACCGGCCGCTCCGGAAATCACCAAAGCAAAAGCCGTTAAACTGGCGGCTGAGCCAGAGAGCTCATCGCCCGCCTCACCCATGGCGCCGGCCGAGGTGTTCGGTTGAATGGCGCCATTTGCCGCCGCGCATAAACATGCAAATCCGAAAAGTGGATAGACCGATAAAGCATCAAGGACATAAAGACTCAGCAACCCCATCACGCCCAAAGCAAAAACAGCAAACGCATTCAAGATCATCTTGTTGATTCCGATCTGAGGCGAAAAACGCGTGGAGGCCCAACTCCCGACAAAGTATGACGCTGTCAAAGGTATAAAATACAAACCGTATTCACTGGCTGAGCGGTTGAAAATTTCAACGAAGATGTACGGCGCTCCTGCCAAAAAAGCGAAGATCCCCATTTGTGCGGTGGCGGAAACGGCCAAATAAGAGGTAAAGAGCGGTTTCCGGAGCAGAGTGCGAAATCCGGAAAAGACATCCGTTGGCACACCAGTTGAAATGGGCGCCTGCATATGACTGATGGCCCCGGACCGCAACACAACCGGCAACCCCATCAGCACCAACAATCCTAAAGCAAAAAACAACCAGGTGGCTGCACGCCATCCATAGGAATCGATCATGAATCCCATAATGAGTGGCGCGAACATTGGTAAGACGACAATACACATATTCATGTAGCCATAGACTTCGGCCAACTCTTCCCGCCTAAAAAAGTTGGCCGCCAGCGCCCGGGCAATCACCGTGCCTGCGGCCGCGCCCGATGCCTGCAGAATGCGTGCAAAGATGAGCACCTCAATGGTTGGCGCCAAAGCTGCAAGGGCAGTCCCGGCGCAAAACAATGCAATGCCGAAAATTAATAAGTGTTTTCGATTCACGCGATCGGTCAGAGGCCCATAGACCAGCATGGCAATGGCCAATGCCAGAGAAAAAGCGGCGACCGACCCAAGGGCCCATTCCACAGAGATTCCAAAGTCCCGCTCAACAAACGGCGCCGTCGGGGGCAGAGCCTGCAAACCGAACGGTGCAATAGAGCCAATGAAGGAAATAAAGGCGATAATGAAACGGCGCGACAAATGGGTCCCCTTCAGACGAAACCGATCAACCCTAGCAGCAAATCGCTTGGGCAGAAGCCGTTGGAGCGGCGCGCCCGATGCGTGGACTGATCCGGACAAAGTTGCTCGGCATGAAAGTATAACGACGTTGTAGAAACAAATTCTTCATAGACGGGTGCAGAGAAGATCGCTAAACAAGCCCGGCAACAGCAACAGATAGGAAAACCGATGAGCGAAGCCGAAAAAACCCCTCTCGATCAGGGTCTTGTTCTTGCGGGGGTCGCAGCAGCCATTCTGTTAGTATTGGTACTGATCGTTTTTTGGCCAAGCGGGTCGCCCGACTCCGTGATCAACGACAATTCTGTGAGAACATCAATGAACGAATTTGCACAAAAACAAAAACAATATTTGGACGACAATGCGACGAAAGACGGCGTGACCGTCACCGAAACAGGACTCCAATATCGGGTTCTCTCAAGAGGTGAGAGTGAAGTCAGGCCGAGTGCAAGCGACGTGGTTTCGGCCCATTACGAAGGCCGTTTGATCGACGGCACAATCTTTGACTCCTCCTATCGGCGCGGAGCTCCATCGGATTTTCCGCTCAACCGGGTAATCGCCGGTTGGACCGAAGGTCTTCAATATATGGCGATTGGCGACAAGTATGAGTTCACAATCCCCTCAGATCTCGGTTATGGCGATAGAGGTGCAGGCGCAGACATACCGCCGGGTGCAACATTGATTTTTGACGTAGAGCTCGTTGACATCAAATGAGCCTGAACTTTCGTCCAGGAACACCGAATGACGCACAAGTGTGCGGCCAAATCGCTTATGACGCGTTTTCCGCGGTGAACCAGAAGCACGGATTTCAACCGGACTTTCCATCTCCGGATGTCGCCATCGGATTTTTAGAGTCGCTGCTGCAAAGATCCGACTTTTATTCGGTGGTGGCGGAACAAAACGGACGGATCGTCGGATCGAACTTCCTCAATGAATCCAATCCGGTTGCAGGCGTGGGACCCGTGACCGTCGCACCGGATGTCCAAGATCAAGGTATCGGCGGCAAGCTGATGGAGAATGTGCTTGCACGTGCCGGCTCTCAAAATTGTGAGAGCATACGCCTTGTGCAAGCCAGCTTCCACATGCGGTCTTTGTCCCTTTATACAAAACTTGGATTCGCCGTCCGAGACACCATGGTCATTATGTCAGGCAACCCGCTTCGGGAATCGATCCCCGGCTATCGTGTCAGACAAGCAAGCGAAAACGACATTGAGGTCTGTCACGACCTGCACTTTAAACTGCAGCAACACGACCGAAGACAGACATTGCGGGACGGCATTGCGAGAGGCACTGCCGTGGTGGTCGAACGTGATGACCGATTGACGGGTTTTGCCACATCCGTCACGGGGCTCGGCCATGCGGCCGGTGAAACAAGCAAAGATCTCATTGCCATTATTTCAGAGGCGGACGAATTGCCGGGGATGTTGATCCCCACGCGCAATCACGAACTCTTCGATTGGTGCCTGAATAATGGCCTGCGCATAGGGTTACCGCAAACGCTGATGACAATGGGTCCCTACGCAGAGCCCAAAGGCGCTTACATGCCATCTATGTACTACTGACTAGGGGTCCAGTTCAATGGCCGCATAGGTTTTATTGACCGCAGCATCTGAATAGAATGTTTCGGTAATGATCTTCGCCAGTTCGGTTCGCCCGATAACACCATTGACGGTCGAGTCTTCCAACAACGCACCTTTGCCGTTGGCTGGTTTATTGACCAAGCCTCCAGGGCGAACGATCGTGTACCCCAAACCGCTTTCTCTTAAATGATCTTCGGCGACGTTTTTGGCGTCAATAGCCGCCGCCAGCGCGTTCAACAATTCATCAGATACAGCGCCACGGCTGTCACCTGCTCCGATGGTGCTGATCAAAACAACACGTTCGACCCCAGCCGCCTTCGCCGCATCGATAATGTTGACGTTGCCTTGCGCATCCACCCGTTCGCCGGTGGTCGTACGGCCGTTAATGGTGGTGACCACAATGGAAAAATCATCAGAGGCCACGGCCGCATCAATGCTTGGCCTGTCCATCGCATCCCCCACGATCAGAGGCACCTCTTCCACTTCCAAATCAGCGGTCTTGGACGTTCTGCGCACCAGAACAACCACTTTTTCGTCCCGCGCATTCAGTTCCCGGACCAATTCCAAGCCGACACCGCGCGTTCCACCAATGATCAATACGCCGCCTAGGCTGTCACGAACAACCGGAGCCTCCGGCTGCGGCGCATCCGCCGCCTCTTGAGCTTCGTCGGAACATGCCGATAAAAAGCCGATCCCTGCCAACTGCATGACGATAAAGACACGCAAGGCCGTTCTTTTGATCATTGTTTGGACCTTTCCCCTTCAGTCCCTCAGTGTAGACCGGTCTTCGGGTCCTGTCACCCTACTCCCACTCGATGGTGCCGGGCGGCTTAGAGGTTATGTCGTAAACCACGCGATTGATACCGCGCACTTCGTTGATGATACGGGTGGAAACGCGGCCCAAAAATTCATGTGAATACGGATAATAATCCGCCGTCATACCGTCCGTGGACGTCACGGCCCGTAAGGCGCAAACAAATTCATATGTCCGCTCATCGCCCATGACACCAACGGTTTGCACCGGCAAAAGCACCGCAAAGGCCTGCCAAATTTCATCATACAAACCAGCTTTGCGGATCTCGTCGAGGTAAATGGCATCCGCTTTTTGTAAAATCGCAATTTTGTCTCGCGTGATTTCGCCGGGAAGGCGGATCGCTAGACCGGGCCCGGGGAACGGATGACGCCCAACAAAGGCCTCTGGCAGTCCAAGCTCCCGCCCTAATGCGCGCACTTCATCTTTAAAAAGTTCCCGCAAGGGCTCCACCAGCGCCATATTCATGCGTTCGGGCAGGCCGCCCACATTATGATGCGATTTGATCGTCACGCTCGGGCCGCCGTGAAACGAAACGCTCTCGATCACATCCGGATAGAGCGTTCCTTGCGCCAAAAAGTCGGCGCCGCCGACCCCTTTAGCTTCCTTTTCAAACACATCGATAAAGGTGGCGCCGATGATTTTGCGTTTTCGTTCCGGGTCGCTCACGCCTTCCAGCTTGCCAAGGAACAAGTCGCCCGCATCCACATGCACCAGAGGAATATTGTAGTGATCGCGAAACAACGTGACCACTTCATCCGCTTCATTGGCCCGCATCAACCCGGTATCCACAAACACGCAAGTGAGTTGCTCGCCGATCGCTTCGTGAAGCAAGACTGCAACGACAGATGAGTCTACACCGCCGGACAAGCCACAAATGACGCGGCCCGACCCCACTTGGTTCCGGACCCGCTCAATCTCCGTATCCTTGAAAGCCGCCATGGTCCATGTGCCCGAGCATCCGGCAATCTTGTGGGTGAAATTTCTCAAAAGATCTGCACCGCGGGGCGTGTGCATCACTTCCGGGTGAAACTGTACGGCGTAAAACTGTCTGTCTTCATTCGCGATGGCGGCATAAGGCGCGCTTTCGCTTTTCCCAACGGCCCGAAATCCGTCCGGCAAATCGATCACCCGATCACCGTGACTCATCCAGACTTGGTCTTTTTCGCCTGCCGACCACACCCCATCAAATAGCGGGCAAGTGTCGACGACCTCCAATTCCGCACGGCCGAATTCGCGGTGCGTGGCATTTTCAACCCGTCCGCCCAATTGGGCCACCATGGTTTGCTCGCCATAACAAATACCAAGAACAGGGATGCCCATTTCAAACACCCGGTCCGGTGCCCGAGGCGTGTCATCGCCGATCACACTGGCCGGTCCGCCGGACAGAATGATCGCTTTCGGGTCGAAAGCGTCCAGCACCTCTGCAGATTTGTTGAACGGAACGATTTCAGAATAGACGCCGCTTTCGCGAACACGGCGCGCAATCAGTTGCGTGACCTGCGAGCCGAAATCAATAATGAGAATACGCTCGGCTTCGACGCCTTGCGCATTGGATGCCGATATTTCCATCTGGGTTCAGAGTCAGTTCGTTAGAGTATCAACGACGGCTTTGAGTTCTTGATACTGATTGCAATCCGCACCGCACAAACGCTCCAAGCGATAGAGCTTTTCTCGCGCCTGATCGGAATCCTTATTTGCTACATCAATCGCACCGCTCCAAGCAAGAGCCTGCAATTGGTCCGGATCAATCTCCAAGGCGATCTCGTAATAACGATAGGCCCTTGCCTGAAACCCGGCCTCATCGTAACTGCGGCCGATATAGCTGAACGCTTCCGCATTTTTCGGATTGGCTGTTGCAGCTTGTTGAAAAATTACGACGGCTTCCGCAAAGTCTCCGGCTTCCAGTTTTCCGACACCTTGAGTCAACAATTGTTGAGAGGCGCGGCCGTCCGCCCGCGCGTCCACTTGATCAAATCCAAGTCCCGGTGCAAGTGTGATCGCTGCTACTAAGATCACAAATGTCGCGATGAATTTACGCATAGTTCAATTTGCCTTCCGCATCCGGGCTCACCTTCGAGGCGGCTTGGATGTTCAAACCATTGTCCCGCCCTGCCGCTCCAAAATGGCGACAAAACACCCATCGGTATTGGCGGATTCTGGCGAGAGAAGCAAGCTCCCATCCGATTGAGGCTGAATTGTGGTTCCCATAGCCTTCGGATCAAGACCGGCGATGGTGGGCCAGATTTCTTCAATCGGCAGCTGTTTGAAATCTTGATGAGCCCTCATAAAGCTTTGAACTTGATGGATATTTTCCGGTTTGAGCAGCGAGCACGTGACGTAAATCAACCTGCCGCCGGGCTTCACCAAAGCTGCGCCTCGCCGCAATACAGAGATTTGTGCGTCGATATAACCTTTGAGTGATTTTTCGGTGAGGCGCCATTTATTATCAGGGCTTCGGCGCCACACGCCGGATCCGGAACAGGGGACATCCAGAACCACGCGATCGAAGACGCCGGCATCGCCAGCAAAATCAGGATCCGCTTCGGACCCAATTGGCGACCAATCGGTAATGGTTCGAATCTGAAGATTTCGAACACCGGCACGTTCGGCGCGGCGGCGCAATTCGTTCAAGCGTGACTTAGAAATATCGCTCGCAAAAATCTGTCCTTGATTTTCCATGGACGCAGCCAACGCCAATGCCTTCCCCCCTGCGCCGGCACAAAGATCGAGCACTTGCATTTTTGGGCGGGCATCCACCAAAGCAGATGCAATTTGGGTCGACAGATCCTGAAACTCAATCTTTCCGTCTTTGAACAGATGGGAGTCCCGCATATTAACGTAAGACCGGTCGTCTCCCGTCTCTCGAAGCCTCAAGGCTTGGCGATGGATGCCCGGCTGAACAATCGGAATATCTTCGGCCTCGAACCAAGCCGAAACCTCCTTCATATCGGATTTCAATGTGTTGACACGCATGTCGACGCTTGCGCGCTCCGCCATCGCCGTCAGTTCGTCTTCGAGCAAAATGCCCGGCACCAAATGCCACGCCGAGTCATCCAACCAATCCGGCAATGGATCAAATTCCGGAGCGTCTTCTGCGGCGATACGGCGATAGATTTCGGCTTCAACAGACGACAACGCCGCGGGGTTATACCCCTGACCGTCAAACATGGCGGAAAGCGCTTCAAGATCTGCGCCGGCCGAACGCGCCAAATGCGCCAGCATCAGAGCCCGCCCATCTTCGGCACCAGCAGCCTTTTTAAGGTACCCCCGCCATCGCATGACTTGAAAGACGATGTCTTTGATCACCCGCCGGTCTTTTGATCCGGCATAGCGATGGGCTTTTGCCCAGCTTGCAAAAAGCCGGTCCAAGGGCATGCGTGTTTGCGCGAGCTGATCAATCAACTCAATGGCGGCTTGATATCGTGCGCCGGGTGTCACGGACACCGCCCCCGCGTGTCACTAATTCTGAGTCGGATAATTGGGCGCCTCGCGGGTGATGGCGACGTCGTGTGCATGACTTTCGCGCAAACCGGCAGAGGAGATTTTCACAAACTTGGCATTGGCTTGAAAGGCTTCAATGCTCTCCGACCCGGTATAGCCCATGGCTGCACGCAATCCGCCGATCAATTGATGCACAATCGCCGGCAAAGGGCCTTTGTAAGAGACGCGTCCTTCAATGCCTTCCGGCACCAATTTGAGCGAGTCTGTGATGTCTTGCTGAAAATAACGATCCGCCGAACCACGGGCCATGGCGCCGACCGAGCCCATTCCGCGATAGGATTTGTAAGACCGGCCCTGATACAAAAAGACCTCGCCGGGACTCTCTTCGGTTCCGGCAAACAAAGATCCGATCATGGCGCTCTCGGCCCCAGCCGCAATGGCTTTGGCCAAGTCGCCGGAATATTTGATGCCGCCGTCTGCGATCACAGGCACATTGCTTTTGCGCGCGACTTCGACTGCATCTGTGATGGCGGTCAATTGAGGAACACCCACACCCGCAACAATACGTGTGGTGCAAATGGACCCCGGCCCGATCCCAACTTTGACCGCGTCCGCGCCGGCATCTATCAAGGCCGCAGTCGCTTCCGCCGTCGCCACATTGCCGGCAATCACTTGCGTATGATTGCTGGCTCTTTTGATGCGGCCAACAGCATCGAGCACTTTGGAAGAATGCCCATGCGCCGTATCCACCACAACAAGATCGACGCCTGCATCCATCAAAGCCTGCGCCCGTTCAAATCCGTCATCGCCGACAGTCGTTGCGGCGGCCACCCGCAAACGGCCATGCTCGTCTTTACAGGCATTGGGATGGGATTGCGCTTTTTCCATATCCTTGACGGTAATCAATCCGATACAGCGATACTCATCGTCAACAACCAGCAATCTCTCAATGCGATGTTGATGAAGCAAGCGCTTGGCTTCGTCACCATCAACATTCTCGCGGACTGTGACCAAATCTCTTTTGGTCATCAATTCGACAACAGGCTGGTCTAAATTGGTTGCAAATCGCACGTCACGATTGGTCAAAATACCGACCAGTTTGCCGTTTGCGGATCCGTTCTCGGGCTTTTCAACAATCGGTATGCCGGAGATCTTGTTGTTGGTCATGACATCCAGGGCATCACGCAGGGTGCTTTCGGGCGTTAAGGTCAACGGATTCACCACCATGCCGGATTCATACTTCTTCACGACGCGAACTTGTTCGGCCTGTTCTTCAATCGTCATATTACGATGCAGCACGCCCATGCCGCCCTCTTGGGCCATAGCGATGGCGAGCCGTGCTTCTGTGACCGTGTCCATGGCCGCTGACAAGAGTGGAATGCCCAAGCTGATTTTATTGGTGAGACGTGTAGCCGTTTTCACCTGACTCGGCATCACATCGGACGGGCCGGGTTGCAACAAAACATCGTCAAAAGTGAGGGAATCGCGAATGTCCAAGGTAGCTCTCCTTACGCCCGCATGCAGTGACGGACATACCCTAGGCACGCGGTGGCGATCACTAACACAGCTTTTTTCCAGGATCAAATACCAAGCCGATGGCTTGGATTTTGCGGCTTAATCGGCCTGCTGCGACGGTCGAAAACCGGTTGCCACAACATAGATTTCGGCAGAATCACTGCGGCTGGCATTGGGCTTGAAGTGCTTGACCGACTTGAAACGGCTTTTCATCAAAGCCAGCAACTCGTGCTCCGTTCCGCCCCGCAGAACCTTGGCAACGAAAACGCCGCCCTCGTTCAGAACTTCACAGGCAAAGTCCAAAGCGGCCTCGCAAAGCGCGATAATGCGCATATGGTCCGTTTGTTTATGGCCCGTGGATGCGGCCGCCATGTCCGACAAAACCACATCGACCGGACCTGAAAGCAAGGTCCGAATGCGCGCCGGGGCATCATCATCCATAAAATCCATTTGCACGCAGGTCACGCCGGTAATGGGCTCCATCTCCTGCAGATCGATCGCCAAAATCTGATCTTGCGGCAAGGCACCCGCTGATTTTGATGCGATCCTCTGGACCGCAACCTGGCACCATCCGCCGGGTGCTGCCCCAAGATCGACCACCTTTTGTCCGGGTTTTAAAAACCGGAACTTGTCGTCAATCTCAATCAGCTTGAAAGCGGCTCTCGAACGGAACCCTTCTTCTTGAGCAGCCGTCACATAGGGGTCATTCAACTGACGCTCGAGCCATCGTGTCGACGACAGCTTCCGGCCGCGCGCCGTCTTCACACGCTCCTTGATCCGGCGCCGGGCATTGCGCCCTTGCGCGCTTTTCCACTTATCGGTTCGCGTTCTTTTTTCATCATCACCCATTGAGGGTCTCCGTCCCGACTAGGTGGCCGCTGTCTCCGGCGCAACATTTACCGGTTTTTTGTTTTTCTTGCGACGTCTGCGTCTTCGCCGGCGCGGCCGCTCGCGGTCCGCTTTGTCCATCAGCGCAAACAACATGCCTTCGCGCAGCCCCCGATCAGCCACGCGCAAGCGTTCGCAGGGCCAGAGTTTGTAGATCGCGTCAAAAATCGCACACCCGGCCACCACCAAGTCGGCGCGGTCGTGACCGACGCAGGGCTCAGCAGCCCGCTGCTCATAGGTCATCGTCGATAAACGTTTGGAGATCTGGTGCACGGATTCGGAATCGATCCAGACACCGTCGACCTTGGAGCGTTCATACTTCTCCAATCCCAAATAGATCCCCGCCAGTGTCGTCACCGTGCCGGAGGTGCCCAGCAAATGCACATTGTCCGATTCAAAAACGCTCTTCATTGCCGAGGCGCCTTCAAAGCGGCGCAAATGAGAAGCCACCTCCTCGACCATGGCGTCGTAGGATGCCGACGCAACATCGCCGCCGCCGTAACGCTCCGCCAGGTTCACCACGCCCAAAGGCAATGACGTCCAGGCGACAATGGCCTCCGCATCGGTCTTGGCGTCCGGCCTCGGCTTGACCTTTGTCAGATCGAGCCAAACAAGTTCCGTGCTGCCACCGCCGATATCAAATATCAGCGCCCCGTCGGTTTGACGGTCCAGCAAGGTGGAACACCCGGCAACGGCCAGTCTTGCCTCCTCGTCTGTCGGAATAATATCCAGTCGAAGCCCGGTTTCCTGATGCACACGGTCAATAAAGTCCGAACCGTTATCCGCCAACCTGCAGGCTTCGGTTGCGATCGCCCGTATCCGTGTGACCTTTCGGCGCCGGATTTTGTTAGCACAGATTTTTAAGGCCTCGACCGCCCGGTCCATAGCATCGGTCGATAAAGCCCCTGAACTCTCAACACCCTCGCCCAGGCGCACGGTTCTCGAAAAGGCATCGATTACCCGAAATCCGGCTTTGGTGGGTTTGGCCACAAGAAGGCGGCAGTTGCTGGTACCCAGATCAACCGCTGCAAATACGTGCCGCCATCGCCCGCGCTTATTCTGCGGGTTATTGGACGATGCAGGCCGATTGTTCTTGCGTCGGCGAGACGTGTTTTTCTGTCCCGCCGGGCGCTCCGTAGGGGCGCCAACTTCTTTTTCAGGCACTGCGAAACCTTTTTGCCCCGAGGAGAGATCCCAAATCGGAGCCGTTGGATTCACCTTACTGATTTCACGCGTGCTGGGAAAGCGGGATTTTTAACCCACTGCCTTAGGACTCATTTAGGAAATTTCTCTTAGGCTTCATATCGTTGGGAGAATGGAACGATATGTCGGGTGATCAATTACAGGCTCAAGAGCAGGCCAATGGCTTCAAGACCGCCGGTTCCTCACATTTGATTGGGGAAATGCGCGCCCTTCTCGTCCGTCTGCGCCCCAACTGCACCGCTTCGGCGCTCCGCGCCCTCAAAAACGCCTTCCCCTCAAGCCCGCTGGAAGACCGAACAGAGGCCTATGAGGCCTATGCCTCCAATATCCGTCGGGTTTTTCCTCATAACGACGAATAAGTCTGCGCTCTATTGATCTCTCGGGACATGTAACTTTGAAGTTACACGTATAATTTGCAGTGCGACACTTTAGCTCTTGCACTCTATATCAATCCGATATATCCAACCTATATCAAATCGATATATATGGTGGCGGCCGGCATTGGCTCTCGCCCATTGGATTTTGGATTGCTGACCTATGGATATCCGTACGCTTTGTCTCGGGGTTCTGACCCTGAAAGACAGCACAGGCTATGAAATTAAGAAAATGTGTGAAGAAGGCGCTCTGTGCCACTTTTTGGATGCCAGTTTTGGATCCATATATCCGGCCCTCAGTCGCCTGACAGAAGAAGGTTTGGTTTCGTGCCGGGAAGAAAGTCAGCCCAAGCGGCCGGACAAAAAGATCTACTCCATCACAGACAAAGGCCGGAGAGAGTTTCGTCAGTCTTTAACCAGGCCACTTTTAGAGGACAAATACCGGTCCGACTTTTTGTTTGTCAGCCTATTCGCGGATTTATTGCCGCCGGGGCATATGCATGAATTGATCGACAATCAAATTGTTTGGCTCAAGCAGCAAGCGGAACACATGTCGGAAGGTATTCGTGACTGCGACTCAAGTTCGGCCGGCGCGCAATTCGTCAGCGGATTTGGGCAGGCCAGCACAAAAGCCATTATTGAATATTTGGAAAAACACCGTCGCTCGCTGGAAACAGCCGCAACGCAAACTGAAAACGTCAAAACCCCCGTCAAAGAAGACGCTTAGTAACACAGGCCAAGATTATGGTTGGAAAAATTCGTGCGTTTGCTGAGAGAAACGCAATCAGTGAATCTTACATTTGGGCCGGCATCATCGTCGCAATCGTCTTTCTTTGGATGGTATCGGGACAAATTGGCAGCGATTCTGCGCAGAGCTCTGTCGAAACAGATGGCCTGGGCGAATCCGGCGAACAATTTGTATCCGTTCGCGGCGCCAGGCTGAGCGCAAAAGATCACGTTCAAACAATTTTGATCCGTGGACGAACGGAAGCATCCCGTCTCGTCACTGTTCGAGCGGAGACGGTCGGGCGGGTCATATCCGTGCCCGCGGAAAAAGGATCTTTGGTCAACCAAGGGGACGTCATTTGCGAATTGTCGATTGATGCGCGGGAGGCACAATTGGCACAAGCACGCGCCGCTATGCGCCAAAGAGAACTGGAATACGAGGCCGCCAAGCAATTGCGGTCAAAAGGTCACCGGTCTGAGACGCAAGAAGCCGCCGCGGAGGCTGCCTTCAATGCAGCCGAGGCGGCCGTGAAAGAGATTGAGGTTGAGCTTGAACATACAAAGATCAGAGCCCCCTTCGACGGCCTCCTGGATCAAAGGCCGGTCGAAGTCGGCGACTTCATGCAAAAAGGTGATGCCTGCGGCACGCTGATCGATCAACAACCGTTTCTGGTAACGGGACAATTGTCCGAAGCTGAAGTGGCTCTGGTTGAGCTCGGCACAAAAGCTGAGGCTGTGCTGGTATCCGGCGAACGCCATGCGGGAGCGATCAGCTTCATCGCCGCCAGTGCCGATGCCAACACCCGGACGTTCCGCGTGGAGCTGGAAGTCGCCAATGAGAATCTGACATTGCGTGATGGCATCACGGCTCAAATCCAGATTCCCACTGTCGCCGTTCGGGCCCATCAAGTCTTGCCGTCCAGTTTGGTCCTGAATGACGCAGGCCAATTAGGCGTCCGCGCCGCCGGAGACGACGAGCGGGTACTGTTCCATGCGGTTTCGATCCTGGCGGACGACCCCACGGGAGTCTGGGTGACTGGCTTGCCGGAAAACGTGACGGTCATCATCGTGGGGCAGGAATATGTCAGTGAGGGGCAAAAAGTTAAGGTGACCCTTGAGCAAAGCGGAATTCAATCATGAATGCTCTGATTGACGCAGCCCTCTCGCATACGCGCACCGTTCTGAGTGTCTTATGTGTTCTGACCATCTGGGGCATCACGTCGTATATCAATATTCCGAAGGAAGCCTCTCCGGATATTCCTTTCCCATTGATCCTGGTTGAGATCCCCCATCCGGGAATCTCGCCCGTAGATGGCGAGCGGCTGCTTCTGAAACCCATGGAAAAGCGGCTCCTTTCCATCAATGGGTTGACGGAGCTCAACGCAAAAGCATTGGAAGGCGGCGCCTTTATCAGCCTTGAATTCGACGTCGATTTTGACAAGGACCAAGCTCTGATCGATGTGCGCGAGCAAGTTGACATTGCGCGTTCCGAGCTGCCGGCCGACAGCGAAGAGCCCGTCGTGTCAGAACTCAATGCGGCGCTTTTTCCGGTCATCGCCGTGACCTTGTCCGGGGAAATCCCCGAACGCAAACTGCACGAAATTTCCGTTGATCTAAAAGATAAGCTCGACTCCCTGCCCGGCGTGCTCAACGCGAAGCTGACAGGAGACCGCGAAGAACTGCTTGAAGTGATCGTCGACCCGGCGAAGCTCGAAGCATACAACGTCTCGCAACAAGAGCTGATTAACGCCGTGACGTTGAACAACCAACTGGTCGCGGCGGGCGCCTTGGACACAGGAAGCGGACGCTTTTCCGTTAAAGTTCCTGGGCTGGTTGAAACCGCTCAAGATGTCTACGACTTGCCGATCAAAGTGTCCGGCGAAGGGGTCGTGACGCTGAGCGACCTAACGGAGATCAGGCGTACCTTTAAAGACCCGGAGGGTTTCGCCCGCTACAACGGTTCTCAGGCGATCGCCATTCAAGTGGTCAAACGTATCGGTGCGAATATCATCGAGGTGGCCGATTCCGTTCGCGACACCGTTGAACAGGAACGCCGCTTTTGGCCCGAAGGCGTTGAGACCGGCTTCATTCTGGATCAATCCCGATTCATCAAGGATGCTCTCGATCAATTGCAAGCCTCCATCCTGACAGCCGTCAGCTTGGTCTTGATTGTGGTTGTGGCCGCCCTTGGTATCCGGTCGGGCCTCATGGTCGGGATCGCGATCCCGTCCTCGTTTCTCATTACATTTTTGGTCCTCAGTCAAATCGGCATCACCATCAACCAAATGGTCATGTTCGGTTTGGTGTTGGCCGTGGGTATGCTTGTGGATGGCGCCATTGTGATTGTCGAATATGCCGACAGGAAGATGGCAGAAGGCCAAGATCGAAAGACCGCCTATGGCATGGCGGCCAAGCGTATGTTTTGGCCCATCACCTCTTCCACCATGACCACCCTGGCCGCCTTTTTGCCGATGCTGCTGTGGCCGGGTATCACCGGCAAGTTCATGAGCTATTTGCCGATTACCCTTATTTTCATCTTGGGTGCTTCGCTCTTCGTGGCTTTGATTTTTTTGCCCGTGATCGGATCATTGATCGGGCGCACCCAACTGCAAGGCTCAAAAGAGCTGTCGGCGTTGGCGGCGGACGAAGGCGGCTCCCTCGAAGACCTTCAAGGCTTCATGGGCCGCTATGTGCGTCTGATCTCTGTAGCCGTTCGGCAGCCTCTGATGGTCGTGGGAGCGGCTGTCATCGTCATTGCGGCAATTATTACGGTGTTTTCCAACACCAGAGTGAACACCACCTTTTTCATCGACGGCGACCCTGAGTTTATCTCGGTGATCGTCGCTGCCAGGGGCAATCTGTCCACGGAAGAAAAACGCGATCTCACCATGGATGTCGAAGAGCGCATCGCCGATGTACCCGGCATTCGCGCAACCTATTCGGCAATCGGCGGCATCACGGAGATTTCTGCCGGACCCGAAACACCTCCCCCGGACGATATGATTGCCCGGATCAATGTCGAGTTTACCAGTTGGAAGGAACGCGATCTTTCCGGCAAAGATATTGTCCGGGAAATTCGCAAGAACCTGGCCGACGTTCCGGGCTTACGAATTGAAATCCGCGAGCAACAGGACGGCCCTCCTGTCGGCAAGGACATTCAATTGGAACTGAGTTCGGACTTTTTTGACGTCCTGCAAAGTGAAACCATTCGCATTCGGGAACATTTGGAAACTGTTGACCATTTGATTGACTTGGAAGACAGCCGCTCTCTTCCCGGCATTCAGTGGGAATTGAAAGTGGACCGGGAACAAGCCGGCCGTTTCGGCGCCGACATTGCGCAAATCGGCGTGATGGTGCAGTTGGTCACCAACGGTGTTCTTTTGGGTGAGTACCGCCCGGACGATGCGGAAGATGAAGTCGAAATCCGCGTGCGCTATCCCTATAGTGAGCGCAGCATCGAACAGTTGGACCGGTTACGGATTCAAACCAATGATGGATTGGTACCGATCAGCAATTTCGTTCAGCGTGTGCCAAAACCGCAAGTCAACAAAGTCGATCGGAGGGACGGACAAAAAGTATTGTTCGTACGCGCGACCGTCAACAAAGACTTTGCAAGCGTTGATGAAAAGGTCCAGGAAATCCAGGACTGGCTTCTCACGGCGAATGTTGACTCTCGAGTGAGTTACAAGTTCAGAGGCGCTGACGAAGAAAGTGCCGCTGCCGAAGAGTTCTTGGGCGGCGCCATGTTGCTCGCGCTGTTCTTAATGGCGTTGATCCTGCTCACCCAATTCAACAGTTTTTACCAGGTCTTTCTGACTCTTTTATCTGTCATCATCTCCACCATTGGCGTTCTGCTCGGCATCCTGATTACGGGACAGAATTTCAGTGTGGTCATGACAGGGACCGGCATTGTGGCCCTTGCGGGCATTGTGGTGAACAACAATATTGTTCTGATCGATACGTTCAATCGTTTGAGAAAATCCGGTTACGAATTGTACGACGCGATTGTTCGAACTTCAGCGCAGCGTTTTCGTCCTGTCTTGCTGACAACGGTCACAACCATATCGGGCCTGCTTCCGATGGCGCTTGAGGTCAATCTGGATTTCTTCGAACGGCGGGTCTCCATCGGTGGACCGGTAGCTATTTGGTGGGTGGAGTTATCCACGGCCGTCATCTTCGGATTGGCATTTGCCACGGTGGTGACGCTGATCATGACGCCGGCTATGTTGGCATTGCCGGAGCACCTGCGCCGCAAGGATCTGTTCAAACGGCTCCGGCGCAAAAAGACCACAATGCAGCCTGCAGAATGATCCCTAATCATCCGATTTGAACAATTCAGCTTCTTTTTCCGCCGGGTTGTCCATATCTCCGCTCGCCTTCATATGTTTCTCATGTCGGTAAACGCTGAGCGGAATAGAGGCCAGATAGGTCAGGCCCACAGCCGTCAAGGTTTGCCACGTGTAAATCAACAGGAGCGCCGCAAAGAGGGCCACCATCAACAGAAGCGGCAATACTTGTTCACCTTTGACCTTAATGCCCTTGCCCGAGAATGTCGGAATACGGCTCACCATCAAAAATGACACAGCACCAATATAGACGGCAATCAGCAGGGACATGTCGCGCAACCAAGTTACGCCCAAGAAATCGAGAAAGAACGGTGTGATACACAGCCCCGCTGCTGCCGGCGCCGGAACCCCCACAAAGTAGTTGCCTTTCCAGACCGGCCGGTCCGGATCTTCCTCCATCACGTTGAAACGAGCAAGGCGCAAAGCGCAGCAAATGGAAAAAGCCAGCACGACGATCCATCCGAGACCGCCCAAATATTGCAGCGTCCAAAGATAAAGTACGGTAACGGGGACAACACCGAAATTCGCAAAGTCGCTGAGAGAGTCAAGCTCGGCCCCAAACTTTGTCGACCCCTTCAACAGCCGCGCAACGCGGCCATCCAATCCGTCAAGCACAGCGGCGACAACGATTGCAATAATCGCGCTTTTGAAATCATTGTCCAACGCAAACCGGATTGCGGTCAATCCAGAGCACAAAGCCAAGACGGTCAAGATATTCGGTGCAACACTGCGCAGCGGCAAAGGACGCCGAATACGACGCCGCATCTTGCCGCGTCGTGTCGTAGACCCCATGGGATCAATATTACGCTTCACCTTACCTCCGTGGCACGGGCCTCTCCGGTCACCCGAGAATCTGCCAGCACGGTTTCGCCGGCGACAACCGTTTGTCCAACCGAAACAAGAGGAGCAATATCCTTTCGGATATAGACATCCACACGACTGCCGAAGCGGATAATACCAAATCTCTCGCCCGCTTCCAGTACGTCGTTTTCTTTGACCTCACAGACGATCCGCCGCGCCACAAGGCCCGCTATCTGGACCACGCCTACCTGCCCTATAGCGTTTGTCCTGATCACCAGGCCATTTCGCTCATTGTCCTCGCTGGCTTTGTCCAGAGACGCATTCAAAAATTTACCCTGATGATAGGCGACCCGCACAGTCTCACCATCGACGGGACTGCGGTTCACGTGACAATTGAACACGTTCATGAACACGCAAATCCGCATGTATTTTTCATCTTCCATCTCCAGCTCAGATGGCGGGGTGGCCTCGCCAACAGAGCAAATCACTCCGTCTGCAGGACTGATGATGAGATCGCGGTCGGTGGGTGTAAAACGATCCGGGTCACGGAAAAAGTAAACGCACCAGATGGTGAGGACCAATCCGGCCCAGCCGAGCGGCGGCCAAATCAGAAACAGGACGAGAGTAGCCCCGGCAAAAGCCAAAATGAACGGTTTGCCTTCATTGTGAATGCGCGGGAAGAGAATCGACATTGTATCCATAGTGGTGAGCCCTTGGGTGAAGGATGGCAGAGGATGTGAGGCAGCTCTTGAAGTCTAAAGCCGGTGACCAAACGCCGTCATAGCAGGATGATTGCGCCGAAACAAACGGGACAGGACATCACATCTTATTCAGTAGCCACAGGCACATCAAAAATCTGTCCCGGATAAATGAGATCCGGATCGCGGATCTGATCGGCATTGGCTTGATAAATCACCGTATATTGCAAACCCCGGCCGTACAGGTTTCTGGCAATCCGCCACAAGGAGTTGCCGGGCTGAACAATGACCTGTTGATTGGAGGCCATTTGAACGACGTCCCGCGCCACACGCTCAAATGGCGCCTCGACCCGCGACGTCACCGAACCGTCTTCAGCCAGTTGATCAATCCGCAAAGTATAGACGCCCGGACGGATCGACTGGTCGGGTGTGAGTGACCAGCGTCCCTGGGTGTCCGCGACAGCATCTCCAATTCCCTCATTATTGACATAGGCCCGAATACGGGTGCCGGAGGCCGCCCTGCCCTGCAAGATGACCGCACCGCTTTCATCATAATCAACGATGTCCAAACTCAGCGTACCGGACGAGATGCCGGGACCCGGCGACTGAAGAACGCGGCTGGCCATGCCCTCTTGGCCCAGCACCACCAGCGGCATCAGGCCAGGGCGCTCAGGCACGGCCATCACGACCACTTGTTCGGATTTCAGCGTACGCCCATCGGACAACCGCATTTCCAGAGAAAACTCCTGATCGCCGGCATCCAGCGGTGTCGTGACCATAATCACCCAATCGCCCTGCGCCGTGGCCTGTCCACTGGCCAGCTCCACCCCATTGGCAAACAGGACGACTTCGGCATTAGGGGCCGAACTGCCGGCCACCACCGCTTCGCCGGAGGCATCAATGCGCACGATATCAAAACGGGGCGGCACGAGCGGTGCAGGTTGTTCGCTCAACCCATCCGCGTTGGGCGGCATATCCGATACGATGGCTTCTGTCGGCGTTGACTCCGGTCCATCCTGCAAGGCGGTAAAAAGCAAAAAACCGAGACCGGCAAAGATGATCAATCCTGCTACTATCAACGCTATTCGCACGAGGCCACACTCTCCCGCCTGTTCAGGTTGCCCAACTTAACGCTCTCCGATCAAGTGTGCAATTGAACACCCGATGGTTGGCATTTCCAATTAACCACGACTCACATACCAATCTGAGTTTGAACGCATAATTTGGTGATAAGATGACAAAGCCTCAAGCAGTGACCGTCTATTGCGGATCTCGATCCGGTAACCACCCGGCCTATGAAAAAGCCGCAGAAGAGCTCGGTCACCACCTGGCAAATGCAGATGTCCGGCTGGTCTATGGCGGCGGATCCATTGGCTTGATGGGCGTTGTGGCCCGGGCTGTTCATGCGTCTGGGGGCCAGGTCACCGGTGTTATCCCCGAGGCATTGGCTCAATTGGAAATCAAGTATGAAGACGCCGACGAATTGATCATCACAGAAAACATGCACCAAAGACGCTGGGAGATGTACCACCGGGCCGACGCCTTCGTCGTCTTACCGGGTGGGGTGGGAACTCTGGAAGAGGCGATTGAAATCCTGTCCTGGTCCTATCTCAAGCTACACACCAAGCCGATGATTTTGCTGGATATTGAACAATACTGGAGTCCCTTTAACAGCTTGCTTGTTCACTGTGCAGAGGAAGGATTCGTCTCAAAATCTTTCTTGGACGGACCTGAGAGCACCTCGCTCACCACTTGCGACAAGGTCAGCGAGGTCCTCCCATTGATTGAGCAGGCGCTCACCTATCAAGATCTAAGCAGCTAAGCCGCACGGCGCTTGGCCTCACATCATTTTTCTGGCAGAAGAGGCCAAATTACCACCTAAGACCACCGGAGCAACCTCCCTATGAGCGACCAAGACACTGTGGCCGAAGACGGCGCGCAGGATTTTATCCGAAAAGTCATTCGCGACGATCTAGCCTCCGGTCGCCACCAAAAAATCGTGACTCGTTTTCCGCCGGAGCCCAACGGATACTTACATATCGGCCACGCTAAGAGCATTTGTTTGAATTTCGGAATTGCGCACGAATTTGACGGTCAGTGCAATTTGAGATTCGATGACACCAATCCGGTTAAAGAAGAACAGGAATATATCGACGCCATCCAAGAGGACGTGAAATGGCTAGGGTTCGACTGGGGATCCAGCGCTTTCTACGCTTCGGACTATTTTGAAATTCTTTACAAATGGGCCGAACATCTGATTCAGAACGGCAAAGCTTATGTGGATGATTTGTCGGCAGAGGAAATTCGGGCCTATCGTGGCACCCTAACCGAACCCGGGCGGAACTCACCTCATCGCGAACGCTCGGTTGAGGAAAATCTGGACCTGTTTGCTCAAATGAGAGCCGGAAAATTTGAGGACGGAACCCATGTGCTCCGGGCCAAGATTGATATGGCCTCGGGCAATATCAACATGCGCGATCCGGTGCTGTATCGCATTTTGCATGCGGAGCATCCCCGCACCGGAAATGATTGGTGCATCTATCCGACCTACGATTTTGCCCACGGGCAAGAAGACGCCATTGAAGGCATCACCCATTCCTTATGCACCCTTGAATTTGCTGATCATCGCCCTCTCTACGACTGGCTGATTGAAAATTTGCCCGTTCCCGCCCAACCCAAACAGTATGAATTTTCACGGCTCAACCTCTCTCACACTGTTTTGTCCAAGCGCAAATTGATGCAATTGGTGCAAGAAGGGCATGTCAATGGATGGGATGACCCACGTATGCCGACCCTTTCCGGCCTACGCAGACGCGGAGTGCCGCCGGAAGCCATACGGGATTTCATCAGCCGTCTCGCAATTACCAAAAGCGACGGCGTCGTGGAGATGGCAAATTTCGAAAACTCGATCCGGGAGGTTTTGAACGCAAAAGCTGAGAGGCGTATGGCTGTCCTGCGCCCTCTAAAGGTCGTAATTGAGAACTATCCGGAAGGTCAAACGGAGAATCTCGAGGCGCAAAACCATCCGGGCAATCCAGATCTCGGCACTCGAGGTATTCCCTTCGGACGTGAAATATATGTCGAGCAAGAAGATTTTATGGAGGATGCGCCGAAGAAGTTCTTCCGCCTCAGCGTCGGCCGGGAAGTGCGTCTGCGTTACGCCTACTACATTACCTGCACGGACGTGATCAAAGACTCAGACGGACAGATCGTCGAACTCAGATGCACATACGATCCGGATACAAAAGGCGGGCAATCCGCCGATGGGAGAAAAGTCAAAGGCACCATTCACTGGGTGTCCGCAGACCATGCGGCGACTGCCGAAGTCCGGCTTTATGATCATCTTTTTACCACCGAAGACCCCGGTGCATCGGAGAACTTTTTGGACGACATCAATCCAAAAGCACTGGAAAATTTGAGCGATTGCAAGTTGGAGCCAAGCCTTTTGGAACTCCCCAAAGGTCAGGTGGTCCAATTCGAGCGTCAGGCCTATTTCTGTTTGGACAAAAACGCAACTACCGACAAGCCCGTCTTCAACCGCACGATCGGATTGCGCGATTCATGGGCAAAGGAACAGAAAAAAGCCTAGCGACCTAGCGCGCGTCCCGAAACCCGTTGGTAATGGGATAGCGGCGATCGCGGCCAAAATTCTTAATGCCGACCTTTACACCAGGCGGCGACTGCCGCCTTTTGTATTCTGCAATATACAAAAGATGCTCAATACGTTTGACAACATCCAAGTCATGTCCGCGTGCCACAATCTCTTCGATGCCCAACTCATTCTCAACAAGCGACTCTAATATGTCGTCGAGAACTTCGTAGGGCGGCAAACTGTCTTCATCCTTTTGGTCGGCACGCAGCTCGGCTGTTGGTGGTTTATCGATAATATTGGTGGGAATAAGATCTTCTTCAGGACCCAGAACGCCTTTTGGCTGATTGGCATTGCGCCAACTGCTCAAGCCAAAGACATCCGTCTTGTAGACATCCTTTAAGGGATTATAGCCGCCGCACATGTCGCCATAAAGGGTCGCATAACCAACTGACATTTCGGACTTATTGCCGGTGGTCACCAGCATATGCCCGAACTTGTTGCTGAGGGCCATCAGAATAACGGCGCGGATACGGGACTGAATATTCTCCTCCGTGGTATCCGGCGGCACATTTCCGAACACAGGCGACAGCATGCCGTCAAATGTTTCGACCGCTTTTGCAATGGAGATTATCTCGTAAGATACACCCAACCGTTTTGCGCAATCCGCGGCATCATCAAGGCTCTCCTGGCTGGTATAGCGCGAAGGCATCATGACACAATGGACTCGATCCGCCCCCAAAGCATCCACGGCGACCGCCGCACACAATGCACTGTCAATACCGCCCGAAAGACCTAATACCACGCTGGGGAAACGGTTCTTCGTCACATAGTCCCGCAACCCCAATACCATGGCCAAGTAAACAGCCTCCAAGCCGTCCTCAAGAGAGACCTTTTCGCCGTCTTCGCATCGCCAAGCCTCGTCTTCACGGACCCAATGAGTCTCAACCAGTGACTCTTCCCAGGCCGGCATTTGTAAAGCGAGAGCCCGGTCGGCATTCAGCACAAAACTGGCTCCGTCAAAGACCAATTCATCTTGCCCGCCGAATTGATTGGCATAGATCAGAGGCAAACCGCATTCGGTCACGCGCGCGACAACATGGTTGATCCGTTTGTCCAATTTGCTTGTGTTGAACGGAGACCCGTTGGGTACGACCAGAATCTCCGCGCCCGTCTCCTGCAAACATTCGCAGACATCCTCGAACCATATGTCCTCACAGATCGGGATGCCCAATCTCACGCCCTTGAAATTCACCGGGCCCGGCATGGGGCCCGATTTAAACACCCGAATTTCGTCGAATACGCCGTAATTGGGTAAATGATACTTAAAGCGGATAGCTTCGATCTTTCCATTGCTCAAGAGTGCCACGGCGTTAAAAAGTGCCCCACCCTCACGCCAGGGCGTGCCCACCAAAAGGGCCGGGCCATTATCTGCCGTGAGTGCCGCCAAACTCTGTACCGCTGCCATTGCATCATCTTGAAATGCCGGCTTCAGAACAAGGTCTTCCGGTGGATAACCCGTTACGAACAATTCACTGAAAACAATCAGATCCGCATCGGGCACGCGCTGGCGGGCGGCCTTTACTTGCGCAACATTGCCGTCGATATCCCCGACAATCGGGTTGAGCTGTGCAATGGCTATGTTCAGTCTATCGGTCATGAAGGTTAGTTAGTCTCTTGTCGGAAGACATACAAGGTCAAAGCGGTTATGACTTCGGCTGTGCCAGATTCTTGAGCCAGTTTCTGCGCTTTGAGCCAGGGGGTGCCAGGCGCTTTAAGAACGACAGCAGCACGGACCCCTGCTCCAAATTTTCAAGCCGGGCTTCAAGCTCACGAATGCGGGACTTGCCGCGTTCCAATTGGGCACTGTAATCAAGTTCTCGTTCATACATATACTTAAGCCAGCCGTCACGCTTCCGAAAGAGCCGCGTCAATTGCTGCTGGTCGCTCTCGGTTAGCGTGTAGCCGGGCTGCAGATGCGAAGGCAAAGGGCGCTGAACGTATTTTGTCCCATGTGGGGGCGCCACTTCAGCCTCAGGGCGCTGCTCCGTATACAAATAGATCGCAAACGAGCGCCGCGACCGCAATCTACCCTCAGGATCCTTGTTGACCGGCTTAAACCCATGCCAAGAATACTCATTCGTTTCGAAGAGGACCGCGCGATTCACAAGAGGAAGAATTGATGTGATTTGGTTGGCTTCGGGATACCAAGGATCCGAATGCAACTCTATAGAACCACCCCAATCGTCCGACCATTCCGGATTCAAATAGACAATGAGATTGAGACGCCTATGCCAATTCTCATGAGGGTGATAGTTGAAATCCACATGGGGATCGAGCTCCTGACCGCTTCTATTTTCATGTGTGCCCCCACCAACATAATAGGGATCATATTTTAGCCCTTGAATGCCGGAAATCTTCTCTATGACAGTCAAAAATTCTTTCGATTGAATGTAATCGTCAAGGCGGCAGAAAATCGGACCCAATTCACGCACATGCTCATTGACCGCCTTATTGCCGACGCCGCCCATTTCATTTTTCGCAACATCATCTCGAAAATCAGGAAACTCGCGCAAGACCTGTTCGCAGAACTCTGCCTCGAAGAAGCCGTCCACGACAACATGACGAAAGGGCTTTGCAGCAGCAAAAGACTTTGCAAACTCGCCTGCCTTTGCAGTGACCTTGTCATTGAGGAGACCTGACATGATCCCCTATTCCACCATGCAGAAAAAGTCGTTTCCGGTGCGCTCACCGGCCGGCGCGCAAACGACCGATCTTATGGCCACGACGCGCTCTTGCAGATCTTCCGCCCATTTATCCAACTCTCTCAGAGTCGGCGTATCCGTCTTGGATCGCTTCAGCCAGCGGGGTTGATACGAGCCCTTACAGGCGCGCTCGTCCAGCCAAGCTTGAGCGCAAGCCTCCATATGAACAGAATTGTACCGGAACAACACATAGTGCAATTGTTCGAAGAAATCCTGCGCACCATCTTCGGTCACAAGCGCTGATGGGGGCGAAGACGTCCTGTCTTCCAAAACAGAAATCGCATCTTGAGCTTGATCGGTCATGACAGCCAACCGACCGATACGGATCTGAAGATCCATCGGATCGATCGCCGCATCATCAGACCCGGACATCCGGATTTGCCCACTGGAGCACCCAGCCAGCAACAAGGCGGCTAAGGCGCAAACAATATATTTCCGCGGTTCCATCACAATCGGCTTTCACTTGCTCACGACCGGATTTTTACAGGTTCGGAGCCTAAAAGAAAGCTCAGGAGCATGATTTGTTAAATCGCTCCGATCAATGTCTCACAGACATGGCGAACTTGACCGTCCGTCAAATAAGGGTGCATCGGCAAAGAGAGAATCCGACGACTCAAACTTTCGCTGACAAGCAAACCGTCTTTTGGCGCAAATTCGCGAAACGCTGTCATCTGATGCAATGGCTGACTGTAATAGATCGCCGTTGGGATTCCTGCGTCCTTCAGGGCAGTTTGCACCCGGTCGCGATCATTGACCAGAATAGAGTAGAGACCCCAACCACTCTGCGTGTTCTGAGGCGCTTTAGGTAGCTGAACTTTTTCTGCCAGCATGTCATTATAAATCGCTGCAATTTCGTGACGGCGTGCAAGTTCGCTGTCAAATATCTGAAGTTTGGCCAAAACCACGGCCGCTTGCATGGAATCCATACGGCCGTTGGTACCGATACGCACAGATTCTTTGCGTGTGTCGTCGGTTCCGTGCCAGCGAATGGACCGCCAGATATTTGCCCGCTCAACACTATCGCTAAAGATGGCACCGCCGTCGCCGTAACATCCCAGCGCCTTTGCCGGAAAGAAGCTCGTCGCCGTCATCGGCGCAATATTGCCGACCCATTTGCCGTCTTGTTGACCACCGAAACTTTGTGCGCCATCGGACAACACACTCAATCCATAGGCTTCAGCAATTGAAGCGACAGCCGGGTAATCCGCCGGCAATCCGAAGAGATCGACTGGAACAACCATCTTCGCTTTCAACTCTCCAGCATCCCGGACAGCCTTCACTTTCGCTTCCAAGTCCTCAGGATCAATATTGAAAGTCTGCTCTTCTACATCAACAAAGACTGGTGTTGCGCCAACCATCATCACGGCACTCGCCGTCGCATTGTACGTGAATGCCGGGATGAAGACAGCATCTCCGGGACCGATGCCCTCTCCCATCATCGCGATCTCAAGCGCTTCGGTACCATTGCCGCACAATACGACGTCCGCAGCACCGGTCCGCTCCGCCAGCGTTTTTTCAAGCTCACCAATCTCCGGGCCGTTAATATAGGCGCCATGGTCCAGAACAGCCTGAATGCGCGCGTCGACGTCCTCTCGTATGCGTGCCTGTTGCGCTTTTAGATCGATAAACTGGACCGGCGGCAGTTCCGACACAGCTTGATGAAGTTGCACAACGTTGCCCTCTTCCGATTTATTCAGCATACACTCTTACTCCTCGATGTCCCCAAGTCAGGCGGCCAAATCTTCTGTGATTCGAATGGCCGTTTCCAGTGCAAGCCGCGCCTGCTGCCCTGTTACCTTCGGGGGCGTTCCATTGCGGACCGCTTCTATGAATGCCCCTATGCCGTAGCCAAGGGGATCGCCCATAATTCTTTTTGATATTTCGTCACCGTCGAAATCCGTGCGCAGATCTTCAGGCGTTGAATTGAAGATTGTCCGGTTGACGAAATCAATTTCGACCACGCCGTCAGGATAAACAATTTTCATATCGCGCTGACGTTGATCGGCAATGCGGCTCGCCAGAATGTGCGCTTCACATCCATCTGCAAATGTCAGAGTCACATCCACCTCATCAGCATGTTCGCCGTGGACTGTCTTACCGGATGCTTTGACGTCTATAATTTCCGCCTCACTGACCTGATGAATCAGATCGAGATCATGAATCATCAGATCAAACACGGCACTGACATCCATGGCGCGCCCGGTAAACGGACCTGCCCGCCTCGCCCTAATTTCTTTTGGGGCGATTTGCCGCCCGATCACGCCAAAATCTTCAAAGACGTACCTCTCTTGATGCCCCACCTGAAGGATCAGTGATCTGGACTCCGCAAGAGCGATGAGCTCATCCGCATGATCCAGGCGCAACGCGATAGGCTTCTCCACCAGGACATGCACATTCTGATCAAGAGCACGTTTGGCAAGATCATAATGATAGGCCGCCGGCGCCGTAATACTGACGGCATCCACCTGACCGATCAGAGCGTCGGCTGTGTCGAACACGTTCGTTGAAGCACCTGTCGCAACAGACCGTGCTGCCTCGTCGCTGACGTCGAAAACGCCCACAAGGTTCACACCTGATGCTTCCGCATACTTTTGCGCGTGGAGGCCGCCAAAAAATCCGCAGCCAATAACGCCCACACGAATGGTCGCTTCGCTCAAACTAAACTCCGCCCTCAGTTTTACAGAAGGCGCCCCCTCTTATGGTTCCCACAGCATAAGACCGATTACACTGAGCCCTAAACGCCTGTTCGGTTCTGATACACACGATTTGCGCAGCTTTCTCAAGATTCCAGGGCTTCAACAAATATTTTCAAATGTTTCATTGGTGACCACCCAATTAAGTCATTGATAATAATGCATAATATTCGAGATCGATCCATGTGTGCATGAACCCTGACGCCACGGCATTGCCCACAAACCCTTACACGACTCGACAATTGTGCACCGCACAAAAAAGGGCGGCAATTTGCCGCCCAATTCGAACCTGTTTGAGTTTCTCGAAAATTTACGAGGCTTCGGCCACATCGCCGTTCTTTTCACGCTCTGTCTTAATGGCCTCTGCCAAAAGGAACGCCAAATCCAGCGCCTGATTTGCATTCAGTCTCGGATCACAATGGGTGTGATAGCGAGAGGATAAATCATCCTCGGTAATGGCATGGGCACCGCCGGTACATTCGGTGACGTTTTGCCCAGTCATTTCCACATGAATGCCACCTGCATAAGTGCCTTCGGCTTGATGAACAGCGAAGACCTGCTCAACTTCCTTCAAGATACGGTCAAAAGGACGCGTCTTATATCCGTTGGCCGCCTTAATCGTGTTGCCGTGCATAGGATCGCAGGACCACACAACATGACGGCCTTCGGCTTTGACTTTTCTCAAAAGCTTGGGCAAGTGCTCGCCGACACTGTCTGCGCCGAAGCGGGAAATCAATGTCAGCCGGCCGGGCTCATTTTCAGGATTGAGAACATCAATCAAACGGATCAACTCGTCCGGATCAAGACTAGGACCGCACTTCATCCCAATGGGATTTTCAACACCGCGCAAAAACTCGACATGTGCACCGTCCAATTGCCGCGTACGGTCTCCGATCCACAGCATATGAGCAGATGTGTCGTACCAATCGCCGGTGGTTGAATCCACACGGGTCAAAGACTGCTCATATCCGAGCAGCAGCGCCTCATGGCTGGTGTAGAGATCCGTTTCCTGCAGATGCGGCGAGGTTTCGGCGTTCACGCCGCATGCTTTCATAAATTCAAGCGCTTCGGTGATACGGGTTGCCAGCTCCTGATATCTCTCACCCTGAGGACTATCGGCAATAAATCCACGATTCCAGCGATGAACATATTCAAGTCCGGCATAACCGCCCGTGGCAAATGCCCGTAGCAGGTTCAACGTCGCGGCCGCTTGACTATAGGCACTGACCATACGCTCGGGATCCGGCTGACGTGCCGCATCAGTGAAGTCCATACCGTTGATAATGTCGCCGCGATAGCTGGGGAGTTCCTGATCGCCTTGGGTTTCGGTCGGCGCCGAGCGAGGCTTGGCAAACTGACCGGCAATGCGGGCCACTTTTACGACTGGAACTGCAGCCGCGAAGGTCAAGACCACTGCCATCTGCAACAGAATGCGGAACGTGTCCCGGATATTGTCCGGATGAAATTCCTTAAAGCTCTCGGCGCAATCGCCACCTTGCAGCAGAAAGGCATTGCCCAAAGCCACATCACCGAGTTTCTTCCGCAGCTCTCGGGCTTCGCCGGCAAAAACCAGGGGCGGATAAACCGACAGACGTTTCTCCGCATCTGCCAGGGCCTTTGCATCAGGATAGTCCGGCACTTGCTTGATCGGCAGGGACCGCCAGCTTTCGGGACTCCAACTTTTTGTCATGATTCACTCACTCAAATTGAGGCGGCTGAACTCAATCGCCGCCCTCATCCACTTCTGGACGGCGTATATAAGGGAAAGCGGCGGGCAATACTAGACCACAGAACGGATCTGAGCCAAAACTGCCGCTATTCTGCGGCTTGCAGCTCTGGAGGCACCCATTTTTCCTTCAAAGTCACCAATTCTTCCGCAGCAGTGGGATGAACCGCAACGGTCTCATCAAACTGAGCCTTGGTGGCACCCATTTTCACGGCGATCCCGGCAAGCTGGATCATCTCGCCCGTCGCCGGCCCCATCATATGAACGCCGACCACTTTCTGGCTATCGGCGGCCACAATCAGCTTCATGATGATTTTTTCGTCTCTGCCCGTGACCGAATGCTTCAAAGACCCAAATGTGGTTTTGTAAATATCGATTTCACCGATTTGCTCTTTGGCCTCAGCCTCCGTCAGCCCAACGGTGCCCAATTCGGGCTGGCTGAAAACCGCGGTCGGTATGTTTGCGTAGTCAACAATTGTTGGCGTATCGTTGAAAACGGTTTGTGCGAAGGCGGCTCCTTCCCGTATGGCCACCGGTGTCAAATTGACCCGATTGGTGACGTCGCCAACCGCGTAAATATTGTCCACATTGGTTTTGGAATATTCATCCACCTTGATCGCACCGATCAAATCAGTGTCCACGTGCGCCGCTTCCAAACCAAGCTCGTGGCTGTTGGGAATGCGACCGGTGGCAAACATCACACAGTCGACCTCTAAAACACGCCCACTGGTGAGCGTGACACGATAAACCGCCGAGCCGTTGGGGCCCTCTTCTTTTTCAATTGTGTTGACGATGGTGCCGGTGGTGATTTCGATGCCTTTCTTTTCCATTTCGGCATGCAACCCAGCTCGGAGATCGTCATCAAATCCCCTCAAAATTTCTTCGCCCCGATACAGCAAATGGGTTTCAACCCCAAGCCCGTTAAAGATGCCGGCAAACTCAACGGCGATATAGCCGCCGCCGCAAACCAGAATTCTCTCAGGCAAAGTTTCAAGGTGAAACGCTTCGTTTGAAGTGATCACATGTTCGGACCCCTCAAAGTCTGCAGGAATAAAAGGCCAGGCACCTGTCGCAATCAGAATCTTGTCTGCCGTGACGTCGCGGCCCTCATTGACCAGGTGAATCGTATGCTGATCTTTTAAGATTGCGCGGTCTTCGATGAGCTCAACGCCGGCCGCTTTCAAGTTTCGAATATAGATTGTGTTCAAACGATCAATGACTTTGTCCTTGTTCTCAAGCAAGGTCGGCCAAGAGAAAGACGGGTCCTCAACGCTCCATCCATAGGGCCCTGCATCTTCGAACTCGTCTTGGAAATGGCTGGCATAAACGAAGAGCTTTTTTGGCACGCAACCACGAATGACACATGTTCCGCCCACTCTGTATTCTTCCGCAACGGCGACCCGAGCGCCAAATTGCGAAGCCAACCGGCTGGCTCTGACGCCACCGGAGCCAGCTCCTATCGTGAACAAGTCGTAGTCATAGGCCATATAAAAATTGCCCCTCAGTCAAGGCGCCGTTGAGAGTCCCGGCACCGATTATTACTTTTCAAGTATCTGGGTTTCGCTATCACGGCCAACAATCACGACAGACGCAATATCGATAAAAAGACCGTGATCGACAATTCCAGGCAGACGGCTCAAGGCCTCCGCCAGACGTTCAGGCCTTGAGATTTCCCCGCAGGCACAATCCAATATGTAATGGTCGCCATCCGTAACAAACGGACCTCCCCCCTCGAGCTCCCGCAACTGAACTTCCTGGGACGGACATCCGTGCTCGGCCAGGATATCTGTGAGCCGGGCCAAAGTTGTCTTCCAACCAAAAGGTACAACTTCCACCGGAAGCGCAAAGGCACCGAGAGGATCAACAACTTTACCGTCATCGACGATCACAATCATGCGGTCAGACGCAGACGCAACGATTTTCTCGCGCAGCAATGCGCCACCGCCGCCCTTGATCAGTTGAAGATTGGAATCGACTTCATCGGCCCCGTCGACCGTCAAATCAATACGGCTCACATCATCGATGTCTCGAATTTCAATGCCGAGGCTGGTGGCGAGCTCTGCTGTTCGCAAAGATGTCGAAACGCACATGACGCTGAGACCATCCGCGACGCGCTCCGCCAGGGCTTGCAAAAAATGTTCGGCTGTTGAGCCGGTCCCAAGACCCAAGGTCATGCCGTTTTCGACAAACTCAAGAGCCTTGACGGCCGCCCGTTTCTTTTTGTTATCCGTCGTCATATAGGCTCCCCAACCGGCGGCAAAACGCGAGAGACGCTCAATCTCAGGAACTCGACGCGGGCCCGATCAGGGCGCAACGCTGCCCAAAGGCTCCAGCTCTGTTCGAAGCGACGGGCTAGGCTTATTCGACGGTGACGGATTTTGCAAGATTGCGGGGCTGATCCACATCCGTCCCCTTCGCGACAGCGGTATGATAGGCCAAAAGCTGTATCGGGATGGAATACAAGATAGGCGCGACATATGGATCCGTGTAGGGCACGGATATGGTCGCCCAACAATCGGCGCCCGCAAGCTCAAGGCCCTTTTCGTCGGAAATCAGGATGACTTTGCCGCCACGCGCGATCACTTCCTGCATGTTGGAAACCGTTTTCTCAAACATCGAATCGAACGGTGCGAGGACGATAATGGGGACCTCTTCGTCAATGAGTGCGATCGGGCCGTGTTTGAGTTCACCGGCAGCATAGCCCTCTGCATGAATGTAAGAGATTTCTTTCAATTTCAGAGCACCCTCTAGGGCAATCGGATAGTGATGCCCGCGGCCGAGATAGAGAACATCGCGCGCCTTCGACAATTCATGGGCCATGGTTTTGATGGTCGATTCTTGGTGCAACGTGTCCGCTGCATATCTCGGCAACTCCATCATGGAGCGCACGAGGCGGATCTCAGCATCGCGGCTCAGCTTGCCGCGTTCCTTTGCAGCAAACAGCGCCAGAGAGGCAAGTACGGTCAACTGACAGGTAAAAGCTTTGGTCGACGCAACACCAATTTCCGGTCCGGCATGAGTCGGCAAAATCAAATCGGATTCACGGGCAATCGAGGATTCCTCGACATTTACGATGGAAACGATTTTTTGGTCCTGCGATCGGCAATAGCCCAATGCCGCCAAAGTATCAGCGGTCTCACCGGACTGGGAGACGAACAGCGCCACCCCATTCTCCGGCATGGCGGACTCGCGGTAGCGAAACTCTGACGCAATATCGATTTCAACAGGCAAGCGCGCCATCTTTTCAAACCAATATTTTGCCACCATGGTGGCATAAAAGGCTGTGCCGCAAGCGGTCATGGTCAGCCGCGAAACATTTTTAAAATCAATGTCATCGCTTTTAATGCTGATGGTTTGCTTCAGGGGGTTGATGTAGGACCCAAGTGTATGTCCGATGACCTCAGGCTGTTCAAAAATCTCCTTGGCCATAAAGTGCTTGTGATCGCCTTTGTCGACCAATGCAGCTGTCGGCGAAATCAAACGCTCTTCCCGATTGACGATCTGACCGTCACCATTTCGGATCGTCACCTGGTCGCGGGTGATTTCCGCCCAATCGCCGTCATCTAGATACGTCACGCGATTGGTCATGGGCGCCAGGGCAAACGCATCGGACCCAATAAACATTTCACCCTCGCCGCGACCGATCGCCAATGGCGAGCCACGCCGCGCCGCGATCATCAGATTATCTTGGCCTTGGAAGATGACACCGATGGCAAAGGCGCCTTCCAATCGACGAATGGCTTTGCTGCAAGCTTCCGCCGGCGCCTCTCCTGACTCCAAATGGGCCGTGATGAGATGGGCAATGACTTCGGAATCCGTTTCCGTGTGGAAGGTGTGACCACCGGCTTCCAACTCGTCTCTTAGCTCTTTGAAATTCTCAATGATTCCGTTGTGAACAACAGCCACTTTTTCCGTAGCATGGGGATGCGCATTTTGTTCGGTTGGCGCGCCATGAGTCGCCCAACGGGTATGCCCGATCCCGACGATTCCTGCCAAAGGCTCTTGCGCAAGACGGTCCGCCAAAACGGTCAGCTTGCCTTGACTGCGCCGGCGATTGATTTCCCCATCGATCAGGGTCGCAACACCGGCCGAGTCATAGCCGCGATATTCAAGACGTCGCAGTGATTCAACTATCGTTCCTGCAACCGGCTCTTTACCCAATATCCCAACAATTCCACACATTGCTGTTCCTCAGCCCCCGATTAATCCTTCAACTGCTTTTTACGGCGAAATTTGTCAGCCCATCCCGACAATTCCTTTTGTTGTGCCCGTTCTAGAGCAAGCGCATCGGCTTCCACATCTTTGGTGATCACACTGCCTGAGCCCGTATAGGCCCCATCGCCAATGGTAACAGGCGCCACCAATGAGTTGTTAGACCCAATGAACGCGCCCTTGCCTATATGAGTCGTGTGTTTGCTGAAACCGTCATAGTTACATGTAATCGTACCGGCACCAATATTGGCTTTCGCTCCGATGACCGCATCACCGATATAGGTCAAATGATTGACCTTGGCGCCGTCGTCAACTTTGGATTTTTTGATTTCGACAAAATTCCCAATATGGGCCTCAACACCGATCTCAGCGCCCGGCCGTAACCGTGCATAAGGACCGATCGTCGCATCGGCTTTCACGTAGGCATCCTCAAAGTGACAAAACGGTTTGATTTGAACGCCGGACTCAACGGTGACACCAGGCCCGAACACAACATTCTGTCCGACGGTCACATCCTCACCAATCACCGTGTCGAAACTGAAATAGACCGTTTCCGGATCGGCAAGAGTCACACCCTGTTCCATCATCTGCCGGCGCCGCTGTTGCTGATAAAGAGCTTCGGCTTCGGCAAGTTCGACCCGTGAATTCACGCCCAAGACTTCGTCTTCATCACAGCGCACGACACCGCAGGTTTGCCCTTGGCTGCGCGCAATCTCAACGATGTCGGTCAAGTAGTATTCACCCTTGGCGTTGTCATTTCCAACTGCCGCCAAAAGATCGCCTAAGAGAGCGCCGTCAATGGCCATAACGCCGGAATTGCAAAACCTGGTCTCAAGCTCAAGGGGCGAGGCATCTTTGGCTTCAACAATCCGCAAGAGTTCGTCGCCGTCGCCCGTGATCAGACGCCCGTATGCGCCGGGGTCCTTCGCATCAAATCCCAACACGACAACCGAATGTCCGGTGCGGCGTTGGGTGAGGAGATCGTTCAGCGTTTCGCGGCTGATCAATGGGGTATCGGCATAGAGGACGATTACATCGCCGGCAAAACCGTTCAAGCATTCAAGCGACGCACTGACCGCATGGGCGGTGCCCAAAGGCGGATCCTGCAGCACGGTCTGAACCTTTGGCTCAAAATCGTGGGCGGCTTGCGCAACCATTTCTGACTTGGTGCCGACCACCACAACCATTCGATCCGGCGTCAGCTCGCCCGACAGCGCCATCACGTGGTGAAGCATCGCCCGGCCGCCAACTTTATGCAGGACCTTAGGAAGCTCGGATTTCATACGTGTTCCTTGGCCCGCAGCCAAAATCACCACAGCGATGTCCGGGTTCGAAGGGGTCTGTGTCATGCTCATCTGCTTCAGCTTACGCGGCGGAACCTGTCATAAGCTTTAAACCGAATAAAATAACGAATTGTTTCCAACATTTACCTTTTTACAGCAATCAGTCTTCATCCTAATTTTGCCAAAATTTCGGCAATACTCTCGAATATCCGAGGATTTTGAGGACCAGAAAATGATGGAGCGCACAAATGTATAAGCTCATTGTGGCGGGTTTTGGCACATACCTCAGCCTGATCTTAACCATTCAGACGGCCCAAGCCGATCAGGTGATTAGCTTCAAGAAGATTCCGACCGATATTACTGAGTACCAGGAGCTTCAACAGACTGTGAATACGCCCGAGGGCGCGGCGGGATTGTTCGTCATGGCCATGCTGGCCCAAGAACAAAGCCCGCATGTCTCACGCGCTTTCATGACCCTGTCTCTCGGCCAAGGTCAACTTGTCGACGGTCCAAACGGCTACAAAGGACGTCAACCCGACAGCGCCATGAGCGACCACATCAAACGCTTGCAGAATGATCCAGCGATCGCACGCAGCTACATTACCGGGGCGACCCCGCAAAACGGGTACACGCTGGTCGACGGTGATTTAACGATGTATTTCACGCGGAACAGATTGAGCGTCGTGACACCGGATGAAATTCGAGTATATGTGGCCACAAGTGGCGCAGGAACACCGCGCCCGATCTATATGAAACGAGAAGCGGACGGCATCTGGCGCGTGGCGGAGTGTTCATCCTTGTTTGTCGGCATCTACGCCCCGGCAACTTAATGAACAATTCAGAGACACGTTTTCAGGAACAATAGGCTTGCTTGGACCGCAATACAGTTTGGTGTTCGACTTGGACGGCACGCTCGTGGATACGGCGCCCGACCTTTGCAATGCGCTGAATCACGTTTTGGATCGCATTGGCCGGCCCACCATGCCGCTCAGCACCATGCGCAATTTGGTCGGACATGGCGCTCGAACCATGATCAACGACGCACTTGAACAAAGCGGAACTCATCCGACCGGTGCGGAAATGGCCAAGCATGTTGATACTTTTTTGGCCTATTACACGGATCACATTGCAGATGAAAGCCGGCCTTTCCCGGGCGTGATCGAAGCACTGAAGAGATTTCAGGATCAAGGCGTCAAACTGGGTGTGTGCACCAACAAACGCGAGGCACTTTCCATCCAGCTGTTGGAAGCGCTCGACCTCACCGGCTTTTTCCCCGTTATTCTGGGTGCCGATTCAGTCCCGGCAAACAAACCGGATCCCGGCCACTTGCTCGCCACCATTGATGCCCTTGGCGGAAACCCGACGAGCTGTACTTTTGTGGGCGACAGTCCGACAGATGTGGCAACCGCCAAAGCAGCCAATGTGCCCATCGTCGCCGTCCGGTTCGGATACACCAAACTCAAACCGGAAGAACTTGGGGCCGATCATCTTATCGATCACTATGATGAACTGGACAGCGCTGTCCTCAAGGTATTGCGGCTCTCGACAACAAAAAACGCCTGACGCGAGGTCAGGCGTTCTTTCACTCAGGTCCCGCCGCGGAAACCCGAAAAAATAACTTTATTCGAACGAAGGCGTTTCTATTGAACTGTCTTCGCCGCTCAGACAGGCGACATAAATCAGCAAAGCGGACAATCCAACGGCCATCCAAACCATAAACGTTTCAGCGCCCATAATACTACTTACCTTCTTTTTAGACCTCGCGCCGAGGGGGTTACTTTTACGGTCCCTTACTTAGGCGCTCATTCTTATATGTCTCTTAAACGAGTCAAATGATGTGATGGATCACACGCATAGCCGCTTTGCGTGACCGGAATGATTAAGGCGGGTTAAGCTTTTGAGACCCTCTGTGTTTCATCAAGGCAAGGGTTACCAAACGCTAACCATGGGCCGGAAACAAAAAGCCCGTCCGGCGCAGGCCAAGACGGGCAACAATTGAATTAGCCCCTTTCACGGTCGAGCGAGGTCTCGTTTTTGACAACGCTTCAAGTCTACTCAACTTCGGAAAGAGAGGGGCCCCGGTTGCGCTAAGCATTTGGGGGGGACCGGGGCCTCGTTAGGGGTGTGCCTTTTGAGGTGGCACGATCATCATTCTTCATTCCATTCTTAATGGAACCTTAAGGCAATTTAACAACTTATTAACGAATCTTAACAAATCGATTCGACAGGCCGTCTTTGGGCGCTCACCTCAATATTTGCCTTTCTCGGTCAACTCTGCCCGAATAAGCGGATCGAAGGAGGACAGGCAATGACCCAATTCACGCGTCGAAATCTGCTGCAGGCTGGCTCCGCTTTTTCGCTGAACGCCGTTGCTCCCTCTTTGGTCAGAGCTCAGGAGACCGCCGACGTGATTGTTATCGGCGCGGGACTGTCCGGGCTGAATGCCGCCTGGATACTGACCGAGGCCGGCTATCGGGTCATCGTCTTAGAGGGCGACACTCGCTTGGGCGGGCGAGCCAGAACGGCAGAAGATATCGAGACCAAACCTGAGCTCGGTGCCAGCCAAGTGGGACTGTCCTATGCACGCGTGCTCGATGCCATAGACCGGCTGGACCTGGAAACGTCGATCGAATCCCTCGACCTCATGCCGATGGCTTATCATTTAAGCGGGGCATGGATCTCACCGGACGACTGGCCGAACGCGCAACAAAACACATTGACCGGCGACGACCAGACCATCCCTCCGTCACAGCTCAGCGCAACCTTGATGGCGAGGCATAATCCCCTCCAAGCGGTTGATGATTGGCTTGAGCCGGACTTTGCTGAATACGATGTGTCCCTCGGCGCCTATTGGCGCTCCCAAAATATCCCGGAAGACACTCTGCGGCTTGCCGGTCTCGGCGGACCAGGAGCCGCGATGTGGGACGCATCCGCACTCACTTTGTTTCAAGAAGCCAAACGCGGTGACGTGGAGAATATGTTCCAGGCGCAGCATATGGAGGCGATGGCCACTGAGGGAAAACGGGCCAGCCCCTTGGTTCGCAATATCAAGCATGGAACGTCACGTCTGCCCGAGGCGATGGCGGCGCAACTCAATTCGCCGGTGCGCCTGTCTTCCATTGCAGCCGAGATCGAGATGGACGCGACCGGCGCCGACGTCAGAACCCTGAATGGCGATCTCTATCGTGCAAAATTTATTATATCATCCGTCCCATTTGCCGCATTGCGCAATGTCACCATTCGGCCCGCACCACCCCCATCTCAAAACAAGGCTATTCGCACTCTCGGACACACGGAGACATTCAGGGTCTTTGTCTCCATCCGAGAGCCTTTTTGGGAACAAGACGGTCTAGGTGCCTCAATGTTTTCCGACTCAGCCCTCAGAACCTTCTTTGTGTTGAATTCCGAAGACAGTCTTCCGCCCTATCAAGGTGTGTTTGTGATCATCGGAAAAGCCGGCCTGCGCCTGGCATCACTTAACCCGGCCGATGTTTCAAAGTTCGTTCTGGACGAGCTGGCCAAAGTGCGTCCGGCGTCCAAGGGGAAGGTCGATGTTCTCACTTGGCATTCCTGGGCAAGACAACCGCTCATCGGCGGCTGCCGTCATATGTTTGCACCCGGTCAAGTGAGCGAGTTCGCCAATGCCATGCGCCAGCCTTGGGAGCGCCTGCACTTTTGCGGCGAACATACACGTATATCCGACTACGGAATGGAATCGGCCTTTGAGACAGGTGAGAGAGCTGCGTTGGAGGTTCTGGACCGGATTGCCTAGGATAGCGCGCGCCTAAGCTCATCACCTTCCAGAGAAGCGATCTGAGCGATTTGACGATTAATCGATTTGGTCAGGTCATTTCGCTGCTTCCGATTCAAACCCAGAGACTTTTCAAAAACGGAAATCATCTTATCGAGCTGAGCAAAATCAAACTTTTCGACTTCTTCCAAATACTCCTTCTTCATCGGGCGCTCACCCTGGCTAGCTTCCGAGAGGCGCCGGAGATAGGCAGAAAAGTTTTTGAAATAGGCCCGATAGTTCTCAAAATGCACAAGCGATGTCGGCGGTAGGAAAAAGACATTTCTTTCATAATACCGCGTAATTGACTCAAGCTGCTCCCGCACCTTTTCCGGAAACGTTGAGCCGATGGCATAGCCGCCTTCAGTAATCTGACCGAGGACCCGGTCAAATTCTTTCGCAGTCCTGTAATGTCGTTCGCCGATATCGTTGGCGATGCGCAGACGGGACGCCCGCCAACGCCGATTGTCCCGCCAAGATCGATAGGATTCCAGTGCCAAAGAAATCAGGATGACACTGAGAATCAAGCCAACCAATTCACTTGTAATATTTTGAAAAAAGCCTTCGCTGAGACCGAACGGCCCCTTACCGTCATAGAGCAAATCAAACACGTTTATGCCCGTCCTATTATCCATCCCGTAACCCAAACACTAGCATGTATTCGTGGCATATTTATGGCGTTGGTTTCTCGCACAAAAGGCTTGAGTATCCGGGCCTCCATCGACCGACCAGATACCTAGACGCAATCCCTTCTTAAAGAGTACGATGAGTGCTTTATCCGATTGAATTAGAGATGGAAGCAAATATGCTGCGATTCAAAAGACTCAGGTGGCTTTTCGCTTTTTTGCCCCTCTCTGCTCTTGCCATCGCGCCCATGTCGACAGATGCGAGGATCGCGGATCCAACTTTGTCTGTTGTGGTTTACGAACACAGTTCATCTGAAAATAACACTGAGTTTATTGTTAACGTGACCAACATCAGCGAGATCTATGTCGAGATCGATCAAGTCTCAGTCTTCAGGCTCGAAGACAACAAAAGAACAATGCACAGATCCAATGCTCTCGTTGCCTGCAATTCAATGAGATTGTTATCCAAGCCAAAACCCGTAGCCATACCGCTTTTTGAGCAGCATGAGTTTCTTTGGGACGGATTGTCAGACGACTGCCAAACTCCTTCACCCGGGATGTACCATGTTTGGTTAGGTGGATTGCGTCTTGGCTGCAAAAAAACCAATTGCCCTAAGTCATACTACTTTTCGACAGGCGGAGCTTTCACAATCAAATAAACACCATTCATTTCGATCTGTGTTCGCGTGAGGCAACCGTATCCCATTGATGATGCTGATGCATCATTGAGGTCACACCTTGAAGTGAAGATATCACTCAGTAGACGACTCGCCGCGTCGCCCCGCGTTGATTATTCGCCGCACTTTTTCAGGATTGGGCATAGCAATGATCTCAATCTCATAACCGTCACTCGCGGCAGAGGAAATTCTGATCGTGCCAGTTCCCAGTATACGTTCCACAAATGTGCGATCAATCTCTACAGCACGAATGTCGACCATTCTAACCTCAGTGGTATTGGTATTTAGAATGCCTCTTTCAAAGATCACCAATCCATCCGTAAGAGTTAGGCGCGTATCGTAATTCTTGATCCACCATCGGATAAGAAAATACAACCCGACTGCCACCGGAACCAACACAAGATACAGAAGAAATTTTAAGGGCTGATAGCGAAACATACGGGGATAACTACGATAGAGAATCTCGCGCCCACCGTATTTTCGCTTCCTAATCATCGCACTCACTTCCCCCACGATGTGTCCCAGACATCACGGCTATACTATCAAGCTATTGTGAATTGTCACAGCTCCTTTACGAAGACACAGTGTCGCCACGAGCCGATCGAGCAATAGAGCAAGATCGGCGGCCCACAAGCAGCATGACCTGCCCTGTCGACTTATGGGTGACTAAAACGCGAGCTAGCCGTCGCGTTTTTGATAGATCTCGCTGCCTTGCTGCTTAAATTCTTCCGACTTTGCCGCCAGGCCCGCCTTAATCTCTTCTGTGGAAAGACCGGTCACGTCATTTTGCGCCTTTGCATGATCGCGCACTTCTTGGCTGATTTTCATCGAGCAGAATTTGGGCCCGCACATCGAACAAAAATGCGCAACCTTGGCCCCTTCCGCCGGCAATGTCTGATCATGGAACTCCTCAGCGCGTGACGGATCGAGAGACAAATTGAATTGGTCGCGCCAGCGGAAATCAAAGCGAGCCTTTGACAAAGCATCATCCCGCAACTGCGCCGCTGGAAGCCCTTTGGCAAGATCCGCCGCATGGGCTGCAATCTTGTAAGTGATAACGCCTTCTTTCACGTCGTCGCGGTCCGGCAGACCCAAATGCTCTTTCGGCGTCACATAACAAAGCATGGCCGTACCGTACCAACCGATCATCGCCGCTCCGATACCGCTGGTGATGTGGTCATAGCCCGGCGCGATATCCGTGGTGAGAGGGCCCAACGTGTAGAACGGCGCTTCGTCACAGACCTCCAATTGCTTATCCATATTCTCTTTGATTTTGTGCATGGGCACATGTCCGGGCCCTTCAATCATGACTTGAACATTATGGGCGTCGGCAATACGGCGAAGCTCTCCCAACGTTTCAAGTTCCGCAAACTGCGCAGCGTCATTGGCATCGGCAATCGAGCCGGGACGCAGACCGTCGCCCAAAGAAAATGAAACGTCGTAAGCCGCCATGATTTCGCAAATCTCTTCGAAATGCGTGTAGAGAAAGTTTTCTTTGTGATGGGCCAGACACCATTTGGCGAGAATGCTGCCGCCGCGGGAAACGATTCCCGTGACGCGGTCGACGGTCAAAGGAATATGGGCCAAACGAACGCCGGCATGAATGGTGAAGTAATCCACGCCTTGTTCGCATTGCTCGATCAATGTGTCGCGATAAATCTCCCAAGTCAGATCTTCGGCAATACCGTCAACTTTCTCCAATGCCTGGTAGATCGGAACGGTGCCGATGGGGACAGGCGAGTTTCGAATGATCCATTCTCTTGTTGTGTGAATGTGGCGTCCCGTGGACAGGTCCATAACCGTATCGGCGCCCCAACGGGTCGACCAAACCATTTTGTCCACCTCCTCGGCAACAGAAGACGTCACGATGGAGTTGCCGATATTGGCGTTGATTTTGACCAAGAAGTTACGGCCAATAATCATCGGTTCAATTTCGGTGTGATTGATGTTGGCAGGAATGATGGCCCGCCCCCGCGCGACTTCTTCGCGCACAAATTCAGGTGTGACGTAATCCGGAATATTTGCGCCAAAGTCCTCTCCATCACGCGGCGCGCCAGACAAACTGCGCTCTTTCAATAAGGCTTCGCGGCCGAGATTCTCACGAATGGCAATGTATTCCATCTCCGGTGTGACGATGCCGGCGCGGGCATATTCGAGTTGTGTCACACGCTTGCCAGGCTTTGCCCGCAATGGCTGGCGTTGGCCGCGATCAAAGACCGGTACGTTGAGACTCTCACCAGGTTTTAGGCCATCGTCTTCCGGTTTACGGTCCCGTCCGACATACTCTTCAACATCGCCCCGCCCGAGAATCCAGTCCCGGCGCAATTCCGGCAGTCCCTTTGTGATATCAATCTGCGCGGCCCCATCCGTGTAGGGGCCCGATGGGTCGTAAACCCGTACAGAAGGCTCATCCGGATCGGAGAGATCAATTTCCCGCATGGCGACGCGCACCCCGGGCTGGCTGCCCTGGACATGAATCTTTCTCGACGCGGGCAACGGACCGGTGGTGACCGTGTCATTGGTCAATGATGTTGTCTGTTCAGCAAGATTTGGCATTCTTCCGGTCTCCACAGCACCCACCAAAGCAGGCGTCTTGTTCAAAGTCCGGAGTCTTGAGCGAAGAATTGGCCGTTCCATCTGGCCTCCCTTCCTCCGCCGGCATGATCCGGATCAGGTCATAAGGGATTCCGCGTTGCACACCTCAAAATGCGCCGGCAGGATCTCAGCCCCCTATCGGGGCGCCCCTGGGATGAAATCACAGTCGCCGGACTGAGAGCGGAAGTCAAGGAAAAGAGCCGTCACCGGTCCAACGAATCACCGGCGATTCCCGCATAAAGACTCAGGGCATTGTCGGCCAAAGGCCAACCAAACACATCCGTATACGGTTTAAGTAATCTCGGCCGGCTTCAATGCGAGATATCTGTAGACAGAGACCTCACCGGATTGCAACGCCTCAAGGCGAGAGACCCATTCAGCGTGCTCCGCACCGACACTGTTGTAGATTGCGGATTGAAGTGATGTGCTGCTGCCTTCTAAATCGGAAAGCAGTTTTGTCCATAACGGTTCAGCCTGCTGGATCAGATCGACATAGCTTTGCGTCACGTCTTCTTGCACCCGCAAGCCAAGACCGCTTTCGGATACGGCTGCAGCATATTGATGAGGTGTCCAAAGAAACGGCTGTCCCCATTTAGGCGCAAACAATTGAGCCAGGCGCTCCTGAGACGGCACGTCTTCCTTGACGACATAGTCTGTGAAAAGAAGCGATCCACTCGGCTTCAAGCTCATTTCGCATTGTTGCAGCAAACGTTCTTTTTGTTCGACGAAGCAAAAAATTTCAAAGCTGGCAATAGCGTGAAATTTATTCTCGGGCAGATCAATGGTGTCCGGATCAAAGTGCGCGATTTCCACACGTTTTGACATGCCGGCCATATCGCTCTGACGCTGACCTTCTTTGGCAGCTGTCAATCGCGCTTCATAGGCGGTAATCCAAACATCGGTGACGCGGCTGATATCGCGGGCGGGTCCACCCAGACCGGCGCCGATAACCGCCATGCTTTTCTTTTGGGTCAACGCCAGGGTTTTAGCCATCTCGACATAATGTTCGGCATTGCCGGGCTGAATATATCCCGCGCCCCAAATGCCTTGAGCCACGGCCATGGACAAGACATCGTCGGCAACGTGAACCGAGGGGTCATCAGCCTCAGATGCCGCGGAACCGTCAGTATCCGGATCAGCGTCAGGCAGGGGAGTGTATTCATCGCCTTCCCACCATGCGGAGAATTTGCGCTTGAAATCACCCGGTGCCAGCTTTTGCAAAGGCTTCTTCAGATTAGCCACGAACCGCCCCACTCACTATGCAAGCCTCCCGCCTGCAATGACTAGGGATCACACCAAAAGATTGTTAATTTCAAACTAATAGGTTGAGCCTATCCAAGCCATTGAAACCTATGGCAGACCTACGGATTCCGCGATTCAACAAAGCTTAGACAACCACCGGTTTAGTTAACCTTTTTTCGCACGCCGCTCCTCGCCGGACGGTAGCTCAGCCTCTCGGTTTCCAATCCAAGCCCGAATATCAGCCCAGACCGTCTCGCGCTGCAGATCGCGCAGCAGCATATGATATCCATCGTCGTAAAGAACCACGCGGTTGCTGCTGGGAAGCCGTCGCAAAACCGATTCGAGAGGCTCGCGGGGAATAATCTCGTCTTTTTCGCCATAAAGCAGCAAGACCGGCACATCGATTCCGTCGACGGCAAAATACCCATCGTCCATCAAGCCGACCAATCCGTAGATCGCGTCGGCGCGCGTCCCTTTGATGACATTATCGTCGTAGTAATTGTCGCGCAGCATCTCGATGTTGTCAGACGGTTGAATGTTCAACCCGGAACCGGTGAGCTGCCAACTGGGCGCCATATGTGCCGCCAGCCAAAGCGTCGTTTTGTAGAGCGGGTTGAGCGACGACCATCCCCAGACAGCCGGCGCCACAAGCACCAATCCGTCAATTTCCGGCGACCGGCTATCCGCCAGGGCAGACAAAGCCACCGCGCCGCCCATGCTGACACCGACCAGATAGATCGGCAGATCCGGATGACGCTGACGCACGGATTGAATAAATGACTTGGCATCGGATCTGAGAGTCTCGTTGCCGGGCCAAAGACCCTTCCCGGGCGAGCGTCCGAAACCCCTTTGGTCATAGGCGTAACTTGTGATCCCGCGGTCCGCCAGCCATGGCCCTGGCATGGCAAAGGTTTTGGCATAGTCATTCATGCCATGCAGACCAATCACGACGGCTTCCGGATTTTCCGCCGGCCATACTTGCAGCGCCAAACGAGCTCCATCCGCCGTGACGAACGCATCACCGTCAATTGACGGAGAAACGATCGGCGGGCCAACGGCAATCACTGTCGGCGTACAGCCGACCAGCCACATAACCAACCCGAATGCCAACCACACGCGCATCATTCCCAATCTCTTTTATCCTCTGAGCAAGTCACGAACCCGACGCCGAAGATAAGGCAAGACCTCTTCGTCAAACCAAGGGTTTTTCCTGAGCCAGTGATTGTTGCGCCAAGACGGATGAGGTGTCGGGATAAAGTTTGGACGATAATCCCGCCAAGATTCGACGGTCGCCGTAAGTGATTTCTTAGCATCTGAACCCAGATGCCACTTCTGTGCATATCCTCCAACCAAAAGAGTCAACCGAACATTGGGCAATTGTTCGAAAACGGCAGAACGCCACTGAGGTGGACATTCTTTACGCGGCGGAAGGTCACCGCCCTTTTCATCCAGACCGGGAAAGCAAAACCCCATAGGCACGATGGCGATCCGCCGTTGATCGTAAAACGTCTCCCGGTCAATCGACATCCAATCGCGCAAACGATCACCGCTTGGATCATTAAAAGGCACACCAGTGTTATGAACGCGGGTTCCCGGTGCCTGACCGGCAATGCAAATGACGGCGGATCGATGAGCCCGCAAGACGGGCCTCGGCTCGTGAGGCATCGACTCGGCGCAAACCCGGCAAGCGCGGATGTCTTTTAGCAAGCGTGTCAGATTCGCCGAACTCAATAGGTCATCCTCAATAAGAGCCGCGCCGCCGATCACTCTCTGGGCACATTTCGCCTCACCCTAGCCCGAAGGCGACTGACAGACAAATGCGCCAAACCAGACTTCGTTTTGATGCTTGCGTCGACCAAAGACCCGCCGCCATGAACACGTTTGGGCTTTCCGGCCTCAGCAATAACATCCTAGTCCTTGATACCACTCGACAAATGGGCTCATATCACCCGAATGTAACGGTCCGAGTGGGAAAACAAGATGTCTATTCGATTTGATAACCGCGTGGCTATTGTCACAGGTGCCGGAGGTGGTCTGGGACGGTGTCATGCGCTGGCTTTGGCGGAACGCGGCGCCAGCGTTGTGGTCAACGATTTGGGCGGCGCCGTCGATGGCAGCGGCGGATCGTCGGAGGCTGCAAACAAGGTGGTCGCCAAGATCGAAGCCGCCGGCGGAAGGGCCATCGCCAACGGCTCAAGCGTAACAGACAATGACGGCGTCGCCCGTCTTGTTGAAGAAACACTGAGTGCATTTGGGCGCATTGATATTCTGATCAACAATGCCGGTATTCTGCGCGACAAAAGCTTCGGTAAAATGGAGATGGCGGACTTTGAGCTTGTGGTGGCCGTGCATTTGCTCGGAAGTGCCAAAGTGACTCATGCGGTTTGGCCTCATATGAAGGAAAACCAGTATGGCCGGATTGTTATGACCACTTCGTCCAGCGGGCTTTACGGAAATTTCGGCCAGACCAATTACGGCGCAGCCAAGCTTGGATTGGTCGGGCTCATGAACACGCTGAAGATCGAGGGCCTGAAGGACAATATCCGTGTGAATGCCATATCTCCTGTCGCAACCACGCGCATGACGGAAGATATTTTTCCCGAACCGATCCGCGATGCCTTCAAACCCGAATATGTGACGCCGGGCGTGCTGGTGTTGGCACACGAGGACGCTCCGACCGGTGAAATCTTGTGCGCCGGTGCCGGATCCTTTGCCAAGTCTGTTATCGTTGAAACACCCGGGCTATATCTCGGCGGTGATAATCTGACGCCTGAGGCCGTTAAAGAGGGTTGGGAAAAAATCAGTGATATGAGAGATGCCTCGGTAAATCAAACAGGTGGGGATCAAACCATGAAGTTTGTCAAAGCGCTGTCATCGTAAAACAAGATCACCCTTCGATTTGGCACTGCGTTCACAGCAATACCTGATGTTAGAGATACAAAAATGACAGAAACGACCCCCCCACCAAACGACGATGATCCGGAACAAGAGTCATCTTCCGAGGAACCGGAATCGTCGGGCAAATATGCCAAGTCATATTTCGCGGAGGTCTGGCAAGACATTATCCATGCCTTTATGACACTGACAATCTTGGCAAACCCTCTGGGTCTCAAATACTCCGATCCTGACGCCATCGCCTGGCGAGGGTATCCCATCATCGGTGCGTTGATTGGGCTGATCAGCGCGATGGCGTTTTTATTTGCGTTTTTGATCGGCCTCTCCAATTTCGCTTGTGCCGTGATCGCGGTCGCAATGCCTGTGCTGATTTCAGGTGCACGCCATGAGCAAGAGGTCAGTCAGTTCATGCGCCATATGCTGCGCCGTGGAGACAAACGAACCGATATCGAAAGCTATGGCCCGACCTTCACAACTATGACTCTGGCCATCCTTTTGAAGATTGCCCTGATTGAGAGTCTTTGGGTCGAAGAAATCGGCGAGCTCACGGTTTCAATGGCGCTCATTGCAGCGGCCACCCTCTCACGCACAGCGATGATCGGATGCGCATATCTCTTGCGGGAGACCGGCGACGGCGCAGCAAAACCGTCCAATGTCGGAGATCATCTTCTCGAAGCCGGCCTTATCTGCGGCGTTATTGTTCTGTTGACCTTAAAGGTCTCCGTCGCGATCGCATCGATTTTGGCGGCCGTTATATGCGTGGGCGGATTGATTTTTTGGGCTCAGAATCGTCCCGATCTCAATCGCGCGGCGGTTTTCGGCACGGCGCAACAACTGTCAGAGTTGCTGGTCTTGGTCGCAATTGTCGCCGTTTGACCTCGAAGACGCGGCGCTAAAGTCAAAATTCAAGCGCGTTTAACGTGTTTAAAACCTTTTGCTCTAGGATCACTTCCGGAACCGAATGCAGAAGGCCGCCCAAATGAAAAGCCAAAATTGGACTGTCACATTGGGAATTGTGATTATCCTTGTGTTCGCGGCAACCTGGGTTCTGAGTTCACCCAACGCCGCCAATCTCTATCAGCAACTTGATTTACATCTGATCCCCCCTCTGGCCCTTTTACTCATACTGGGCGCGATGGTCGTCTACACATGGTCCGGTCGCCCAAGCCAGATGGCCAAATCCCTTTTGATCTGGGCCGGCGTCAGTGCCTGCCTGGCGATGGGATTCATTTATCGTGAGGACCTGAAAACGGTCGCCTCCGGGTTTGACTCCGAGTGGACAGCATCGGCAACCGAAACAATCGGCGACGGTGTGGTGTCTTTGCGCGCTGCCGAGAACGGCCATTTTTTTGCCTCGGCAATGGTCAATGGGACACATGTCGACTTTCTCGTCGACACCGGTGCCACCATTGTCGCGCTGACCGAGTTTGATGCTCTTCGCCTGGGCTTTAACCGCGACGAGCTGATTTACGACCGGCCGTTAAGCACGGCCAACGGTCAAACTCTTGCCGCGGGCGTGATGTTGGACCAAATCACGATCGGCGATATTGAGATCACCAATGTGCGCGGGGCCGTGCTTGAAGACGGTCTAGAGGTCTCGCTGCTCGGCATGACATTCTTAAATCAGCTTGGGAGCTTCACCGTCGACCAAGACCGAATGATCATGCGCCAATGATCAAAGGCCGTCTCATTTGATCAATAGACCTCGCGCGGGGGCCATGTTACACGATCTCCGCCGGTGGATCTGAGCCAAATCTGACTGCTTGCTCGACTTCCGCAAACAAACTCAAAGTGACTTCTGTACAAGGACCCATCCGATGTTGCCCAAGCCCCAGGCAGACCTCAAACCGAACACTCTGGCTTTTGAATCCACACCCTTAGTCAAACCGACCGGGTTCCGTGAATATGATGCACGTTGGTTGTTCCCAGAGGACTTCAATCTCATGGGGGCTCAGGCTTTGGGACTTGGGTTGGGCACACTGATTCACGAACTGGGTGTTGAGCCGGCCATTGCCGTTGGACATGACTTTCGATCTTATAGCGGCAGCCTCAAACAAGCCTTGATAGTCGGCCTGATGGGCGCCGGGTGCCGGGTTCACGATATCGGCTTAGCCCTTTCACCGGTGGCCTATTTTTCACAATTCGCCCTAGATGTGCCGTGTGTAGCGATGGTCACCGCCAGCCATAACGAGAACGGCTGGACCGGCGTGAAGATGGGTGCCAACAGACCCCTGACGTTCGGACCCGATGAGATGTCCAGATTGAAGGAGATTGTTCTGGGGGGTGAAGGAAAGGCCCGCGATGGAGGAAGCTACACTTTCATTTCCGATATGAGAGATCAGTACATGGCTGATCTCACTGATCGAGCACCTCTAAAAAACAAGATCAAAGCCGTTGTGGCTTGCGGCAACGGCACGGCCGGCGCCTTCGCGCCGCAAGTTCTGGAGGCCCTCGGCGCTGAGGTCATCCCGCTTTGCTGCGAGCTTGATCATAGTTTCCCCAATCACAACCCCAACCCGGAAGATATGGCCATGCTGCATGCCGTCAGGGATGCGGTCTTAGAAAACCAGGCTGATGTTGGCCTTGCTTTCGACGGCGACGGAGACCGATGCGGCGTGGTCGACAATCAAGGCGAAGAGATTTTTGCAGACAAAGTCGGGGTCATGTTGGCACGGGATCTCTCCGCTCAGATTCCAGACGCGCAATTTGTGGTAGATGTCAAATCCACCGGACTTTTCTTAACCGATCCGGTTCTTATCGAAAACGGTGCCCGTACAGATTATTGGAAGACGGGCCACTCTTACATCAAACGCCGGGTCAATGAGCTAAATGCACTGGTTGGGTTTGAAAAGAGCGGGCATTATTTTTTCAACGCGCCGATCGGCCGCGGCTATGACGACGGAATTGTCTCAGCCATTGCGATTTTAGATATGCTTGATCGTAATCCAGGAAAATCAATGTCGGATCTGCGGGACGCTCTTCCCAAAACGTGGGGCTCGCCGACGATGGCCCCCTATTGCGCTGATGACAAAAAATATGATGTTGTCGACAAGGTCATCAAACACTTTGAGGATCTGGCAAAAAGCGGCGGCACGCTCATGGGACAATCCATCCGTGATGTCGTCACCGTCAATGGCGTGCGGATCACGGTCGCAGACGGCACATGGGGATTGGTTCGCGCCTCTTCCAACAAGCCCAGCCTTGTGGTCGTTGTCGAAAGCCCCACCTCCGAGCAAAATCTCAAATCCATGTTTAAGGAGATTGATGACTTGCTCAGCAGTATGCCGGAAGTCGGCGAATATGATCAAAAGCTGGATTAGAGCCAATCCCGGTGATCGCTACGGTCTGGGCGGCGACGGTCTTCAATGGCCTGCCGAAGCGCTCGGACAATGGTTTCGGCTACATTGACATCATAACGATCCGCTTCATCAATCAGATGACTGATGGCATTCAGGGCCTCAGCGTTCTGTGGTGACGTCGAGACATCCATCCGCGGAGACGCGTTGTTTTGCGCCCAAGGCATGGTTTCGCTCTCGGCACGATTTGGCAGATCACCAAAAAGATAATCTTCGATGATGGGCAGCTCATGAACTTTCAGATGACGCTTCCCGTTCAGCAAACGACTGATCTGAGACACGTCAACGCCTAGACGTTCAGCCAAACCTGCCCGGGACTTTCCAGGTCTTAATAGACCCTGCCTGATGTCTTGCACGTTCATCGGCAAACTTTCCGACACTCAAAAACGCAAATCTTATGTACAGTTCACAAGACTAAGCGCAATTTTTGCACATTTCCTTCAACTGACCAAGGCTAATAGACTTTCCCCAATATAGGGTAAATCTGTATGGTTAAAACGCTGCAGGCGGGCAAAGCCGTCGGTGTTTCAGAGGTTTAGCTGGAAAGATCCCAGAACATTTTGATCGACGTCAGGGTCAGAAAAACCGCAAAAGCGCGCAATAGGGCCTTGCGACTGATGCTATGGGCGATCTTCGCGCCCGTTGGAGCCATCAAGATCGTCGCGGGAACGATCAGGCAAAATCCCACCAAATTCACAAACCCGAGCGAACCGGCCGGCCGCGCCGGAATATTCCATCCGTTGATGATAAAACCGATGGCCGCCGGAATCCCGATCACCAACCCGAGACCCGCAGACGTTGCAACGGCATTGCGAATGTGAAGACCAAAAAGGGTCATGAGCGTCACACCCATGGTGCCGCCGCCGATCCCCATGAGCGTGGAGACGATTCCCATGATCGTAGACAGCAAAGACTGGATCCAACGCGCCGGCAAGCTATCGCTCAGCCGCCACTCCTCTTTGGCAAAGGCCATATTGGCCGCAAGAAGCAACGCCACCGTCGCAAAGAAACCGGTGAGCCATTGATGCTCGGCAATTCGCACAATCATTGAGCCGATAACAACGCCAATCAATATCCCGGGTGACCAGTTTCGGATAATCTCGAAGTTGATCGCGCCCCTTTTGTGATGACTGAGCGCCGAGCTGATTGACGTCGGAATGATGGTTGCAAGTGACGTTCCGACGGCCATTTGCATCCGAACCGTTTCGTCAACGCCCAAGAGACCGAAGACATGAAAAAGCACGGGCACAACGACAATGCCGCCGCCGACACCCAAGAGACCGGCGGTTACCCCGGCAACGACGCCGGATGCCAAAAGCGCCACGGCCAGCCAAGCAAAGTCCGGTGAGAAGAATTGCGAGAGATCCACGCTCAAGCGACCTCTGCCGCACGCTCACGACTTACCAAGCTCGCAGCGTGTCGAATTGTTTCGGGAGTTGCATCTTTTTTGTGGCCATATTCACTGATGTGTCGGCGCCATGCACGCGCACCCGGTCGTCCTTGAAAGAGTCCCAACATATGCCGGGCCATAGCGTAGACCGGAACACCTTTCGCAAATTGATCTTCAATATAGGGCATATAATGTTCGACGATGTCATGCGGACTTGTCGCCGTCTTGTTGGACTCAAAATACCGCTGGTCAACACGGGCCAAAAGATAGGGTGTTTGATAAGCCGCACGGCCCAACATGACGCCGTCGACGTGAGAGAGATGCTCGTCGCATGCCTCCAAAGTTTGAATACCCCCATTAATAACGATCTCAAGATCGGGCCGGTCCAGCTTGAGACGATATACCAAATCGTAATCGAGCGGAGGCACATCCCGGTTCTGCTTGGGGCTCAAACCTTCCAACCAGGCCTTGCGGGCGTGAACAATAAAAGTGCGGCAACCGGATTGCCTGACTGTATCCACAAAGTGATAAAGGCTTTGCTCAGAATCTTGATCATCAATGCCAATCCGGCATTTTACGGTCACCGGAATCGAAACGGCATCAGCCATGGCCGCAACCGCTTCAGCCACCAGGTCAGGTTCAGCCATCAAACATGCCCCAAACCGGCCTGATTGAACCCGGTCGGACGGGCAACCGACATTGAGATTGATCTCATCATATCCGAAATCTTCTCCAATACCCGCTGCTTCTGCGAGGTCCGCTGGAACGGATCCGCCCAACTGAAGACCGACCGGATGCTCCGACGGATCGAAAGCCAGCAAGCGCTCTTTCGGTCCGTATTTGACGGCGCCGGTTGTCATCATTTCTGTGTAGAGAAAAGCGCGGCTGGAGATCACGCGCAAAAAGGCCCGCTCATGACGGTCTGTCCAGTCCATCATGGGCGCTACGGAAAAACGATGGGATGGCTTATCAAGAGACAGATCCATCAGGCTCCTGCACTGCTTCCAAGTCAAACAGCCAGGAAAATGCCCTGATTACAGCCAAAGCACAAGTAAGCTCTAAATGCCCGTTGTGAACCCCGGTCGGAAATCCGTCAACCTGATCAGGTGCCACCGCCAAGTTTGATCGGAACACGCAACATGACACGTGCATCCGGCGCATCGGAAGTCACGCCCACACCGACATTGAAGTTAATATTGACCCGGTCGGTAAGGATATAGGAGACGCCCCACAAGAACTGACCCACTTGCGCGGTGCGTCCCTCCGTATTCACAAAAGTGAACGGGCGCGGTGCGTTTGGATCAAACAGAGAATCCGTAAAATCTTGCGCTTCGCGAATGCCGATTTCCGTCTTGGTTCCGAATATATAGGAATGGTCGTAGCCAAAACTCATGGACAGGCGCTCATTGATCCCCAGTCCCATACCGAAACTGGCCTTGATCGCATCACCCGGATCGACTTTTCGAATAAAGGTCGTATCCGATAGCTGCGTGTTCACGTCATCTTCAATATTGAAGAGGTATCCAACATTGGCGAAAAGAACGGCCGGATCTGTCGGATAGATTAAGGTCACACTGGGCTCAATAGTCCAAAAACCTGAGCCGGTGGGCAATTCGGTTTCAATACCCTGTGCATTTCGGCTTACGTCAAACGGACCGTCACCAGTATCTGACTTCACACGCAAGTTGGCGACCGCATAAGGCCATTTGCCGCGCTTGCGGTTCAACTGATAGTGCAAGCCGAACTCAACGTCTCCCAATCCGGAACCGTCAAGGTCTGTGAGTACTGTTGTCTCTGTTGATGACACCGGCGTCGACGCCAGTTTGTCTTGACGTTTTTGGAACGAGACACGGGCATCGGCTTCCAATCGATTTGTAATGCCATAGCGAACGCCGAGCGATCCGTTGATGACATCGCGATTAAAATCCTGGGCCTCAATCAATCCCACCAAAACCGCATCAACAATCTCTACCCCTTGAAAGAAGAAACGGTTGTCCGAGGCATGTGTATATTCGACGGACGGTTCAATCACCCACTGCCCCTTCGGCGTCAGAACCCCTCCCACATCCGCAATCACGGAAATATCTTGATTGGTTTCAGCGCTGCGGTCAGGTGCCTCACCCACAGACCGCGGTTGATTATCGGCCTGCTGGATGGGGGGAGGTGTCGCCGGCACTGCAGGTTGCCGGCGGTCGGTTGCAGCTTGTTGGTTGGTCTGCACCTGAGTCTGCATTTGATTCATCAAATTTTGCAATTGAAGCTGCTGCGCGCTCAATTCTTGGCGTTGTTTGTTAAGTTCTTCTTGTTGGCGTTTGAGCTCAGTCTGTTGCTTTTGCAGCTCCTCCTGGAACTTGCGTAAATCCTCAGCTGTCACTTCTTGCGAAAGCGTCGGCGTCGAAACCAATGCCGTGCTCGCCATCAGACATGCCACAAGACATGAAGATTTGAATTTTGTCATTCGCGCTACCCCCACACTCTTCAACTGCCTTTTCGGCTTATTTAACGACGACGTTGTGTCATCCCTTTTACCATCGCAAACAAACGTCGCGCTTATCACTCCAGCTCACCCTGCGTGAGTGTCATATTGTATTTCTTGAGCAAACGATAAAATGCCACTCGTGAAATTCCCAAATGCTCAGCCGCCTTTTTGATATTTTGGCCGCTCAGCATGAATGCGTCTTTCAGCATCTTTTTGTCGGTCCGAGCACGTGCCTGGGCCAGAGTCGGAAGAAGGGATTGCTCAATGCCGTGCGACGGCAAACCCAGATCTTCCGAGTGAATAACCTGTCCTCGGCACATCACAACCGCATGCGCAATGGCACTCATCAATTCACGAACATTTCCCGGCCACTGAAAAACTTGGATCGCGGCTCTGGCCTCGCGTGACAGATGCAAAGATCTCCGGCCATGAGCCTTGCCGAACTTTTCGAGGAAATGATCCGCCAGCAATTGTATATCTTCGCCGCGCTCTCTGAGCGGCGGGACATGCAACGGCAATACCCGAAGGCGGTAGTACAAATCTTCACGGAAAGAGCTTTCGGAGATCCCCAACTCGAGGTTCACGTGGGTTGCGGAGATAATACGTGCATTGACCGACCGCACTTCCGTCCCGCCGAGCCTGGAAAACGTTCCTTCCTGCAAAAAGCGCAGCAAGTGCGCCTGCGTCTCCAACGGCATATCACCAATTTCATCAAGAAATAAGGTTCCGCCGTCCGCCAATTCCAATTGACCGATTTTCTTCCCCGTTGCGCCGGTGAATGCACCCTTCTCATATCCAAAGAGTTCAGAGTCGATCAGGCTTGGCGGCAATGCAGCACAGTTAATCGGAACAAAAGGCCCCTTTCGGCGATCGGAGGTTTGATGAATAGCACGCGCTGTTTCCTCCTTGCCGGTGCCGCTCTCTCCTGTGATCAAAACCGGCAGATCCGTTTTCGCCAAACGCCGAACGGATGCATGTATATCCATCATTGCCGGGCTTGCACCGATCAAACGGCCCACCGGCTTGCGGGACCGCTTTGAAGACTTTGCAGCCCCCGGCTTGCGTGTCAGATCCACAAGATTCTTGAGGCGCTGCAAAACGGACGACAGATCGTCATAGACAATCTGATCAACGCACAGCACGTCATAGACCGAATGGCGCAACGCCAGGTGCGGTATCTGGCTGCAACGCTCCGTACTATCGGAAAGCAATAAAACAGATCGAAGATCTGAGGCAGATTGCCCCATCAAATCGAGAACATCGACGGCTTCCTCCGAACCAACCTCGGCCAGAATAATTAGAGCAAAGGGATCATGAACCTTTACAAGCCGCGATAGATCATCCGAACCCGTACAGCGCACAACTTCAAAGTCGCGCTGAAGTGAAACAAGAATATCTGTTGTTGGGGACCCCCCAACCTTCGGTTCCGACCCCGAAGTGAGCGATATAAGAATGACAGGTTGATTACGGCGAAGGGGAACCACCTGCGCAGTGTTTGCAGACGTCTCCCGCGTCTCGTGCGAATTGGTCTTGGATTTGCGTTCTACAAATCCGAGATCCGTGGATCCCATTTCTTTACCCCACCTCGTGCCTTTGCCGCACAAAAGGCTTTTTATTGTTGAGCTGTTATCAACTCTTTATTGATGACATTATCGTCCCAAAGCTATCAAACTTACAAGATAACTTTTTGAAGATACGATGACTTTCGCTGAATAATTGTTCAGTTTTATCGCCTGATAAAACACGAACGATTATTCTTGGTACGGCAGAACTCCTTGTCGTTTACGTCAACCGGTACTACGTGCCTTTACGGACACGTAAAGTTGCGTCTCATCACGGAAATGTGTGTTCCCCGCAAGCCCCGGCCGGTTGACTGCCCGTGCATCAGCAAAAAGCAGCAACCGCAAAAAACTATTATAATGATTTTAAGGTCACGCATTCGGGGTGTGTCAAAGAGTAATTGCACGTTTTTTCCAAATGCAAATTGTCAATGACCGCTCAGCGCATGTGTATTGTGGGTAACAGAACCAATTCCAAATTGCGCTTTTATGCAAACGTTGAATTGACGCTGATTTACGATCATTGATCATGTTGGCGGGTGGCGGTTTCTTGACAAAAAAATGACGCCAACGCCCAAAATTTTTCAATTTGAAAAACTCAGTCTGAGGCGGTCGCCCAGGTCTTTGCGTCTTTCTTTCGAGTGAGATGATTACGTGTATACGACAAAATAAGACGATCACAGGCACGCCGCGTTATATATTTGTGGTCTTCGGACAAACCGAGAGACGCCACCATCTTCCAATGTCCATACATAAGGCACACAAAAAGAAACGACAGCTCGACCGCGTCCGCACGGCTCAGTTCCGGGTAGCTTAGCTGAATTTCTTGGGAAACAACTTGGCCCAACAGATTGTATTGATCGCGCAGGCTGGATCTCACGCAATCATGTCCTGCCGCAAGCGACATCACCGCATCATAAACTTGATCGTCACGTGGCTTTGGCGAACCTTCAACCAGATCAAAGTAGAAATCTAAGAAAAACTCCAATCGATCCTTGTCTGGTGTTTGCGCAATGCCGTTCACCAGTGCATCACGATAAAGCGAAGCCAAATAGTCACATAGCGCCACCATCAGCTCTTCCGGATCTTCAAAATAATACCTAATCAATTGCCGGGAAACGCCGCATTCACGGGCGATAAGATCATAAGACAACATCGGGAGACCGTTTTTTCTTAGAAACGAAAACGCTCCTTTCACGATATCCCGCCTGCGATTGTCGTCTTTTTGCATATTGCTCTCAGATCACGCGCTTCATCTAGAGTGAGATGTAAACGTCCCAGCATTGATGGCTTTGTATGCGACCGATATTCCAACGTCAACCAAACTAAACACCTGTTAAGTCTACAAAATTCATCAATTCGGCCGGGCCTTGAAGACCAGCTTCGCGGCTCTTCCGCGGTTGTCGTCCGCTTCGGCCAGCGAACATTGGGCGAAAAAATGTTTCAATTATTTCACAGACAAGAATCAAAACACCAAACAATTGCGATTTGCTCCTTGTACAAACTAAATAATGCAACGTATTGTAAAAAGACAGTTTTATGACAAGCCAAGGCTTACGAATACGTCAACCAAGCCGACCTGTTTCGATCAGTTTACACTTTCAATACGGCCCAAAACCTCACGGATATTTTCAAAAGGTTGATCTGAAAAAAGTCATTTGGCATCCTCGCTCACGTTTTCTTGATGCTGGCTAAGGAACAGGTCAGGCATCCGGCAAACGACCCCGCTGACTTGGGGTAAAATCTGAGGCTAAAACGTTTCGCGAGCACGGTTGTGGCACTGGCAATAGGCATTCCGCGGCGATGAGTTTCGTGTATTCAATTCCAGAGAAAGAAGCTCTTATGCGTATCTCAAACCTCGACCTGTGCGAGGTTGAAAATCGTCTCGTATGAAGAGTTCTTTTCCCAAGAAAAAGGCTAATGAACAGCTCTCAAGACTGTTTGGCGAATGGCTCAATATGCGGGGCGTTTGCATCAAAGAGATGCTGGATCAAAATGGTCATATGACCTCGGACACAATTCAAAAGCAGCGGGAGATTGAGTGGCAAATCATGAACTGCCCCGCCGCGGACGCTAGGGAAGTGGCATATAAATTCGAGGTCTTGCGTGACATGCTTTTAATCGAATCCATCAATCGTGACGCGCTGCAACTTCTGACCAGCATTGAAGCCGATCTGAGAGAACTTTAGCGGCCCCTCCCTTGATCAAAAATCTAACTCTGCCACCTGCCTTTGGTCACCGCTGGAGCGAAAGAGTGCAAAAAAATGTGTATCACTATCGATACAGATTCAATTTTGCCGTTCGATATCATTCACACGACAGATTCACGACGTTTCGATCACTGCTACCGCGCTTTGGCAGCCAAACCGCGCCGGTTTTGGTCAATTTGGGCGATATTTCCGACGATCGAGGCGTTTTTCGGTTCGGTCTCGCATGCAGGCCAGCTAATTCGAACTACCAACCTGTTTCCATGTTGCGTTTTCGATACGGCGAACCCTGTCCCTTTGGCCAGACCCTTGCGTTAACAAAAATAACCTTAGTCTACCATCTCAAAATATCAATAAATTCAAATGACTAGAGAGCTTGGCTCATTCTGGCACAGCCCTTGCTATTAACCTTTTCGCTTATCTATGGGTGGCGGGGCGTTCTATCTGCAGTTTTAAGCCTGAATTCGCCGGGGCCTTTAGATGGGTTTGACGAAACCAAACTCTGTTTTCAACGAGGTATTGGAGAAAGAAGCGTATGACGAAGTTAAAGCTATTAGGCGGCGTGTCGGCACTGGTATTAGGACTTACACTCAGTGCAGGCGCACAAGCCGAAATCGCTGTTGAAGACGTACAAGTCGTCGACGATAGCGCCGTCGGTTCGCAGGACAATAGTACTGCTGCCGGAAATGATCAGGTTGGCAACGACCAAGCCGGAAACAATCAAGACAATGACGGTTCCGACACAGATGTCGATGTTGCAGTCGATGACATTGGTGTTGCTCTGGGGTCCAACAGCCCGAATCAAACCGGTGACAACGGCACTCAGACAAACACCGAAGTCGATGCTGACGGATCGAACAGTGCAGCGTCACAGTCCGGCTCTGCGGAAACCAACGAAGTTGACGCAGATGGTTCGAACAGTGCTGCCTCACAAAGTGGCTCTGCCACCAGCAGCGAGATTGACGCAGACGGCTCGAACAGCGCCGCCTCTCAGTCTGGCAATGCTTCCAGTGTCGAAAACGACGCTGACGGGCCAAACAGTGCGGCTGTTGCCGGTACTGGCGATGCCACAAGCAGCGAAGTTGATGCTGACGGCTCCAACAGTGCAGCCTCTCTCTCCGGCTCTGCGGAGAGCAATGAAGTGGACGCTGACGGCAACAAGAGCGCTGCCTCTCAGTCTGGCAATGCTTCAACCACGACAGACGACGACGGCCTTGATGTCGACGTAGCCGTGGATGACATTGCTGTTTCAACCGGCTCGAACACCGCCGCACTTTCCGGCGACAACGGCACACAATCCAACAGCGAAGTTGACGCTGACGGCTCGAATAGTGCTGCGTCTCAAACCGGTGATGCAACCAGCAGCGAAGTTGATGCAGACGGCTCTAACAGTGCTGCATCCCAGTCTGGCGATGCCAACAGCGCAGAAAACGACGCTGACGGCAACAGAAGTGCAGCTGCTCAAGATGGTAGCACAGCGACCGTTGACAACAGCGACGACAATTCGTCCGACAATGGCGGTCAAACGGCAAACGACAATGCCAGCATTGACAACCGCGCCAAAAGCGAAGGCGACAATGGTGCAGCTGCCAATAACAACTCAACAGCAACGACCATGAACGACAACGACGGTACGGAGAATAACGACTCCTACAACACCGACGTCGAAGTGACCTTGGGCGATGTCATGTTGAATGCCTCAATCCTGAGCGCAGAAGTTTCCGGCATCACTCTTGGTGGCGCAGGCTTTGATGAGCGTGATGGATATGGTGTCACCACAGGTAACATCAACAACATGAGCCTGACTGACAACCAAGGCATCAATCAAATCACTGCCAACACAGGCGTTTCGTTGCAATCCAACAATATCAACATCAACGCAAACGTTAATAACTTGCCTCAATAAGGCATGACGAGCCTATGGACCCGCTGAAAGGCGGGTCCATATAGCTTGATCTCATTGGAATAAAGATTGGCCTTTGAGGACCCTAAAATGAAAAGATGTGCGACAGCACTTATAGGCTTTTGTTTCTTGCTGACGGCAAGCCCCGCTTTCAGCCAGTCAGGCATCGAAGAAGATGCAAGTGACTCGCTTGAGCTGTTTGGCGACTTGGAACCCATGACGGAAAATGTGTTGGGCGACGAGCGCGGCGGAATAAATTCTCTAGACATCTCTATTGGGGATGTTGCGGTGAACGCCGCCGAAAATGATTCCGTTATTCAAGACACGTCCGTCAACAACACGCAGACTGGCGAGATTGCCAACAACAACATTCAGGATGTCGACGGCATCAGCTCCGTCATGTTCAACACCGGTAACAATGTGAGTTTTCAAAGCAATATCCAGGTCAATGTGTATCTTGAGTAGTTTCGCCTAAGCTCTCATTCAAAAGGATGACATTCCCTATGTTGCGGGAAAAAATTCGATATCTCAGCATGGTGACGTCCATTGCGATTGGACTCTCCGGCCTAAATGCGGCTCCGTCATTTGCCGGCTCCGGCGCTTTCTTTGCCGGCGGTACGGATTATCGCGTGCCCGTGCAGAGCATGCGCGAGCGCAAATTCAACGGCGTTATACCTCAACAATATGATTTCAGCTGTGGCTCAGCAGCCGTCGCAACTCTTCTGACGTATCACTACGATCGTCCTGTGACCGAGCGAGACGTTTTTCTGAAGATGTACGAAGTCGGCGACCAAGAGCGCATTCAGAAATTGGGATTCTCCCTCTTGGATATGAAGCTCTATCTGGAATCCATTGGCCTAAGAGCTGACGGATTTCGCGTGGATTTAGAGCGTATTGAAGAAACCGGCGTGCCGCTTATCGCACTGGTCAATATTCGGGGTTACAAGCACTTCGTCGTGATCAAAGGTGTCAGCCGAGAAACAGTTTTGCTGGGCGACCCGGCTGTCGGAAAACGGGTCATATCTCGCAGCGATTTTCTAGATATTTGGGATGGCGTTGCTTTCGTCATCCGCAACGAAGGAGCCAGAGGTCGGCTCAATTGGAACAAGAGGACAGACTGGTCCGGGTTTATTTCCGCACCGATCTCGTCAACTGCACTAAACAATCAAACTCTTCATTCATTCACCTCGAGCTTGGCAGCTCAGGTGTCGCCCGACGACTTTAGATGAGAACGAGACAAAGATGCTGCAATCCACGGACAAAAAACAAAATCTGCGATTTACTCGAAGCTACAAGACATCCGTATTGGCCACGGTGTCTTTAACTGCACTGACCTTCGTAGCCACGCCTTCACTGGCGGACATAGACCCTCTCGCAGATGATCCTTTTGCGGACCTTGCCGCGATACCGGACCAGGAGCTTTCGGATCTGCGCGGTGGGTTCACGATCTCAACTCCCGTTGGTTTGGTCGATATTGGCATTGGCATTTCAGATGCTGTGGTCACCTCGCTCGCAGGACTCGATAATCTTGGTGGACAAATATCCGATCCGCTCCAAGGCCTAGGGCCACAGATATCTCAAACTGTGAATGAGGCTATTTTTGAAGCCGGCGGCCAACCGTTGCCGCCTTCGAATAACAATGCGTCCAATGCAGCGCCGGCCGCTCAACAAAATGCGGCTGCCAATTCGGCGGTCTCCAATGCCACGGCCGCTCTCGGCCAGGCCTTAGAACCGGTAGTGACCACATCGACTACGCCAACCAATCAGTCGCCGACAACAAATACGGCGGCAACGTCTCAGGGAGGTGGGACCGCTGCGTCGGCAGCGACTTCACAGAGTGCCGTCACGAGCTTAACAGCTCTTGACACACCGGCTCAGGGTGTGGTTTCGGCCGCCCCTGAGCCCCCTACCGAAATAACTTTGGCAACCAAGGCATCTCAGTCGGATTTGACAAATCCACAACCGGCCAATGTCAACAATGCCGATGATCTGCAGGTTGCCTTGGCCGATCAGGGCACGACCCGGATTACGACAACGGGGTCTGCGGGAACCGCACGGATCATCGAAAACACACGAGACAATGTGATGATTTCGCAAGTGGTGTCGTTGAATCTCAGGTTCCAAGACTTCAACCGTATGTCGACCATGAATGCAACGCGGAGCCTTGTGACGGCGATCGAATCCGCCACGATTTTGTACTCGCTACGATAAGGCCCGTTATTTCAGCCAGCTTCCCTGGTTAACAACAAATGAATCCGTTCGTCCGTGTCAATCGCGGGCAGCCTTCTGTGTAATGACCTTAACCTGGTTGAAACCAAGTTCGCATAGGCTTTTCGCTTTCAGGTGTAGAGCGAGAGGGCATCGAACGCCATGGCAAAAGCCCAGTTTCACAAGAATCAAAGGGTCTATGTAAAGCCAGTCGGCACATGGGCAATCATTGAGCGGGTCATTCCGCAATGGGCCAAAGGCTTGGAAGAGCCCATCCGCGTTTTTTATGACGTTGGATTGGGCCGGCGCTTCGGGGCCGAGGAACTTAAATCGGAGACCGCTGCTCCGGACACACTGGATGACGCCGGACAAAGCTGGCGGATCATTCGCGCCCGCAATAAATGGCAATCAGCAGACGATTGCACACATCACCCTGTCCCCGGGACCTATCCGACGATTGTTACCGGCGAAAAGGACTGGGGAGGTTGGCGCGTTCCCGGCGCGGAATACGATCTCGATCCCTACAAAATCGAGATGCAAGCGCGCATTATTTCCAATGCCTTGTCTCTTCTAAAACTCACCCAGGAATTGGTTGAGTTTGTGGACGAAAATCCTGAGGATGCATCCGCGGAAGTGCTTGAACTGGCCAAGCGCGGTGACAACACGCTGAGGATGATCCTGGAACAGGACGAACCGAGCGATCAAGTCCAAACCGATGAGCCCAATGCGGTGCTAGAGACATTTGATGCCGATGCGGAAATCGATCTGGATAGTGATTTGGATATCGATGCCGACGTCGCATAGTAGATTATAAAATTCACAAGTTTCAAAGCCGGGCGTCACCGCCCGGCTTTGTTATTTTTGGCCCGATTGAGGGATTGACGTCTTAAGGCCTTCAGCGCAATTGTGAGCGTTTAGAAACAAAGCTCTAGCGTGCCGAAATGAAGACAGACGAACCGAAAACCATTCGCCTCAAAGATTACACGCCACCGGAATACTGGGTCGACACAGTACGCCTGGACGTCGAACTGTCACCAAACCGGACACTGGTTCTGGCCAAGCTCACCATGCGGCGGAACAAGGACATCGGATCAACCAAAGACCTCACACTCGATGGGGAGAAGCTTGAGCTTGTCAGTCTTAAAATCAACGGCGATACATGCGGAACGGGCGACTATCAAACAAGCGCCGAAAGTCTGACGATTTTCGATGTACCCGATGCCTTTGAATTGGACATTGAGACAGCGATCGATCCGTCGTCCAATACGGAATTGGAGGGGGTTTACATGTCGAACGGCATGTTTTGCACCCAATGCGAAGCCGAGGGATTTCGCAAAATCACTTACTTTCCTGATCGCCCGGACGTGATGGCGGTTTACACCACGCACATCACCGCCGAAAAAGACGCCTATCCGGTCCTGCTGTCAAACGGCAACAAGGTCGGGGGCGGCGATCTCGACGACGGCCGGCATTGGGCCGAATGGCATGATCCCTTTCCCAAACCTTGTTATCTGTTTGCTCTTGTCGCTGGGAAACTCGCCTGCGTAAAAGACCGCTTTCAGACGATGAACGGCCGTGATGTGGCTTTGGAAATCTACGTTGAACCCGGCGACGAGGATCGATGCGACTTTGCCATGTCGTCCCTCAAAAAATCGATGGCATGGGACGAAGAGCGTTTCGGACGAGAATACGACCTTGATATCTTTATGATCGTGGCGGTCAGTCATTTCAATATGGGCGCCATGGAGAATAAAGGCCTCAACATTTTTAACTCACAATATATTTTGGCGAGACCCGATACTGCGACAGATCTGGACTACGAGCTGATCGAGAGCATTATCGCACATGAATACTTTCACAACTGGACAGGCAATCGCATCACCTGCCGGGATTGGTTCCAATTGTGCCTGAAAGAGGGACTCACCGTCTATCGGGACCAAGAGTTTTCAGCCGACTTAAGATCAAGAGCCGTCAAACGCATTCAAGATGTACGCATGTTGCGAACGCGGCAATTTCAAGAAGATGCCAGCCCCCTCGCCCATCCGGTTCGGCCCAGTTCCTATATTGAGATCAATAATTTCTACACGGCAACTGTCTACGAAAAGGGTGCCGAAGTCGTGCGGATGATTGCCACTTTGCTTGGGCAAGACGGCTTTCGCAAAGGTATGGATCTCTATTTCGAACGCCATGACGGCGAAGCCGCAACGGTCGACGATTTTGTCGCGGCAATGGCGGATGCAACCGGCGAGGATCTGAGCCAATTCAGTCTGTGGTATTCTCAAGCCGGAACGCCGACTCTCGAGATCAGAGACCATTATGATGAAGAGAGCTTGAGCTATGAACTCTCCATGACCCAAAGCTGCCCACCGACCGCCGAGACACAGGACAAGCAACCCTTTCAAATCCCTATCAAGTTTGGTCTGCTTAACAGCCAAGGCCAAGACATGGAGGTAAAGCCCGAAAATAAAAGTGAAATTCGTTTTGGCGATACTCTGGTTCTCAATACGGAGACCAGCCGGTTTCGCTTCAAGGATGTTCCGTCGAGGCCATTGCCCTCGCTGCTTCGCGCCTTCTCCGCACCGGTGAATGTCAAGTTTCAGCTCACGAATGAGGAACTCGCCTTCTTGATGGGACACGACAGTGATCCCTTCAATCGCTGGCAAGCGGGGCAAAATTACGGCGAAAAACTCATTCTTCAGAATGTGGAACGCCACAAAACCGGCCAGCCGCTCCAAACCGACGAAGCCTTTATCGGTGCCATGCGTCAGATTCTAAATGATTCCGAGCTGGATCCATTCATGAAAGCAGAGATGTTGCTGCCGCCAAGTGAAGCCAACCTGGCGCGAGCGATGGACGTGATCGACCCTGTTGCAATTCATCACGCCAGAAACGGGGTCTTGGTGGATTTGGCATGCGCCCTCAAAGACGAGCTGTTCGCCATTTACCAGAAAAACCGGCACGATGGGGCCTACAGCCCCGACCCGGAACAAGCGGGACGTCGAACACTTGCCAATCGCGCACTTGGGGTGTTGGTCAAGTATGAGGTCAGAGAAACGATCGATCTCGCTTTCGCGCACTTCCAGGCTGCGACGAACATGACGGACACGATGGGGGGGCTGATGGCACTGCGTGATAGCGATTGTGCCGAACGTGACGCAGCCATCGATCAATTCTATGACACGTGGCAAAAAGATGCCCTTGTGGTCAACAAATGGCTGTCACTCCAAGCAGGCAGCGCCCGCGCCGATACGCTCGACCGCATTAAGGTTCTTCTTCATCATGAAGCCTTTAGCCTTTCAAATCCCAACAAAGTGCGCGCGCTGATCGGGGCCTTTGCCATAAACAACCCCTACCGTTTTCATGAAGAAGACGGTGAAGGCTATGCGCTGTTCGGCGGTATCATCCGTAAGCTGGATCCGCAAAACCCTCAGCTTGCTGCCCGTCTCTTGGGCGCAATGGAAAGCTGGCGAGACTTCGATGAAACGAGACAGAATTTAATGCGGTCCGAACTGGTCGCGATTCGTGAAACGAAAAACGTCTCTAAGAACGTCTTCGAAATTGCTTCGAAATTGGTCGGTTGAAGACCACGGAAAAGGCAGCGAAATCGCGCCAATTCCCCAAAAATGTAAAGCGAATCGAACCCATATCGTTTACGTTTAGGATTCGTTAACGATTCCCCGGTCGGGAAGTCTGGGTGTGACGTGAAGATGCGGACCTTCAAACACGACATGCCGAAAATACTGCAAGTGGGGCAGATAAGAGGCCATGACCGACGGCAAACCTGATGACCGAAAGGATGTGGGCAAAACTCGCCGCCTGCCTATCTACGGTCATGCCCGGCTGGTTTTTCTGCTCACAATGTCCTTTGTCGGTGCCTTCGTCTTGCTGGTCGGACTGAAGATCACCAAAGATTATCAAGACACGCTCGTCATTGCAGAAACACAAACCGCCGCCATGATCGGCGCACTCGGCTTGGACTTCAGGTCCCAGTTGGAACGCATTGACGCGCAGATCCGATTTGCGTCTGAGGTGCATCGTGATGAAGACGGGCGCATTGCTCAGGCAAGCGAAAATCGACAGGCGACGCTAAGGTCCCAAATTGACGTCGGTCCGTTGTTGAAGGACTTGCAGCTCATTGACCGCCAAGGTGAAACCGTCTTTTCAACCCGTTCCGACGCGGCTGACTTACCCAATCAATCCGCATCAGATTTCTTTGTCTTTCACCGGAATACTCCACAAGACGTCTATTTTGTCCAAAGTGATGAGACACTCGAGATTAGCAGACGGTTGGTAACCGATCGTGGGGACTTCGCCGGAGTCGCCGTCGCCACGTTTAAGAATGACTATCTCGCAAGCCTTGGGCGGGCCGGAATGATTGGGCGGACGAGAAACCTTATCCTCGCAGGACGCAACGGTGAGATTCTTTCGCAGTCCCGGGTCGCCGCAAAACAGACGGACAATATCACCGCGCATTTAGGTTTGCCTTCAAGGTCAAACGAAATGCCCGACAGTCCGCTTGTTTTCGGCGTGAATGCGCAGGGAGAACGCAGACTTATCGGCATCAGACGCATAGAGGGCACACCGTTCACCCTGTATTTGACACAATCGGTCCGTGATGCCTTGGCGATCTGGTATAGCTCGCTGAGCTTCTACGCATTGGTGATTTTGGCCCCCACCCTTTTTGGCGCCGCCGTTTGCGGCACATTGGTGCGCCAAACTCTTCAGCGAAACAACGCCATTGCAGCCCGTCAGAATACGGAAGCGCGTCTGAAAATAGCCATCAACGGTGCCATGTGCGGAATCTGGGACTGGGACATTGAGGGCCGCCGCATTCACTGGTCCACATCGATGTTTCGCCTTCTCGGTCAAGATCCCACCTCACAGATTCTCACGACAGATGATGTCCGGAATCTGATGCATAAAGACGACCGGAAAAAGCTTTCCCGCATCGTCCAAACGACCACAGGCGACAAGATGCCTTATGACGAAGTGATCCGGCTTCGGCATCGCAACGGACGCTGGATTTGGTTTCACGTCAAGGGTCAGCTTTTACAAGGACCAAACGGGGGCGAAGATGACCAGGCTCCTGCTCGGATTGTCGGCATTGCTCTGGACATTACAGAGCAGAAAGATGCCGAGTCCCGCGTTGCGAAAATGGAGGAACAATTACGCAATGCCGTAGAGAATATCTCCGAGTCGTTTGTCGTATGGGACAAAGACAATCGCCTGGTCATGTGCAACAGAAGCTTCGGAGAATTTTACGGAATATCACAAGACCTTTTGATCCCCGGTGCCGCGGCTCAGTCGATTTCAAACGCAAGCGCGAAAGCACACACCCTGTTGCAGGATGATCATAACGGCCGGGCTGACAAAGTTGAACTGCAATATGTGCTTGACCGCTGGCTTCACGTCAGCACCCGCAAGACACGTGACGGTGGGCGCGTCAGCGTGGCAACGGATGTGACACCGTTGAAAGAGCAGGAAGATGAGCTGCTGAAAAGCGAGCGGCAGCTAAAACTCTATGTCCAGCAACTTGAAGAATCGCAACACCGCCTCAAGTCGGAATCTTCCGAACGGGCTGAACTCGCCGTTAAATACGCCAAAGAAAAGGCCAGGGCCGAAGAGGCCAACAGATCCAAGACAGAATTTTTGGCCAATATGAGTCATGAATTGCGTACGCCTCTGAATGCTATCATGGGCTTTGCACAGATCATGAATGACGGCATGTTCGGACCGTTGGGCGACGAAAAATACGAAGCCTACACCAAGGACATTTTAGATAGTGCCACCTATTTGTTGGCATTGATCAACGACATTCTCGACATGTCCAAGATCGAAACCGGAAAAATGGAGTTGGACGCTGAACCGGTTGCTTTGGGTCATATCGTGCAGAGCTGTCTGCGGCTCATTGAACCGCGCGTCTTCGATGCCGGCCTTCGTTTGAATTACGATCCCCCGCCACTGCCTTCGGTCTATGTGGACCCGCGGGCAACCAAGCAGATCCTTCTGAATCTTCTTAGTAACGCGGTAAAGTTCACGCCCCATGGAGGCGAGATCACAATCGAAACCGAAGTGACCGACAGCTCAGCGGCTTTGACAGTGATCGATGACGGCATCGGGATATCGCAACAGGACTTGCGCCGGATCGGCATGCCGTTTGAGCAGATTGAAAACCAGCACACAAAAACCCACAAAGGGTCCGGATTGGGATTGGCACTGGCAAAATCTTTGGCCGAACTTCAAGGCGGCACATTGACCATCAAAAGCGAACTTGGAGTCGGATCTGCTTTTCGTGTTTCAATGCCCCGGCAGAAACCGCAAGCAGAGCCCGCGAGGGCACCGTCCGATACGCCGGGCGTGGTTTCACAGCCGAACGCTTGAGTTACTCTTCCGGTGCTGTTTCAGGCGTGTCCGGTGCGGCGCCTGCCGGCCCAAACCGCTCGCCGGGACGCATCGGAAATGCTCTTTCCCCATCCGAAAAACCCATACCAGGGCGTATAGGCCGAAACGGCAATTTCTCAATTTCCGTCACGATCTCTATACGCTGCTCCGGTGTCAAAGAAAGAATGAATGACTTGATACTCTGCTGCGCCAACTCGCGCACGGCATCTTCGGCAATACGCGTGTTTTCAAACGCATCAGCCAAGGCATCGGGGTCGACGGTTTCCGCCTTCAAAGCTTCGACCATATTGCTTCGCGCGTTGGCCATGTTCCGCATGGCTTGGAACATCTGAGGCCTGGTTTCGTCCAACGTAGATTTCAGTTTTGCACCAACTTCGGGATCTTTCACGATACGCCGAAAATCCATCGGGGAGTTTAAGGACATCAGAGGGAATGGACCACCACGAAAGCCGTCTTTTCCAGGAGCTTGGTGATTGTTGCCGACAATCACACCCGCCATAAACAAGTTTGCGGCCAAGGACACAATCAAGAGCGTTCGCCCACCCCAAGATGGCCCTTTTCCCTTTGTCGGTTCTGAGCTCATTGCCCGCCTCCGTTCAAAGTCCAACTCTGCAGATCATAATCGGCCTGACCAAAAGCGACATTCAAAATATCTTCGTCCTCAAACGTATAAAGCGTTTCCGAAACGCCATCCCCGGGCAAATATGCACCTGTGATAAGCCCGGCCAGCGCCGCACAGGCCAAAACCGCACCCGGCTGTACCCATTCTTTCAAAGACCAATCAAGTCCATCGATGTCAGCCAGCACGCCGCGAATGCCGTTCAACCAACCTGTTTGCTTTTCGGCCACCGGTTCCGGATCAGCAGCCGGACGCAAAACCTCGGCAGCATCATGCAATATGGCTTCACTTAAACCAGCCGACGGAGCGATATCTTCGACAGTCCCAAGCGCTTCGTCTAAACGGCGCTCTTGTTCCAGAATTGCCGCCGCCTCAGAATTTTCGGCAGCAAATGCAATTGCAGCGTCACGTTCATCCGTGGGCCAGCGATCCGTCGCGGCTCCGTAGGCCTCCACAATCTGTCTGAAACGTTCTAGAGTCATCGTCCTACCATTCGGTCAAAGACCACCTTCATTTTCACTATACATCCCCCACCAAATCCGCGGCCGTATCTTTTAACTTCGTTTTTAAGCCGCGCCGTGCACGCGCCAAAAGAGATTCCACGGCTTCGACACTGATGTCCATGATCTGGGAGGCCTCAATATTGCTGAACCCCTGCAAATGGCACAATGTCAGAGCGGCTTTTTGGCGCTCCGGTAGCTCCTCCATGGCAGCCCGAACCTTTGAGGCAATCTGGGACTGCTGCAGAACCTGCGCCGGCCCCGCCCGCTCATCAGCCTGCTCGGGCAGTTCATCGACCTGTGTTTCCCTGCGCCGACGCAACCGATCATAGCATAAGTTAATTGTCACGCGATGCATCCAAGTTTCGAACTTGGCACGTCCCGGCTCCCATTTTGCCGCGTTTGTCCAGACCTTTAGAAATACATCTTGAACCACTTCTTCAGCATCATCGCGGTTGCCTAAAAGACGATAGGCCACATTCAACAATCGCTTAAGGTGGCGGTTGAGCAGCTCGCGCGCGGCCGATTGATCGCCTGCTGCAATCGCCGCAACAAGCGCTCCATCGGGATCGACAACACCGGTTTGATCGTTCACGGGCCGATCATGCCCCAACTGGGGCACAATCAAAACCGTTTGTTCTGCGTCTTTTGCCGCGACAAGAATGTTCCCTCTCCGTCGGAAAGCAACAGCAATCAGATACCGGTGATTAGCGATCTCTGCGCTTGCCACCTCTTTTATCTTTCATGGCTTTGAGTTCATCTTCACTGATCTCACCATCTTCATTCGCATCCAGGCGGTCAAACAGGCGAAGCTCTCTGCCGCCGAATTCGTCCCGGTTGATCTCTTGATCGCCGTTGGTATCGATGCGGCTCAACATCTCAGCACGCCGCTCTTGTTTCTCGGCCTCGCGTCCGGCTTCCAACTCCTCAATCGTCAATCCGCCGCTATTGTCCGTATCAAATTTCGCAAACCTCTCGTCGCGAACCTTATCGACCTCCTCCTTGGAAATTTTACCGTCTTCATTGAGATCCAGGCGTTCGATCACACGTTCCGGCCCGGCCATGCCTCTGGGGCCGAATCCAAGCGAGCCCGAGTCGGCCAGAACCACCGCGGATCCCGCGACCAAAACCGCTGAAGTTGGGATAATTATTTTTAAAATCAATGACTTATACATCTTTTTGTCCTTTAACTCTCAATCATAGCAGCCCGCCAGCGCCGTTATCTGAACTAACGGCCGCCGGGCACAAATCCGTCGCGAAAAAATGGCTGTTTTGTCTAAGGTGTGCCGCCGCCGGTTAGCGCGTTGCGGGCAGGATCCACATAAAACGGCCGCTCACAGACGACGGCGGATTGGATCAAGGTCTGCGGCTCCAGTTCGCTTACATAGGGACTGGCGATAGAAACCTGGTTATCTAATTTGGCAATCTCAGGACTCACAGTTGCAAGGCCCAAAACGCGCTTCAGGGTGGGAGACCAAACCGCCGATGTGACGGTCCCCACAAGCTCACCATCGACCTCTACGCGTGCCATTTGCGGGACAATGGCACCTTCTATGTCCAAACCGACCAATCGGGTCCGAGGCGTCTGATCACGCAGGGCCTTTAGAGCGCGTTTCCCGTTGAAGTAGTCCTTATGAAAATCAATGAGATGTTCCCAGCCCAATTCAATCGGCGTGCGCGGGCGGCTTCCATGGAGCGCAGCATGCGCGCCGATATAGTCCTGGCCAAATTCGACATAGCCGGCTTCGACCCGCGCCACATTTCTAGCTTCATAGCCCGCCGGTTTTAGTCCGATGGGTTTACCCATACGAAGCAACTGACGCCAGACAACCAGCGCATCTTTGGCAGACACGCGGACGGTATAGGCAAGCTCGCCCAATGCTCTGTGACGGGTGACAAACGTGTCGGACTTGCGGATCTGAAAATCAGCAACGCGATTGGGATCAAGCTTCTCAGCATTCTCAGCGCCCGCCAAAAGCAGCGTTGCACAGGATCCCAAACCATACAGGCCAATAACGGCTTCTTCACCTGTGATATCCTCAATCTCCACTTCGTCGAAGCCATCCCGTGCGCGCATGAACCAGGCCGTGTGAGAGGCCGTCGTATAAATTTCGAATAGGTGATCATCCAAACGCTCAACCCGCATCATATCGATGACATGTCCGTGGCCGTCGCAAAATGGCGTCATCATCGTCGCACCGACACTTAGGGACGAGAGATCTCGAGTCACCAAATGATCGAGATAGTCCGAAGCTCCCAAGCCCGTAACGCGATAATGCGGCGACGGCGTAAGATCGCTAATGGCGACATGACGCCGAATGGCTTCATATTCGTCTTGCCAAGACGAATATGTATTGGCGACGGTGTAGTCACGCCAACGACACCAATCATTGGCGGTCGATAGTTTATCGGTCGCGCTGTGAAGCAGAGTTGTCTTCACTCCGGTCTGCCACGGCTGAATTTTTGCGTCTTTAGCCACGGGCATTCCCCATCTTGGCACGCTCAAATGCAATGATTTGCTGTGACGCATTGAGGCCCGGCAAACCCGTAATGCCTCCACCAGGATGACAACCTGCACCGCACAGATAGAGCCCTTCTATAGGGGTATGGTAATGTTTCACATTGGAGAGTGTGCGCAGAAACCCTGCCGACTCGAGTGTGAAATCGTTATGATGCCAATGACCGCCCGGTGTCCCCATAACAGACTCAATCTCGGGCGGGGTTAGTAGATCACCGTCTATAATCAAGTCGCGAATGTTCGGCACCACATAAGAAATGGCGTTTAAGATACGATCCGCCAATTCTTCTTTGACGTCCGGCCACCCCCCTCTCGGCGTATGCGGAATGAAATAAATATTGGCTGTCAAAATATGTTGGCCGCTCGGCGCCAATCCCGGATCCAAGTAACTGGGAAACATCAGTTCGATCACAAACTCATTCGGCAACTCATCATATTTCACAGCGCGCGACGAGCGGTTGACGCCTTCAAGGCCGGTTGTAATGAGGATGCGCTGCCCATAGTCCGTCTCCTCCAAACCTGTGATCTCAGGAAGCGTCTCAAGGGCGAGTGCCAATCGCGCCACATGTCCTTCTTCTTTCAGCCGGCCCAAACTTTCAAAATGGTCCGTATCAAGCCATGGCGCCCCAACCAAACTCAAAAGCGTGTGCTTTGGGCCGAGGCTGGAAACAACAATATCCGCTGCGATGGGCTCGCCACTTTCAAGACGAACACCTTCGACGCCATCCGCACCGACGAGAATGGCCTCAACGCGTGCCGCCGTTCTGACCGTGACCCCTTTTTCTTCCGCCGCGGACTGCAAAGCCGACGCCAACGCGGCCGGACCGCCGCGCACAAATGAAATGGCGTCTTTGGATTGAAGCCTCAAACCCCAATGCCACAAAAGGTTTGCCATTGTCCCCGGGGCTCGGGGACCGTCTGCCGAGCCGTTCAAGGCGTCAACCGCAATCGCCGCCTTCAGCAAATCGGACTCAAAGGTCTCATCCAAAATGTCACCGACAGAGCTCAAACTCCATCGGATAAATTCCGATACGTCTTCCGTCGGCAATCCAGACAAAGTCTGAAGCCACGTCCGCCAATCGCCGGTCTTCGAGTCTTCCAAAATGGGCATTTGACTGTCGGCCATCAATGCGGCGACGGCACCGAAACGTGTGAGCTTGTCGACAAAAACCCCATAGGCTTCGACATCGGATGAGCTCAGCCCCTGGGTGCCTGTTTCACTTTTCCATACATCACGGCCGAAACATGCGCGCTGACCCTCTCCGTCGACACACACCACGGAAAGATTCTTAGCGACGATCTCCAATCCATGTTGAGACAGTTTAAGATCGCGCATCACTTTTGGGCTGAGCCCAGTTACATATTGCGCCCCCATGGGTGCAAAGAACTCACCTGCAAAAACACGCTCGTTGACCAACCCCCCAACCTCTTCGCCGGCTTCCAGGAGCACCACATCGTATCCCGCATCGGCAAGAAAAGCGGCGCATATCAAACCGTTGTGACCCGCCCCAACGACAATGGCCTTTGACGACATGGGTTGCTCAAGCAAAACTTCTCTTTGCTCGAATGCCGGCGTTTCTTCTTTCGCCTGTGCTTTTTTCTTACGGCGGAAGATATTCATGAGGCCGCCGCCTTTTGAAGTTTGAGAATTTTTTGTGCCGCCAAAAGCCCCGGTTGTCCGGTGACACCGCCACCTGGATGGGTGCCTGCGCCACACATATAGAGATTTTGGACCTGTGTCTTTTGATCTGCTTCACTCGGAAACGGACGATGAAAGAACATCTGATCCAAGGCCATCTCGCCGTGATGGATATCACCCGCCGTCATGGAGAAGTCGGCTTCCCAATCTCCCGGCACGGCAAGGGACCAGCCCAAAATCAAGTCCGCGAGCTTCGGCACATGGGCTTGCACCTGATTCAGAATGGACGCCGCAAGCGCATCCCGGCGATCCTGATCCCAAGTCCCGTCGAACAATTTGTTCGGCACATATTGGGCATAGATGGACATGACATGTTTGCCTTCCGGCGCAAGGCTTGTGTCGAGGAGACTGGGAATAGCAATCTCCAAAACCGGCCGCTCTGGCACAAAACCGTCGGCCCACGCATCGCCTGCCCGTTCCATCTCTTCAATGGATTGTGTCAAAAAGAAAAGTCCGCGGGCCGCAGGACAATCTTTCGGCACAGCATCAAACGATGGGAGGCCATCCAGCGCGACATTCAGCTTTGCCAGTGACCCGCTCATACGATGAAACAAAACCTTCTTGGCAAAATCTTTGGGGATATCATGGCTCCAATCAAACAAGCCGGTATAGGTTCGCTTGATATCCAAATTGGACAAGACGGCACTGCAATCGACAGTCGAGCCGTCATCCAGCGTCACACCGCGCGCCACTTGCTTGTCCAAATTGACTTGCGAAACTTCCGCGTCGCAGCGCAGTTCACCGCCGTAATCTTGCAACGCCGCCACAAGTGCGTCGATCAAGGCTTCGGGACCTCCCCTGACAAAACCCGCTGTCCCGTGAGCCGCGCCAAAAACACCCCCATGGATAAGATGATGCGCCGTTGCCGGCATGGACGGTGTTTGACCCAAACCAAAAAAAGCCGGCACGGCAAAATGGGCTTGGATCAAAGGTGTTGCGAAGTAATCACCCAGAACATCGGCACAGGACCCAAGCATGAATCTGACTGTCTCACGCCGCGTGGCATTGCCGAAACTCTTCACCGATGGCGCCAGCAGAGACATCAGCGCCGAACCGTCTTTTTGTGTGACCAAAGGGTGCGGTGCGCCTTTTTCAAACAGTGGTTTCAGGAAGGCTCTTTGACGGCGTAGCGCCATCTGATAGTCCCGAAAGTTCGCAGCATCGCGCGAGTCGAACCGGGCCATTTCATTTTGAGTCCAAACGTCATCGGCATAAGACGCTAGGTAGTTTTGATCCTCCAGCAGAGTCACGGCGCCCGGCAGGGGCAGGATGTCGAGACCATACTTGTAAAGAGCCAGATCGCGCATGATATGGGTGCCGAACGTCGTCATCTTGTGTGCGCCGCTCGGGGCTTTAAATCCGTCAACAATCTCGGTATTCACGAGGGAGCCGCCGGGACGGGCATTGCGTTCCAACACGCAGACAGACAGACCGGCCCGCGCCAAATAGGCGGCCGCCACCAGGCCGTTATGGCCGGCTCCAATGACGATGACGTCATATCGTGACATACACGCTACACCTCTAGCGGACACGGAAACACGTGCCCAACGCCCCAGGCACAAATATGCACCAGGTCACCACAATCTAGGACAATTATGGTTTCTTATTGCTGAAGATCAGGTTCGCGTTGTGCCGCTTTGGAGCAGAAAAAGGGCGTTTTTCAAGCCTGAGCGCTTTGAAGCAGTAACACCCCGTCAACACTGATGAAGATCGGTTAAGACGTTTTCGCATGACGGCTAATATGTTCGTCAAAATGCTGCAAAACCAACTCCTGTATGGCGATCAATTTGGGCTCGACCAACTCGAACCGGTCAACGCCGACGGACTTGGCGAGAAGCATGCCGAGACTCAATCCGGCCTCCTCTGGCTTGAATCGTCCCGCAACGGCGATACGTGTGACTTGGCTGATTGTTTGCAAAGCCGTATGGGCCTTCAAGAGAGCTGCAAGGGCATCATCGCTGAGCAGATTGAGACGGGCGATTGCCGTCAACGCTTCGGCTGTATTGGCGTTTAAAATTTCTGGATGCTCAGAGGCATGGGCCAACTGCAAAAACTGACAGAGAAATTCAAGATCCACCAGACCGCCGCGCACCTGTTTGACGTCCCAAGGATCTTGCGTGCCCTTTTCTTTGAAAATACGCTGACGCATCTCGTACACATCTTGCAAAAGCTTCTGCTTGTCGCGGGGCGCGCACAAGATGGCGTGCCTGACGGACTCAATTTTGGACTGTAAGTCCCCGGTGGCAAAGATCACACGGGCGCGCGTCAGGGCCATCAATTCCCAAGTCCAAGCATCTTCTTGGTAATAGCGCTCAAAATAGCCGAACTTGGTGGCGATCGGGCCGGCATTGCCCGCAGGCCGTAACATCATATCCACCTCGTAAAGAGATCCTTCGGCGGTGGGCGCCGAGAGAGCCGATATGGTGCGCTGTGCCACGCGGGTAAAATAGCGTGAGGTATCAATGGGTTTTGGCCCGTCGGACTCAACGTTGTCATCATCCGTATGGCTGACCAGAATCAAATCAAGGTCGGAGGTCGCGGTCAATTCATAGCCGCCGAGTTTTCCCATACCGATGACGGCAAAAGACGAGTTGGCAACCTCGCCATGCTGACGGCTCACGTCAGCTTGTGCCACGGGTGTTAGACCTTGAATAAAGACATCAGCCAATCCGGCATAGGCGGATCCGGCCAAATTCGACTCGGCAATGCCGCGTAAGACCTGCAAGCCAATGCGGAATTCGTGGTCCTTGCCCCAACGGCGCGCGCGGTCCAAGGCATCTTCAAAATCGCGATACCCGATGAGTCTGCCGCGCAACTCCTCGACAAGATCCTCTTTGCTCGGAAGGGTCACCAGAAAATCCGCATCGAGAAGCGCGTCGATCACCGAACTGTTCTGAGCCAAATAGGAGGCCAGTCTCGGCGCCATACCGAGCGCGTCGGTGATCAGATACAGCAGCTCCGCATTTGCGTAGAAAAGTGAAAACAGCTGAACGCCGGCCGGCTGCCCGGCCAGAAAATCACGAAACCTCGAAAACGTCGTATCGGGATCGGGCGTCTTTGAAATGGCTTCGAGCATGACCGGAATCAGTTTGGTCAAACGCTCCCGCGCGCGTTCACTGCGTGTCGCCCGAATGCGTCCAAAATGCCAACCGCGAATGGCCGCCGCCACATCTTTCGGCCTTTTGAATCCCAAACCTTCTAATGTCTCCAACGTATCCGGATCATCATCAACGCCAGTAAAGACCAAACTGCCTTCAGCACCCGAAAGCGCGTCTTCTTGAGAGAAGAGATCAAGATAATGCTCATTCACGCGGCGCAAATGCAGCAAGACGTCTTGACCAAAGGCGTCGGTGTCAGCATAGCCGCTGAAACGAGCCACTTGAGTGAGCGCATCCGGGTCCGAGGGCAAACTGTGGGTTTGCGCATCTTCCAGCATCTGCACACGATGCTCGATCGTCCGGAGAAAAATGTAAGAGTCCCGCATATCGCCGGCGACGGTTTGGGTAATCATGCCCTCTTCGGCCAAATCTGCGAGTGCCCCGCAGGTTTCGGGATTTCGCAGGGACGGATTGCGCCCGCCTGCGATCAGCTGCTGGGTTTGCACAAAAAATTCGATTTCGCGGATTCCGCCAAGACCCAGCTTGAGATTGTGACCGGCAACGGCAATCGGCTTATGTTTACCGGCACTGTGGATCTGACGCTTGATGGAATGCACGTCCTCGATGGCCGCAAAGTCCAAATATTTGCGAAACACGAACGGCTGCAGCACTTTCAGAAATGACGCCCCCGCCTCTTGATCGCCGGCCGCGACCCGTGCCTTGATCATGGCGGCCCGCTCCCAATTTTGTCCCATGCCTTCGTAATAAATCTCCGCCGCGACGACCGAGATCGCCACAGCCGTTGATCCGGCATCGGGCCGCAAACGCAAATCGGTTCGAAAAACATATCCGTCTGCGGTGGCGTCTTGCATGAATTTGACCAAACGCTTGGTCAATCGAACGCTAAGCTGGCCAGGATCCGTATCCCCCAAAATGGGCATGCGGTCCGCGTCATAAAAAACAATGACATCAATGTCGGAGGAGTAATTGAGCTCGTTCGCGCCATGCTTACCCATGGCCAAAATGAACAGGCCCGATCCCTTTTCCGGCGACGCCATATCGGCAAGTTGCAATTTTCCCGACAGATGCGCTTCGCGCAAAAGAAACCGGAGACTTGCCTGAAGACAGGTATCGGCAAGCTTGGACAGCGCAGCCGTCACTTCGAACAAAGACCACACACCGGCAATGTCCGCAAAAGCAAACAGCAACGCCATGCGCGCTTTGGCCTGGCGCAACAAAGTCATCAAAGCGGCGTCGGAGTCGAGTTCAGTGGATTGCGCCAGAAGGTCTTCAAATGTCTCGGCAATCTGGCTTTCGGGAGACCGGGTCAAGAGACCGTGCAGCCAGTGGGGATGGCGCAGTATCAGGCGGGACAGAAAGGGCGAATTGCCGAAGACGGATTTGAGAAGCGCCACCGCATTGGGATCGCTCAACACATCTTTCAACGCATCCGCTTCCGGCAAAGCCGCCAATTCGTCAAAACAGCGATCGGCTTTTTCGCCGTCAAAGATCGGCGGTGCGGATACGAAGCGGTCGAGAAGCGATGTCATGGGATGAGCCTAGTCAATCATGCGCCATGAAAAAAGGGCCCTGAGGGCATCGCCCCGGACCCTTGATCCAATTGATCTCAAAGGAGATCTTAGCAGCCGGCTGCCTTTTTCAAATTTGCGGCAGGCTTAAAGCGCAGAGATTTTGACGCTTTAATCTTGATCGCTTCGCCGGTGCGGGGATTGCGGCCCATGCGCGCTTTCCGTTTGGAAACAGAAAATGTGCCCAAGGTTCCGATGGTCAATCTTCCGGTTTTCTTAGCTGATTTCAGGCTGCTTTCGATTTCACCAAACACGAGCTCAACAGCTCTTTTGGCTTCCGCTTTACTCAATTTGCCTTTGTCGGCAACACGTTCAATAAATTCGGCTTTACTCATTGTAAGTCCCCTTTTGGGTTAGATGGCCTCAACGTCGAATCTATAACAAGTGATTCTCACAAATGCCATGAAAATAAAGGGCGTCAGAGCATCATCATGCAAAATTCCCTTATTTTTTATGGGAATCGGAGTGGCCGGGTCGGATCAGAAGCGGGGCCCACTTCGATCGAAAGCGGATCGCGTCTCGATATCGTATTTGCCGCCGACTGTTTCGAGATCTTGTGTCAGAGAGATGACATCGCCCGCAGGCATATCAGCCGGCACTTCAATGGTGATTTCGAGTGCCGGATTGTCCAGAACGGCTTCACGCATCATATCCAACGCCTGATCTCGGGTGAGGCTTTCGCCGTCAATGCGCAATTCGGCGGCCGACTCCATCCGTACGATCATCGATGCAGGCGGGGCCGCCCAGAGATAAAAACTGTAAGCCAAAACCCCCGATAGAATTATGGCCAAAAGAATACTGCGGGTTGCCAAATCCTGGACTCCTAACGTTCGGACCGACGGCGGGAAGATGCCGCGTCTTGAACCTGCCGATACTCTTCAACAGTCAAATCTTGAAGCGCCTTCTGTTTTGAACCGCTGGCCCAGCGGAAAACGGCAACCAAGAGAAACGCCGTCGCAAGTGTAAAACCGGCAAACAAGATCAGCTTCATGGCATCGAAGCCTCGCCCTGCCATTGGCCGGACTCTTTGAGCGCATCGGCCACTTCTGCCGGCATATAATTTTCGTCATGCTTGGCCAAAACTTCGTCGGCGACAAACACGCCCTGCTCGTTCAAACGCCCCTGGGTGACGACCCCTTGTCCCTCACGGAAAAGGTCCGGCAAAATGCCCTTATAGCGAACCGGTACGGTGGCCGCGAGATCCGTAATCGTGAAGGCCACCACACCGCCGTCCAATTGCTCGACGCTGCCCTCCTTGACGAGACCGCCCAATCGAAAGGCTTCATTGGCTTGTGGTCCTGTCTGATCCAAATCGGACGGGGAATAGAAGAACATTAGCGTGTCTTGCAACGCCGTCAGTACCAAGGCCACGGCTACGATCAAAACCGCCATGGCGGAGCCCAAAAATGTCAGTCGTCTTTGCTTGCGAGTCATCCACGAAAACCCCGGTTAGGCGCGCTTGAGTGACAAAATATGCATTTGTGACAACGATACAAGACAATTGCGTAAAAGTGCCGCAGGAGCGGCACAATTTGGCCAAACTCCAAGGCGAACGTGTCTTCACAAGATCAGGAGGGATGGACCAAATGGCACTCGGAAACCGTACACTGCCCGCTTTAATATGTCTGAGCTTGGGAGTCTTTTTATCGGCATGCCTTCCGACCTCGGAAAATCCCATCGTCAAACGCAGCCAATCCGTAATCGACGACCGCCTGATCGGCTCATGGTTCGGCACGTTGGAAGACGATGATGACTTTCTCTATCTGCACATTTTCGAAGCCGATATCGACGAAGAGGACGATGATGCACCCTACCCTGAGGGCATGCGCATGGTGATGGTGTCTCATCCCGACCGTCCCGGCAGCGACGGCGGCTGGGCGGTCATGCATGGTTTGAGCGCACGCAATGACGAACGCGGCGTTCTCAGCCTCTGGTTTGAAGACGATTCCGGCAAGCAAGTCGATGACGAACTCGAGGGTTGGCATCTCTATGGCTATACGTTCGACAACCAAAACCGCATGATCATCCGCGGGATTGATACGGACGCGGTCAGTGAATTGATTGAAGACGGCAAGCTGCCGGGAACTTTTGAAAAGACACGCTTCTTTACGGATTTGCGGATCACCGCCTCCACCGACGCTTTGGTCAAGCTGTTTGAATCTGTGGAATGGAACACACTGCTGGAAGAAGAATATGGCGTCTTCGAAAGACAAATGCCGATCGAACCGGCCTATGAGAATTGACAGTTTAACAGATCATTAACCGTCCGAACTCTACGAGTTTTTACGAAAAAGCAAGATGAGGGTCTTAAAATTGTATCTCAGTAGTCAAGAGTATAGTACCGGCGCGTGGGGTGTCAGCATGAACAACGACATCAGTCTGGGCGATCCATTGGATCATCAAGTCATCGAGCAATTGCTCGAAATTCTCTCCGAGGAAGACGTCTACAACATCCTCAGATCTTGTTTGGCCGACGCCGAGCAACGCATCGCAACAATTCGCAGCATCAATTTGTCGACAGGCCTGTCGGATTTCGCCTGGAATGCCCATGATTTGAAAAGCACTGCCGGTCAATTGGGCGCCACCCGCCTTTCAGAATTGGCGGCAGAGATCGACAGCTATTGCAGCAGCCTGGATGAGTCCGCCAGCCCGGATCTCGACTATCTGCAGGAGCGCCGCAAAGAAATCTTGAATCTGTTCACAGACGTCAGCGATTGCTTACACAATAACTATCTGTGTAAAGCCGCAGGCTAAGCTTCCAGCCCTTCGCCGATCATGGCGATGACTTTGGCCGCTTCTTGTTCCCCGAAAACATGGCGGGTCAGCAGAACCGCCGTTTCCGCATGGGCACGGGCCCGCTCGATATCATGACCGTCAGCCGCATGGAGTTCCTCGGCAATCTTTTCGGCGTAATGGCGGACAAGTTCCTGGATCGTACTCAAAGTGTCGTTGCGCAGCTCGCTCAGCTCCAAACGGTCCGCCAGAGATTTGGACCCCTCCAGCATGATGATGTGATCGATAGCGGAATCTACATTGTGTGAATCCGGCCAATCGGAAATGTCCGGACGCCCGGATGCGGCCCCGCCTGTATCGCCGGACAAGAAGAACGGCAAAGCTGTGCGCAAGGTCGTGATCGCACGGTCAAGCAGCCGTTCAATGCCGATGACAATCCGGTCGCGATAATCTTCCAGACGACGCCCCGCATCGGAGTCCGTCGCCAATCCGGAATGATCGTAGATACCTTCATAAAGCTGAACGAAATACGACAGGTTTTGCAGTGCATCTTGCGGATTCATACGATCTTCGGACACACTGTCAAAATAAGTGGCCAGCTTTCTCGCATCATTGAGCAACAGCCGGCCGGGGATACCCACCGGCATTTCGGAAAAAAGATCGTCGGCCTGAGCTTGCGCCACCAGTCTGGTCAATTTCAAAACTGACCACGGGGTTTGCAACCGGCCCATCACCACAAGAAACAGAATAGGCGCAAATTCCGGTGCATCCGCACGCACGTCATTATATGCCGCCGTCACGACATCCACATCCGGCTTGCTCAATTTTAAAAGCGGCTGAGGCAAGCCTGCCTGCATGGTCAAGATCTGCGGCGCAATCTTGAAGACCGCCGCCACGTCGCGAGCATCTTCCAGAACGCGTTCTCCGCCGAGGGATTGACAATGACGGCGGTAACTTTCCGGATCGTCTTCGCACTCCACCAAAACGGAGAAAATTGCAGCGCTGGACAAGCGGCGTAATTCAGCAATTTGGACATCGGCGCCCGAGCGATCGCCGTCCAGCAGAAATTGCCGGGCGCGTTGCACCAGCTGTTCAAAATCTTCCGGGATCAGCTCTTCCGCCAACCAATTCCAAATCGGCAATATGGAGGAGCGCGGAATACGGCCGAACTCCTTTTCGGTGACATCACCTTCGTAAAGCAAGTCTTCAAACGGCAAACAAAAGAGACGTTGGGGATGAAACAGCCGCTGCGGCGTGTCTAAAGACTTGGCCAGGATCGGACGGATCGTTTCCAGAACCGCTTTTTCAAAGAATGAGTCTTCGCCTTTGAGCTTTTTTAACTCCACCGCCAGCGCCAATCGATTGACTTGCTCCATAGGCAAGCTTTCGATCAGCTCCAACAACTGCTTCTTCTTATTCTTCTTGGCCATACCAGTTCCTAGACGCCCGATTGGCTTGGATCCAATGATCGCGACGGCGCCCGGATCCCCCCACCATGTGCCCTAACGCTAGAAAATTAGGCTTAATATTGGGTTGATGCGGCTTGCGAGGCCACAGGCAGATACACCGGAGGCCCTTAAAAACGCCGCATTTTCAAGCGATTACCCGGAGCACAGATCAACCAGAGGGGTGTTTTGGCCCTTCTGCCGCCCGGCAATTTATGGTAATTATGGCTAAGATGACTGTTGCGAGGGTGCCGCGCGTGGCCCTCAAAGTTGAAGAAGAGTGAGACTGTTCATGTCCGTGGGAAACGTAAAGTGGTTTGACGAGAAGAAGGGGTACGGCTTCATCCAACCCGAAGACGGCTCAAAAGATGTCTTCGTCAGCGCGTCGGGCTTGCGCAAATTGGGCATCAAAGATCTGAAAAACGGCCAGAAGGTCAAATTCAAATTGGTCGAAGAGCGCAATGGACGGACATCGGCCGAGATCACGGCGCTGGCCTCCTAGACTGCACCCTCTAGCAGACTAGTCCCACTCGGAACTCATGACCCGATAAGTTATCGCCATAGGCGGGTTTACATCCATCCAAATTGAGCAACCCAGAAAACCGCTCTGACCGGGTTCAATCGTGTAAACAGGATTCTTCCCCTGCTTTACGTCATTATGAAAACGGCCGACAGAAAACTGAATCTTCCTCGTTGGGTGACTATTTAGAATGTAAATGGAAGGTGCTTCGTTGCGCTCGCAATTCGGCGCATCTGGGCGCTTAGGGAACATTTCCAAAAAAGACGCACTATCGTCCTGGCCGCACGAAACCAAAACAAACATCGTCGCAGTCATCAAACTCGCTCGAACGCTCGTGAACCCAACCATCGCAATTGCATCCCTAAGCCACCGGCAACTGAAGCGTGGCGCGCACGCCGCCGAGCTTTGACGCCTCCATTTTGAAGGCGCCGCCATAAAGCTCGTTAATATCCGTGACGATCGACAGACCGAGACCGCTGCCGGATACACTTTCATCAAGACGCGCGCCGCGCTCCATCACCTGCGCGCGCTCCTCCTCGCTCAATCCATCGCCGTCATCGTCAATACTCAAAAGAAACGTCGGGCGTGTGGTTTGATCTTTGCCCGCCTCAAGCTTTGTCGCAGAGAGCACGACTTTGCCCTTGGCCCATTTGAACGCGTTGTCGAGCAGATTGCCGACCATCTCTTCAAAATCTTGCCGCTCGCCGCGAAACGCCAAACCGGGTTCTACATGAAGGTCGACGACAATATGCCGGTGCCCATGCATCTTTTCCATGGTCCGGGACAAATCTTCGAGCACCGGGGCGACCGGTGTTCTGGCGCCGATCACCTGCGCACTGGCGGCCGCCCGGGCACGGGCCAAATAATGATCCACATGAGTGCGCATAGCGTCGGTTTGTTTATCGACAATGTCGGCCAGCTCACCGGGATTGCGTTTGACCTCATTGGCCATGACGGTCAACGGTGTTTTGAGAGCATGAGCCAAATTGCCCACTTGCGTGCGCGAGCGTTCCACCACTTCGCTATTGTGTTTAATCAAAGCGTTCAGTTCTTGCGCCAAAGGTTTGATCTCGGACGGAAAATCACCGTCAAGTTTTTGCGCCCGGCCGGCGCGGATCGCCGCCAAGGCCCGCTGCACTTCGGCCAACGGGCCAAGGCCCACACGCACCTGAATCAACAGCGCCATAATCAATCCGGCGCCGAGTGCAATCAGCGCCCAAATCAAAATGGCGTTAAAGCGGGAGGCTTCGATGTCGATCTCCGCTTGATCGCCCGCAACAGCGATGACGTAAGGTTGGTCCGCATTGGGCAGACGTATTTTACGCGCCACCAAACGCAAGGTCTGGCCCTCAGGTCCGGCGACCACATCTTTTTGATATTCGGTTTGACTGGTATCGAGAGACAGATCTAAAACCGAATCCCACAGAGAGCGGGAATTCAAACCACTCTCATAATCGAGAATGTTGCCTGCATCGCCGACCGGCGTCACCTGCCAATACCAGCCGGAAAAGGCTTCTTGAAATCGCAAATCCCCGACCAGCCCCACATCGACGATCCGCCCTTGTTCGTCGAGTTCGGCGGAGGCCACCAGACTTTCCCAATTGGCGATCAACCGGTCGTCGAACCGGCGGACAACACTGTCTTCAAAAATGGTGGCAAGGGCATAGCCCCCCACAATCAAGGCAAACGCACACCAGAGCGCGGCGCTGGTGATCAGCCGAAAAGCCAGAGAGTGGGACGTCATTGCCTCGCGTTGACTGCCTCTTGAGTTTCCAAATCCTCAGGTGCAGTCAAAGAATAGCCCAATCCGCGAATGGTTTGAATAAGATTGATTTTCAGCTTTTTGCGCACGCGGCCGACAAAAACTTCAATCGTATTGGAATCCCGGTCGAAATCCTGATCGTAGAGATGCTCCACCAACTCGCTGCGGGAGACCACCCGCCCCTGATGATGCATGAGATAGGTCAGCAAGCGGTATTCCAGAGAGGTCAGCTTGACCGGTTCGCCGTTGACACTGACACGGGCCGAACGCGTGTCGATCAATAACGGGCCGCAAGTGAGTTCGGGAGAGGCTTGTCCGCCGGAGCGGCGCAAGATGGCCCGGATACGCGCCAGCACTTCTTCCGTGTAAAACGGTTTGGAGACATAATCGTCCGCTCCCGCATCAAATCCGGCAACCTTGTCGCTCCACAGATCGCGCGCGGTGAGAATCAAAACCGGCATGGTGCGTCCGTCTTTGCGCCAACGCTCCAAGACCTTGACGCCGTCCATTTTGGGCAAGCCCAAATCTAAGACCACCGCATCGTAAGGTTCGGTGTCGCCGAGGAAGTGCCCCTCCTCGCCGTCAAAGGCCACGTCCACCGCATAGCCGGCATCGCGTAGCGCTTGTTCTAATTGCCGCGACAGATCAGGATCGTCTTCAACAACCAATAACCGCATATTACAATCCTACCACTTGAATGATGCGCCCGGTTTGCGCATTGACCATAATATCGAGCCGCCGACCGTCCGGGGTCAGCCAACGAATGTCGTAGCAAGGCAAATTGCGCGGACCGAAATCCACTTGCCGCGTGTCGAGCTGTTTGCCCGGATACTTTTGCCGGATGTTCGACAGCACTTTCGACAAAGGCACAAACTTGCCCGAGCGCACGCCTTCGCGCGCATCGTCATGATCGTGTCCTTCGAAATGCGGCTGCCGACCGCCGGGATTGGGCACGAAATTATCCACGTAGATTGAAGCGCCGGGGCCACCGCGTCGGGGATCCGCCGACGCATTGCCCGCTATCAACAATGCTGCCGCGGCGCCCATCAGGACCGCTTTAAGAACCTTGTTTTTCGTGTCCTGTCTCACGCTCATGAAAGGAGCATATCCCAACTCATCTGAATGCGACATGAACAAAACAAGCGATTATCGCACGAATTTTGCTTTATTTTGCAGGTATTTAGAGGGATTTGCATGGCCCGCCCGCACGACTCGGATCACTCTGACGATGCAGACTGAAGACCTATCGTGTCAAATCTTGGGGCAAAGAAAGGCAATTGTGTGAAGCGCGCCTCACCGGCTTTGCAAGACACTCTATAAGCCTCAAGGATAACCCTGATGCAGGGAGTATTCCGCGCTCGGGTCCCAGGATGTGGAGTGCCTTACGCTTTCGGCATTGCCCACATTGAACCCGGCGGAAAAGGACACCGCAGACACAAAACAAAGCAGCACGGCGAAGAAGACGAGCTTCCACCTATCTGCCGATCTGCGGGGACCGAATATCCGTTTTTTGCGCATGGGATCGCTACCTAACGGGAGATCATCTTTCTACTCAGATACCAATCTAAAATCCCAGCTCTAAGATACTATAAAAAATAAAGTTCGAACTTTATTGAGACGGCAGGGGTTGGTTAACCATGGCAACAGAGGTCACAACAGAAGTAACGCTATGTCGCAATTCCATCAGCTATACGTCTCTCCATCGTCTCTGCAGACATACATCTCTGCCAAGAGGTCCTCATCCAGTTTTAGGTCTTCTAAGCTTGAATAGAGGCCCGCGATAAACTTCGAAGCATAGACCTGAGCTGCAAATACCGCTTCAGTATCGTCGCCATATTTGTGGCCCAGATATTCTGTGAACCACATCATTAAATGAGATCCTCGATCAACTCGCTCTTTCTTCGAGTCGCTATCCATCGAGGCATCAACGGGGGTTATTACTTCCACCACCTCTGGTCGATCCAACATTTCTTGCATCATCCTTTTGACCAGATTGATGGGGGGCCGGCTTAAATTGATAAGCTTGATCTTTTCTCGCCCGCGAGCTTTTTTTCACCTCGTCAAATTCTTTGGCCCAGTCATACTCTTGCATTTCGGGATATTTGAGATCTGAACTCATCAGCGTTCACCCCGCCCAATCGACGATGTGGTCTTCGAGATCCTCTTCCGGGATGTCTTGCTCGGCGACAATCTTTCCCAATACCGACACATTATGATCATGGACGCTGTCCGCCTCGCCGGAGACCAGCGGATGCCAGGGGAGCAGATCTTTGCCCTCTGAGATCAAGCGATAGGCGCAGGTCGACGGCATCCATTTGAGCGACGATATCTTCTTCGGCGTCAGCACCACACAATCGGGCACTTGTTTCTTGCGGTTTTTGTAGTCAATGCAACGGCAGGTCTGATGGTCGAGCAATCGGCAGGCCACATCGGTATAGTGAAACTCGCCGGTGTCTTCATCTTCGAGCTTCAAAAGGCAGCATTTGGCACAACCGTCGCACAGGGACTCCCACTCGGCCTTGGTCATGTCCTGAAGTGTTTTTTCCCGCCAAAAGGGCCGCTTTCCCACCTGATTTCCTCAACTTCAGGGCCCATGCCCCATTGATGCCGCAAAGACTTTGTATCTCAGCGGACGGTAGGCAAATCGGCGGTTTTCAACAAGAGCCAATCAGACTAATGTCCTGAAAAACGAGGACATTTCGGTTTCGAAGACCGCATCGGCCGAGAGGATGGGACCGCAAACTCCAATGGGAGAAAGACTCAAAGCATTCCGCACGCGCGTGCTCCAAGGATTGGCCATGATCATGGCCGCCCTCTTGGTGGGATTGGGCGCGGCCTATGTGGTGCTCGCACCGGAATTTCCGGAATCCGCGGATCTTTGGTCGATCAACCGGACCCGCGCCATCACCTTTTTGGATTCCAAAGGGGGCGTCATCGGGTCGCGCGGCGGATTGCATACGGACCCTGTTCGCTTGGCCGAACTGCCGCCCCATTTGGTCGACGCCTTTGTCACCGTCGAAGATAAACGTTTTTACGATCACAGCGGCATCGATTGGCTGGGCATTGCACGCGCCATGTTTATCAATGTGCGCGAAGGCCGTTTGGTCCAAGGCGGCAGCTCCATCACCCAGCAGCTAGCCAAGAACATTTTTTTAAAACCGGACCGCACACTGAGACGCAAAGTCAAAGAAACGATCCTTGCCCGCGAATTGGAAGCAAGGCTCAGCAAAGATGAGATCCTGGAACTTTATCTTAACCGGATCTATTTGGGTGGCGGCGCCTTCGGTGTGGAAGCGGCCGCGCAAACCTATTTCAGCAAATCAGCCCGTGAGGTGACCTTGGCGGAAGCGGCCATGTTGGCGGGCCTGCCCAAAGCGCCAACCCGCTGGGCCCCCACCGCCAATTTGGAAGCGGCCCAAGAGCGCGCGCGCGTGGTTTTGAAAGCCCTTCACGGTGAAGGCGTGATCAGTGAATGGCAATATGCGGAAGCCTATGCCAAGCCGGCCACATTGGGTCAACAATCGGTCTCCGGAGAAGTGAATTACTTTTTGGATCACGTTACGTCCCAAGTGAACTTGATTGAGTCTGCCTTGGAGTCGTTTTTCGACCTCGACCCGCAAATGGATATGGTTGTGCACACAACGCTCGACAGCACCATTCAAGCGAAAGCGGAAAAAGCCATACTTTCGGCCTTGGACGCGCAAAGCGAAGACCTCAACGCCGAACAAGCCGCCTTGGTGGCGATCGCACGAGACGGCGCCGTGCGCGCCATGGTCGGTGGACGGTCTTATGAAGAAAGCCAATTCAACCGAGCCGTTCAGGCCAAACGTCAACCAGGATCCGCGTTCAAGCCCTTTGTCTATTTGACCGCCTTGAGAGAGGGACACAGCACCAACAAGGTCGTCTATGACGAACCGGTGACCATCGGCGACTGGAGCCCGAGCAACTATTCCCCGACCTATCGCGGCCGCATGACCATGACGGAAGCGCTGCAATATTCCATCAATACGGTGGCGGTGCGTGTGTCGGAAGAAGTGGGCCGGGAAAAAATTGTTGAGCTCGCCAATGACGTCGGCATCGAATCCAATCTAACACCGAACCGTTCTCTGCCGCTGGGCACCGAAGAAGTCACGCTGTTGGAATTGACCTCCGCCTATGTGCCCTTCGTCAACGGCGGACAGGTCAATCCCAATTTCGTCATTACCAAGATTGAATCCAAAGACGGTGACGTCTTATGGGAATACACACCACCGGATGTCAAACAAGTGTTCACACCGGAACAAGCCCGCGACATGACCTATATGATGCATCAGGTCATCTTGGACGGAACCGGCCGACGCGCCTCTCTGGGCAACCGGCCGGCGGCAGGTAAAACCGGGACCAGCCAGGAATGGCGCGATGCATGGTTCATGGGCTATACGGGAGACATCGTGGCCGGTGTTTGGGTCGGCAACGATGATTCCACGCCAATGAACCGCGTCACCGGCGGCGGCTTGCCCGCCATGATCTGGAAGGATTTTATGACCACGACCCATGAGGGTTGGTCGGTAAGTGCCCTGCCCGGTGCGATTCCCGCGCGCACCCTGGCGCAGAACTCAGAAATGAAACGATACTTGGCGGACTTGTCCAAAGCCATGCGCAAGATCGCACCGCCGGGCACCAAAGTGTCATCCCAGTCCGGCGGGCAAAAAAAGAAACGCAGATGGTGGCCTTTCTAAAGAACAATCTCCGCTGACATGGCCCCACCCCTTCTTTCCTTACGCGATATCACGCTGACCTTCGGCGGCGCACCTTTGATTGACGGTGCGGAGTTTGCCGTGGAACCGGGCATGCGCGCCTGCATTGTCGGGCGCAACGGAACCGGCAAATCCACGCTTCTCAAAATTGCCGCGGGTCTCGTGGAAGCAGACAGCGGAACGCGCTTTGTCCAACCGGGTACGACCATTGCCTATATGGAACAAGAGCCCAATTTCGACGGCTTTGGCACCGTTGCCGACTTTGTCGGGGCGGGCACCCATGCGGACGAGCATTACAAGGTTGCCGCCATCCTCACGGACGTCAATCTATCACCGGACTCAGATCCGCGTGTATTTTCCGGCGGTGAAGCCCGCCGCGCCGCTTTGGCCAAAGCCTTGCTCAACGATCCGGACATTTTGCTTTTGGATGAACCGACCAATCATCTCGATCTGCCGACCATCGAATGGCTGGAACGGACTCTGTCGGCATTTCGCGGCGCCGTCGTCACCATCAGCCACGATCGCACCTTTTTAGGCAACATCACCACACGCTGTTTTTGGCTGGACCGAGGTGTTATACGCACACTGAACAAAGGATACACATTCTTCGACGCATGGGCCGACGACGTTCTGGCTCAAGAAGAGTTAGAACAACACAAGCTCAGCCGCCAGATTGAGCGTGAACTCCATTGGCTGCGGCGCGGCGTCACCGCACGGCGCAAACGCAATCAAGGACGGCTCCGCAATTTGAATGCGTTGCGTGACGCCAAACGCAATCATATTCGTCAAACCGGTCAAGCGGATTTGGCCATTGAAAGCGGTGTTCAGTCGGGCAAACTTGTGGTGGAGGCCAAATCCATCAGCAAGCGTTTTGACACCCCGGACGGCCCGAAACAGGTGGTGCGTGATCTTTCCGTTCGTATTCAGCGCGGCGATCGCGTCGGACTGATCGGACCCAACGGCGCCGGCAAATCCACATTGCTCAAAATGCTCACTGGCGAGACGCTCCCGGATGACGGCACCGTTCGGCTCGGTACCAATTTGGAACCACTTTACATCGACCAAAATCGCAACGAGCTCGATCCCGACAAAACACTTTGGGACATGCTGTGCCCCAAAGGTGGCGACCAAGTCATGGTGCGGGGCAAACCGAAACATGTGATCGGCTATTTGAAGGACTTTTTGTTTGATGAGCGGCAAGCCCGCCAACCGGTCAGCGCCCTATCCGGCGGCGAGCGCAACCGGCTGTTACTCGCCATGGGTTTGGCCAAGCCCTCCAATCTTTTGATCTTGGACGAGCCGACCAACGATCTCGATATGGATACCCTGGATCTGCTGCAAGACATGCTGGGTGATTATGAGGGCACGCTGCTCTTGGTCAGCCATGACAGGGACTTTCTGGACCGGATCGTCACCTCGACCCTGGCCTTTGAAGGCAACGGGAAAGTGATTGAATATCCAGGGGGTTACCAGGATTACCTACGCCTTCGCACGAGCGGCACGGACGCCGGGGGCCCCATCGAGACCACCAGGAAAACGGCGGCGGACCCTGCCCCAAAAAAGACAAAGATCAAGACCAAATTATCTTACAAAGAACAGCGGCAGCTCGACATGTTGGGACAGCGGATTCCGAAACTGGAAGCGCTGATTAACCGGCTGGAAACGGAATTGTCCGATAGCACTTTGTTCGCAGACAAGCCGGAGACCTTCCGGCTCAAAGCCGATGAGCTGGAATCAGCCAGGGCAGACCTTGAAGACTGCGAGCAAAAGTGGCTCGAGATTGAGTTGCTGAAAGAAGAATTGGCGGGCGGATAAGGCTTTATGAAAAGAACTGAAAGAGTGTTGATCTCACAACGCATAGCAGCAGCGATCATTGCGAGCGTCATCATTGCACCTGCATTGCATGCAAAAATCGAAGCCGACCCGCCGACGCAAGGTCCGGAGGGCATGGCAAGTGCGCCGGAACTCGCCTTTCCCGTCGACTGTCAGATCGGTGACACGTGTTTTGTGCAAAACTTTGTCGATATGGACCCAAGCCGCCGCTGGCGCGACCCACAATGCCGTGGCCTCAGCAAAGACGGCCATAAGGGCACCGACATTCGCATTCCTGACATTCCCACCATGGAAAAAGGCGTATCCGTCTTTGCCGCCGCCGATGGCAAAATGAAAGGCTTCCGTAAAGGCGAGGAAGACGGCGTGGCGTTTTACGGACGCGGCGAAATTGAAGCGGGCAAAAGTTGCGGCAATGCCATCATCATTGATCACGGCAATGACTGGGAAACGCAATATTGCCATCTGAAGCAAAACAGTTTGGAAGTCTATCGCGGCAAACCGGTCAAAGCCGGTGACAAGATCGGTGAAGTGGGCTTGTCCGGCGACGCTATGTTCCCCCATTTACATTTCGAAGTGCGCTACAAAGGCAATGCGGTTGACCCATATACGGCAACCTTGGCCATTGACGGCTGCGGTGCGGAAGAAGCGCCGCTTTGGAATGTCGAGTCTCTGTCACAGACCCTCTACAATGCCTCTGGCATTTTAAACCAAGGTTTTGCCTTGGAGGAACCGACCCCTAGGGCCATTGAAGAAGGCGCCTATTTGGACAGCAATCCAAATGAGAAAACCAAAAGTCTGTTTGCTTATGTTCGAATCTTCGGTTTGAAGCTGGACGATGTGCAGGAAATCACGGTGATTGCACCGGACGGATCCATTGCCGCCGAGCGCATTGAGCAAAATGCGGAGCAGTCCAAAAAAGAACATGTGCATTGGATTGAAGTACCACGCCCCGCGGGCGGTTGGCAGCCCGGCGAATATACCGCCTCTTACAAACTGATCCGCTATGGCAGCACCGTGCTCCAGGCCGATTGGAAATAAGCACGCCTGTTATCGAAAGGACGCTTGGGTCCAGCGCCCGTTGCCGCGGCGGCAAACTGTTTGCGTGAAATTGTCCTTGCGTCCGTCACGCAACATCAAGTCGTGACCAAAGGTCCGGCAATAACGCGCTTTGACGGTCGGACCGCCCGCCAGAAAACTCATGCCCGACCGCGATTCCTTGACCAAGGTGTCGGAGACAAATCCGATGATGGTGCCGTCGCGCGCCACAAGGTACCAGCCTGTTTTGCTGTCCCGACCCATGCCTGAAAGCTCCGTACCCTTATCAAGGGTCTTGATGCGTTGAAAATCCGTCGAAGGGCCTAAGCGAATATTGGCATTGCGTGTGAGTTCGTAATTCCCTAAAGCCGTCTCCAAGGGATTAGGAAGATTGAGCCCCCCGGGGCCGACATAGATCGTGCCGCTTTCACTAAGGCCGTCCACGAGCGCTTCGCCGGGCCGTACCACACCGGCATGGCCCGTTTCCGGATTACGCCAATTGACCGGCTTTTCCGAACTCGACATCAGTCCGGCATTGATCGCTTCGGCTGCAACAGCGCGATCAGATCCCGTCAAGGTTTGAAACAATCCTTGCTTGGGCACCAGATTGGCTGCGCCACCGAAGCCCGTGGTCTCACACGCCGCCAGCACTGGTGCCAAAAGAATTAACCCTAAAATCTTCAGTTTACGAAGGCTCGCCACCCTATGTCCTCATTGTCTTTAACCATCACCGGCAGGTCTGACCCGCATCTCAGACGGATATATAAAACTTGGATGATCTTTTTATCAAATACTTCATGGTGATTGCGCACAATAGGCGCCATCAAACGGGGGGATAACAGCCCGATATGGAGACGAGATAAGGGGACGCTCGTGACTGAGATCGCCAACAAAGACTTTAATTTCGAGAACAAAGTTTTCGAAGCGCCGGGCGCTCACTTTGCGAGATCACCGGGCTCAAAAGAACCACTCTATTTCGTTCAGCTCGGCGAAAATATGGTCTCTCTGCAATTCGACTCCGTACGCAACAATTTCGACATTGAAAAGGGCTCCGAAGACGATCGTCTTTTGGACCTGGTGATTTCCAGTTTGCAATTTATCAAACGAATCCGCCCAGGCGATTCCATACCGTCGGAAGTTCTAGACGGCACGGCCTCTTGGGCCATCGAAGACCGGCACCGGAATATGGTGGAGATCCGACTGACAGTGGCTTTGGCCCGCTTGATCACCGGAGACATGGACACCTCCTTCGATGTGTCCAAATTGATGGCGCTGGCCGACGACCCGGAAACAAAAAGACGGGCACAAGAAGGCATCCAGAAAATTGCCGAATCCATGGGACTGGAAAAAGGTCAACATCAAGAAGTCATCAATAAGATTGAGCAATTGAAAGACGAGCTGTCTTACATCGAAGCCTTGAAAGAGCGTTTTCAGGGCATCAAGATGATTTCGGACAAGATGAAGCAAACTCAAAAGCGTATGAGCGATGACAAAACGCTGAAAGAAGAGATTGCCCGCATTCAAATCTTGCTTTCGGAGCCGATGAAACGCTATGGCGGGCTGTTTCGACTGCTCGACGAAGAATCCAATGACGTCTATGGGCTGATCGAGGACTTTTCCGTGAAGGTTGATCTGATCCGCCGGACCCGCGACGATCTGCGCGGCGCCCTTCTCGATTGGGAAGATATGATCCAGCAATGGGAAGATCAGTTGATTGAGCCCGATTGTGGTGTGGAAGCCCTCGTCCGGGCGACCTATCGTTTTGTGGCCACCAACTTCCCCATGACCCAAAACTGGCGCGCCGGCTAATCCCGCCGAATTTCAGCCTCAATTCATCCCTAGTTTCGCAACGGTGATGTTTGCGCTAAGTTCGCAGGCGTTCGTGTTTTGATATCAGGGGGTATGGGGTGAGTACATCCGCCGCCGTTCCGAAATCCGTCGCGTTTACAGGCTTTGTTCTTGGCCTGCTTTTACTGTTTGCCTTGATTTTGATCGTTGTGGGCCTGACGGCCCCGGCCTTGAAGATCACCAGCATGTATGTCTTCACCCGGGAATATTCGATCCTGGGTGGAATTTTGTCTTTGTTTGAAGACGGTCAGACCTTGCTGGGCGCCATTCTGCTTTTATTCTCAGTGGTCTTCCCCTTGGCAAAAAATTTACTCGCCCTTTTCTGTATCCTCATTCTGGAACGCCGGCCCAAACGCGTCCGGCAAATTGTCTCCGTCATCGGACAATTGTCAAAATGGTCCATGGTGGATGTTTTTGCGATTGCTTTGGTGGTGTTGGTGATGAATGGGCAATTGCTGTCGAGCGCCAATATCGACGCGGGTGTGGGCATGTTTGCGGCTGGAGTTCTTCTGTCGACATTGGCAACATTCGGCTTAGAACGCATCTCGCATAAACTTTCACGATCTGAGATGTTAACCGTAAAAACCGCGCCCCTACCCGACTGATAAAATTTGAACGGTTGAACATTCCCTTTCTTTACATCTTATTGTCATCATGGCGCCCCAAGCGTGAGGGAATTCCATGTCCGACAATCAGATGCTTTTGGAGCGCCTCGTTAACCTTGCTCACGAAAATTCAGGCGACAAACGCCGCGAACTCCTGCGCGAAGTCTCCGATTTGTTCACCTCCGAATCCGACACGCTGACCGATCAAGAGGTGGATGCCTTTGGCGGTGTGATGGGAACAATCGCTTCCGGGCTAGGGGAAGACGTGCGGGCTCGTCTGTCGCAATCGATCTGCATGGTCGCACGGGCGCCTCACGAATTGATCAAACAATTGGCAAGTGATGAAATCGCCGTCGCCGAACCGGTGCTCAGCCACAGCCCCGTTTTGACCGATGCGGATCTGATTGAAATCGCACAAAGCAAAGGCCAAGGCCATTTGATGGCGATGACCAATCGCGACTCTCTATCGTCCGCTTTGAGTGATGTGATTGTGGAACGCGGCAATGACGATGTTTTGGCCAATCTGGTCCAGAATGACGGGGCGCGTTTGTCCCGGGCGGCCATGGAAATCATGACGGAGCGGGCCGAAACGAGCGACAAACTGCAGGCGCCTTTGGTCAAACGCAAAGACATTCCGGTCGATCTTTTGAACGATATGTATTTCTTTGTCTCATCCGCCTTGCGCGAAGTGATTTTGAAAACCAATGCGCAGCTCGACGAAACGGAACTTTCCGCCGCCCTTGTGCATGCGGGCAATCGTATTGCCAAGAATATCGTCAAAGAAGAGCTCGCGCTGGTGGATGCGATCGACTATGTGGACAAGCTGGAAAAATACAAAGAGCTGAATGAACGGCGCTTGGTGCAATTGGTCAAAGAGCATCAGTTCAACGAGTTCATTGTGGCCTTCTCCCGGTTGACGGATCTTGAAGTGAGAACGGTTCGGCGCCTGGTGACGGATGTCTCATGCGAAGGCTTGGCGCTCGCCTGCCGCGCCGTCGGGTTTGATCATACCAGTTTTGCCAGCTTCATCACCCAAACGCGCGATATGGTCGATCGCGACCCGGTGATCGCGCAACAGGTGATCCAACTTTATGGAAAGATTCCGGTGGAAACGGCCCAGCGAACCATCCGCTTTTGGAAGGTTCGCCGGCAACAAATCCGCAAAGACCGCTCCGCCGCTTAAGCGGTTTGTGTACGGAGTACTTTGGAAAAACGGAAAATAAAATAGGCGGCCGGAATGACGTTGCCGAGAAAATAGGTCGGCACAATCCAGAGCAAGGCTGCTTTCTTATTCTGTTCCAAAGTCCAGACAATGGCGCTGTAAATCACAAAACCGGCGTATAGATCGACGATGGCCACTAGGACCCAGGGGTCTTCGGTGATGTTGCCGAAGCTTTCAAAAATATCAGCCTGGGGCATCGCCCAGACGATCGCACCCACAAGCGCCAAGGCCGCCGCCGCGACAAGAATCTTCAACATGCTACGCCCTCTCGCGTCATAAAGGTCTCCCAGCCACTACTCTATCGGAGCGGGCATGGATCACCAACAGGTACATCTGATGCCATCCTCGCACTTGTTGCGAAAATTTTGACTCAGTCAAAAGAAGGTTTGCGCGTTCAATGATAGTTCCCATGAGACAAAAAGCACAGCTTCAAGATGAATCCCGCAGTCAAACCGCAGGATGACATTTAGAGAGTTGGCATCACATAGATATACATCCTAGCCGTCATCCCGTTGAAAAACGGGATCCATCGCCGAGTGATAACGAAGGCCATTATAAAGCATCTATTGCACGCCATTGGCGTGCGATGGATTCCGGCTTTCGCCGGAATGACAGCCTTGCTGTTTGGCAATTACACCCAAGCAAATTCGCTTCAACTTTCAGATTTCCTCAATTCCCGCTTGACTCTCCGGGCCACAAAAAATAGAACAAAAGAAGAACATTATTCCACCGAGCCGAGAGATCAGATGACGCGTCAGGCCGCGAACAGTCTTTTGCCCCCTAAAAAGACCCTGGAAAACAGGGCAAAATTACCGAATGGGCGCAATCGGGCTGCGGCATTACGGCGTCATATCGCCCATCTTGAGCGGGCCGATGTGACGTTTGAGAGCGGGGCGTACTCCACACTCGACCCCCTGCACTCGGGTCGTCCCTCTCTGTCTTCTGCCTCTTGGCGCTTCGGTGTGAAGGCCATTGATGCCCATCTCCCCCCGCTGGGCATGTCCCGCAATGGCCTTCACGAATTCACTGCTGGAAACCCTGGCCATGGGTTTGCCGCGACGGGTCTGGCACTTGCCCTGCTCCGGCGTTTTTTGGAGTCTTGCCAGACCCGTTCCCCGCTTTTGTGGTGCATGCGCACACAAGATGCCCAAGAAGACGGTATGCTTTACGGGCCCGGATTGAAAAATCTGGGACTCGATCCGGACCGTTTTGTGTTCGTCACCGCCAAACGCGATAAAGATGTGCTTTGGGTCCTGGAAGAAGGATTACGTGCCAAGGGCCTCGCCGCTGTGATCGGCGAAGTGCAAAACCCAAGCTTCACGGCGACACGGCGTCTGGCGCTCGCCAGCCAAAATATGAACACACCCAGTTTGCTTTTGTGTCCCTACACCTATCAAGCGGCGAGCGCGGCGCTGACCAAATGGCAAGTGGACTCAATTGTCAGCACACCCCCTTTTTTAAATAAGCATGCGCCGGGCCATCCCGCCTGGCGCCTCACCCTCAAACGCGCCAGAGGAGGCCAATCAGGCGTTTGGGATTTGGAGTGGAATTATGAGACGGGTGATTTCCATCTACTTACCCCATTGGCCGATCGAATGTTTGAAACGGGAGAGCCGGACCACACGGTCTTGCCCTTCCGCCGAAGCGCCTGAGAGTGACATTTTCAACAACCCTCTTGCCCTTGTGGAAGCCGGCGCCAAAGGTGTGCGTTTGACCGCCGTCAACCTACCGGCCCAAGAGTTGGGCTTACATATGGGCATGACTTTGGCCGATGCCCGCGCCATACATCCGGATCTCGAAACCGCACAGGCAACCCCGGAAAAAGATCAAGACAGATTGCTGGCTTTGGCCCATTGGTGCGGCCGCTATAGCCCATGGGTCAATGTGGATGACAGCTATGCTCATAGCAATCATGGGCTTTGGATTGATGCCAGCGGCTGTGCCCACTTGTTTAGCGGTGAACACAAAATGCTGGACGACATTAAAGCCCGCCTCAAAGGATTTGGCTTTACGGCAGAAGTCGCTATGGCCGACACGCCAGGCGCCGCTTGGGCTCTGGCGCGTTTTGGATCTCGGCAAAAACACGCCGCACCGCAGACAAATCGTCAAGCATTGAAGGCCTTATACCTTGGTGGTCTGCGCCTTGATCAAGACGCGCTTGTTCTTTTGAGACGTTTGGGACTGACGCGTATCGGACAGCTTTATCATCTGCCGCGCGCCGCCCTCACCCGGCGTTTTAAATCCCAAGAGATCAGTGCCGCCGTCATGACCCGCCTCGATCAAGCTTTGGGCCACCGGCATGAACCCATTTCCCCTTTGACACCGCCGCCCAATTACCGCAGCCGTTTGAGCTTTGCCGATCCTCTCCAAATTCTCGACGGTATCAAACTCAGCCTGGAGAAATTACTGGAGACATTATGCATCTCTCTCACCACGGATCAGAAAGGGGCGCGGGTCCTCACCCTTTGGGCCTATCGCGTCGACGGCAAAGTGGGCTCCGTGCGCATCGCCGCCAGCCGCCCGTCACGTGATCCCAAACATTTTCAAAAACTATTTGATGAAAAGCTGGAGCGGATTGATGCGGGCTTTGGCATTGAAACCCTGATTCTCAATGCCGATGTGGTCGAAGGTCTCACACCCGACCAAGTGGATCTGCAAAAAGACGATGTGCACAGCCTGTCTCCCAAAGCGCTCGCCGAATTGGTCGACCGAGTGGACAATCACGACGGCACCGACACCGTTTTTAAAACCGCACCCGCGGAAAGTCATATTCCGGAGAGGGCCTGCCGCACCGTCACCATCGAAGACAATCATGACTGGGCAGATACGCCTACCAAACCGGTACGCCCGTTTCGTCTTTTGCCGCGACCGGAACAAATTCAAGTCATGGCGGAAATTCCTGAAGGCCCACCGCTCACCTTCACTTGGCGCAAAGTGCCGCGCCGCATTGTCCATGCGGAAGGTCCGGAACGGATTGCACCTGAATGGTGGCAAGATACCAATCCAATACGCAACAATATCCGCGATTATTACCGGGTGGAAGATACGGAAGGCCGGCGCTATTGGCTGTTTCGCGACGGGCTTTATGAAGATGACACCCGCCAAGGTCCTCCGCAATGGTTCATGCATGGGATCTTTGCCTGATGCCTGCTTACGCTGAACTTCAAGTCACCACCAATTATTCGTTTTTGCGCGGGGGATCACACGCGGACGAATTGGTGCTCATGGCCAAAGCCAGAGGTCTGACCGCTCTTGCGGTCGCCGACCGCAACACATTGGCGGGCGTGGTGCGGGCCCATGTGGCCGCCAAAAAACATGACATGCGTTTGATCATCGGCGCCCGGCTTGATTTGACCGACGGGTTTAGCCTGCTCTGTTATCCCAAAACGCTCAAAGGCTACGGACGGCTCAGCACGCTTTTGTCCACCGGACAATTGCGCACGGAAAAAGGCAAATGCGACATCAGCCTTGCGGATGTGGCAGCGCATACAGAAGAGCAAATTTTCATTGTGGTACCACCGGACGAAAAACCGGATGTAGATTTTGAAAAGGATCTGCAAACCATCACCACCGCTTTAAACCACGCACCACTCTATTTGGGGGCGCATATGTTCTATCGCGGTGATGACCGGCAGCGTTTGAAAGCCTTAAGCGATCTCTCCGCCAAGTATCATGTTCCATTGGTGGCGACCAATGATGTGCTTTACCACGAGCCCGCGCGCAAAGCGCTGCAAGACGTCATCACCTGTATCCGGGAAGGGTGCCGGATTGAAGAGGCAGGGTTTCATCTCACCGCCAATAGCGAGCGCTATATCAAATCACCGGAGACCATGACCCGGCTGTTTAAAGGCTATGAAGACGCGCTCCACAACACCATTGAGATTGCCAATCAGTGCACATTCTCTATGGATGAGCTCGCTTATAATTATCCTGATGAACCGGTGCCGCCCGGTAAGAGCCCGCAAGAGCATTTAGAAGACCTTGCTTGGGAAGGCGCCGCCTGGCGTTACGGCGACACGGTCCCGCCAAACGTTGTTAAAACTATCCGCCACGAACTCGATCTCATTCAAGAGCTGAATTACGCGCCCTATTTTTTGACCGTTTATGACATCGTCAAATTTGCCCGCAAGCAAGGCATTCTCTGTCAGGGCCGTGGATCGGCGGCCAATTCCGCCGTTTGCTATTGTCTTGCCATCACCTCCGTCGATCCCCACGAAATTGATCTGTTGTTTGAGCGCTTCATCAGTGCCGAACGCAGCGAACCGCCGGACATTGATGTGGATTTTGAACACGAACGCCGTGAAGATGTGATTCAATATATTTACCGGCGCTATGGCCGGGACAAAGCCGGCATGACGGCAACGGTCACCTGTTACCGGCGGCGCAGCGCTGTGCGTGAGGTGGGTAAAGTCATGGGTCTCTCGGAAGATGTGGTCGGCGCTTTGGCGGGCACGGTCTGGGGACAATGGAAAGACGGCCTGCTTGAAGAGCAAATCCGCGGGATCGGTCTTAATCCGGATGACACACGTCTCATGACCACACTGGCGCTGACCGAAGAGTTGGTCGGCTTTCCGAGACACCTATCTCAACATGTGGGTGGCTTTGTCCTGACCCGGACTCCGCTTCATGAAATTGTGCCCATCGGCAATGCGGCCATGGAAGACCGCACGGTAATTGAATGGGACAAGGACGACCTGGATGCCCTGAAACTTCTGAAGGTCGATGTTTTGGCCTTGGGCATGCTCACATGTATTCGCAAATGTTTTGATCTCCTGAGAGATCATTACGATACAGACTATAATTTGGCGACCGTGCCAAAAGAAGACCCAATGGTCTATGACATGTTGTGCAATGCCGATTCTATCGGCGTGTTTCAAGTGGAAAGCCGGGCGCAGATGAATATGCTGCCGCGGCTGCGCCCAAGAAAATTTTACGATCTCGTCATTGAAGTCGCCATTGTCCGCCCCGGCCCCATTCAAGGGGATATGGTGCACCCCTATTTGCGCCGCCGCAACGGCGAAGAAGCGATCGAGTTCCCTGCCCCGCACCCGGACCATGGACCGCCGGATGAATTGGAAAAAGTTTTGGAAAAAACAAAAGGCGTGCCGCTGTTTCAAGAACAAGCTATGCGGCTTGCCATTGAAGCGGCCAAATTCACCCCCAGCGAGGCCAATGAATTGCGGCACGCCATGGCGACCTTTCGCCGCCGGGGCACCATCGATACGTTGAAAGAGCGCATGATCAACCGGATGATTGAGCGGGGCTATGAACCGGACTTTGCTGCACGCTGTTACAGTCAAATCGAGGGCTTCGGCGAATATGGCTTTCCCGAAAGTCATGCGGCCAGTTTTGCTTTGCTTGTCTATGTCTCCTCTTGGCTGAAATGTCACTATCCGGACGTTTTTGCTTGCGGGATTCTGAATTCCCAACCGATGGGTTTTTACGCCCCGGCCCAATTGATCCGTGATGCCAAAGACCACGGCGTGCCGCTTTTGCCGGTCGATGTGAACCATTCGGATTGGAACAATAAATTGGAGCGCTTGAAAAACGGACGCTGGGCCTTACGCATCGGCATGCGGCAAGTGGACGGTTTGAAAGAGACAGATGCCGCTGACCTCATTGCCACGCGCTATCAACCCTTCTCCAGTGTTTACGATCTATGGGAGCGCTCCGGTGTCGGTCCGAAATCATTGGAGAAATTGGCTGCGGCGGATGCTTATCGGTCGCTGGGGCTTGATCGCCGCCAAGCCCTGTGGGAGGTGCGCGCCCTTCATCCGTCTGAGCCGCTTCCGCTTTTTGCCTTTGCGGAGACTCAAGACAGCGGTACAGAAGAGAGTGTTCAGCTTCCCTCCATGCCCCTGTCGGAACATGTGGTGAATGATTATCAGACGTTACGCTTTTCCCTCAAAGCCCATCCCATGTCGTTTTTGCGGGACCGTTTGACACAAGAAAAGATGCGGCCGGCCCAAGACCTGCTTCATATGCGTAACGACGAATGGATTTCGCTTGCCGGTCTTGTGATTGTGCGCCAACGGCCCGGCACTGCCCAGGGCATTATTTTTATGACCCTGGAAGATGAAACCGGAATTGCCAACGTGGTGATCTGGCCGCAAGTTTTGGAAAAGTATCGGCCGGTAGTGATGTCAAGCCGTCTCATCATGGTGCGCGGCCGGGTACAGAAACATCAAGACGTGATTCACATTATCGCCCGAGACGTCAAAGATTATTCGCCCTATTTGTCTTACCTTTCGGAAGATCAAAGCCAGCCCAGACTCAGCCGCAAACGCCCCACCCTTATGGGCGTGCCCTCACACCCGTCACGCCATCCACGCAATGTCCGCACCATCCCTAAGTCGCGAGACTTTCATTGACCACTGCAACATTCAAAAACTTCTGCTAAGACCAAACACACAAACGATCGTCGAAAGGCACAAGATGACCATCAAACTTTATATGGGGCTCGGCTCCGGAAATTCTTACAAAGCAGAACTCATGCTACATTTGCTGTCCGTGCCCTTTGAGCCGATCAGCATCAATATTCCGAGAGGCGAGCACAAAGACCCGGAGTTTCTGAAGCTCACACCCTTCGGACAAATCCCGGTGTTGGTCGACGGCGACAATGTTTTCACCGATTCCCAAGCGATCCTGTGTTATCTCGCCCGGGCCTATGGCGGCGACAAGGCCGATCAATGGCTCCCCAGCGATCCGGCAGACTTGGCCGCTGTGATGCGATGGGTCTCCGTGGCCGCCAACGAAATTCAAAACGGCCCGACCATGGCCCGCGCCGAAAAGCTTCTGCGTTGGGATGTGGATTACGATGCGGCTGTTGCCAAAAGTTATCGTCTTCTCAAATTGATGGATAATCACCTGGCCACCCGGTATTGGCTGGCAACGGACAAGCCCACCATTGCCGAGGTCGCCTGCTATCCCTATTTGTTGCTGGCTGCGGAAGGTGGCGTCGACACAACGCCCTTTGAAAACGTCACCGCTTGGATGCGGCGTTTTGAAGAGATACCCAATTTCTTTCCCATGCCACGTATTCCCGGCTTGCCGCCCGTGCCCATGGTTCCACCGCCGCAAACACCGTCTTAAGGTTTTGCGTGCCGTTCCTTATAACGATCCAAGAAACGTTGAGCCACAAACGGACACGACAAAGCCGAGACTTCGATTTGATAGCCGTCGCGGCCTTTGGAGGCGATGGAGATCTTGCCCACACCCATCAATCGTTGGAACCAAGATTGATAGACCTTGATTCCGGCGACGTCTTCCAAGGGAATTTCCACAAAGCAGCGACTAAGGATGCCGGTCATCAATGAAACGGACCGCTCATTGATTTCCAGGCGCACGGATTTGCGGCTGACATACCAGACCAGCATCAAAACCAGGCCCAAACCGAAGACCGGAATCAGAATGAGATAGAGAATGAAACGCAACGGTGCATCCCGGAACATGGCCGGGTTCGCGCGATAAACCCTCTTTTCTGTCTCACCGCTCACTTGGACACCATCATTTTCGGTCGGACGTGTTTCCTCTTAAACCACCTCAAGAGGCGTTGGCAATGACTGCACTCGCCGGATACTGCGAAAATCGACTCAAATGGATCCAGCGGAATTCATTTGCTATTCATACCTTTGTGTGACAAGAGGTGTCGACGGTCCCGGCGTAGATGACGTTTTTCGTCCACGGCGACCGTAAACTGAGCAATTTTCCGAAAAGATCGTTGCCCTTTAGACCGTGCCCTGAGGCACATTAGCCAGGCGGCTGATCTACGCGAGCTCCCTCACATTAAGACAGAATTACACGCCTGATCCCAGTGATCGGACGGATAATTATATTGAAAGATTTATTTTGAAAAAGTTCGACCATCTTGGCCTCGCCAAGAACATTCTTCATGCCGTATCGGCGGAAGGCTATACAAAACCCACGCCAATCCAGTCCCAAGTGATCCCTGCCATGTTGGAGGGCCGCGATATTGTCGGCATCGCCCAAACAGGCACCGGCAAGACGGCGGCTTTTGTTTTGCCGATCCTCGATAAAATCATGAATGACAAAACGCCTTTACAAGCAAAATCATGCCGCGCGCTCATTTTGGCACCGACGCGAGAGCTCGCCGCCCAGATTGCAGATAGTATTCGTATCTACGGCAAACACGTACATCATTCGGTTGCTGTAATTGTGGGCGGTGTGAAACCAAGCCCGCAAATCCGCGCCCTGAAACGTGGTGTCGACATCGTCGTCGCCACGCCGGGGCGCTTGGAAGATCACTTATCAACGCGTGCTATCAGGCTCGATCAAACCACCACTGTGGTATTGGACGAAGCCGATCAAATGATGGATATGGGTTTCATTCCCGCGGTTCGGCGGATTATGGATAAAACACCAAAGAAGCGCCAGACGCTTTTGTTGTCCGCCACCATGCCGAAACAGATCCGTCAATTGGCAAATCAATTCCTCACCGACCCGGCGGAAATCGCGGTCGCGAAACAATCACGCCCAGCGGAAAAGATCGATCAGCGCGTGCACTTCATCGAAAAATCCAATAAGCGTCGTTTCATGGTTGAATTGCTCAGACAGGAACAGGCGGATCGTGCAATCATCTTTACACGCACGAAACATATGGCTGATCGCGTCACACGCCACTTGGATAAGGCAGGCCTCCCCGCCGAAGCCATTCACGGCAACAAGAGCCAAGGGCAGCGCCAACGCGCGTTGGATGCTTTTAAGAAAGGCCGCGCCCGCATTCTTGTGGCCACAGACATTGCTGCCCGTGGTATCGATATCGACAACGTCTCACATGTGATTAATTACGAATTACCCAACGTGCCCGAAGCCTATGTCCATCGTATCGGCCGCACCGCCCGTGCCGGAAAGACAGGTGTGGCGATTTCCCTCTGCGATGGGGCGGAGCGGTCTTACTTGCGCGACATCGAGAAGGTGATCGGCCGGGAACTGACCAAAGAGGCGACGCCCGCCAATGATACCGGTGCGCCTGCCCTTGACGAGCAACCGGTTCCTGCCAAACGCAAACGCCGGAGACGCAAGCCTCAGAGCCATGCCTCACAAGCAGGCCAAGGCAGAAAGCCAGAAGACGGACGTTCGCCGCGCAAACCGCGCTTCAAAGGCAAACCCAAAGCAACCAAGTCCGGATCCGGCCGCCCACAGCGCCGCCGCAACAAACCGAAGGCGGCTTAATCCGGCAAGGCAAAGGCCGTGAGATAATCACCGGGATCTTGGTCTACAAACGGATGGCCGCCGGAGGCAACGACCACATATTGTTTGCCGCCCATTTCGTAGGTCATGGGATGAGCAAACGAGCCCTTGGGCAATTTTTGTGTCCAGATCTCGTCACCGGTCTCCACATCGAACGCCCGGAAGCGATTGTCCGCCGTCGCACCGATGAACACCAATCCACCGCCGGTGACAATCCCGCCGGAAAAACTGGGCGCGCCCCATTTGATCGGCAGCGGGATCGGCGAAAGCTTGTCGATCGTTCCCAATGGGCTTTCCCATTTGATGGTGCCTTGTTCCAAATCGACGGCCACCAGTTTTGCCCAAGGCGGCGCATTACAGGGTGTGAAGTAAGGCGAGAGCACCGGTCCCTGCTTTAAATGATAGGGCGTGCCCAAAAGTGGGCGGGGACTGTCCATGATATTGCCGTCGCCCTCGCCCATATCTTCCACAATATCTTCATTCGGCACCAATTGGACAAAGTGCAAAAGATTCAAAACATTGGTCACGAGCGTTTTGCTGGGTTTGTGAATGGCGACGCCGCCCCAATTCACGCCGCCTGCCGTTGCCGGCACGACAATGGTGCCTTCGGTCGTCGGCGGTGTGAAGATCGGGCCGACGCGCGCGTCTTTATATTTGTCGGCACAGGCTCCAAAGCCGAGCCAGAATTCTTCATCGAACGAAAAGTCATGCGCAGACAGAGGCGGCGGTGCGACCGGGAAAGGCTGCGTCGGCGACAGAATATCGCCCAAGACACCGTCGGTCGGGACAGGACGTTCTTCGATTTCAAAATAGGGCTCACCCGTTTCGCGATGAAAGATGTAAAGCATGCTGGTCTTGGTGGCTTGGATCACCGCCGGAAACGGCTCCCCGTCTTTCATCAAATCAACCAAAACCGGTTGAGCTCCGTTGTCATAATCCCAAACGTCGTGATGAACGGTTTGGAAATGCCACGCCACTTCGCCCGTACTCCCACGCAAGGCAACCAGTGACGTGGAATAGCGATTGTCACCCGGCCGCGTGCCACCGTAAAAGTCCGGAGACGGACCGGATGTGGGCAGGAAGACGAGGTCCCGCTCTTCATCCACACTCATGAGCGACCACACATTACCGCCGCCGGTGAACTCAGCCGAGGCTTCATCCCACTCTGCGTAAACAGGATCACTAGGATCGCGAGGAATAGGATCAAATTCCCACACCAATGCGCCGGTACGGACATCAAAGGCGCGGATTGTGCCGGCCGGCGCATTGGCCCGATGATTGTCTCGCACAGTCGTGCCGATCACCATGATGTCCCCGATGATCGCAGGCGGCGAATAGAACTTCACTTCGTGACGCCAGGCCGGTTTCTTGGCCAAGTAAAGCGGCTCCACATCCGCGACACCGTTTTCGCCGAACCCAGGACATGGGCCTCCGGTCTTTGCATCCAACGCCACCAATCTGAGATCGGTGGTCCCGAACAGAATGCGGCTCGCACAGAATGACCTCTTGTCCGCCGCTTGTTTGTCTTGCCAAAGGGACACGCCGCGGCATTTCTTAAACGGAACAGAGTTTTTGCCTTCCGGATCGCTTTCCGACGCATAACCGGTCAAATTGATTTTGGGGTCGTAGCGCCAGCGCTCCGCACCGGTTTCAGGATCAAGCGCGATAATGTCTTGAAACGGCGTGCAGATCACCAAATGGCGGCCTGCGTCTTCTGGCAACAGAATCGGATTGACCTGATAGCCCGCAAATCTGTTGGCTATCTCAGAGTATTTTTCAACAGCACCCGTGCGGTACTGCCACGCGATCTCCAAATCGTCGACATTGTCCACGTTGATTTGATCAAGGGGGGAATAACGCGAGCCACCGGGATCGCCGCCCCATGTGGACCATTCTTGTGCCCCGACCGAATGGGTCATGGCACAGAAACATAGAGCAAAAAATACGTGCCTCATCTCACCCCCCGGCCGGCTGCCGTAACATTCGTTCCCTTCAGCCTACCGGGCGGTAAGACAGTCTGTGCCTATTGTGCCGCGTCCAGGGAGGCTTGCTCTTCTTCCCCATCAACCTTAAGTGAGGCTTTATCTTCCTCGCCGTCGGGTGCAACGAAATTGCCCATCACCTGCTCCGGCGTCCAATCCCATGGATATTGTTTCTTTTCCGGCTCACGAATGATGAGGAACGGCGACGGTGTATCCGTGGCAATCATGAAGTCCCAAGATTTCTTGGCAAAGTCCGGATCTGTGATGTCCAAGGCCGTTTCCGGTAAATCAATGTAAGGATCGGTGCCTTCGACACAGGTGGTGATGTTTTGAATGTGCAAGACCTCTCCTGGTCTATCGGGTATGGTCATTTTGAATTTGAATGGGATCCAGCTATTGGCAGGAAGAGGCTCGCCTTCGGCCACCCACATGATCTCGTCAACAACTTGCGTGATCTCTCGGCCATGGGAGGTGATCGGAGTTTCCAAGTCCCGCATTTTATATTCAATGGTCCAACCCGGCGCAAAGGCGGCTCTTGCATCTGTGATGCCCTCGGGCACCTTAACCCGCAAGCCGGTAATCGGGCTGCCTTTGCAGCCATGATTGACGCTCAGTGTCAGAAAAGTCGAATAGCCGGCGTAGGCTTCCTTTAAATCAAGGCCGTTATGGGCCAATGCCGTGTTGGCCAATCCAAGACTGACGGCTCCAATTGTCGCAAGACCAAGCTGCTTCAACATGTGTTTTCTCCCTCTTGCCGTTACGCCAAGCTTTCCGGCGCATCAAATTCCAGACCAAAACCTTACCAGCTAAAACCAGGCTTTGACACCAAATCGAGCGGTAAATTCGTCCGTATCCTCACCCAGTGCATCCGCCAAATCGGCCGTTTCCCCAAGATCCGTTTCGTACACAAAATCCAAATAGGGGGCGAATTTGCGGGTGACTTCATAGCGGAGCTGAAGCCCAGCCTCTAAGTCACTGAAACCGGCACCGATTCCAAGTTCTTCCACATCTTGAGCAAAGGCATTGAGCTCAAGATGGGGCACGACGACAAAGCGCTGCGTCACCTGAATGATGTATTCCTGTTCCACGCGGAAGCTGACATCGCCGTCTTCACTGACAAAGACTTTGGCTTCGGTCTCGAACCGATACGGCGCCAGGCCTTCAAGTCCGAAAACGGCATAAGTGAGATCATCCGGTTCGATATCTTGCCGCAAGCCAAAGCGCACATCCCAAAAGTCGGCTATGGGACGACTATAGAGCAATTGGATTTCGGCGTCTTCGACATCGCCGTCCAACGCCTCCCCTTCAAACTCCAAAAAAACCTTTTGACGATCGCCACCGGCCCAAGCATTCCCATCCCAAGTGAGCAAAGTCCCCTCATCCGCATCCGCAACATCCACCTCAACGCCTAGATAGTAAAAAACTTGATCGTCATCCATCGCAGATGCGGATATGGCCGACATCAATAAGAAACAAATTGATGCAGCAATTTTTCTGAAAAGTTTGGTCATTGGGGCATCGCCTCCGCCGACATTTGCGCAACCACGACTTTGCGCATCATGCCGGACGCCATGTGATACATGAGATGACAATGAAAGGCCCACTCACCGGCCTCGTCCGCCGTGACCAAAACCGAGTAAGACTCTCCGGGCGGCACGTTGACAATATGTTTTTCCGGCCTGTGTGTGGTTTGTCCATTCTCCAGTTCCACATACATGCCGTGCAAATGCATCGGGTGCGACATCATCGTGTCATTGACAAAGGTTATTCTCACCCGCTCGCCGTAGCGCAATTGAATGGGTTCGGCTTCGGAAAATTTCAACCCGTTCAATGTCCACAGATAACGTTCCATATTGCCGGTGAGATTGACGACAATTTCCCGCCCGGGAACACGCAAATCGTCATTCGGCACCCACGACTTCAGATCCGCATAAGACAGTACCTTAGCGTCCTCGGGAAACCCGGCCCCCCAACCCCGCGGCTGCTCGGCCGTGCTGGGCAAATCAACATGTCCCGAGTGATCCATTCCTTCATGGGACATTTGAGAGTGGTTCATTTGGGAATGGTCCATACTCTCCGGCTTTGAATTGTTGTGATTCATGTGCTCGTGGCTATCGTGATCTTTTTGCTCGCCCACATCATCCGGATCATAGGTACCGGTCTCGCGCATCTGGCGCATATGCCGTTCGTGGTCTTCTTGGGTGTGACCTTCATGACCTTCGTGACTCCCATGTTCATGTTCGCCGTCATGTTGGTGGTGGCTGTCCGCAGGCATGTCTTCACTCATGGCCATGGACATGCCCATATCGGCCATGTTCAAGACCGCACGCGGTCTTGGCGCGGGACTGGGAGCTGCTGTACCACCGCCCTTGAGAGTGGCACGGGCAAATCCCGTTCGGTCGATGGAGCCCGCAAAGATCGTATAATCTCTGTCATCTTCCGGCTCGACGATCACGTCATAGGTCTCCGCCGCAGCGATACGGAACTCATCCACCGCGACCGGCTGGACATCCCGGCCGTCAGCCTCCACCACCGACATCTTTAAACCCGGAATGCGCACGTCGAAAAAGGTCATGGCCGAGCCATTGATAAAGCGCAGCCGAATGCGCTCACCGGGCTTGAAATCAAAACCGGGGTTTTGCTCCGCCGTCTGACCATTGATCAAAAATGTGTAGCCGGTGACGTCCGCCAGATCCGTCGGGTCCATGCGCATCTCACCCCATGCCGCTCTGTCTTGAATGGCTGCTTTCCAGCCATGACGGTCCGCATCTTTGAAGAAATCCATCACCGTGCGTTTGGCATAATTGTAATAGGCCGGATCAATCTTGAGATTGCGCATGATGGATGCCGGATTCTCGTCGGTGAAATCAGACAACATGACCACATATTCGCGATCGAAAGACGCAGGGTCCGGCTCTTTCGGATCGATGATCATCGGGCCGTAGACGCCCGCCTGTTCCTGAAAACCCGAATGGCTGTGATACCAATAGGTGCCCGATTGCCGCAGATCAAATCGGTAGGTGAAGGTGTCGCCGGGCGCTATCTCTTGAAAACCGTTAAACCCGGGAACGCCGTCCATCAAACCTGGCAAAAGAAGCCCATGCCAATGCATAGAGGTGGGTTTTTTCAAATTATTGGTGATGTGAATCACCGCTTCCTCGCCCTCTTGGAACCGCAAAAGCGGACCAGGGATCGATCCATTAATCCCCATAGCCTTGGTGGATTGACCGGTGATATCGACGGTGATGTCATCCACCGTAAGGAAATACTCTTGGGCCGATGCGACGCTTGTCAGCATGCAAGAGACCAACAAAACTGCGCTGCACAGTCCAGTGCGCAACAATGATAAGGTAAACATTCAACTTCACTCACAAATCTAAGAACGCAACAACGTGGAACGCCCACGTAGGTGGAATGACTCCCTTCAAACGGACGCATTTTGTCCGCAACCAGAAGTCAATGAGTCTCAGATTTATGGGATGGGTGGGTCGAGGAGCGGCCGATGGCCGTCGCGTTGTGCGATAATGTCGTTGGCCCAAGACATCTTCATCACTTGCGTCAAACCGGTCTCTGCCGACTTGAGCAAGCCGAACATTTGAAATGCATTCATTGTGCAATGATCGTGGGTGCAAATATCCGATAGATCGCAACAGTCCGGATGGTCTGCCCGATCGTGATCCATAGCGTGACTTTCATGCATTTCATGGCCGGTCAGATCATGTGACATATGCATGTGATGCGGCGTCTCTACGGACGCCTGGGCGGGCGCTGACAGGAACGGAAGCATCGCCACCACGACACAGAGCAACAGCCGAAAGGCAGCAAAGACATGCGTTCTCGGTGTCCGCAACTCTAGGCCATTTATGGAGGAGGCTAAGCTCAAATCAGTCTCTCTTCTTTTCCCAGCTGAACCATTTTAAGGCGATTGGTTCTCCGTGGAAACAAATATATCAAGACTATATGTCGCAAAGTCTTAACGCTTATTCGCCCCGGATCGCCCGCGTTTCCGCTTTGGACGGCTCTTTCACCCGCCGGAAATGATACTCAAACGTATCGTCTAAATTGCCCACCGCGCGCGGCATGCGGTAAAGCGCCGCCATGGATTCCAAGATGCGCGCACTTTCGATCGGCCCCACATCCATGGCTTCAAACCCAAATTCACGGGCCAAGTTCATCACTTGGTCTTTCGCCGCTTGATCATTGCCGGCCACGGGCACGGTGACGGGCCCGTTCGCTCTGGCGGGGTCCGCCAGAACATGAAAGCCCAATGTGTTGAACGCTTTTACCACCCGTGCGGTTGGGACAAGTCTTTGCACCATTTCGCCGGTGGACTCGCCTCCCATATAACGGGGATAGCCGTCTTCACCCAACTCCACCGCATTGCCCACATCAATGATGAGCTTGCCCGCAAGATCATCCGCCATGGAAAGAACAACCTCCTCAACGGCGCTTCGCGGCACCGCCATGACGACAATATCGCCCTGCGCCGCCGCCGCAGCTTGAACCATGGCGCGCGCATCGGACCCGGTCTTTTCCAAAAGTTCTTTGATGCGCTCACTTTCCGGCGTGCGGGATCCGTAGATGACCTCCTGTTCCATACCGGCAAGCCGGGTGCCGAATGACGTGCCCATCATGCCGGTCCCGATGACAGCGTAAGTGTCCGCTTGCACAGACGTGGGAACAAACACAGCCATGCAAAAGAAAAACGCCAAGATCTGTTTCTTGAACCCCATAGACTGCAACTCCTGATGGGTTGGCTGAAACACGCACTGGTGCGCTCCGAAGGAAAACATCGGGAAATCATATTTGAAACAGTGAATTCAAAGCAAACACGGAACTTACAATCCCGTTTTGTGCAAGCCGCAGCTTGTCGAAAGAACCCCGTTTCGAGCGCCTTTCACTGTAGAGCGGTCATGCCGAATGCGGCTCTGGATAATTAAGTCATTTGCTTTAATCATGGTCATGAGGGAAATCAAATGAGAGGGACTTATGATCCGCATTTTGAATGTTTGGGCGTTGGCCGGATGTCTGTTTGGCCTCGCAAATTGGGCCCATGCGGATGATCGATCGCCGCTTGACGGTCTGAGTGCAGCAGAGCTGCAATCATTGTCGGAAATCCTGGCCGCATCGGACAGAGTCAGCAAGGAGGCGCAATATGTCACCGCGGTTGTGGCGGAACCACCAAAACAGGAAGTCCTGTCTCGACAAGACGGCGGCCCCTTCATCCGGAAAGCATTTGTCGCGTTGCGCCAAGACCGACAGCTCTATGAAGCCGTCGTCAATCTCAACAGCCGCGAAATTGAAACATGGGAATTACAAGAAGGGGCGCAGCCGGTTTTGTTCGATTCCGAATTCGGCATGTCGCAAATCATCGTGCGCAAGGACGAGCGATGGATTGAGGCCCTCGCCCGCCGCGGCGCCAATGACCCTAAATCGGTTTTTTGCTTTCCGGTCTTTCCGGGATATTTCGATTTGCCGCGGGACAAAGACAATCGCCGCCTGGGGATGGTGAGCTGTTTTGAAACGCAAACGGAAAACTCCATTTGGGGCCGGCCGATTGAAGGTCTGCTTGCAGTGGTCGATTACGACGAACGCAGTGTCGTGGAGATATTGGAGCGGGACATTGTGCCCATTCCGGACGGCGGGCCGCAAATTCCAAAAGAGCAACCGACCGACTTAAGAGCATTGGGCCCGGATAAGTCGCGGATCAATGTCTCCAATTCTTGGGTGTCTTGGGACAAGTGGAAATTTCATCTGCGGATCGACCCGCGCGAAGGACCGGTGCTCTCGCAAGTCAGCATCCGCGACGGCGATACCAGGCGCTCCGTCATGTATCAAGGCGCGTTGTCGGAAATGTTTGTGCCGTACATGGATCCAACAGAAACATGGTTCCACCGCGCCTATCTCGACATCGGAGAATACGGCATCGGGGTCAGCGGGGTCAGCTTGCGAAAAGGCAAAGACTGTCCCGCCGACGGCATCATGTTTGACGGGCACTTTATGAATGAAACGGGAAAGATTGCGTCCAAGCCGAATATGATCTGCGTGTTCGAGCGTCAAACCGGCGACACCGCCTGGACCCATTATGAAGTCACTCAAGGCGGATCCCAAACGCGGGCGAAAACCGAATTGGTTGTGCGCTTTATCGCCTGGCTTGGAAATTACGACTATGTGATCGACTGGATCTTTAGCGAGGACGGTTCTTTGAAAGGCCGTGTGGGCGCCTCCGGGATTGTTCAAGCCAAAGCCGTCAGGGCACAAAACATGTCCGATGCCAATGCTGCGGACGAGGCCGCCTATGGGCGCTTGGTGGCCCCCGGTATTGTGGCCGTCAATCACGATCACTTCTTTGCGTTCCGGTTGGATCTCGATGTGGACGGACCGCAAAACAATTTGCTGATCGACCGGCTCAAGAAAGTCAAAGTCAACGGATCAAAGCTCAATTCGCCGCGCAGACAGATTTGGCAAGTCTTTCCGGAAATTGCCGAACGGGAAAAAGACGCCATGCTGAGTGTGAATCAGAAAAAGCCCGCCATGTGGCGCGTGGCCAACAGCTCCAAGACCAATGCGCTTGGGCATGCCGTCAGTTATCGCCTGAAAGCGGGTGCTACCGGTCTGGCTTTGATGGACCGAAAGGAATTCGCGCAAAAGCGCGCCGCCTTTACGGAACACAATCTTTGGGTCACACCTTATGACGCTGAAGAGAAGTATGCCGCCGGCGAATATCCCAATCGCCACCCGGGCAATGCCGGTTTGCCCACTTGGACAAAAAACAACCGGTCGATTGCGGATACTGACGTGGTGCTTTGGTACACCATCGGTATGCACCATGTCGTGCGGACGGAAGATTGGCCGATCATGCCCCAAGTCCAACATCAATTTGAATTGAGGCCTTTTGACTTCTTCGACTTCAATCCCGCAATGGGACCGCCGCAATAGACGCAACGGCCCAGCCGGCAGGCGGTATCAGGTCGATACCGCCGCCGCCGCGCCGGTGCGCAGAGGCCAGAAGAACAGAACCAAAAAGGTTGTGTTGAGCAAGGCGTTGAGAGGCACGCCAGCTGCAACGGATCCCAAACTATCGACAACAAACCAGATCCCGATGCTGGTCAGGATTAAGCTGCTCCCAAGCTCCGGCTCGCGCGGATAAAGGCGTGTCGACAATTGCCAGAGCAACACACCCCACCCGGCCATGATGCCGCCGCTGATAGCAAGGGCCAGCCGGAACTCCGTCGCCGCGCCGCTCTGTGCCCCGTCCAAGGGCCAGATCACGAAATCCAAAAGAAAAAGAATGGGTCCGGCCGTGACCGGCGACGCCCCGAAAACCGTGAGGATGCCGAAGCCGATGACGATCGCAGATGCCCATTTGAGCCAAAGCACGGTTCTTTGAAGTGACATGACAAGTCTCCTTTTTTCTCAAGTTGGCGCGACCATGACGCCTCAAGGGACCAGCCACAATTACCTCAGAAGTAAGTGCCACGTGTTGCGCCGGGCGGTATGATCATCCGAGAAACCTTATGGAGACATGGCAAATGGAAACGAGTTTTGGCGCGGCATTGAAAGATTGGCGCTCCCGGAGGCGGATGAGCCAATTGGATTTGGGTCTGACCGCGAATGTTTCTGCCCGCCATATTTCCTTCCTCGAAACCGGCCGGGCCCGGCCAAGCCGGTCCATGGTGATGCAATTGTGCGAAACCCTGGACATCCCCCGTTTGGACCGCAATGCGCTTTTAAATGTCGCCGGCTTCGCGGCCTCCTATACCCGCCGGGAATTGGATGACTCGGATATGACTCACGTCCGGGCAGCCGTCGACTGGACCCTGCAGCGGCACGACCCCTTTCCGGCCCTGGCCGTTGACCGCCATTGGACTTTGGTCAGATGCAATAAAACAGCCATCCGTCTGATGAGTCCCATGGGCGCATGTGAGGGCGACAGTCTTTTGGATCTGATGACGGACTCTGATCGCATGTCCGGATTTATTGAGAACTGGCCGGAAGTGGCGCGCCATATGATCCAGCGATTTCGAACCGAGAGCGCTCATTTAGGGGGTGACCCGGTTTTAGAGAAAGCAGCCAATAGACTAGCCGATGAATTTGAGCCTCATGACGGCAATGGCGTCTTGCCGGCCGTCATCCCGACCCGCTACTCGGCAGGTGACGTGACCCTATCGTTCTTTTCCACCATTGCCCAATTCGGCACAGCGGAAGACATCGCGCTCGCGGAATTGAAAATTGAAATGATGTTTCCCGCCGACGATACCACACGTGATATGTTACTGGCCATGGGAGCCGCCGATTAGATCAGAAAAGACGCTCGTCTATTCTTTTGATCATTCTGACTTTATGACCTGAACGCTCAATTTCCTGCCACCCCAAATGCTCGTAAAGCGCTACGTTTTCCGGCATGTCCACATGGGTGCTCAGCCGCATTTCTGATAGACCGTGCTCACGCGTTTCCTCTTCCGCCTTGTCCATCAGTGCACGCCCGATTCCAGCGCCGGATGCCTCTGGGTGGACCGCAATATTCATGACCAACATGGAATCAGCTTCAACTGACAGGATCAAACCACCGACAATGGCTTGGTTCTGCTCCGCCACCCAGACGATCTTTTGGGCTATATCGTCTTCAATGCCGTCCGAAACATTGGGCAGGTCAGAGATCCGCTCGGCATAGATCGCATAAGCTGCGTCGATACATGCAGACAGGTCTTTTGCATCGTCGAGTTTGGCGCGGCGAATATTCAATTCTTTCATTAAAGCAAGTCCGCCCAATTCATTGCTTCATACACTTCTAGCCGATCTTACGCTCGTCCGCAGGAATGTGGTAGCTCAGTGGCCACCACCGTCATCCCGGGCTTGACCCGGGATCCATCGGCCGAGCGACTGCGAGGCCAGATATGAACATTTATTGCACGCCAATGGGCGTGCGATGGATTCCGGCTTTCGCCGGAATGACGACTGGGATTGGGCATAAGGAATGTCAAACCGCTAATTCTCATCCGGTCGAACCCGGTAATGGGTTTGTACCAAACCGGATTTAAAAGATGTCTGGCCGACCAACTCTAGATCGATGTCCCGCTCCAAGGAACCAAACAGCCTTATACCGCTGCCGATGAGGACCGGCGCGACGGATACAATCAGATCTGCGATCAGGCCCTGTTGCAAAAACGACCGCACCAAACGGCCGCCGTCAATGTAAGCCCGTGTCCAGCCCTCGCCTTCAAGAGATGCCATCAAATCCGGCGGATCCAATTGGCTCAGCCGCACCTTTGACCGAAGCTGTTCTGGAATATCGCCGTCGACCAGAGACCGGCTCATGACGATGACCGGCTTCTCATAAGGCCAATGGTCAAAACCCAGAACGGTCTCAAAAGATCCGCGCCCCATGACAATGCCATCGACACTCGCCATAAAGGCGTCATAGCCGTGATCCTCGCCGTCCGTCTCTTGTTTCATCAGCCAATCGAGACGATGATCCGCACGGGCGACAAACCCATCCAAACTGGTGGCGATAAAAACATGCCCGGTAATCACGAAACGCTCCTTTTCGAATGGGAAGAGGAGCTATACTCTATTTGGGCAGTTGGAGGATTAAAATAGTGTCGGACGACGCGAAAACAAAAGAGCCACGCGAAGACGGCCGGCCGCCGCAAAACGTGACGGAAACATTGATTGCCAACAGCCGGCCCCAACCAGCCATCCCGGCCGTTTTGATTTTCTTTCTTGCTGTGCTGATGCCCACGATGTTTATGGCAGGCCAAGATCCTCAGCCTTTGTGGCAGATTGTTTTGGTTGCTGTCGGTATTTTGGGCTCATGCGGGTTGGCAATCGCGGCCGGGTTTTGCTCCGTCGCCCCGCAAGTGATTTGGTTTGTACTGGCACTTTGGTCTTTGAATTTGGACGGTTCGGCACGTATCGCGCCTATCAATGAAACACTCTTGATGATCGGCATGGCGGCCGTGATTGTTATGATTGGTGTTCAAATTTGGCGCGTCCACTCGGGCCGTTTTGTTCCGACCATCCGGGAGTCTCGTGACGCCGACTTTATATAAAATCCCTACTTGATGGACGAGTACAAACATAGACACCCGCTGCCGCGATGACCGAAATCGTGATGACACCGATCAGAGCGGGTATCGAAGACAACATGATCACGATGGCCGCCAGTGACATACCTATAACCGCCATCACCTTACTTTTCGGCTGAATAATCCGGTGATCCGCATAATCCGAAAGTGCCGGTCCGATCCCCGGCCAATTGAGAATGCGCTCCGCCATTTTCGGGGACGATTGCGAAAAACACGCGAGCGCCATGATCCAAAAGATAATCGTCGGCAAAACAGGCAAGACAATGCCGATCAAACCAATCACGAATGATCCATATCCGCCGGCCAAATAGATCCATCTTTTCAGGTCTGAGTAATTCATTTCGCTCTTCTCAAATTCGGACTTGCCGCGCATCACAAGAATAAGCATGTGATGCACGGCGAGTCCGGAGGGGGGTGGGATACTCTGCCTTTGATCAGCCTCCATCAGCTCTTCAACAGAGCCACAATGCCCTATTTGATATCATCGGTATAATTGATTATATCAATCACATTAATCGGTTGCACAGATGGAAATGCCTATGAATCTGAGAGATTTGTCCTATGTCGTGGCCGTCGCGGATCTCGGCCATTTTGGGCGGGCAGCGGAACAATGCCATGTGAGTCAGCCGGCATTAAGCGGTCAAATTCGTAAATTGGAAGACCATCTCGGCGTCTCATTGTTCGAACGGACCAAGAGGCGCGTGAGCTTAACCCCGGCGGGCGAAGATGTGGTGGAAAAGGCCCGCCAGGTGTTGCAACTGGTCGGACAGATCGAAGACAGTGCAAGATCGCAATCCGACCCACTATCGGGCGAACTCAGACTGGGCCTCATTCCGACCATTGCGCCTTACTTAACGCCCAGCCTGTTGCCGGCGCTGCATCATCATCTGCCAAAAGTCGCTCTCAGTTTGCGGGAAGATATGACATATGTATTGGAGCAAGCATTGCTCGACGGCAAAGTGGACGCAGCCATATTGGCAACGGATGTTTCTCACCCACGGCTGGATCAAATCCGTTTGTATGATGAACCCTTTTGGATCGCTCTGCCAAGCAAACATGCTTTGACCAAAGAAGATGAGGTCGATTTAGATGACCTCAAAAGTGAGGACCTGTTGCTGTTGGAAGACGGACATTGTCTGCGCGACCAAGTCCTCTCATTTTGTCGGCACGGGCGTTCGCGATCGTCAAACATTTGCACACAACAGACGAGTCTCAATACCATTCTCGCTTTGGTTGGCGCAGAAGCCGGGGTGACGTTGGTGCCAGCAATGAGCTTGCGCGGACCCTGGGTGACCGATTCCGGTATTGCGGTGCGCAAAGAAAAGTCAGGTGATGCCAAACGGTCCATTACCCTCGCCTTTCGAAGCTCCTATCCGAAACGGAAGCTGTTGGAGAAACTGGCAGACATCATATGCGCCATCGTGCCGGACACGGTGACACCTGAAAGGCGGTAACTCCCCGCGTCGCCCGGCCCATCTCAAAAGAACGTGAAGCCCTGTGAACGCTGACCAAATCCAAAGCGTATTGAATACCACTGAAGAAAGGCACAGGTTATCGGGAACCATGACGAGCCAGCAGAGAAAGGATGCCTCCCATGTCTGATTTTCCCCTCCACACCAATGACAGCGCAGCCGAGTGAGGAAAAGAACATGATTGATCTTTATACATGGGGCACGCCCAACGGATGGAAAGCATCGGTCACCTTGGAGGAGCTGGCTCTTCCCTACACGGTTAAACCCATCGACATCACCAAAGGCGATCAAAAACAGCCGGACTATTTGGCCATCAATCCGAATGGGCGCATCCCGGCCATCGTTGATCACGACAATGACGGATTTGCGGTTTTCGAATCCGGCGCCATTATGATCTATTTGGCAGAAAAGACAGGTCAGTTGATGCCCACGGACGTGAAAGGGCGGTCGCAGGTTATCCAATGGCTGATGTTTCAAATGGGGGGCGTCGGGCCTATGCAAGGACAAGCCAATGTCTTCTACCGTTATTTTCCCGAGAAACTGCCGGCTGCCATTGAACGCTATCAAAAGGAAACCAAACGGCTTTATACGGTCCTCGACACACGGCTCAAGGATCATGAGTTTCTAGCAGGCGATTTTTCCATTGCCGATATCGCCAACTGGTCCTGGGTGCGTGCCTATGACTGGGCAGGTGTGACCATTGACGATCTTCCCTCACTCAAACGCTGGCTGGATCAGATTGAGGCGCGCCCAGCAAGCATCAAAGGCGTCACCATACCGGACAAGCGCAACTACAGAGGCAGCAAAAAAGAAGTACAGGACATCATTGACTCCGCGCAAAGCATGATCACGCGCTAGCTTGCAGCACAAGATGCGTCTACGCGAGCTTCTGCTCCAACTCATCCTGCAGAGCCCGAGCATGGCCGCGTCGTTGGAGCGACGGCGAACGGCTGCTCATTATTTTCTCAATTGTTGATAGAAGCAATCGCGGATCAATAGGCTTGGAAATGTATCCGTCCATGCCCAGTCCCAGATATTTTGACCGGTGTTCTCGCATGGCATCGGCCGTTATCGCAATGATCGGAATATCCGACCAAGCCATGCTGCTCTTTCGAATACGGCGGGTCGCCTCCATTCCATCCATCACGGGCATGTGAATATCCATTAAAACAAGATCGAATGGGTCTTTGCTCAAAGCAGCAAGCGCCACTTCTCCGTTCTCGGCCTCGGTGACATCAAGACCATGGGGCTTTAGAAATGTCGCTGCAACCATGCGATTAACTTTATTGTCGTCAACCAACAGGACCTTCAATCCAGTGAGATTCATTTGATGCTCATTGCTAGGCGACTGTGCATGCCCTGTGTCAGCGCTCGCAAACGGTTCTGCCTCAAATGTCAGAACGAAGGTTGACCCCACATTCGGCGTGCTATCAACGACAATGTCGCCCCCCATGGCACGTGCAAGCCGTCGAGAAATTGTTAAACCAAGACCGGTTCCTCCGAATCCGCGTGTGGACGAGTCGTCGCCCTGCACAAAGGGCTGAAACAATTGCCCTTGAATGTCTTCAGAAATACCCGTCCCGGTGTCTTTCACTTGAATGCCGACAACGATAAGTCCGGAGTCTCTTTCGTAGGAACTCACATGGATCGAAACACCACCCTCTGTCGTAAACTTGAGAGCATTGGAAACCAGATTGGAAAGACATTGACGGCACCGCATCGCATCTGCGCGAATGGATTGATCGGGGGGCGTGTCGAATGACAGGGAAAGACTCAGTCCCTTTTCTTCCGCAACCGGTACGAAGAGCCGATGAACACTGGTGACCAGCTCTTCAAGTGTTGTCTCGACAGGTTGAATCTGAAGGTGTCCGGCCTCAATCTTTGACAAGTCTAAGACATCATTGAGAAGCGTCGTCAGCACCTGCCCCGATTCGAGAATCGTTCCCACCATTTCGGCTTCGTGCTCACGAAGCGGTTTCATCTTCAGCGCTTCAGCCATACCCAAGATTCCGTTTAATGGTGTCCGGATCTCATGACTCATATTTGCAAGGAAATTGCTTTTGGCTTCACTGGCTTGCACGGCGTCTTGGCGGGCTTGCCTCAAACGATCTTCGTTTTCACGCTGCTGGGACATGTCCCGCAGATGCAGCAAGACGACATTCTCATCTCCGTCCGGCACCAAAACACCCATGACGGAGACGGGCAAGCAGGATCCCCTTCTGGAACACTCCTTCACGTGACAGGCACCACATGCCTGGTCATCCTGAAAGGACCAACTGAGCAGATCATTACGCGCATATCCATTTGACAAAACACTGCCTACCAATTCTCTAAATTCAATAGAATGGCGCTCAAAGAAACTGAGGGCCGTTCGTTCAGCAGTGTCGCTTCTGCCAAGGCACAGCAATTCAGACGCAGAGGGATTCTGATCAATGATTCTAAAGGTCTTTGGGTCCAGCAAAACGATCGAATCCTGAGATCTCCCAAATATCGCCTGCCAGCGGGTCTCAGACTGCTCTGCATTTGCAGCCTGAACGGTCGCACTTTCCAGTGCCTCGCTTGTCGCGCGCAGAAGGCGGTTCAAAGCCTGCCCGGCCGCCCCCACTTCGTTCTGAGAGCCCAATTCAACAAGATATCTGGATGCATTTGTCGGATCATCAGCGGCTCGTGAAACACTCCCGATGAAGCGCTCGATCGGCCTGAAAATCATTTTCCAGGTGACAAATCCAAACAACAGGCAGATTCCGATCGCGAACGTGCCGGCATGAATAGCAAAGGTTACAATATAGCCGTTATGGGCAAGCATCTCCGCTTCGTCTTGTTCCAATGACGCGGTTATGGATGCAAAATGCTCGCTTGAGCGGCGTTTAAGGCCCGCCGATACCTCTCGCAAGACAACGACACGCTTACTGGCCTCCGCCAAATCATCCAAGCGAAAGGCGTCGGAGGCTTCCAGTGCCGTCTTCACGATGATCGACGTCGCATTCAATACAAATGTCTTTAATTCCTCGTCTTTGAGTTTGTCCGCAACGAGCGTCACGTCTTCCGCGGCTGCCATAAAGTTTTTGTATCTGTCTTCTGATCGCCCATGAAATACGGACGTCTCCTCAAAAACAAATAGGTCAATAGCCGACTGCAGCTGCATCGCTACATCCAACTGAGTGATGAGAATCTGATGACGCCGAACAGTTTCTTGTGTTTTGGAACTGCTGAAGACAAGTAATGACGCAAGTGAAATGACCACCGCAACGATTGCGATGGCAATAAAAACCACAATCCCTCGAAGTGACCTATTTCCCACCCACTTAACTTGCATGAATTCCGCCTCACACACTTGCACATGTTTTCTGTGGGGCGTGCAGTATCGTGCCACTGCTGAACTCAAGATAGGATTCTGGCCGTGCGACCCCACTCGCACAGGAATCCAATCGAGGCAATCCTTCCCTCTCAAGCCTTTGGACGATCTTCGCCGCAAAGGATCATCGACACTTTTCTTCTACCAAAAGTCGCAAAACAGCAATGCCGGACTGATTTCAATCATGAGGCCTGGGAATGAAAATCGAGTAAACCAATTGGTGCTTCCTTCCGTTTCTTCAAACTCAATAGCTTTTTTAAGTTTGAAAAACGACTAAATACCAAGCAAAAATCTATAATCACTCGCCTTACCACCATTGGTTTTGATCTCAATGCGGGAAGTATGACATTCAGTGTACCGATGGTTCCATTGTTGAGCGCGAAAAAGAGCGCATTTCGAGACTGCTCAAAACTGCAACTAAAAATTGTTTTTCTTCAGACCCGTCTCATCGGAGGCAAACAGAAGCGACCGCGAGACGATAGTAAAAGGTCTTCAGAGATTGCGGCGTTTCTTAGCGCACATAGCGGATACTATTCCTTGGAAACTCCGCATGGCGCCGCGCAGCCGGCTTAACTTGCTCCGGTCCCAAAACGTTCAAAAAGTATTGGACCGGCCAATAATGACCATTGCGGGGAAACCCCTCCCGCTCCGGACTTTGGGTCACATCAATCGTATAGGCTTGCAATAGCGGTGCATTTCCCGCCGGCGCTGGGTCATCTGTATTTAAGTAAACGGACGCAAAATCGGCGCATCGCCCATGGGTGCGAGCACCGTTGGACCAATCGACAAACCCACGAAGTCCGAAGGGATCGAGGAACGTGATCTCGACAAAGGCAGGTGTTGCCGAAGCTGCGCGGTAGGTCTCACAAAGCGCATCAGGCACATAAGCCCCGGCGCTATGGGCGATCAACCGGATCGATTCCAAATTCCTGAGTTCAGCCAACTCTTTTCCCAACACTTGGCCCAAGCGGATCGCCGTCGCACCTGCCCGCAGCCGGTCATCCGCCCCCGCCGACCAATTGTAGTTGATCACTGTGGTGCCCGATTGGGCTCCGGCCAAGGCACGATACTTGTCCGCAATTTCTTCAAAGGTCGGGTTATCCCCGTCCCGGCTGCCGTGAAAAATTAAGACAACGTGACGGGTTTGATCGTTCAACTGCAACGGCCGAATAGCGAATTCGGTCGGCATCCGCGTATAAAGTTCAAACCCGCCCAGAGCAAGAACCACAAAGATCCCACCAAAAACAATCACACGCCACATCCAAATACGCAGTCTGTACATTCACGAAAACCCCGGTCGCCTATTCCAATAGCTACTCACTTAAGACCTAGTCGAGCTCAGTCGGCCAAACAATTCACAGCCCGGCGCCATATCACGCAGTGGCAATAGCCTTTTACAACCATTAGACATCTCAAAATGTGTCAAATTGCATTTAGTGGAATTGGTGAATTTCGAAACAACTGGCATTTTCAGACGGACGCTGTTATGAAACACGAGAGTGAAATATAAGTGTTTGCACGTTAGAAATGCACTTTACCCAGACAAAAACAGGCAAGACCAGCACCTCCATTAGAAGTCTTTCGGCTTTTATGACGGCTGTGTATTTCGTTGCCAGCTTGTTTGTGGTCAGCAATTTTGTGCTTTGCTTTCACTCAGATGGCACCGTCTATCTTGAGCTAAGCAAGGTTCAAGAAATTGCAGGGATCGCGGATGATGCAAATTCCGAAGCAGCAAGCGATTGTGACGACGAAGAGTGTTCAGACAGATCTATCAACGACTTCACGCTGAGCTTTTCAAATGCAAAAGCATTCGACACGGACAATTCAGATTGGCAACTCTCGGAGCTTGATTTCTTACAAAGCTTAACGCCAGAAGCTGCCAGTCACAATGGTTGGCGATCTGATCCGCCGCCGCAAACACATTCCCACTATACGTCTGTCCTGAAACCAACACTGATCATTCAAATCTGATCGGCGCGCTTGCTGCAACCGCAGCATCTATTTTACGCCGAATGGATTAGAACGTTTATGTGTTGGAAAATGTCATGTTGCGACCTCATGCATCACTCACCGGTTTGAGCATTTGTATAGTTCTGCTTGCCACGATGGATCTAGTGGCGGCGGCCGATTATCTAACATCCACATCCTCACAGCCTGGATTGACGTTGGTGCAGGCGGTCGAAAAAGCCTTATCTGCTGACCCCAGACTGGCGGCAGCCGACTTTCAAGTACAAGCTCGCACGGGACGTGCCAAACAATCCGGAGCCTTTCCAAATCCGGAGATCGTTATGGAGGTGGAGAATTTTGAAGGCACCGGAAATTTTCGCGGGTTGGATCAGGCTGAACTTACTGGAACGCTGGAACAGCGCATTGAGCTCGGTGGCAAGAGACGGCATCGCATTGCGGCAGCAGAATCTGCGACCGACATCGCGATTTTCAATCAGGCATCGATACGGCGGGAGATTCGAGCGCGCGCTACACGGGACTTTCTCAACGTGCTGGGTGCCGAAGCGCGGCTGAATATTGCACTCGACAGCGTTGCCGGTGTGAATAGGCTCTTACCCGCCTTGCGGCGCAAGACGGAAGCCGGTGCTGCCTCTGATGTCGACCTGGCGCGCGGTCAAGTTGCGCTGGATTTGGCCATGATTGATCGCGAGCGGTCGGAGACGGATCTGAACGCCGCTAAGAGCCAATTGGTCTCGAACTGGTCTGGAGATGCCCAAGATGCCGTCAGCATCACCGGCGAGTTGCTCAATCAAGCCGCCACCCCCCTCCTTTCTCTCACTACATTGACTGACGGATTGGCATCGCATCCGTTGGTTGAGCGTTGGGCATCGGTAGAAAGGCAAAAGGAAGCAGACTTTCAATATGAGCAAGCACAACGAGTACCCGATTTAAAGCTGAGCGCCGGTGCCCGGCAAATCCGCGAAACCGACGATACGGCTTTTCTCTTCAGTGTCTCTCTTCCCATTCCCGTTTGGGACCGCAATCAAGGGGCGATCGAAGAGGCCCGTCAGCTTCGCGCGGTCGCCGAAGCCGAACAAAGAATACTGGAACAAGGGCTTTATCGCAGGCTCAACAAGGCCTTCGGCACAATGACCGCAAGCTGCAAGGAGGCCAACCGATTGCAATCGCATATCATCCCGTCTGCCGGCCAAACGCTTTCCAAATTGCGGGACGGCTACGAGCAAGGCCGGTTTGGTGTGCTCGACGTCTTGAATGCAAACACCACTTTAGCGAATGCCAAGGTCCGACACGTCGACAGCTTAGTGAACTGCCATAGCAGTGCTGCAGAGATTGAATACCTCACCGGCATCAATCCCCTTCGCCCCCAAGCTCAGGAGACGATTCAATGAATTCTCTGAAATTAATACTGGCACGTTCCTCTCAGGCCACCGCGATTACTGTGATCTTACTTTTAGGTGTGATGAGCGCGAGCTGGATCCTCAGCATCAAACCTGGCGTTTCCGCTGCCGATGGCCACAGTCACGATGAGCATGATGAACACAGCGATCACGACGATCATGAAGATCACGCAGAGCACAACGATCACAGTGATCATACGGAGAACCATGAACATGATGAAGGCCGCCATGTAATATTGAACTCGGTACAATTGGCAAAGGCCAAAATCAAAATCGAAGAGGCTCGATCCTTAAATCTGTCCGAAAAGCTTGTCCTCAACGGTCTTATCGTGCCCAACCAAGAACAGTTAGTCCATGTGGTGCCGCGCTTCCCGGGGTTAATTCAAACGATCGACAAAAGTGTCGGACAGTCGGTCGAGCAAGGCGACGTACTGGCCCGCATCGAAAGCAATCAGAGTCTGCAAATATATGAAATTACCTCGCCAATTTCAGGAACAGTATTGGAGCGGCCCGCGGCCCTTGGAGAATTTGCCGATGAAGGGGACCGGCTTATGGTGATAGCCGATCTCAGTACTGTCTGGATTGATTTCCGAGTCCACCAGAGAGACTTTGAACGACTGCGAAAATCGCAGGCTGTAAGGATTCAGTCCGTCAACGGACAACAATTGGCCACAAGCGAAATTTCCTACATCTCGCCCTTCGGCGCGTCGGACACCCAAACCATGAAGGTGCGTGCGGTAACTGAGAATACCAATGGTCAATTGCGGCCTGGCCTCTTTGTCACCGGCGAGGTGGACATCATCCAGCGGGAGGTAGCCGTCGCAGTAAGGCAACGCGCCATACAATATTTGGAAGGGGAACCGGTGGTCTTTGTTGACGTCGGCGGAGAATTCGTTGCCGTGGATGTGGAGTTGGGAACAAGCGGTGGAGACTATGTTGAGATTATCTCAGGCCTTCAACCCGGTGACCGCTATGCAGCGGACAACAGCTTTATTTTGAAGGCAGAACTTGGAAAGGGCCTAGCGGCCCACGAGCATTAGGAGACAAAACGATGCTCGATCGATTGATTGGTGTCATGGTGAGCCAGAGATGGTTGGTCCTTATGTTAACGGCCGGCATGGCTGCACTTGGTATTTATAATTTTTTCAAGCTGCCGATTGATGCTGTGCCGGACATCACCAATGTGCAAGTCCAGATCAATACTTCGGCCCCAGGTTATTCGCCGTTGGAGGCGGAGCAGCGGATCACATTCCCAGTCGAGACCGCCATGGGCGGTCTCCCGTCGCTTGACTACACACGGTCTCTCTCCCGCTATGGTCTCAGTCAGGTCACAGTGGTTTTCAAGGACGGCACGGATATCTATTTTGCCCGTCAATTGATAAGCGAACGTCTGCAGACTGTTCAGGATGAACTACCCACCGGCGTAAATTTGGAGATGGGCCCGATTGCAACGGGCCTGGGAGAAATCTACCTCTATCTAGTTGAGACCGACCCAGACGCCGTCAAGGCCGACGGGACACCTTATGAACCCCATGATCTGCGCACTTTGCAGGATTGGGTGGTGCAGCCTCAATTGCGCACGGTTCCGGGCGTGATTGAAGTCAACCCCATCGGCGGCACAGAGCGGCAATTCCATGTGACACCAAATCCCGGCCAGTTATCGGCTTTTAATCTCGGCTTTCGAGACGTTTTAAATGCGATCGCACGCAACAATCTCAATGTGGGGGCCGGCTATATTGAACGCAACGGCGAGCAATATCTAATCCGCTCACCTGGTCAGGTTTCTAGCATAGAAGACATTTTGGATATCCGTATTGGCAGTCACGCGGGTTTACCGATTCAAATACGTGATGTGGCAAATGTAGAAATCGGCAGTAATCTGCGAACCGGTGCTGCCACCCATGACGGAAAAGAGGTGGTTTTGGGTACGGCAATTATGTTGCTGGGAGAGAATAGCCGAGCAGTCTCTCTGAATGTCGCCGAACGCCTGCAAGAAATTCAAACATCCTTACCGGACGGCGTTAATCTTACGCCAGTCTATGACCGTACGGAACTCGTCAACGCAACCATCGAAACCGTTCGCAACAATCTTCTCGAAGGCGCCCTCCTAGTTATTGTTGTGCTGTTGTTACTGTTGGGCAATTTCCGCGCAGCTCTTATCACGGCCTGCGTCATTCCACTTTCTATGTTGTTCACCATGACCGGCATGGTCCAGAACCGAGTCAGCGCAAACTTGATGAGCCTAGGAGCGATTGATTTCGGTATCATTGTCGACGGTGCCGTGATCATCGTCGAGAACTCGCTGCGTCGGCTGGCTCAACAGCAAAAATCCTTCGGCCGCCTGCTGACCCAGAGAGAACGCTTCAAAACTGTACGTGAGGCCACGCAAGAGGTGCTGCGGCCGAGTCTCTTCGGCATGTTCATCATTATCGTGGTCTATTTGCCGATCCTGACACTGACCGGTGTCGAAGGGAAAATGTTCACACCCATGGCGGTTACTGTCGTGTTGGCATTGACAGGGGCAATGATTCTCTCCTTCACCTTTATACCTGCGGCCATCGCAATTTTTGTCACTGGCAAAGTGTCCGAGCGAGAGAGCGCGGTCATCCGCGGCACCAAAGGGCTTTACGAACCTTTACTCCGCCGCGCAATCGCCGCGCGCCCGGTCGTCGTAACGGCTGCCTTTGTTCTTGTGATCTTAAGTGGGTTGGGCGCCACCCGTTTGGGAACGGTCTTCATTCCAACTTTGGATGAAGGGGATATCGCCATCCAAGCCTTGCGCATGCCGGGCACTAGCCTAACCCAATCGGTCCAAATGCAGGCCGATCTGGAAAAACACCTGTTGGACAAATTTCCGGAAATCGAGACCTTCTTTGCCCGCACTGGTACGGCGGAGATTGCCGTTGATCCCATGCCGCCTGGAATATCCGATGGCTATGTCATGTTGAAAGACCGCAAAAACTGGCCCGACCCATCCAAAACCAAAGCCGATTTGATCGAAGAGATGGAGATGGCAATGCAAGAGCTACCGGGCAGCAATTATGAAATCACGCAGCCTATTCAATTGCGATTTAACGAACTCATCTCAGGTGTACGGGCCGATATCGGTGTCAAAATTTTCGGCGACGACTTGGACCGTTTGGCGCAATTGGGCGATAGCATTGCCGATATTCTTGTAGTCATTCCTGGCGCAGCTGACACGCGTATGGAACAAACAACAGGTCTGCCGATGCTGACGATTGATATCAATCGCAAGAAAGCGGCCAGGTTTGGCCTTGACCTTGCCGATGTTCAGGAAATCATTGAAATTGCCTTTGGCGGCAAAAGCGCAGGAACGTTGTACGAGGGAGACAGGCGCTTCGACATCGTGGTGCGTCTGCCGGAAAGTCTGCGAACGGACGTCAATCGTTTGGCAGAACTGCCAATTCCCGTCCCGGACGCTGACGAAGACGACGCAGCCATGCTGGAAGCCAGCTTTTTATCCACGATAACGGATATGCCCGCCTTCATCACATTGGGCGATGTCGCAAAAATTACCTTGGCGCCCGGCCCCAATCAAATCAGCCGGGAAAACGGCAAGCGCAGAGTGGTCGTGACCACAAATGTGCGCGGCCGCGATATCGGCAGCTTTGTCTCAGAAGCTCAAGACCGGATCGCCGCCACGGTCGATATGCCGGACGGCTATTGGATCCGTTGGGGCGGCCAGTTTGAACAACTGATTTCGGCATCCGATCGATTGTTCATTGTCGTGCCGGTCGCTCTATTGCTCATCTTTGTTTTGCTACTGACGGCTCTGGGCTCCATACGCGATTCATTGATTGTCTTTTCCGGTGTGCCGTTAGCCTTGACCGGCGGTGTTGCCGCACTGGCCTTGCGCGACCTGCCGCTTTCCATTTCCGCAGGCGTCGGTTTTATCGCGCTCTCCGGAGTGGCGGTTTTGAACGGCTTGGTCATCATCACCTTCATCAGCAATTTGCGTCGGCAGGGACTCGCCCTTGATGACGCCATCATGCAAGGCGCTTTGCAACGATTACGGCCTGTCTTGATGACCGCTCTTGTCGCCTCGCTCGGGTTTGTGCCAATGGCCATCGCCACAAGCGCAGGCGCGGAGGTCCAACGCCCTTTGGCCACTGTGGTGATCGGCGGCATTCTTTCCTCAACCCTATTAACTCTATTTGTGCTGCCTGCGCTCTATCGCATGGTGCACGGCCGTGAGGTCAGCTTTAGGGAAAAGACGCAAATCACTGGAGCTTGAGCAAGACAGGTAAGATCGATTGGACTAAGGTCGTCTTGTCAGGAGTGGAGTGTCTCGATGAGCAACAATCAATGGACAACAGACCCCGACATTGATGCCTTTTTGGCCACGATGGAGCTGCCGCCCGAAGACGTTTTGGCGAGTGTTGAATCGGGACGAACCGAGCACGAAAAGACCGCGCCCAGGGTGGGCACACCGGCACCTGACTTTACGGGTGAACTGCTCCCAGCCGCTGGCGATCCGGCGGTCTCGTTTCGATTATCGGACCAACGCGGCAAGCCGCTTGCTCTTCTGTTCGGCAGCTACACCTGTCCCATTTTCCGTGGGCAGATTAAACGATACGAGGAGATTTACCGAGATTTTCAGGCCCGATGCGCTTTTCTGCTCATTTATATCCGTGAGGCACATCCGGAAGACGGCTGGCAGGTCGGAATCAACCACATGCAAGATGCCGTCTTTCGTCAACCACGTTCATTGGACGCACGAAAAGATATTGCACACATCTGCCGAGACAAAATGGCGATGACGATCCCCATGGCGCTGGACGGAATCGACAATCCGCTTGATGCTGCGTATTCCGCGTCGCCGGAACGGCTTAATCTATTGGATCGAGAAGGTATCGTGCGGCACCGATCCGAGCCGGGCCCCTTTGGCATGAGTGAGGTGGAAGCTTGGTGCCGGGCAATTAAAAGGCTGATTTAGAGAGTATACGGAAAAAAGCGCGCGAAGACCTTGGTATATAGCCTTAACGCCCATCAAAACTGACTGGCGTCATGCGCCATGGTCTGAGATAATAAGTCATCCCATTGTAATGCGTAGGGAGACACGCCATGGGCCGTTTGTTGATGCCACTTGCGACGATCTGGTTGATCAGCGCTATCGGCATGGGGGTCGCCAATCTGTTTGTCAGCGCCAGCGGTCCAGGCTTCACACCCAATTCCGGCTTTACCGATTCCGGGCAAACACTCATTGACCAATCACCGACCCAAGACCTGCCCGATGTAGATGATCTGAGGATAAACGAGGCCGGTCTGAAGATTATAGAAGACAGCGAAGGTTTGCGGCTGGAAGCCTATCAGGGGATGAGCGGCAAATGGCTCATAGGTTATGGTCATGCAGCCACCGCTAAACGGGGGATGGTCATCACCGAGCAACAGGCAGAGGATCTGCTGCGCCAAGACCTAGAAACAACAGAAACGGCCATTAAGGGGTTTCTCGAAGTTCGGGTGACGGAAAACGAGTTCAGCGCGATGGTCTCCTTGGCTTACAATATCGGGGTTTTTGCGTTCAAAGACTCAACGGTATTGCAAGAAGTCAATCGCAACAAAACGCAGGCGGCGGCGAATGCATTTTTGCTATGGAACAAATCCGGCGGCAAAGCCTATCCGCATTTGACGGACCGGCGCCAAAAAGAGCGCGCTTTGTTCATCAGTAAATAGCGCCCACCCAGCGCACCATATCTTTTCCCTGACAGTATTGATTTGGTTTAGAATGGCAGACACTATGCCGCACCTCCAATGGATAACGGAAAAAGTCCGTCTGCCGACAAGCAAGGGCTCCTATTTGCTTTGGATTGAGCTTAAGCAGACAGCGCTTTCGCCGCCCAAGTATAAAGAAAATTTTGATACTGGCATTTTTCTTTATGCGGGAAGTGCGAAAGGACCGGGAGGCCTAAAAGCACGTTGCGGCAGGCATCTTACACAAGACAAGTCTCTCAAATGGCATGTGGACTGGCTGACCCGGGCCGCAACGGACATCTACGTTCTGCCGTTTGCGGATCAAACCGAATGCCAAATCATGCGCGCTTTAAAAACCATTCCAGGTGGTCACATACCGTTTGAAAAATTTGGTAGCTCCGATTGCAACACATGCGAAGCTCACCTCGTTATGTGTCCAGAGGGTTACGACCGCCAATTGTTGGAAAGACATGTGTTGAAAAGATTTAACCGAAAATAGTGCCGTCAACCGTTAAACGGCATGCTTAAAACACATACAAATCGGACAACTGAACAATTATTCACGGCAAAACATGTAAATTATAATAACTCTAATCTAGTTTTGGGACACCGAAATGGACAATGCCAAAGATGGTTACTCAGATGTCATCAATATCTAGACAAGGCTAATCAATCGTCTTATGTCTTTTTCTTCACAAAAAGGTGAGCGTCTAATCGCATGTTTCTACATTTGAATTGCTTTGAAGAAGTCAGGCAATGATTGGACAGGTCAGTCCGCTTACTGACGGCTGAGAATAAGAACAGAAGGTCATTCAATCTCCGAAAAAGCGCCTTTTTAATTGACTTTGAATCGAAAAAGAAAGACGGGGTCAGAGAACTCTGATCCCAAAGCAAGAGGCACAAGCATGACTTCAGACTCGGCAGAGAACGAGAAACCGAAGGGACGCAAGAAGCAGAAGCGTCCAACGCGAGAGCTCATTCTCGATGAAGCAGAACGGCTGATTATGGCCGGTGGGGTTTATAATCTGAAACTTCAAGATATTGCCGCACCGCTCGGAATTACAGTCCCTGCGATCTATAAACACTTTACCAGCCGCGAGGACGTTTTAATCGGACTGGGTATGCGCAACGCACTGGACTTCTCAACTGTGTTTTCGCGGGACCCGGACAAAGATGCCATGGAGGCTCTCAAAGAAGGCTGTCTTGATTTTACGAAACACCTGATCAGCCATCCGGTCTACGTCTACTTTCTGCTGCTTGACTATTCGACACCCGGCGGCTGGGTCGCACTCGATAACGGACGTAACCTAGCTGTCAAAGACCGGCAACTGATCAATCCATCACCTGTCATGATCCAGGCGTTGGATGAAATCATGACACGAGGCCGCCAAGCCGGACAATTTCGTGAGATGGATTTGCCACAATTTTTGACCATCCTTTTCGGGGGCATTGTTTCACTTCTTCTCTGGCCGAGCCGCAACGCGCTTTTGTCGGGGCTCGACAGTACGGCATCGCAGGGCATACTCACGCAAGTGGAAGAATTGGTCGAACGACTCGCAGCAAAATAGTTCGACGACGCCAAACGAAAAAAGGCCGGTCGCTCTTCGCACCGGCCTTTCTGGGTCTTGTGACAGGCTTTTGATCTAGAACCGATGTGTAAACGGATCCTCGGACAGCCATTTTTCTTTCAAACGGTCCACGGCGAACATTACGGCCTGAGCTTCACCCTGAGCCATGGGGATTTGCACCGTGTCATTTTCCATGACCTGAAAGACATCGGATTTATACACCTGGTAGGTGCCACCACTGGCTTCCGCCGGCACAATCTTCATCGGTAAGCTTTTGCCTTCGCAATAGGTGTTGAATTGATCAACGGTCCAAATGTGATCGGGATGATCGATATTCGCCATGTTTTCTTGACCTTTCACGTCTTTCATCAGTCTGGTTTGACCTCTTATAACCAATCCGAAAAGGGCTTTCAGAAAAATTTTGACCCCAATCCAAAGGGCAGACTGAGCCCCACCGCGAAGTCTAAAACCTTGTTCTCAATAGATAATTGTCCTAGCTTGACACGGATTGGGGATGTTTGACTAAGACGTTTTTTTTGGGATTTTGAGACCGGTCATATGGCACCGCTTCATGCAATCCTGGCCTCCCAGAGGTCGGGGACAACTCTGTTTCGCAGCATTTTGAACACCCATCCCAAGGTTCACGCCTTTGATGAGGTCTATGGTGGCCTGAGACCGCAGCGAGCCCCCAACTATTTGAGCTTTTTGCTGCAGCAGGTCTCAAGCGATCCGGCACAGGCCCTCCCGAAAGTCGAGACATTAAAACAGCTCTTTCAAGACCATCATGCCAAACTGGAGAGCCTCTCGCCTGAGGCGACGGTGCGGTTGGTCGATATCAAATACACCCATGTCCACCGCTTCAATCCTTTGAACTATCACGTCCTGGAATTGCCCTATCTGTTGCGGTGCATTCAGGCGAGTGGCGGAAGCATCCTACATGTCATTCGCAAGAATCTTTTGGCGACATACACGTCGGCGACCGTCGCAAAACACAATGCCAGTTACCGGGCGACAAAGGCGGAGTCCGTCAAAGACACGCGCGTGACATTGGACGCAGATCTGACCTTGAGCGAACTGGAAAAGAGGGACCAAGAAATTGCACATTTTCGCAACCTGCTCAAAGCCATCCCTGCAGTCCGAGAGATCTTCTACGAAGACATGATTGAAGATGGCTTATTTTCCGAAACCATTCTTTCGGAACTTGCACAAAGCTGGTCGGTGGGCATGGATTTTCAACGCCAGCCCGAGCGAGAAAAGATTGTGCCGCCGCTTAAAGACGCCATTGTCAATTTACAAGAGATCGAAGCGAAGTTAGCGCCGACCAAGTTCGCTTGGATGGTAAGAGCTTAAGCTAACTTACTTTTTGCGCTCGCACTGCACACGCCTGCCTTGGCGTTTCCAAGCGGAAGGCGTGACGAACTTTCCTTCATGGGCACCACGCTTGGCAGACCGGGCGTCGGCAAAGGCGGCTTCATAACGATCACGTAAAACAGGAACCGCATCCATATATCTTGTTGTCGCCACGGCCCATCCATCCGCAATCATCCGCTCACTCAGATCCACCTCTTCGCTCCCGATTGTCACGCGGCAGATTCCGATGGGACGGTCATTCGAGACGGCGCCGGTGAGACGGCAGGTGACTTGTCTTTGGGCACGGCCCTTTTTGTTCGCGTCGATGAGTGATCGAAAGTGCCGTCGCGCCGTTTGGCCGCAATTGTAACAAAATCCGTCCTTGGCACAGATCTGCTTGCCTTCGAACGCATCCACGCCGACAAGTCTGACGCGGCCGAAACCGGGAAAGCGCAGATCATCACCGTCATGAACCACCGGAAAGCCGGATATGTCCTGCATGTCTGCAGGGTCCCCTGCCATTCCCAAAAGAATGAACAAAGCCGTGATCGGCAAAAAAACGCGCTTCAACACCCACCGAATCCTTTCGACCAGTCAGGTGCAGCCTATCACGAATTGGACGCGCGAAAGATCCCCGAAATAACGAAGCCTTTAGACGCAGGATAACGGCGCTCTATCTGATGCGCAGCCGTCTGCTCCGTATCTGCGTCCACCACCAGTTTTTGAGGGTCGGCCCAACGATCTCCAAATTCCGGGTGCTCCCGGTTGTTTTTCAAACACTCGCGAACCGCGCGATTATAAACATTGACGACGAACCGCCCTGGTCCGGCCATTCCCATACGCATCATCATGTGACTCATCCCCTTTCAACGCGCACTCAAAACTCAATACATGTGTTGTCCACCGTTGATGGACAACGTAGCCCCGGTAATAAAATCGGCATCATCTGCCACCAAGAACATCACGCCCCTGGCGATATCCGACGCCTTGCCCAAGCGCCCAACCGGCACTTTGGCAATAATCTTTTGCAAAACGTCTTCGGGTACGGCCCGAACCATATCGGTATCGACATATCCCGGCGCAATGGCATTGACCGTGACACCTTTTCCGGCGCCTTCTTGCGCCAGCGCCTTTGTGAAGCCGTGAATGCCCGATTTGGCGGCGGCGTAATTCACTTGACCATATTGGCCAGCTTGGCCGTTGATCGATCCGACATTTACAATACGGCCGAAACCCCGCGCCCGCATGGACTCAATAACCAAACGACACATGTTGAAGCACGATCCCAGATTGGTATCTATGACGTCGTCCCAACAGTCGCGTTCCATTTTATGCAATGTGCGGTCCCGTGTGATCCCGGCATTGTTCACCAGCACATCGATCGGACCGAGTGATTTGGTGATCTCTTCAACAGCGTCCCGGCAAGCGGCGAAATCCGAGACGTCAAACTTGAAACACGTGATGCCGGTTTCGTCGCTGAAGGCTTTGGCCTTTTCATCATTGCCAGCATAGTTAGCAACCACCTTGTACCCAGCCTCGGCCAGCCTTTCGCTGATCGCCCGCCCAATACCGCGGGTTCCGCCCGTTACCAAAGCAACACGTGAGGATGTGGTGGTCATGTCTTTGCCCTCTAAAATCCCCTAAATCTCATGTTTTCATGGATTCGCTATGGCGCCAAATCACCAAATCTTTCCGAATATTTCCCATAAAGCCCAAATCGATGTAATTTAATTACTCAATCAAATCGCCAAACGCAATAATAGTTTCTGAATGGCGATTCATTTCCATCAAAGCCAATCAGAAGTGTGACCTAAAAGTATCAATTTTCGCCTTATACCCGCTATCCGAGCCGCGACCGGCCCTTTCTCCGGCCGGTGAGGTCTCAGGCGATTTGCGCCATGATGCGCGCCATAAAGGAGGGCCCCAGAACCCATGGATATCGAGATTATTTTAGAACCGGATGTGCCACCCCAAGGCGTCGCCGAGATTGCAGTGGAAGCAGAGAAACTTGGTGTTCGGGCCCTTTGGACATCCAATTATCATCACAACTGGGATGCCTTTGTTTCACTGGTGCCCGCGGCGCAAGCAACCAGCAAAATCTTTCTGGGTGCGTTGGCGGTCAGTCCGTTGGAAATGCACCCGCTTAAAATCGCGAACACGCTTTTATCCGTCAACGAACTATCTAATGGTCGTGCCATGGTCGCGATCAGCGGAGGTGGCGGCGTCGCCGGCGCTATGGGCATCAAAATGGAGCCCAAAAAGCTCAAATCTGTGGGCCGCGTGCGTGAGACCGTCGAAATCATCTTGGCCGCACGAGATGGTCAGTTTCATAAGAGCTATGACGGGGAACACTATCAAATCACCCGCCCCTTTATCATGAACTGGGCGACGTCGGACGGGCCGCAGATTTACACCTGTTCCACGGAACCACAGATGTTGCGCATGGGCGCAAGGCTTGCTGATGGCTTGCAAATGAGCGACGTGGCCATCCCGATGCTTCCCAAAGCCATGGAGAATGTGCATATCGGTCTCGGGAAAAGGGATACGCCGGCGAAAGACTTTCGCGTCGGCAATTTTTGGGCTTGGCACATCAAAAAGGATCGCGAGACATCCATGCATGAAGCAAGGCGGGAACTGGTGTTCCGTGGCTCTCTCTTACCGCCCCACTCCCTCGATCATTTCTTGCCCGAGGATGAAATCAAGATCGTCCTCGATAATTTTCCGGAGTTCCAAAAAGCCTATTGGATGCGCACAGGTGTCATCGAAAACGTGCCCGAGCATATCGTCAATCACCTGATTGAGGAGCTGTCTTCGTCCGGCACGGAGGAGGACATCCCCAAAGAGCTGGAACGCTTCCGGCAATTTGCAGACGGCGGCCTCACCGATCTGTCCATCCGGCTGTTCGACAACCCTATGGATGGCCTCAAAATGATCGGCGAACACGTCATCCCCGCCTTGCGATGATCCGCTCTGTCCGCGGCAATTGGCCGCCGACCTCCCTGTAATCAGGCAATCAGCCGGTCTTTGCAAGCCCGGCCAGGTCTGCTACGACATTTTCCGAATTTGGTTATTCAATTTGGAGAATAAGAATGTCGATAGATGGTGATTGGAAAGTAACCGTACAAACCCCCATGGGTGCCCAAGAGCAGACCTTTACGGTGACGACGGATGGCGACACGATTTCCGGCATGGTGAAAAGCGCTATGGGTGATATGGAAATCAAAGACGGTAAAATCGACGGCAATAATCTGTCCTGGAAAATGGACATGACTGTCCCCATGCCCATGACTTTGGACGTCACCGCCACAGTGGACGGCGACAAGATCAGCGGCCAGGCCGTCAGCTCTTTCGGCCCGGCACCGTTTGAAGGCGAAAAAGTCGGCTAATCCTTCTATGGATTCAGAATAGACAATGAGGCGGTCCGGACGGGCCGCCTTTTTTATTTGGATTGCTTTGCAGACAATCTCAGCGGAATATTTACACTCTGACGTCTCAATAACGCCAACCGCCAGGACATTGCCCGCCTATGTTTCGCCTGATCAAAGTTGTCGCTCAAGCCGGCCATGCGGACACCCTCTGTGCCATCGCCGAAACGCATGAAGCCGAAGACTTTTGGGTGGAGGGTACCGATGACGACGGACAACAATGCGTCAACATCCTCATTGGACCGGACAGGCGGCAAGAATTCATGGACGCCTTGCAGACCATCATGGACCGCAACAGCAAGTGGCGCATTGTCATCCTCCCGGTTGAGGCCACAGTGCCGATCCGACAAGACAAAGACGAAACAAAGGACCGCAAGGCATCATCAACTGCCATTACCCGTGAAGAGTTGTACAACGATGTCGCTCATGGCGCGCAACTGAACAATAACTTCCTTTTGCTTGTGGTTTTATCCACCATCGTGGCAGCCATCGGATTGCTGGCCAATAATGTCGCGGTTTTGGTCGGTGCTATGGTGATCGCGCCACTGTTGGGCCCTCATCTGGCATTTGCTCTGGCCACAGCCACCGGCGATTTTGATCTCATGAAACGCGCTTTGACCAGCGGAGTTGTGGGATTGGCCCTCGGCTTCGTCATTTCTCTTTCCATTGGCCTCATCATTCCCTTTGACCCGACCGGCGTGGAATTGGTGTCCCGTACGATTGTCGGGCTTGACGGTGTGGTGCTAGCCCTGGCGTCCGGGGCTGCGGCAGCCCTGTCCTTGACCACTGGCCTGTCTTCCGTTCTGGTGGGCGTGATGGTCGCCGTGGCTCTGTTGCCGCCCGCGGTCGCGGTAGGATTGACGCTTGGCGCCGGACGAGAAGAACTCGCCTTTGGCGCCGCTCTCTTGCTGGCCGTCAACATGGTGTGCATCAATCTGTCCGCACAATTGGTGCTGATTGCCAAAGGTATTCAGCCGCGTTCTTGGTTGGAAAAGCGCGCTGCCAAACAATCCCGCCGACTCAATCTGATCATCTGGACCCTCTGTTTAGCTGTGCTGATTGCCTTTATCTACTGGCGGGCCGCGTAACAGGGCCTTCAACGATCCAAAACCTTAAGTCGGCAGAATCGAACCGGCAAAAATTTCAGCTCAAAAAATTTTCAAAATTAGCGCAACTTTTTTCGACAGGTTTGGCTATGGCGACCGTTTAAGACCGCCTCCGAAGGTTGATTCGTCAAATCTGTAGCTCCGACTCGGACAAATAGATCGTACCGCCACGAAGATCAACTCCCGTCACCGACGTAGACTCTATATATTCACTATACAATCGAACACTTCACCAATTACATCCCCTGACCAAATTTGATAATTCCACCGTATACGAACTTTTAACTTTCGACGAACGAGATTTTTCGCATTCAGTCTTAAGATTGGCATACATCCTGCTCTTCCCATCCCGGTGCCGGATGGTCCGGCGCCTGCTTCTCTATTTGAGGAGCATCAACAAGCACGGAAAGGAGAAGCGCATGTCAATCGCTTCCATATCGGGCGGTACGCCCGACTTCTCCGCCCTACGCGCTCAGTTTGAAGAAGCCCGCAACGCCAAGTTCGCATCTTTCGATGCGGACGAAAGCGGCGGCCTCTCTTTGGATGAGCTCAAAGAGGCACAAGCGAACAGTCCGTTCGCCGCGGCCAAGGGCGGCAATTCGAAATCCGTCGATGAGATCTTTGCCAGTCTCGACGCCGACGGAAACGGTGAGGTGAGCTCATCTGAGTTCAGCGCCGCCAAGCCGCCTTCGGGCGGCCCGATTGGAGCCGGGAGTTTCTCTCCTGAGATGTTCCTAGGCTTGCTGTCGGCACAAGAGGAGTCCCTGTCCGGAGGCGCCTCAATCGTCGATCTCTTCACATCCACCACGCCGGATGAATCCGAGGAGGTTGATCTGGTGGATGCGTTGCTGGGGTCGCTTGAAGACAACGAAGATAGCGAAGAAACCGAGGAAGACGAAGAGTAAACCCTCGCAAGACCCACCAACCCCGGCACAGAAATCGGCCGCCCTTCAGCACCCACGGGGCGGCCGATTTAGCCCCTTCATTTGGCCGAAACTCTTATTCTTCATCGACGATCGTATCGTCCGCAATAATGATGGGATCCGGATGATCCTGTTGTGTTCGACGCAGATGAAACAAGATTCGCCAAACGTGATAGGAGGTCCGGTGCAGCCAACGCATACTGTCAAGCAGCCGTTTGGCGTCTTCTGGAACCAATCCGCCACTTGCCGTGTCGCTAATCGCCAAGTCACGATATTCGTAGCGTCGCTCACGCAATTGCTGGCGCAACTCATCAAATAAGGCCACTAGGTCCGTGCGCCCATCGGGGCTGCGAACCTGCAGAAGGGACTTCACAAATCTCTCCCTGGACCGGCGCAACGGACCATCTCTGCGCAAAATATCGGACCGGTCCGATTGCCTCGCGCGATAGAACAGCCTGGCAAGATGATCCAATGCATGCAGAACCGATTGATGACGCTCATGAACCACGCCGTCGGCCGGCGACGTCTTAATGTGTTCAACGTAACGACGTGTTCCATCCAAAGCGGACTCAATCGATGGAAGGTGGCCGGCGGCAATGCCCTCATGGTCTTCGGATCTCAATTGATCGATGAGCACATCCAACAAGCCTTCCGTGATATCATTTAAGGTGGCGGCGGCCGCGTCGATGGCTGCATCCGGGTCTTGCAGCAACCTGTCATCGAGCCGCCGTTGCAATTGGGGCCCGCGTTCCGGCACCAGATGAATGATCAGTCGGGCAAAAGGCTGCGTAAATCCAATAACCAACAAAACGCCCAACGCATTAAAAGTGGTGTGAAAGGCTACCACCGCCACTTGCGCATCGCCGGGCGCGGACAGATTAAGCCAGTTGCCCGCGACGGCGGCGTAAGGCGTCAACAAAAGGAATGCCATGATCCCGGTCATAAAATTATAGATGACATGGGCGTATCCGGTGCGACGGGTGGCAGTGGAACCACCAATGGTCGCAAGGGCCGCCGTAAAGGTGGTGCCGATATCCATACCAATCACCATGGCAGCGGCCTGAGGAAAAGACACGGCACCCGCGCCCAGAGCGGCAAGTGCCGTGGCGACGCCCGCGCTAGACGATTGGGTCACCAATGTAATCAGTATCCCAATAAATACTAACTGGATACGGCCGAATAAGGTATCGGAAGGAAAAGTGTCCGGTGTGACGGCGCCCTCAAAAGGTGCCATACCAGACTGTAGGGCCTCAATCCCGATGAACAGCAGGCTGAAGCCTGTCAGCGCCCAACCCCCTTGCGACCAGCGTCCACGACCGAACATTTTCATCAACGCACCGACCAGCACCAGTGGCAGAACCACCTCGCCCAGATTCAGTTTAAAGCCGAGGATGGCAACCACCCAACCGGTCAGTGTGGTGCCGATATTGGCACCGAAAATAATGCCAAGCGCCATAGGAAAGGTCATCAAACCGGCACCGACAAAACCGATGGCCGCCACCGTGGTTGCGCTGGAAGACTGAATAATCGCGGTGGTCAATGCGCCGGTCGCAGCGCCGCTATAAGGGCTTTTGGTGAAACGAGTCAGAATACGCCGCAATGCCCCACCGGCGAGCCCCTTCAGCCCCTCAGTGAGAATAAGCATTCCAAGAAGAAACAGTCCGAGCCCGCCGATGGCAGGCAACACATCTAGAAGCATCGTTAGGCTCACCCTCCCCGCCACCATACAGCGACTCGGTCAGCGGCACCATTGATCCAAAACACGCAACACATCGGGCAGAGAGGCAATTTCAGCATCTGCTTTCGTAGAAAGTGAGTCGGGCCAAATAGCTCCGTTTGGGAACCATATGGTCCGCATTCCAGCGCCTTGAGCCCCAGACATATCTGCACTTGGTGTGTCGCCGACGAACACGCAGTCCGATGGCTGCCTATTGAGCTTATTCGCGGCTCGAAGAAATATTTCACGATCCGGTTTACGTATTCCCTCGGATTCGGAAATCAATATCGTATCAAAGAAGCCATTTAGGCCCAGTGCGATTATCGTCGCATTCTGACCGATGACATGCCCATTTGTGACAATTCCCGTCGACAGATCGCGCTCGGTCAGCCCTTGCTTCAACTCTTCCAAACCGGGAAACGCTTTGGCAAAATTGCGAAAAGTTTGATTGTACTCGTCCAGCAATAATTGACCCAATGCCTTACTCGATTTACCGAAGTGATCTAAAAGGCTAGGATAAACCTGCGTCTTAGGCACAGTTCCGCGTTTATCGCGCTTTAAAAACTCAACCACAAACTCATCCAATGGCACGTCCCGAAGATCAGATATGCGCGCATGCTGAGCGGCCAAAAAACGGCGGAGCGAACCTGTTCGGTCGAACAGTGTCTCGTCAAGATCAAAAAGAACAGCGCGAACCATAGTGGGGGGTCGTCATTCTGAAGATTGGTCACCCAGATGGAACAAACTAGCCGTTTCTGAGGCATTGCTCTAGCGTTTTACCGAGGATGGATAGGGAGAGAAAAATGAACCGTCGAGATTTTTTGAAAGGAACCGCAAGTGCCGCCGCGATAGGGTCGCTGCCGTTCGGCAATGCTTGGGCCGCAGGAGAAATCAAGAAGACCAAGATTGCGGCCGATCTCGACGCCGTGACACGTACGGGCGGCTCAACCACGGTTTCAAAGGCCGCGTTACAAGAGCTAAGCGACGCCATGCGCGGTCAATTGCTGCTCGCAGACAGTGACGGATATGAAGATGCGCGGCAGGTGTGGAACGGTATGATCGACAAACGCCCGGGCGCCATTGCCCGTTGCAAGGGCGCTGCCGATGTCAAAAACGCTGTCGACTTTGCCAAATCCAATGATCTGTTGGTCGCGGTGCGTGGCGGCGGACATTCAATTTCCGGCAAGTCTGTGTGCGAAGGTGGTTTGATGATCGACTTGGCGCCCATGCGCGGTGTGCGGGTTGATCCAATTGACAAACGGGCCCGCGTGCAATCGGGCGCCCTTCTGGGCGATCTCGATCAAGAATCTCAACAATTCGGTTTGGCCACAACGGCAGGAACCGTCTCTCATACCGGCGCCGCAGGTCTCACACTCGGCGGCGGGCATGGGCGACTCGGAAGACGTTATGGTTTGACGGCGGACAATGTCACGGCCTTTGACATCATCACCGCCGACGGTCAGTTCCGCCGCGCGCGCAAGGGGGAAAATGAGGATCTCTATTGGGGTTTGCGGGGCGGCGGCGGCAATTTCGGCGTGGTCACGTCGTTCGAATATCAATTGCACAAAGTGGGGCCGAATGTGTTAGGCGGCGGCATCTTATTCCCATTCAACCGCGCCAAAGAAGTGCTCGAATACTATGCCGAGTTTTCACAAAACCTGCCTGACGAGATCGGTGTCGATGCGGTGATCGTCTCACGCGCGGGCGGGCCGACATTGCTGACCTTCGATGTCTGTTATTCCGGTGACGATATGAGTGTCGGGGAAAGCTTGATGGCGCCGATGGTTGCGGACATGAAGCCCGCGGTCAATCAAATGGCCCCGATTTCCTATGTCCGCCTGCAACAGCGCGCCGATGCGGGGACTCCGCCGGGCCGGCTCTATTACAACAAAGCCGGTTTGATGACCGAGATCACTCAAGAGGCGATCAACGCTTTGCTTTCTGCCCTGGAGGAAACCAATGCGGCGGACGCGGACCCCGGCCGCACAACACTCATTATCATGCAGCATTTGGGGGGTTCCATTGCCGAACGTGGCAAGGACGCCACCGCCTATGCCCATCGCGATGCCCGTTATGATTTCTTGGCCTTATCGGGATGGGATGATCCGGAACGCAGCGAAGACAATGTCGGCGCTTTGCGGAAAGTCTTTCAGGCCGTGGAGCCCTACACCACCGGTTTTTACTCCAATCATATGGTCGACAGCGACAATGCGCGGGGCCGTCAGGCCTTCCGTCACAATTACGATCGTTTGGTGGAGTTGAAAAACCAATATGACCCGAACAACCTGTTCCAACTGAATGCGAATATCAAGCCGACGGTCTAATCATCCATTCATATAGTGCCGGTCCATTCGTTCCGCAGGATCGCCATGACATAAGCATCCCAGTAGATGTCGTTACACCTGACAACTTGACGTCGCAGTCCCTCTTGCGCAAAACCAGCCTTTTCATAACAGCGAACCGCAGGCTTGTTGTGGGTATAGACATTGAGAGCGACACGCGTCAGACCTAAGTCTTCAAAGCAAAATTTGAGAAGTAGCGAGACGAATGCTGTTCCAATCCCCCTACCGCGTGCATTGACCGGGTCAACGATAATCCGGGTCAATTCTACCGCAATGGGATCATCGGCTTTGACGACATTCACTTCGCCATAAGCCACGATTTGTTCGGTATCGCTGTCCAACAAGCAAAGCGGATGAAATCGGTCTTCCGGTTGACTCTGCAAATGCTTCCGGAAGTCTTCTAAAGAAAAAGGAAAGCTGAAGTTAGGCCCGGCCCATTCAAGCAACTCCTTTTGTGATCTGACCCAACCGACTAAACGCTCCGCATCACTATCGGGAAAAGCCCTGAAATGAAATTGGCCTTTTTCAGACAATGCCTCAACTCCTGATGCTAGGGATCAGATAAAGCCCGTCACTCACATATCGCCGTAAAAGCGGTCGATCATTTCGCGCATAACGCGTTCAATATTCTCCCAGGCCGCATCGTCGTGCAAATCCATGCCGTAAAACTCCGGCGATTTGTGCGCCCGCATGGCAACATAATTCGACGTGGAATAAAGCAGCATGCTGATATCCGCCACGTTGCGCATATCTTGCTCGGTCAAATCCTCAAACAGCAACGTCACGGAACGCGCCAATTGATCAGACCGGTGGTCTAAGGCTGCCGTGATCTCGGTTGGCGACAGCATTTCGCTTGCTAAGATTTGCATCACGATCGGACGTGATCGTAAGGACCGCAAATAGTTTAGGTGAACCGTCTCGACCTTCTTCTTAATGTTCAAAGCACGAAACGTCTCTTCGTCTCCACCGATCAGTTCTTCATAGGTCGGCCAGATATCTCTAAGCTCGAACCACTTTTTGATGAGGCCCGGTAAACCGCCGAAGTAGCGATAGATCAGATCCTTCCCGACACCGGCCTCTTTCACAACCTTGTTGACGCCGATACCGTCCGCGCCGTCGCGCAAAAAAATGCGCTCGCAGGCATCAACCAGAGCTTGCTCCGTTGCTTTGCGATCCCGTGGACGCGGCTGATCGTCTTGCGGTATCATGAGACCTGCCCTTGCATAAAAGACCATTATGTGACCATTCGGTCACATATGTCAAGGGTTGGCACAAAGATCAGTCTTCGAAGAGGTGCCGGAAGTCTTGAACAAATGTTCTCAAATTTGTCGGCGGCCGGCCCAAGATGTTTTCGATATCGTCCGTGGTGTGATCGATCACACCTTCCGAAATAGCGCGGAATTCCTCACATACCGCGTCAATCCGCCATTGGGTCAAACCGGCCTTGGACAAACGCTCCCGGTAAGGACCAATCTCCATGTCCACATAGGTGATGGTCCGGCCCAAGACCTCTGAGAATTGTCCGGCAATTTCATCGAATGTCAAAAGCTCCGGGCCGGTCATAGGATAGTTTTTTCCTGCATGCCCCTCTTCCGTCAACAGCTTTACATGGACAGCGGCGACGTCGCGTAGGTCGGTTGCAGAGACCGTGCCTTGACCGACAGGTAACGTGATTTGGTTGTTGGCCTTAATACCTGCTGCCATGTTCGAGAAGTTCTGCATGAAAAATGTCGGACGGCTCAACGTCCAATCCAAACCGGATTGTGCAATATACTCAGCCGAAGCCACATGCATTTTGGTGATTGGATTGGTGGTGCCTGGCACAGACTCCAACGAGGAGAGCTTCACGATGTGCTTGACCCCCGCCTCAACACAACAATCGGTAAATTGTTTCTCCAATTCCAATTGATGCTCGCCATTGGGAACAATCAGCAAAGTCCGCTCGATCCCTTGCAAGGCGGACAACAGAGCCTCACGGTTTTCCAGATCACCGATCGCCAAATCGATATTGTCTTTTTTCAGATGATCCGCTTTGTCCGGATTGCGCACATAGGCGCGAAACTTGAGACCTGCTTGGGTCAATTGCTTTGCAGTTTCTGCGCCTGTCTTACCGGTCGCTCCCGTGATCAAGATCATGTGTATTGGTCCTTATAATGGTGCCGCTTGGACAGAGGCGGCTTCTTTTTCTGACAGGCGGATCGCCATTTCGCCGAGGATCATAGCGACAACGGAGCCGATCGCAACCGGCCAATCGATGCCGTCTCCGGGCACATATATAAAGAGGAAGATGGCAATGACCAACACAGCCATGCAGACTGCCGCAAGCACAAGAGCCATCAATATTCCGCCAGGCACTTTGTACGGCCGTGGGCGACCGCTATCCACAATACGCATCTTGGCAAAGGCCAATAGCAAGCCGATATAGGGCAAAAGAAACAGGACGGCGCTGCAGGCAAAAAGCGACCAGAACAGGTCCTCGTTGCTGCCCGCGACAAAACCGTAAATTCCGAAGACGGCGGTGCTGATGATCCCCAATCCGATTGCCGCGCCGACCGGTGTGCCGAACCGTTTATGCTCCTTACCGAGGAATGATGGCATCTCGCCTTCGATCGCCGCCTCCGCCATGGTGCGCGAACAGCCGATGGACCAGGTGGTGCCGTTGGAAATGAACGTATAGAGCGCCGCAATGCCCAACACAGTCGCCAGTGTCATGCCAAATTCCGAATTTCCCAGAAGGACCCGCAGCGTATCGATCAAGCCTTCCACCAAATTGATGTCGCCGGCCGGTATCGCTGCCAGGATCGCAAGGGTGCCGAATGTATAGAATGCAATGATGATAAGACCTGACATCAGGATGGATTTGGGCACGTTGCGTGCCGGATCATGAATCTCTTCACTGCCCGCACTCACCAATTCGAACCCCAACATGCCGTAAATCACGGCACCGATATATTGTGCCGAACTTTGCCAAGATGGTATCAGAGATTCTGCAGAAAAATCATTGGCTAAAGGGGCGGAGCTGAAAATCAAGTTGAAGCCGCCGACGACAATCACACTGAAGATAATGATCTTGAGGAGAGCCCCTAAATTGGGGACCCACTTGCCGACATCAAGAGTGAGGCAGGTTATGAAGACGACAATCCAGGTCAAACCGACCCCGAGCATCACCTGTTCAAACAGGGTCATTTCAGGGGCAAACATTTGTGAGAAGACAACGGCGAACAAAACGAAGATGGACGGAAACCAAATGGCGGCGTTGATCCAATAAAACCACGTCACCCGCGCGGCCCAACGGCGCCCAAAGGCGTCTCTGACCCAGGCATAGATTCCGCCTTGTTCCGGATAGGTGGTGCCCATTTCCGCACAAATCAAACCATAGGGAAGAAAGAAGATGAGCCCCAAAAAGAGCCACCAGAAAAGACTGGAAACGCCGATGGCGGCGGTGGCGGCCAAAGTATCGAGCAAGAGGATGGCAGAAACCGTGAACAAGGTCATGTCCCGGACGCCCATGGCCTTTTTGTGAGACACTTGACCTGTCACATTCACCCCTCCTCTATCCCGTGCAGAAACGGTAATCCAAAAGCCGCAGCAATGCAAAATGCCGCAGGACGCAGGCACCGACGCCCGCAAGGTTTTGATTATTATTTGGTGCTATAAAGCCCATCGACTCGGATGCGGAAACATCATGGCTACCAAGAACGCAAATAACGAAGAGGGCCCGATTTATGCCGTCGGCGACATTCACGGCATGTTTGACGAACTCGTCAAATTGATGGGGCTGATTGCGGCGGACTATGACGGGCTCTGCAAGCCGAAGAACACAACATTGGTCTTCCTGGGCGACTATATCGATCGCGGGCCGCAGTCACGACGATGCGTCGACTTTTTAATGTCCGCCAAGCACCGGATCAAAGATGTGCGGCACATCTTTCTCAAGGGCAATCATGAACAAATGATGCTGGATCACTATGCCGGTGATGACCGCCTGTCCTGGTATGATAATGGCGGCGCGGAAGCGGAACAGAGTTATCTCCGCGGCCACGTGACCAAACGCCATAGAGATTGGCTTGACCGCCGCCCTCTATTCTATACGGCTCAGGGTTATTTCTTTGTTCATGCCGGTGTCGACCCGGATCTGCCGCTGGAAGACCAACCGGACGAAGGCCTGATGTGGATCCGCCGCAAGTTTCTCGATCACACCGAGCCTTATACTTACAAAGATAAACCCGTCACCGTCGTTCATGGCCATACGCCGACAGACGCGCCGGAGGTCAAACAAAATCGGATCGGCCTCGATACCGGCGCCTATTATTCCGGTACCCTTACCGCCGCCGTTCTCGCCGCCGGGCCGGTTCGGTTTTTATCAACCTGACTTTCCATCAGACGCCTTTGGTCTCTTGCCAAGCACCCTGGGAAAAAGACATAGTGACCGCAAAACATCCCCAGTTGGGTCACGGAAAACATCAATGCGCGCACGATTGGAAAGCTTCCAGCTGAAGCCCGGCCGGATCTTGAACGGCAAGTATGTCGTAGAAAATCGCATCGGCGGTGGAATTGAAGGTGAGGTTTACAAAGTCCGCGATAAGAAAACCGGATTGCATCGGGCGGTCAAAGCTTTCTTCCCGGGAAACGGCGATGTGGAAAAGACCATCGCCCGCAATGCGCGGCTGCTCGACCGCCTGAAAAAATGTCCCATCGTCATTCATTATCATCATGCGGAGAGTTTTCGATTTCGCAGACAAACCATCCACTATCTTGTCAGTGAGTATGTCCAAGGGGAATCGCTGTCTACGTTTTGCGAACGTTATCCGGGTAAGCGCATGCGGCCATTCGCAGCACTTCACGTGATTCATTCACTTTGCAAAGGTTTAGAGGTCATTCACGCAGCCGGCGAATATCACGGCGACATTCATGCGGACAATGTGTTGGTGGAACCGAAGGGGATTTTCTACGATATTAAACTGGTGGATTTCCACGATCGTGGCCGTGCCAAAGCCAAGGAAAAACTCTACGACATCTATGAGGTCGCGCGTCTGCTCTATGATATAACCGGTGGTGGTGCGCATTACGCCAAGCAGCCCGAAATCATCAAAGGACTGTGCAGGGGGTTGCGGCGGGACTTGATCCGCAAGCGTTTTCCCACCATCAGTCACGTCATCAAATACCTAGAGACTCGCGATACCGGAGGCCCTATTGTGTAACCGCCAAGGGGGCGAGACACATGGTAGCAATCAGCAAAATCAAGGCCGGCTTGACGGGAGCTCTCCTCGTCGCGGGAAGCGTCGTGGCACAGGCGTCCGACACGGTTGTTCGCAACGCCAAGGTCTATACGGTCAACGGATCGCAGCCATGGGCCGAAGCGGTGGCGATTGAAGATGGCCGTATTGCCTTTGTCGGCAGTGAAAGTGAGATCGATCTATATATTCAGGCCGACACGCAAGTAATCGACGCAGAAGGACGATTGGTTCTGCCCGGCTTTGTCGACAGCCACAATCACGTGGCTTATGGCACCGATACGCCTGGCGTAAACTTATCCGAGGCCAAAGATCTTGCAGCTTTCCGGACCATGCTCTCGACCTATGCCGACGCCAATCCGGAGTTGGAATGGATCATTGCGGACGGTTGGTACTACGGCATTTTTCCCGGCGACATTCCTACTTGGCAGGACTTGGAGGGGATCGGCAATGGCCGCCCCATGTTGCTAACCTCGGGCGATGCCCACACCAGCCTGTTTAACAAAGCGGCCCTCGATCTGATGGGGATCGACGGGGAAACAGAAGACGTACCCTTCGGTGAATTAGTGAAAGACGCAGATGGTAATCCGACAGGCGTTGTTAAAGCCACACTCTACGCACCCAATGCCGGGTATGATTTTTTGAGCCAATTTTTGCCCAAACCTGATCCGGAAGTGGACTACCAACGTTTGATTGGGAATTTGGAGAAAGCCACGCGGCTCGGCATCACCACCATTGTCGAGCCGCAAAACTATTTGGATGATCTTTATCTCTATGAGCGCGCTTATGAGGAAGGCAAAATTAAGTCTTATCTCAGCCTAGCCATGCTCTACGCTACCGATTCGACCAAAGCCGAATTGCGCGATTTTGCCCAAGCCCGGTATCGCTTTCGCAACAACCCACATATCAAAATCGATGCGGTCAAACTTTACATTGACGATGTGATTGAGGCGGGAACGGCCGCGATGCTTAAACCCTACGCCAACGCTCCGGGCAATCTGGGCCGCACATTTTTTAGCCAGGAGAAACTGAACAAAATTGTTCAGGATCTGGAATTGGAGGGCTTCAGGGTCTTTATTCACGCCATAGGGGATCGCGGAACTCGCATCGCGTTGAATGCCTTTGAATCTGCCCGTGAAAAAAACCGCTTCGGCAACACACGACATCAATTGGTCCATGTGGAAATGGTTCATCCCGATGACATTCCGCGCTTTGCCGAATTGGGTGTGGTGGCCTGTATGCAGCCGCGCCATGCGGCACTGTCATTCAACACCCCTTGGGCGAGAGCCGTCGGAGCGTTCCGGTTTAAAGGAGCTTGGCCGTTTCGGTCCTTAGAACAAGCAGGTGCTGTGATCGCGTTTTCGAGCGACTATGATGTAGCGGAGATGGACCCTCTCATCGGCATTTATTCGGCGGTAACGCGGCAGGATGAAAATGGCATACCGGAAGGCGGCTGGGTACCCGGTGAAAGGGTCTCTGTGGAAACAGCTATCCGAGCATACACCTTAAATGGTGCCTATTCTGTGGCGGTGGATCGGGAGCGCGGCTCCATTGAAGTCGGGAAATTCGCCGACATGGTCTTGCTCTCTCAAAACTTGTTCGAAATCGAGCCGAAAGATATCCTAAACACACAGGTCACGATGACCCTATTCGAGGGTGAAATCGTTTTCGAACGTTAACTTTCGCATGATCTGCAACCTTGTCATCAAAAAGCCATATAAGTCCTTGATACAAAGATTGATTTCCGCGCAGAAACTGAGTTGCTAAAAGCTCAGTTGAAGACCGATTGGCCGTTGATTTGCCGAGGATCTATGGCCTAGAACTATCCTTATGAGCCGTTGCCAAAATGTTCAGTGAGTTCCAAGCGGTACGTATGAAGCGCTCATCTTTCCGGCCGTTGACCATGTGCTTCCGGACAATCTCATTTTTTTCTCTGCTGGTGAGCTTCAGCGTCCTTCCGCTTTCCTTTGCCGCCGCTGATGGCGGTTACGCGGTGCGGATCGAAGTTGCGAATGACAGAAGCGACGTTTTGGAACTGGTACGAGAAGTCGAGCAAACATTGAACGGCCGTACGGTCGATGGTGACTTGACCGGGAATGCGCTGGGCTATCGCATCGATCAAGACACGGCCTATTTGGCGAAGCGGTTGCAGGCGGCCGGCTACTATGCGGCGGACATTATACCAAATATGGCGCAGGACGGAGTCCAAGCCGTTTTCACCCTAGATCCGGGCCTACAATTCACATTCGGTGAGGTCAAAGTCGAACATATGCCTTTTCAAGGATTGCCGGAAACCGGCGACCTTCTCCCTCCATTTGACTTTCTCAACGCAGCCCCATCACGACCTGCCTTGGCCAACAGTGTCTTGGAAGATGAGCAGAAAATCAGCGATTGGCTGGAAAGCAACCGATGCTACTTTTCTTACGGTGTCAGGCACAGCGCCGTCGTTGACCGCGCAAATCAACTTGTCAACGTCACCTATCAAGTCTCAACCGGACGCCCGGCTACATTCGGCGAAGTCCGCTTCGAAGGTCAGGCCAGCCTTGAAAAAGAGTATTTAGAACAGCTGGTAAACCTTTCATCTGGCTCATGTTTTAGGCGTTCCCAACTAAACAGCATTAAGGTAAGACTCCAAGGCACCGGTTTGCTGGCGGGCACGGTAATTCGTGCCGCAGATCGCCCGAACCCGGACGGAAGTGTGGACGTGGTGTTTGACATCCGGGAGGCCAAACATCGGACACTCAAAGCCGGCGCCAAATTCAGCACGGATATCGGACCCGGCGTTTCTGCCTCTTGGGAACATCGCAATATCTTTGGGGAAGGCGAAAAGCTCGTCACCTCTTTGTTGCTGGCGACAGTAGAACAGACACTCACCACCACCCTGGAGAAGCCATTTTTTCGCCGCCGGGGTCAGCGGCTCAAATTGGGCGCCGTGGTTGGACGGGAGGACAACGACGCGTTCGAGACAAACGGCATCAATGTGACGTCGGCAATCGAGCGGGATTTGAAACGCAATTGGAAGCTGGGGATCGGTTTGGGCTACGGCTTTGAACGGATTACCGAGCAAGACGGCACGGAAGAAGATGCAGCGATTCTCGATCTCCCTATCTATCTCGCCAAAGACGCCCGCGACGATGCTCTGAACCCCACAAAAGGCTGGACGGTCAGGCTCAGCTCAACACCTGCCTTTGACACGATCGATACGGGCACCGGCTACGTCAAAAACCAATTCCGAGGCAGCTATTTTCAGAAGCTGTCGTCAAGCGGAAAAGCCGTCCTAGCAGGCCGTGTCGCCTTGGGCAGCCTTGTGGGTGTTGCCACCGATGATGTTCCGGCGACCGAGCGCTTTTATGCAGGCGGCGGCGGATCAATCCGTGGCTATGGCTATCAACTGGCAGGGCCCGTCGACGAAGATCTTGATCCGTTGGGAGGCCGGTCATTCCTGGAAGCCTCTTTAGAAATGCGCGTGCGCGTGACCGAGACCATTGGTCTTGCGGCTTTTGTGGACGGCGGCAATGTTTATGATAATAACACGCCGGAATTGGGCGAAGACATTTTGTGGGGTGCAGGAATAGGCCTGCGCTACTTCACCAGCTTCGGACCGATCCGTCTGGATATTGCCGTGCCTCTCGACAAACGAGACGGTGTCGATGACGACTTCCAAGTTTATTTCGGCATAGGACAGGCATTTTAGCGATGGCGCGAACAAGGGCAGGCCATCGACTGAATTTAGCTGCGCGCATCTTGGCCGGCGCAATCGTCACCACGTTCGTGATTTTGTTTATCGCCTCCATGTGGCTGCTCGGCCCATCAGGTCAGAGTCTGGTTCGAGACCTGATTGCAGGCACCGTCTCCGACAGCGTCGGTTATTCATTGGAAGCCAAAGATGTAGAACTGGATCTGCCGATTTCATTGGCGATAGGTGAGCTGACAATTGCCGATGAAGACGGAGTGTGGCTGACGGCGGAGGGCATAAACATTTCGGTCCTGCCGAGCTTCGATATCTTGAATGCCGTCATCGTGCCCGATGCCAAAGCTCTGTCAATCGATGTAAGGCGGCAACCACGTCCGCCCAAGCCCGTGGACAGCGTCCGCAACGACGATGGCGGCCTTGATCTCACCATACCGGATCTGCGGATTGGCAAACTCATCCTCGCCCCGGAAATAACCGGCCTCGACAAAACCTTATCGGCAGGGATCGATGGCAGTTTCAGTTTCGCATCGGAGGGTGCGGCACTTGAGTTTTCAGTTGTGGCCGATGTCGCAAAAGGTCTACCGGTTCTGTCAGCAGCACGCTTGGATGCGGAAGGCATTTTTCAAATCAAAGACAATTTGTTGTTTCTGGACTCAGCAAGTCTCGGATCAGAGGCAATCGACGCATCAGCGACGGGTCGCTTGAATACCGAGACCCGTAGGATTGATGTCGACATCGCAGCGGTGAGTGAAAATCTTCCGACCCTTATCGCCGGCGCAAACGGCACGTTAGATGCCGCGGTCAAGATCACCGGCGCGATCACGGCGCCGACACTGGATGCCGTGTTCACGACAACAGAAGTCAGTTATCAAGACAGTCCTATTCCCGACAGCCGCCTCAGCATTGGTGCTCAACCCGAAGGCGACGATTGGGCGGGCCAAATTGAACTTGAAGCCGGAGAGCTTGCGACCGGCAGAAGCCCATTCCTTTGGCGCGATGACACACTCGACTTCTCAAACTTTAGTCTTGCCGATAAGTTCGGTGAGATAACGGGAAATCTATCCGTCAATACAAATTCTCTTTTGGCAAAAGGCAATATCACGGCCGACCTACCGCAGCTTGAAGCTTATCAGGACCTTTTGCCGGTCACGGTTGCCGGCGCTCTGTCGGGAACAGCGATTTTGTCGCCCGCCAATGGAACACAAAGCGCAACGCTGGCAGCTGATATTCTCAATATGACCATTGCGAACGCGCAACTGCAATCGGCAAAGGTCACCGCCCTTTACTCAAACATCTCGAATCTATTGCCGGACACTTTGAGTATTTCATTGTCTGAAGCTCGTTTGGGCGGCACGCAAATTCAAGAGGGAGCGCTCAACGGCGAACGGCAAGATGAGCTGTGGCAGATCCGGGCGCAAGCTCGCGGGAGCGTCGGACAACCTTTTGACCTCAGCTTTGCCGGTTCAGCCAGTTTTGAGAGCGGAACGCTTTGGCAAGCCCAAATCGTCTCGCTGAGCGGCACCGTAGGCGATAAACCGGTTTCGGCCGACAGCCCGATTGAACTGCGCAATCTTGCAAATGATCAGAGCATCAATGTCAGAGATCTTCGCTTTGGTGCCGGTAAATATACGCTGAGCGGATCTCGGCAGAAGGACATCGTCCAAGGTGATTTAACTGGTGAGGATGTAACACTAACGGATTTAGGTTTTGCTGCGGCACCTGAATGGAATGATGCCACCGGAACCCTGAAAGGAACCTTCAGCGGAACGGTTGCTGCGCCCATTGCTGATCTAACCTACGAATTGAAGGGATTGCGTCTCGCCGGCGGCGCGGCAGACGGGCGGGCCGAGATCATCGCAAGCATCCGCGACAACGTAGCCAGCGCAGACATTAACATTACCGACGGCAACGCAATTCAGTCCAAGATCACAGCCCAACTTCCGCTATCACTCCGTCTTGAGCCATTCGCCTTCAACTTGGCAGAGACGGCACCGCTCCAAGGGTCGATGGATCTGGAGCTCGATGTCACAGCGCTTGCCAAATTGGGGCTACCACCGGAGCAGCGTCTGACAGGACAAGTCAGCGGTGATCTGACTCTCGCGGGAACGATCGCCGAACCCTCTCTCCGTGGTCAGATGAAATTTAGGAATGGATCGTATCAATATTTACCCGTCGGCCTCATCCTACAGAACCTTACTTTCGACTTGAGCGCGAACGGTGAAGCAATATCCATCCGAAACTTCCAGGCGACAGATCCGGCTGGGAATCCTTTGAACGCTGAGGGTTCTGTCACATTGGAGGCGATTGATAGATTTACCTACAGCATGTCCATCAATGGCGATCAATTAGAGCTTTTGACCCACCCCAACGCCATTGGAACACTCAACTTGGATCTCAGTGCAGAAGGCAATGAAGCGGAAGGCGCATTGTCGGGCACATTGACAAGTCAGTCTCTCGCCATTCAACTGCCGGATCAGTTTGTCGAGACCGTCCCGGAGCTGAACGTGGCGGAAACCGTGGACAGAGACGGCACAATCCAGAACACCAATAGCAGCACAGATGATTATCGTCTGGCACTGGATATGGTACTCAAAGCCGACAACAAAGTGTTTGTACGCGGTTGGGGTTTAGATGCAGAACTACAGGGCAACCTTGCGATTAAGGGCCAAGCAAACGACCCTCAAGTGACCGGCAAGCTGAGCACGATCCGTGGGCGCTACGAGGAGTTTGGCAAACAATTGAATTTGACACGGGCAGATATCGTTTTTGAGGGAGATATGCCGCCATCGCCTTTCCTCAACATCACCGGCACAACGTCGATTTCAAACACCACCATTAATCTGAATATCACAGGTCCTCTGCAAGACCCCGGTCTGGGGATAACCTCAAGCCCCAGTCTCCCCGAGGATGAAGCCCTCTCGCTGCTGTTATTCGGGAGTGGAGTTGCCAACATCAGTACTCTTCAAGCCGTACAGCTGGCCAACAGCCTTCGGCGATTTTCCGGCGTCGGCCCGACCGGCCCAACAGCGCTCGGCCGTATTCGCAATACCATCGGAGTCGACAACCTGACTCTCAAGAATAACGGCGGAGATGCCTCGGGTGCGGCTCTAGGCGTAGGCAAATATATCGGCGACAACATTTATCTTGAAGTTGAACAGGGGCTGGAAGCGGGCAGCGGAAAGGCCAAAATCGAGGTCGACGTCACCGACAGCATTTCTGTCGAGAGTGGGACCAGTATCAGCGGCGACCAAAACATAGGCATCAATTGGAAGCGGGATTACTGAATCTTGGCTAAAATTAGCAGTAGCATCCCCATCCATCATCAATTATAGGCCATATAAGAAGTTTCTTCGGGGCCACACTCTTTATGGCAAAGACGATAGACAAGGCGCAATTGGTCCAGATTGGCTGGCGCGAGGTCGTCGCCCTACCCGACCTCGGCATTCAATCGATCAAGGCCAAAATCGACACCGGCGCACGAACGTCCGCACTTCACGCGGTTACACGGAAAGTCTACGAAATCGACGGCATAAACTGGATAGACTTTGACATTCCCCGAAGCGATTCCCACCCGGTCATATCCTGCAAGTCCCCATTGATTGATCAACGCAAGATAACAAATACCAGCGGTGTCCCAGAAATTCGTTATGTGATAGAGACCAGGATGATCATTGGCGACCGGCAATGGAACATTGAAGTGTCTCTTGCCGACAGGGAAAAGATGACTTTTGATCTTATTTTGGGACGAACGGCCATCCGCCGTCATAAGCTATGCGTCAATCCCGGCCGATCGTTCTTAGCCGGCAAACCAGTCCTCGTATAGGGTGCAGCAAGACATGAATGCGGCAGTAGAGTTTCATCAAAACGTCTGTCCAATTCAATCTGAATTTGGAGAGTATCAATGAAAATTGCCATGCTGGCGCGAAATGCCAATCTCTACACACACAAACGCATCAAAGCGGCGGCGGAAGAGCGTGGACATACACTAGATATTATTGACACCCTTCAATGCTACATGAACATCGCCACTCGGCGACCTGAAGTCTATTACAATGGTGAAAAGCTCTTAGGGTACGACGCCGTGATTCCACGCATCGGCGCTTCCATCACCTTTTACGGGCTCGCGGTCTTGAGACAGTTTGAAATGATGGGTGTTTTTCCGCTGAACGAGTCGGTAGCCATTGGGCGCTCCCGGGATAAGTTGAGATCTCTTCAATTGTTGGCGCGCGAGGGCATCGGACTTCCGGTGACGACCTTTGCACACGACCCCAAACAGACAGACAATGTGCTCAAACTGGCCGGCGGCGCGCCCCTCGTTATTAAGCTCTTGGAAGGCACGCAAGGGATCGGCGTGGTGTTGGCCGATACGGATCGCTCAGCCCGTTCTGTTATTGAGGCGTTTCGCGGTGCCAATGTGAATATTTTGGTGCAAGAATTCATCAAGGAGGCCGGCGGGACAGATATTCGGCTTCTGGTTATCGGAGACAAGGTGGTGGCCTCCATGCAGCGTAAAGGGGCCGAGGGAGACTTTCGTTCCAATTTGCATCGGGGCGGGAGCGCGCAGACCATCAAGATCTCACCGGAAGAGCGATCTATCGCAGTTCGAGCTGCAAAAAAGCTGGGGCTCAATGTTGCCGGCGTGGACATGCTGCGCGCCAATCATGGGCCGGTCATTATGGAGGTCAATTCCTCTCCCGGATTGGAGGGCGTTGAAAAGGCGACCGGGATCGACATTGCGGGAAAAATGATTGAGCTGTTAGAAAAAAAGGCAAAGCCCGGCAAAACAAAAACCAAAGGCAAAGGCTGATGCTGTCCACCACACCCTTCCAAATCGGCGATCATGAAATTGCGCCTGGCAGCCGCGAAACAGTTGATCTGCCGGTCAGTGTTCTGTCGGATCATACGCCGATGTCCATGTCCGTTCACGTTGTACACGGAAAAAAACCTGGTCCTACTCTGTTTGTCAGTGGGGCGGTTCATGGAGACGAGATTATCGGCGTGGAAATAATTCGCAGATTGCTGCGCACCAAAAGCCTGAAACGGTTGAGCGGCACTCTGCTCGCCATCCCCATCGTTAACTCGTTTGGGTTTATGAATCATTCGAGATATTTGCCGGACCGCCGGGATTTAAATCGCTCGTTTCCGGGAAGCGTCACCGGCTCCTTGGCCGCACGGCTTGCCAATCTCTTCATCACGGAAGTGGTCGACAAGTCAGATGTGGGTATCGACATTCATTCCGCAGCTATTCACCGTGCAAATCTTCCTCAAATACGGGTGTCCGGCCATTCGAAAAAATCACTGTCCCTTGCCGAGGCGTTTGCTGCACCGATGATCATTCGGTCGGAGGTTCGGGAGGGGTCATTGAGATCAATTGCTGCGGAAAAGGACATTTCGATCTTGGTCTATGAAGCCGGGGAAGGATTGCGCTTTGACGAATTCGCAGTGCGTCTCGGCGTGACCGGTATCCTCAATGTCATGCGGCATATGGAAATGTTGCCGCAATCCAAAGGGGCAAAAAAGAAGGCTGCGCCTATTACCTCTCATTCCAGCCATTGGGAACGAGCGCCTTTGGGCGGCATATTGCGCGCCTTTAAAGGCATCGGCGATGAAGTCAAGGAAGGCGATGTGCTGGGTGCAATTGCCGATCCATTTGGCGAAGTCGAAGTGGAAATTGTGCCGCAATCCGGCGGCGTGATCATCGGCCGGAATAGGTTGCCCATCGTGAACGAGGGCGATGCCATTTTTCACATCGCCAAAGTTCGCCGCAAAGACAATCCAGAAGAAATCATCGACACCATGTCGGCCGAGGTCGAGGACGATCCCATATTCGACGAGGATGAGATTATTTAGAAACGGCCAGGCAGTCTCATTTTTGCAAATGAACCGCCCAGCCGCCTAAAATCTTTATGCGGTGCGAATGCGCGAAAGAAAACCGCTGACTTTATCCCGCAAATCATCCGCATTCTGAGAAAGACCCTGCGACGCACCGAGAAGCACTTCGGCGCAGTCGCCGGTGCCATTCGCGGCGTTATTCACCTGGTCTGCCGTGTCGTTGATTTCTTGCGCCCCATCAGAGGCAAATTGAATATTGCGATTGATTTCCTGAATCGTCGCGCTCTGTTCTTCCATAGCGCCCGCAATCGCCGTGATTACATCGTCAACACCGCGAATTGTCGAACTGATTTTCTCAATCTCACCGGCCGTTCCATTCGTGACCGTCTGCATATCTTCAATCTGTTGACCGATTTCATGAGTAGCCTTGGCCGTTTGAGTGGCAAGAGTCTTGACCTCAGAGGCAACGACAGCAAACCCTTTGCCGGCTTCCCCTGCACGGGCTGCCTCAATAGTGGCATTCAATGCAAGGAGATTGGTCTGTTCCGCAATATCGGAGATGAGATTGATCACCTCGCCGATCTTTTGGGCCGACGCAACCAATTCGGTGACTTGCGTTTGGGCGCTTTTTGCGTTGCCGACAGCCTTACGGGACACATCCGTGGCATTGTTGATTTGCTGACCGATTTCATCCACTGAACTCGACAACTCGTTCGTCGCCGCGCCGATGGTCTGCATATTCCGGTCCGACTCGTCCGCTTTGGTTCGAATAACTTGGGTTTGTGATTTGGTTTGCTCCGACGCCGTTGCGACCGATCGTGCGGAACTGTTCAATTGCCCCACCGCATCGGCAACCGACGACAAAACCCCTGAAATCTCTTCATCAAACTCTTGATTGACCGCCGCCAGGCGTTCGGCTCGTTCAACGATCTGTTTTTCCTGCTCGGCGGATTTGCGGCGCAACTCTTCCGCCTCAATCATGCCAACGCGGAATGCTTCCAATCCGCTTGCCACCGTGCCGATTTCATCCTCGCTTCGAACCGTGATGACCTCCGTCAACCTGCCGGCCGATAGACCTTTGACCGAACTGGCAACATGCTGCAATGGCTTAACGATTGCCCGGCTCACGATAAAATATGACGAGATCCCGGCACCCAAAACGACAGGGACGGAAAGAAAAATCAGCCACGAAAGAGCAGATTTTTCGTGCTCTTCGGCCAACACTGCCGCTTCGACCGTGAACTTCTCAATCCGAAAAAGAAGCCCCTCAATTTCCTTGTCCAACTTTTCGACTTCGAGATCTACTTTATTGCCGAGCTTTATACCTTCACTCACCTGTCCTGTTGATAGGAGTGTTATGACTTCTTCGGCATGTTCTTCAAATAGAGTATGAGCGCCTTCGATCGCTCTCAGGTCTGCAAGAGCGGCCGTGAGCTCAGCCAGTTGCACCTCATCATAGGCGCGCTCCAACGAGGATTCGGATAACAGCTCTGCCTCGGTCAGTTTCTCTTGAACACCTTCCCCATATTTACGGAACTTGCTTATGGCATCGGCATATCCGGCGGATGCATCCGGGTTCAACTCCGCTTCCAATGCGAACTTCAGAATGCGCTCGAATTGGATAGTCTGCTCCAATTGATTTGTGGAGGCCTCGGTGACAATCACCGTCAAAGGCAGATCAATCTCAGCGATTGACGCAATCTCTTCGCCAATCTTTGCCATTTGTTGAATCGCAAAACCAATAAGAAAGATGAGAGAGAAAATTGATCCCGCGATGGTGATATAAATTTTGGCGGCGATGCTGCCGTTCTGAAAATATTTCAACATTTTGATCCTCGACTTACCCGTTTCAAGTCGACGAAGAAGCCCTCACCTTTCCCCATCAATCTGGGCATCATATCGAGAGGCTATTAAAAATCGGCTAAAAGCTATTAACTTGAGAGACAAAAACCTATTAGTTGTATGCAGTTAGAAGATCGCGCACGTTTTAGGCGATCAAATCCAAGTCCAATTGAGGATTGAAATTTCAGATCACTCCGGGTGCGGAAAACCGCAGCGCAAGCCCTCAAGTATATGTGATCAAGACGTGACCCTCCTATCCGATCCAATTCTCGGCCCCAACGTAATGACCAACAATCGCTGACGGGATTGGAGGAGCCGCCCGTTAACGCCCCAGTAAGAATTGTAATCCAGTGAAAGAGGACCCCCCAATGAAGAACCGTTTTGCCTTAAGTGCCGTTGCCGCCGTCTTTGCCGTCAGCGCGTTTTCCATTCCCGCCAGCGCCGACAGCAGCGGATACTTGAGCTATTTTGATGCCGGAGAATACTTTCTTGAAGGCTCCAGCGACCGCCAAGTCGTTAGCCTTAACGGCGATCGCGATGTACGCATCTGCGTGACCGAATCGTCTGCCAAGGATGTCTTCGCAGGAACCGAACAATTGCCCATCGAAGTTCGTACAACGACGGGCATTGAGATCGTCAACCCAGGTAATTGCCTGGAATTGTCAGCAGAGCGCGTTGTCTTTGCGGTTCCGCAAGGAACAGACCTACCCTCTGACTCACTGATTGAAATCAAGAAGCAATAATCGATTGCCCTGGTGGCGGGAGGCGTAGCCCCACTTGGTGCGCCTCCGCACAAGGCCCTACAACAGGAATTAGGCTAAAAACAGCCTCTCCTATACCCACACCCCCAATACGTTTATCGGCAAAAAATTGCTGAACAGTCGCTCTCAATCTGTTGAGCGCGCCCCCTTCCGGTTGAGCTTCTCCCACGGTCCCGAATGCCTTATAATCAGGCCCATGATCACAGCAGCATATGTCGTAAGCTTTAGCCTGGTCAGCAATGTGGCTTTGGCGGATCTTGGAACTGGGTTTGACAGGGAACCGGTCGCCTCTGACCCTCAGACACTCCTTGATGACTGCATCTATGAACCTAACCTTGAAAAACGCGCGCGCGCCTGCACGGGTGCCATTGAGTCCGCAAAGTTTGGCAAAATCGATTTGAGTGTTGCTTACAACAATCGCGGCATTGCACGCGGCAAACTTCGCCAACATGATGCCGCCCTCGCCGATTTTGAAATGGCTATCGGATTTGATCGCGATTATGCGGATGCACATCACAACCGGGCCGTTGAATATGCGCGGCTCGGAGAGTTCGGCAAGTCCATTAAGGACTTTGACCTGGCGATTGCACTGAAACCGCGCGCCGACTTTTATCGGTCCAGAGGTGTGGTTCATGAAAATCGAGGGGCATTTGCCAAAGCCGTTTCCGACTATCGTGAGGCAGCTCGAATGGATCCGGCAGACTATGTCTCGCGGAACAGCCTGGCTTGGATACTCGCCACCGCGCCGCAGGATGATTTACGAAAAGGCCGGCAGGCTTTAGAAGCCGCACAAGAGGCCGTAGAGCTGCAAGATTCTCCGTCCCACCGAGATACTTTGGCGGCGGCCTATGCAGAGGCGGGAAAATTCTCAAATGCTGTTGAGGAACAAAAACTCGCCATCGACATGCTGCGCGACTTAGGCGCAAGAGACGCGATCAAAGCCTTTGAACAGCGCTTGAGCCTCTATGAACAAGGCCGTCCCTACCGGCAAGATTGAATACTCGCTTTCGCCAGAGCGGACCGGCAAAGAGAACCCTTCGGTATTCAACCTATAACGAATTAGCGATTCAAGAACTTGCCCGCCAGATCGGCGACATCGTCAAGACCAAAACCGTCACCATCATCTTGAAGCAGTGATGCCAATCCACCCAAAGCGCCCAGATCCAGACTGCCGGGCGCTGCTGCACTGCCTGCACCTGCCGCACCGTCTTTTTGGAACTTTTTGCTCAAGGCACCCATTGCCATCGTCGCGATCACAGGGAGCATCTGTTTCAAAAGATCATCACCAAGACCGGTTTTGGCAGAGGCTTCCCGGGCAGCCTGCCGGCTGGCATCTTTACTACCGAGAACATGACCCAAAATAGCGTTGCCGTCTTGAACGGCGGCTGCATCGGTTTGCAACCTGTTGCTTTCTAGATATTTCGCGTGATTTCCGGACTGAAGTGCGCCGAGGAGTGCTTCAACGCCGCCCGGTTGAGACGCATTTTTAACAAGGCCGCCTTGCAGAGCGGGCAACAAACCGCCCAGAGCTTTCTGTGCATCAGCACTGTCCAAGCCAAACTGTTCTGCCAAACCATTGACCAATTGACCGCCTTGCGCGGACATCAACTCGTCCAACAACCCCATGTCCATCTCCCGTCACAGATTTCTCATCGGCCTCAGATAAGAATGTAAAACCGATTTACCCTATGCCTTGACTGTAACGGGTAGGTCAAAGACCGTCAAAGAGTTCTAACCGGTACCCATGTAGAGATCGAGAATATCGACAAATGCCTGAATGTTGGCTTTCACGTTGTCGCGGGCAATGCCGTGTTCCGCAGTGACATAACGGGTGATCTGAAGATCGCCGCCATCCATCTTGGCAAATTTCATGGCGTCATGGCGCCGGTTCATACTGGCCACCACGCCGTCATCCATGTCTTGGAAAATAATGGCCGCGACTTGCAAGGCATCGCATCCGGACTCGTCCTGAGCGCGATCACACGATTTCAACACCAAGGCAAAGTCGAGCCCGGTCGAGCGATTAACGAGGAGCATCTCTTCCTCCTCATCACTCACACTTACCTCGGCGGAAAACCCCATTTCATCGAGCAACAGACGCAAGGGTTCAGGTTCAAAACCGGTCCACAAGGACTCATCGGCAACGGAAGATGCGGTCGCCTCGGTCAGCTCGTTTGGTTCAGTTACCGCTGCCGTTATTTCCGTGTTTTCGGATTCATCCACGACGACAACTGGCGCCAAGGTTTCATCCATCTCCGGCGGAACCGTCAACCAGGACGGAATGTAATCGCTAAGCTCGGGCACAGTCTCAACGGCCAAGGCAAAAATCTGATGCCGCGGCGGATAGAGATCTTTCAACGGTGTGTACACAGCGATGGTCGCCCCAATGACCATCACCAAAATTAATCCTAGACCACGCATAATACCCCCAAACCCAAAACTGCCGGAAGTATAAGCGGTTTCGAGACTGGCTGTCAGCGGCAAAATCAAACCGCCGTTGAAAGCGGCCTAGATCGTCACAAAAGTGTCAAAAGAGTCGCTAGGCAGACGCGCACCGTTAACCCTGCCCCCCAAGAAGCCCTGTTTTTTCCTTCGACCCCAGACTGGAGCCGAAGAAGAAATTGATCACCGCATAAAGCGACGCCATCACTGCGGAAATAAGCATGCCCAACTGGGTGGATTCAGGAACAGCTTTATCCGCGATCAGAACCGCCCAAGTGAACAACGCGGCGAGACCGAAAAAGCCGATGACAATCGTGACCGCCAAAATTGGCACCATGATAGACCGGGTTTTGGCGTACATATCCCGTGCCGACTTTTGATTTTCCACTTCCAAGGCGAAAACATCAATCTCAAGTTGACGCAAGTCGCGTTTAACTTGAACCTCAAGCTCTCTGAGTTTTAACAGTAAGTCGGGCGATTGATGCTCCAGGATGTAGTCCGCCACCTCTTCAGGCGATCGCTTTTGATCATCTCCAAAAAGCGCCGGTGTCAAGATCGCTGCCACCGTGCCACCGGCGGGACCGAAAAGACCGGTCGCAATAGTCGGAAAGGCTGTTTTTCCGATCGCCTTGAACCGTTCTTTCCAGTTCATCGCTTAAAGCTCCACTTGTCGTAGGTCTTGCGCGCACCCCGCCGCTCTTTATCGTTACGTGCGGCTTCCAAATAATCGAGGCCGGGAACCTCATACCCGAGCCATTCGGCAACCACGAGTCCGCCATAGACGTAATCCGCGTAACCGGAATACTGACCCTGGGATTCCCAATAGGAGCCCTTCGGCCAATTTTCGATAGGTGTCTTGAAGCGTTCCGGATAGGTCGATTGATAGACCGGAAACAGACCGGACCAGTTTTGAGCCGCACCGAAGTCCATCTTACGATTGTCGACATTGTAGAATGACGGTACCCGCCGGTCCCATCCATTGTCTTTCGTTCTCTCATTCATAGAAACCAAAAGCCACTCAAACCAAGGTCGAAATTGCTCGTAACCTGCCCGCACGCCAAGACCCCACACGGAAACATTAAAATCTTGCATCCAAATCGCAGTCAGCCAGCCGGAATTGGACCACATAATGTTGTAGCGCTGGCGCTGGATGGCCTGCGTATCCGTCCCCGAATCGGCCATGATCGCATTGATCTCGACCAAAACATCCGCCAACAACTTGTCGTAATAGGACTTCGGTAGAAGCCAGTCCGGCGCATCGTCAGGCGTTAAATAATGTGCGTGGAGAATATCGCGATAAACCCATGCAAACGCGCGGATCTGCCCTTTTGCGATGGCCAGTCGCCGACCCGCCTCATTTCTCTTGCGGTCCAAACTGGAAAAAAGCATGTGGCTTTGAGTGACATATTGCAGCTCTTCCAGCCAAAACGGATCCCCGGTCAATAGAAATGGGATGTAGAAAAGACTCGGATGATGCGCTGTATCACGGGCAACCCAAGTGGGAAATTTTTTGCGATCGATACGACGCACCGTCGCAACATAGTCGGGATTGCCTGCACTGTTTCCGTGCGCATTGTGGTTCTGATATTCCGGGCGTGTGATATCAATCATCTTGCCGGTGCTCAATCGATAGTGATGAACCGGGACGGCCGAATAATCCGCCGCCAAAGCAATGAGATGCTCCTCCTTCATTTTACCGCCGAGCAAACAAGATGCCGACCAACCGGTAATGACGCCGATGTCCTGACGTTCACCGGTGCCCCCCATGGACTTTGCAAATTCCGGCATGGTGAATGGACCTGAATAGACCGGCTCCTTATTCGGCTCGTGTCCTAACCGCGCCTTCTCAAGGTGCGGTAAGAACGGGTCGTTTTTGATGTCGTTGCACGTTTTTAATATTGGTCTTTCTTCCGACTGCCAGCGCCAACGCCCACCCCAAAAATGAAATGGAATCTTCTCAGAAGCGATCTCGTTTCCGTTTTGGGTCAAACGGAACGTATACGCCCCCGCCGTGAAGGGCGCGTTGACATCGCTGGTGACATGACCCAACTCAACCACCACTTCCACGCGGTCGCTGGTCGTATCGGGACGGAACGAGACATGCCAGAATCCGTCTGACGCGCGGCAGTTCTTTTGCGTAAAATTCGTACCGACCCAGTCTTCAAAACACTTCGCCTGATCTTGGCGGAAAGTCAGCACCTTGCCGTCGTCAAACGTAAGCGTAGCCGCTAGGTCCTTCGTGCCACCATCTGCGCCGCCGCCGGAAGCCGTGTGATTGGCGGCTATCCGAAATTCCATCTCTTCGCGTAGCGCCCGGGACCGCGCCTCAAGCTCCCGCGCCTGTTTACCGATCTCCCGGGAATCCGACTCCATCCAAGTGAGCATCTGCCGCAATTGTCTGTCCGAGAGCCGCTCGATTTCGCTGTCAAAAGCATCTTGCGCGTGGACCATTCCCTGTTTTCCGGGAACGGTGGCCAAAAACGCAAGGGCAAGGAGAGTCAGCGGTACGATTGAATTCATTTTTTCTCTCATTTTTGATCCAAGTTATTTGTCGGCATTTTCCGATAGATTAGCGCCCATCAGGTTGACCATCAATTACGAGATCTGGTCTAAAAATGGTCTCGTCGATATTTTACTTCGGACTGAGGCCATAATGAGGTTGAACGGCGGGCGTTACCTGCCAATAGAGGGATGGAGTGTGAGTATGACTAGGCTAATCGGATTTGCCCTCTTGTATTCAGTACTCGGAGGCACTGGCGCTCAAGCGCAAGAATTTTCTGAAGGACAGGTTTGGGCCTATGAAACACGACCGCACGAACAAGACTCCGTCTTAACCATCGGTAAAATAGACCAAGCCTCAGGTAACAGCATTGTCCATATCAGCATAAGCGGGCTTCAAATCGAAATTGCTGATCCAAACGGCGGAATGGTTAACCTGGTTGGACATATGCCTTTTGCCGAAAGCGCGCTTAAAGCAAGTGTTACATCACTTGTCGGCACGACTGATGTCCCGCCAGAGTTTCAAACCGGTTACGAGGAGTGGCGTAGAGCCTATGAAAACGAAAACGCGGACTATTTCACGATTTCAGTTTCTGAAGGCATTGAAACCATGGAGCAAATACTCAATCAGAAATGAAACCCCGGTTCCGCATAGTTGAAACTAGACTTGCGTGCGGACACACAATCTCTACCACGGAAAGCCGATCTATTTGCGCACAACTTTTAGGGACACTGACGCTCCTGCGCCGTCTTTGAGATAAGCCTCCAATGTAGCGGCAGCTTTAATGATCTCGTCCATCTTGGTGTTGGGCAGAGCCTGTACCACTTGGACCCAGGCCCAGCAGCGCCGCCCCTCCGCCGGCTCCTCCAAAGTGAGATAGTCCGGACTCGTCCAGTCTTCAGGAGCAAGATCGTCAGAGTCCGAGTTCATCAAGACTCGCATAAGGACAGTGTGGCTTACCCTTCGGATCCAGATCACAATGGCGTGCGACTGCGGCCTCTGGATATCTGGACTTCAATTCTGCGATGAGCGCTTTCAAAGCCGTCTTTTGGGGAACGGTATAATTGGCCTCCGGCTGATCGTTGTGCTCGCCGAGGCCTCCGATCAAACAGATGCCTTCTGAATTCTCATTATAGCCTTTCACATGAGCACCGACGGTTCCGCTATTGCGACCCTTTTCTATTTGCCCATCGCGACGGATCACCCAATGATATCCGATACCTTTCCAGCCTCGGGCCTTGTGCCAAGCATCAATGGTCTTGACGCCGATATCGGACTCTTTGCGCGTCGCCGAATGATGAATGACGATATAGTCGGTTTGTCTGCGCATGATCGTGCACTCTCTTTTCCGGCGTAAGTATTGGCGAACAGAAGTGTCAGGGGTGGCTGTTCAACCAACCACCCCTGCTACGCTCCAAGTTTCAATTTGAGGCTTGTGCCTCTTGGGGATCTATTGACTCGCGCCCAGATATTCGGCGTGTAGATCAAAAGTCGCCGTCTTACCGTGATCACCGGTCGAGGCGGTTTTCCGAACCTGGGCTTTGATCTTCACATCGGCAACAGTGGTTGTCAGACTGCAATGAAAAGCCCCTCCGACAACCTGCCAAGCCGCCAACACGCTGACCAGGCGGCTGCTCCGAGACACGGCCGTCCAGGTCGAGGTGGAGGGAAGCTGATATGCAAGGCGTACCTCAGCGCCGAACTTATTGGTCAAAATCACGGCCCCTCCACTCGTGGCGTCATCTTTCAACTGAAAATCACCGATCAGCTTGTAGTCACCGATAGTCTGGAGTTTCAGAATGTTGTTTTCCAACTTGAAATGCGAGGACGGATCATGAACCACTTGGGAATGTGTCAGATTCCAATCTTTGAACGTCAGGGCGCTGTTGTTCAAAGTGATCACCTGATTGGAATAGACATGTATGAAGTTTGCGTTTGACCCACTTCCGCTCAGCGGGACTTTGGCAGCCGGACGCCAGTTTTGCCGCGCCAACACATCGCCATAGACCATCTCGATACCGGTGTCGGAAAGATGTACCAAAGCATCGCCGGCATTGGTGGCATTTTGAATCGCAGTATCACCGTAAGGATATGGGTTGCCGCCGGTCTTGTACTGTGCTGCTGCGGCGGGATTGGGATACGAGCCATACAGAACCGAAGCGGCAATCGTATTGCCTGTGGCCTTCGCGTCTCCATACCAGGACCGCACATCTGTCATGGACGGACCACCCGATACGGCATTGGGATAGGTACCCAAAACCGGCTGATAATAGGAGTCGAAGCTCCAGTAGCGATGAAAATCCAGAATTTCCTCATCATCGACCGCAATTTTAACAACATGATTTATTCGGGAGATCTTGATCCGTTGGGATCCGCTGCTCAATTTGGTCAGATCAATAGTCTCGAGTACAACCGCCCCATTATGGTCGGTGGTTTGGAGGGTCACCGTCAGATTGGCGCCGCTATTGTCGAGCAGCACATAGTCATGTGCCCCACCGCCAATCTTGCATCCCCACTTGGGGCTTCCATCCAGTTTATTTGCATCATCAATGGTGGCTTCCACCACATGACCTCTCGTGGGATGATTGCTGGAGGCTGACCATTGCTGAGCAAATGGGCCGGCTTCACGGTGATTGCTCGTCTTGATCCGAAGACGCGCCGGATCAATGGCGATGCCGCTGCGGATCATCGCCTCTTGCCGTGAGGCATCGATCAGGCCCAAATGATGGCCCATGGCATAGTCCCGGACCATGGCGCCGCTGCGATTGAGGCGATCCAACTCATCTCCGTCATTACCGAGCGCAGTTGACATCAAGATAATATCAGGCCCAGAGGCAAGAGTTGCGGGGTCCTGAACTTTTTGCATCACGGACTTGAATGCCGCCACATTGGTCGTCGTCGGGCTGTTGCCCCCCAGACCGATAATCACCAAATCCGGGGATTCATCATCGACATAGTCCAGCCAATTCTTTTGTGGATCACTATACCATCCGGGAAGATTTGCCGTTGCCTTTGCATCCAGCCAGCTCCATTGCGCTGAAGGGATCGCCCGATTAACAAAGTTCAGTGTCACGTCACCATAGTGTTTTTTCAGCTCACGGAAAATGCAGGAATGGAGTGTCGACTCGCTGTTAAACTGCCCCCATGTCGCTGTCACATTCGACGTATCAAAATGCGAAAGGGAATCGCCGACCAAAACAACTTTGATGGTTCCGACTTCCGCCGCCTTCAACGTCTTTTCCAGATGTGATGCATTGATGTTGTGAAAAAGAGGATAATCCGTCATGGATATTTGCTCCTATTTGGGGGTTGAGAATGAGATGTTTGACATCGTGAGGCATCCGTCGACCGGCTATGGGACGGTTTTCCTAAACAAATGCACAGCGGCTCATGGTGCATTTGTAAGCACCAAAGTTCCGAGGGATTTAATGAGAACTAGGCGGTCGTTACGCCGCTAGAATATGTTGGGGTTTCATTGGCCATTGCCTTTGATGCTGTTCCACAAAACCGCCAACACGCCCCCGGTGAAAATCGTAAAAACAGTGATGATCACCCGGCTGCCCACTTGTTCCGACAGCTTTCGGTATTTGCCCGCCCAATTGATCGTTTCACGAAACTCCTTGACCGACTCCACATCGGTAATATCGACATCGAAATGCTGAAACAGTTCGGCAACGGTTTGGTGCGCGGCCAGTTGAGCAGCCTCAGTTGCGATCTTCTGAGCTTCTTCCGGCGTCATATAGCTCTCCAACAAAAAAGGCCCCTCAAGAGGGGCCACACAGAGTCGAAAAAGTGGCTAATGGTGCAGAAAGTCCAAAGGCTGATAAATTGGATTTTACTATTTGATTGTCTCACTCTGCTTCTCCTCTATTGGTAACCCTATGGCCAGAGACTTGGATTCTGCATGTCACAGCATCTCTTAGCTGACGAGTGGTATACTGAATTTGACTAGTTGCATCCAATTGGACTCGCGAGCGCCCATATGTGCGACAAAAAACTGAAGCCGCATAGACACCGTGAGTTGCCGCACTCGAAGAGGCTATGGGGCTGGGATCATCGCCGCGGAGGATCCAAACAAAGTTAAATGTGTGTGTACACATATCATGCGCACCATCTCCACATCTTTAAAGATGGGCCGCCCCGCTTCCGCCGTCGCCGCCTTGTCTTCCACACTCTCCATAAAGAAAATGGGCCGAACCCGGCCCATCTCTTCGCCTTCAAATTGGCGGATATAGTCTCCGTTGCGCATGTTAACGCGGCCTCCTCTTTGATTTTAAATCTGGACAATAAAAAACCCCGCAGGTGCGGGGTTGGAATTAGGAATACTCTTTTTTGGCTACGTATTCAGAATGTGCTCCGGTAATGGTCCATCATGCACATAACCCCAACCGAGCTCGGCGCGGCGATACCAGCCGGGCCCGAACAACAATTCCGGCTCCATAGCCTCAATGACGTCCAAAGCACCGGGGTCAGTTTCATCAAAGAAAAACTCCCTACCCGCAATAATGGTAAACCCCAACTCATCGCAAAGTGACGGCATCGGATATGCGCTCACGCAGGTAATGTCCGCAAGCGGAATGCTCCAGCTTTGCTGCGCACTTTCAGCAATGATCGCGTGTCCCTCAAGACTCAGCCGATGCAAACGCACCTTATTTCTGTCGTGCTGAAGAAAGCCGAACACCTTAGAATGATCTCACTCCCAGCCTGGTGAATACCTATAACCATCTGTACAAAGATAACTTATGACAATTACTCTCTCAAACAATGGCAAAATTGAGACCTAGTCCGTCACCCACTCATAAAAATCTTCCACCTTGTCACCGCCCAAAAGGCCGCCGCCAATCCCGCCGACCAAAGCACCCGCAGCGCTGGTATATGGCGCAAATGGGCCACCAAGTAATCCCAGCTTTGCGCCGAGTAAAGCGCCTGCCAGGGTGCCGCCCACCTCGCCGGAGACGATAGCCGCTTCTCGGGCCTTGTCATCCGCATTCTTGATTCGCCAAGCGCCGAGCCCCGCTCCAAGCAACGCATTGCCCTTGCCTGCCGCCCCCGCAACCTTCGCGGCGCGAGTCCAATTAACATTTGTGCGGCTTGCCGTTCCGCCGCTGCCGGTTTTCGGACCGGTTCCAGGGCGAACCGTTTCAATGAAGGCGCTCATAAAGGGCGGCGTTTTTTTGCGAGCCTCTTTTTTGAGGGCGCTGCGCTGCTCGGAAGTTATATTTCTATTTTCTCCTACTGCTCGATCGTATTCCGCTCTAACTCTTTCATTCCGGATTCCCTCGTCGGCCAACATAGTGGTTGCAATTTGCATTTTTGTTTCCGGCGAAACCGAGTCGTCCTGTCCGAGGTCCTCTTGCGTTTGAAGCTCAGGAATGAGCCCCTCCGGCACACGGCCCAAAACATTGACAGGTGCCAATCGGTCCCGCCGCCCAGCGCGCCGCAAAAGTTCTTCTGCCAACATCGCTCGATAAATCGGATCGGGCTGGATGTGTTGATGGTGCGGCAGGCTCATCTTATGATCCTCTCTTGTCCACAGGTTCGTGATTGACGTGCGCGGAAACCTTCCAAAACACTCTAAAAGGGAAAAGCTTTGAAACTGGCTCTTGCATCACGGGAAAACCTTAGAAAAACGTTCGCTGAGTGACATCACGTGTTCGGTTTTGCAACACTGTTGACACAATCGGGTTATAAACAAGGCCTACCAGTCAGTTGGGGACAGTGGCGTGAAGCGTATATTGAGTTCTATATTCGCACTCGTTCTGATGATGGGGCCTGTCCAGGCCGGCATCATTTATGACGAGCTGCTCGGTGCGCCGAGCCTTGCCCGTGAGGCATCCCTGCCCGGCCCGACTCAAAGCACTGTGGTTCAAGGTAAGACCGAAACCATTCCGGAACCGGCCGCGTTCGGTTTCATTCTGATGGGCTTGATCGCCATGTTGTTCATTGCCGGCGGCGGCGGACGGGTAAACAGCGTCAAAGTGCGCACGCCTGTGCCCCAATCCTCGCGTATCCCCCAAGGTCTCAAGCTCAATCGGGGCATCTAGCTTTCATTTGATGAAACCCGTTTCATTCATAATGAAAAAACGGGAGGGCGGCTTCCCACCCTCCCGCAAAGTTTACAGCGTTGCGCCCACCGTCGGGTGAGACAAAACGCCCGGTGCTTGATTGCCCGAGCTTTCCGCTGTGGTCAGCACCAACCGCTCGATCACTTCGGCGCCGACGGCCGCATCGTCATCGATCCGTCCGGCCGTGCCGGTGGCATTGAGCGCCGTATTGGCCGCACAAGACGATCCGACATTGATCGCATCGGCGGTGCCGCACACCAAAAACCAGCCATATTGGTTATCGGTCAAAGCGGCGTAAGCCACGCCCACTTTCTCACCGAAGGCCGTGGCCGAATTGGTGGTGTCGAGCTGATCTGCGTCCCAGTTTTCGGGCAACAGACAAACATCGAATTGGCTGATCGCACCGTTGGCTTGGGCGTAGACGAAACTGGTGCCGTCTTCACCGTGATCGCAGGTGCCGAGCGCAAAGGCCGGCGACGTATCCGCCTGATCGTAGGTCACGCCTAGGCGGCCCGAGATACTTTTGGGGATTGCCATGATCAAACCTCCTTACGCGACAATGACGCCCTGCAAACTGCGGTTGGAGACGGTCATGTTGCCGGCCCATCCGATCAGCTTGACGATGGCGTCTTGATTGGTGGAGAACCGCTCGCCCCCAATGGGCACGAAATTACGGTCCTTATGCGGACGATAATGCAAATATTTGCAATTAAGCGCATACATATGGTTGGTCGGCGCATCGCCGCCCACACCGCCGTCGGGCACGACCGGCGCACCCATGAATTCCAAATTTTGGAAACCGGCAGAGGCCATCTTATCGTCGGTCAGACGTTGGATCTGCTGCAGGCTCGACCAATAATATTGGAAATAGGTGTCGTCCGCGACCCATAGATCCGGCACATCCGCATTCCGTTTGGTGCGCAGATAAAGGGTGTTCATGGCTGTTTGGATCGTATCCACACCGGGCGTCACCGCTTCGGCGGAAAAGTCGTAGATCGCATTTTGCCAGAACGGATAGGTGGTGGAATTGATGCCCCCCACCGTGCCCGTGCCCACATCGGAGACCAGCGCTTGCAAGCCGCCGATTTGTTTGCCGCCATCGGCCGTGCCGTCGGAATAAATATCCGAACTGATATTGTTCATCATCGTGTCTTCGGCATTTTGGATCCGCGACTCGAACAAATCGATAATGGCGTTGCGTCCGGCATTTTGAAGGGTTTCCAAACCGGAAATGGAGACCGCCACGGCCGCTTGTTTGATTTCAAACTCGGCCGCGGTGATCACGTCGCTTGGACTGATATCCAGGGTTTCATAACCCTGATACCGTTTGTAGGCGCCGTTTTCCGCATAGGAAATTTCTTCAACGATCGTGCGACCGCCCGAAAAGGGCCGCACCTTGCCGCGGTCTTTCATTTTGTACAGCAAGGCCGAATTTTGGGTCACATTATCCGCCAAACGCCCGCTGCGTTCACGCAGCGTGGTGGTGACAATTTCCGAAAGGTTCGGAGATGCCATAATGTCCTCCTAGCGTTGTTAATAAGCGTTGAATTTTTCTTCGAGGCTGTCCCGCAAACTGATCGGCGCCGTGGCTTGCAGGCCACCTACACCGCCATCGAGAGACTTTGCTGCGCGCCGGGCCCGCTGTGCTTTGGTGCGATCCTGTGCCGCGCGCCGGGACCGCTCCGCTTCGTCGCGGTCCGCCAACAACGCATTGCGCACAACAGGATTCGCCCAAGCCGCCTGCTCATAAGCGTCTTCTAGAGTTGAGGCCGTTCCGGCCCGGATGAGTGCCGCCATATCCGTTTCCAACGTGTCGAAATAGGGAAAGAGCGGCGTCCCTTCCGGGTCCGACGCGGACCTAAAATCATCAATCTCCGTTTGAACCGCACCCCGCTGCTGTTCATAAGAGGCGGAGCTTTGTTGCTCCAATTGTTGACTGAGAAGGCTGACCTGATTTTGCAAGGCCGCCAAATTCGGATCTGATTGTGGACGGGCGTTTTGGCCGGCGCCGCTTGCCGCCAGCGAGGCCAAATCCACCTGCCGCTGGGACGCGAACCATTGCACAAAACCCGCCGGGTCGGCGGCGGCAAAATCGCTGATCGCCAGCAATTGACTCACCGCCTGGGTCCCCGTCACGCCTTCCAAGGCAAATTGTTGTTGCCGGGCCGCAAAGATTTGATCAAGCTCTTGGTACTGAGCACTGCGCCGGTCAAGGTCGGTGCGATAGCGCGAGACCTCTTGATCGGTCCGGCGGACCACATCCCGCACCAAGCGTTTGGACACCTCGTCCAAACCGGCAAAGAGCTTCTTCTCGGCTGAATTAAAATGAGCAGGCGGAGCGAGAGCGGTAGGGGAAGCCCTCTCGCGACCATTGGGGTCCTCTTGCGGGGGAAGAGCCGCCTGCCCAAACCCATCCGATGCCTGGCCCGGGTGCGCTGCTGGTACGTCAATACCTTCAGAGCTATCGTCAGCGCCGGGCTCAGGCGCCGGATGTGTGTCCTCCGCCGCACCGTCAAAGGCGTCGGCGATCAATTCGTTCAGTTCCATTTGTTGGGTGAAGTCTTGCTCGCCGTCTCCGGCATATGCATCCATGTCGACCATGAGGCCTCCCAAAGAAAAAGGCGGCCCAAGGCCGCCTGGTTTTGAATAATGATTTTTAAGTGTCATCCCGGACAATGAGCGTAGCGAATGTGATCCGGGATCCATCGCCTTGCGTGAGCAAGGCCAAGTCATAAAGCATCTATTGCACGCCCATTGGCGTGCGATGGATTCCGGCGTTCGCCGGAATGACAGCCGAATCTAGACGTCAACCAAAATAGACAACTTGGCAAGCCAACAGGAACAAGAAGAGACCAAACAACCCCCAAGTGCCTTGCGCAATTCGAAAGAGCTTCGGCTCAGTCGCGCGCTCAAAAGTGATCCAGTCGAGAAAACTCGCTTTTCCGCGCTTGTTCTGCCTCAGGACTAACAACGCAAAGAACACCAAGACACCCGGCGGAATCAACCATGTGAGCAACGTGGTCATGTCACTGCTCGCTTCGTTTTCCAAGCATCCATGCGTCGGCGTATGAAGATCGCAAATAAGAGCAAAGGTAGAATAATTGTGAAGTCGCCGACCGCGTATGGATAAGAGCCAGTTTCATCCGCATAACACGGCGGCCCACCCCACCAAACAAAATTGGACATTCGCGGAGGAAGCTTCTCGTAATACCGGCCGCAGTCGTAGACACCGAATACATCAAGCGCAGCAAAAAGACCGCCTAGAAGGAGTATGACGATTACTGTAATTCTAATTGCTCGATACTTCCAATTCATGTCGATGAGCCGCCCCATCACCTAAGATGCCCACTTCTTTCGAATAGCGGATACTAAGATTGTCAGCAATATAATGGGCGCCAATAACTGCAACACCCAATCTGCATTGGTATATCCAAAGAATATCGCCGGCCGACTGCTGCATTCCCACCCTTCGGGCGTAGAAAAGTAAAGCACCATGCCACCGAGCTCTCGACAAAAGCTTGAGTCGAAACTAGCTAGAACGCCAAGAATAAGAACGGCAATCACAAACCCTTTGATTGCTCGGTATTTCCAATCCATCCCGGGTGTCCCTTGTCAGCTTGCCGACACCTACTATAAGCCCTTGCTTGGTCGATCACAAATCGAACGGCAAATCCGATTCAAGAACACGCTGCACCGTCACTGGACCTTGTCCACGGCGAAACTCTGCGACGTCTGAAAAATACTCGGCGGTTTTCCAATCCTGCAAGATGCGGTCGAGAGACTTATCTACGGTATCGGTCTTGATGCCCGAAACATCTACGCCCTGACCCTCAAGAAATGATGTGACAAAATGTATCCTCAGTCGCAATCTGGCCGCCTTACTGACCTCCTCACGGCTTAAGTCAAGCCGCAACGGCCGCAACAACAGTTCGATCCAACGGACATCGTCTTGAACTCCTTGAATAACGTCATCTTCACGACCATCCAAAAAGGCCCTGCGATCCAAACGGCCTTGCCACAAAGCTTGCTCAGACTCCGGCATTGGAATCCTCTTTAAAGCAAAGTCAATTCTGGCGGCACGATCCACCGCATTGACCGCCGACTCCCTAAGCTGGAATTCGACAGCCTGGTCGAACAGACGAAACAGACGCTCTTCAAGGCTCTTATGAGCAGTGACTGACGCTTCGATCAAATTCGAAGAATTGTCATTCTCAATCTGCCGGCCATACATTTGAGCGATAAGATCGAGAGCCTCTTTGCTTAATTCAAACTGCACAAAACCATCTTTCTGACGTTTGTCGAAATAAAACGGTACATCAAGATGGGCATCGGCGACCCCAAGACTGAAAAGAACTGCAATGGCGGCCAACAGGGACTCAGCGGACTCATTGGTCTTAGACTTCAAACTCATCAAGCTCGGCTCATCCTGCACATTGATCAGAACCAAATTGCGCTGGATCATGCACTCGAGCCGGGGAACGATGTTGATTGCTTCTTGGCGCATAGCGCAATAAAGACCGACATTGTTCTCGACTCGGCTCGACGTCAAAAAGTCGGCTGAACAACCGGGTTCTTTCACAAGGTGAAATAGATAGCATCCGCTCGTCTCCACCGCGATCCAAGAAGGATACCAATCCCGATTGGCAACACGAAATGAACTTGGATCAAAGCGCTGGCAATCAATAGGCGGTGAACAAACGAATTCAAATTTCGGCCCAATTCGATCCCAAACCTCGAACTTTCGAAACTCCAGCGCCCCCGCGCGCGGTGAAGACGCCGGGTCGAGCTCCCCGTAACTCACGTTACTCCTTGCGGAAGATCTTTCCACTAGCTTTCGCGGAAGCAAGTTGTTCAGCTGCACCGTCAAAATATCAATCTGTGCCGACAAAGTATCGTCAAGCACCAAGGGAATTTTCACGGGCGCTTGACGCACGGTTGGGTTCTGTAATCTTGCTTGAATGCAATTCGCTCGCTCAGCGCGGTATTCTGCCAGAGCTTCCGATGACAGCGGATTGACGTCTGTCCATTGAAGCTGTTGAACCTCGGGTCTATCAGCCCGGTTCGGCATCCCGGTTATCTTTTGCTCAACGATTTGACCAGACGGCGACAGTCTGAAAATCAGATCCGGATTGAGGGCTCGCTTGATGGATGCTTGCCCACCTTCGCCAATGGTCACGAAATCGGGACCATTGGAGGTCAGCTCTGAAAAGCTGCCTCGCGGCCGTGCATATCCTTCCCTTAGAGGACCATCCACCCAGCCGGGCACATTCACGTTACAAAAGACCGGTTCTGCGAAGGGCGTATTTAAGGCGATCTGTTGTTCCGCGCTGTCGCAGGCGGCCAGACACAAAAGTGCCAAAAACATTGCTAGTTTCAATCGGGTCATATGTCTGCTCGTCTTGCCTTCCAGGCATCCACGCGGCGACGTACGAAAATCGCGAGCAAGAGAACCGGCAAAATGATAGTGACGTAACCTATCGACCAATAATCGAACGGACCATAGTCGTTGCGCCAAACACCTGACACATCGAAGAATCGAACGTGACAGACGTGGAACCAAAGCGAAGTCCAGCCTCTAATACCGAGCACTTCTTGATAATGCGCAAGGCATCTTTCAACATTGGTCTCACCTTCACCGGCAATCGCGCCAAATATAAGAATTGAAACAACAAAAACGGCTAACGCTTTATACTTCCCATCCATCCCGCGTGCCCCTGATCACCATGCCGACACACACTATGTTGGCGCTTGGGTCCCAGACGTCAAGCCCTTACCCGTCCACACCTAGTCGCTCGCAGATGCGGGCCATGGTGGTGCCGACCGGTTCCGGCCGGCGGCGGTTTTGTTCCACAGGTTTCAAGCTCTCATTGCCCACAATGGTTTTGCCGTGGTCGTGGACATGACGGGTGTAGCCTTTCTTAGAGCTATGCTTCGAGCCGTCGATGGGCGAAACGACCGGCTGATCAAAGGCGTCGGACAGAAATTCCATGCGGCTGCGCGGCGCGTGATCCTTTTCCCATTCTTCCAACGGAATGAGCCCACCATCTGCTTCGCTCCAGCGATAGCGGTTCGACGGCGAGGTCATCAATGTGCGTGGCGACTTTTCGCGCGGTTTGGTTGCCTTCGTCTCTTTTCTTTGAAGTCGGTCTCCCCGCTCCGCCCGGTTAAACCGCAACGGATTCTCTAGACGCGAGTCATAATGTTTGGTCATACATATCATCCTGAAAACCCCCTCACCCAACGCCATCTAAACCGCTTCGCGATCAAGACGGCCTATCCCTCTCCTGCGATGGGGAGAGGGTCTCTGCCGCGGGTTCCTATTCACTTGCTCCTTGTGGGAGAGGGATGCGAAGCCTTAAGCGAATGCCAATGAGCTTTAGGCGGAGTTGGGTGAGGGAAAAAACCGAGCACTCATTGGTCTTCTTCCTCCCAACAAGGTAGAAAATCGTAATCATCACAGATTTCGATGTCGCCCGATGCGCTGAAAGTGGCTGACATTTCGCTCATTTCTTCCTCCAACGCATATTCGACCCTGGCTAAGGAATAAGGGATAGAGACCTCATATCCCTCCTCCAGATTGTATTCCGGATCGCTGCACCAGCCCACGAGTCTCATCTCCTCTAGAACAGGGTAGGAGAAATCACTCAGCTCGCCCAGCGGTGCGGTAAAATGTCCGGACGGCATTGTCTGGGACAATCCGGTAAACCGCCGGCGATCGGAGGACAGCCCGATATCCAACCGTACATTACGTTCGCACGCAAGCGGCGTCATCTCAATAGAGGCCGCATGCCATCGAGCTTTTCTGAGGGTGCGATAGCTCCGATTCTTGTCAAAAAAGCTGTCAACGTTTGGCGCCTTCTCTATCGTCACATCGCCTGACACAAGCATCGTCACAACAAGAACGCCTTCGTCTTCACTATCGTCATATTCACCATCGGCGCCCGTATAGCCAAGAGTGATCAAATAGCCGCCAGTTTGATTACCTAGCTCATCTGGGCACCAAGCGCGGATGCGAGTTTCTTCCAAACGCGGGAACAAATAAGTTTTGAGTTTTGCCTCCGGCACAACAAGGCGCGTCTCCTCCGTTCTCAGTTCAAATTTGCTGAAGCCAGAGCGGTCCTCGGTCAAAGACACTATCAATATCGTAGGTGTTTCACACCCCCGTGGTGTCATCGAAATCTGCGCCGAATGCCAATTGGCCGGTTTTGGGTGGAATAGAGGTATTATAATTTCTTTGTTGCTCGAATCTGCTTCCTCAGCATGCAGAGTGATCAATGGAAGACACAAAAAGATTCCCAAAAGCGTAAGTCTTTTCCTCAAAGCCATAATCTAACTCTACCTATGCGATTATCTTCCTCTAATGCAATTTATCCCATGAGAATGTGCCAGCTGGCAAGACTTGAATACCCTCCCTAGGTCCTTTTTCATGAAACATTCGAACACCTCCGTCAGGACCCAGAATATACCCAGGCACAAAAACACCATTCTTGATTAGTTTACGGCGATAACCTCGCCAGTCAGCTTTGCTGGGTTTAATATTTTGACGATTGTAGGATCCATCTTTTTTTGGCGGATGGAGGTGTAGATAGGCAACCGCATCCTCAGTCACGGTTACGTCGACCCGCCCGCAATCGTTCCTCTTGCACTCGCCGTCATCGAAGTCGCCAATAAAGAACCCGCCGGAGTCTCTTGGGCGTATCTCACCTCCAACTTCGGGAATGCCGTGGCGGTTCTCCAAATTCTTGGCCCGCCTCTGCGCTTGATAAAGTGCGGCAAATGCCGCTTCTTGCGCACTGTCATAATCTTTTTGATCCAGGAACACACGATGCCCCCCAACCGTAATCTGTGGTCTCGTTTCCGGAAGGGGCGGTTTGCGGATCGGTTTCGGGAAGCCTCGTGCAATACCCATTGGATTTCGCTCTCGGCGTTGCGCTCCCAGACGATCCAATTCATCAGCCAGCAATTGCGTTCGGATTGAGAGGTTTGTGTTTGGTTTTCTCACCGATGTGATCATGTCTACTCCTTTCGCACCAGACGTCATTCCGGAAAAATGAGCGCAGCGAATGTAATCCGGGGCCGTAATGACAGGCTTATGTGTTGCCGCCCACCTGCACAATAATCTCGCGGGTGATGCGGTCCCAATCCATATCATCGTCGATGGCGACCCCTCCGGCGGCGAGCACCGCTTTGATGTCTTGGGCGCGCAGATTTACAAAGGCGTCAAGATCTTGTCCACGGGATGCAGTGGCATCGTCGCGCGCAGCGGCCGTTTCGGTTTGGGCCAGTTCGGCAAGCTTCATCTCAGTCTCCGCTTGGAGTTTTTTCTCCGCAAAGGCCTGTTTCAGCATCAGCTCCATATTTTTCAGCTGCAGGCTTTGCGCTTTGAGCGCTTGGTCTTGTTGTTTGAGCTGCAGCTCCCAATCCGGCTGCGGTATTTCCGGCATGGGCTCCGGGGCTGCGCTCAATTGCTCGGCCACCTGGTCAAACATCTCTTCCAATTGCCGCCCGATGGGAAAGCCGCGCACGCCGAATTTCAGAAGTTCAAACAAAAGCGGCGCCGCTTCCGGCGTTTGCTGTCCAGCCATAAAAGCATTGTCGATAAAACCGCCGACGGCGGAGAGAAACTCCATGCGCGCTTGTTTTTCCGAGCGCAAATCCGGTGCCACCGTCGCGTCGGTTTCGACGGAGAGACGAAAGGCGCGCATTTTGTCGTTGCGCAACAGGGCGACCACCTCCTCCACCGGCACGCCCGCCACATTCGGGCTTTCTTCGTAATTGGAAATGTCGCGAATGGTTTCAACAGAAAAATGTTCGGCAATGATCTCAGCCTTGATGCGCAAGAGCCCGCGGGCAAATTCCGCCATGCGGGCCTGGCGCTCTTCCAACCGCATGGAAGCGAAATTGGATTTGAGCTGCTCCGCAGTGGCCGTGGCGGACGGCGCGGAATAGCCGCGCATGATGTCGCTGAGGCCGGTGATCTCATAAAGATCGGCTTTGACCCGCTCGCGCTGTTGCTGGAGCGATATCAGCACTTGAATAATGTTTTGAATGGGCAAAAAACTCATATGCCCGTCAAGACCACCGGTTTGCTGAAAGGCCGGCCAATCATTGACGGGGATCATTTCGTTTTCATTGTCTTCGGAGAGCAGCCGGCTCAATTCCGGCAGCGCGCCGTTATAGGCCCCGTTCACCTTCACCGCCCGGGTCAAATGGGCAATGCGCACGGACAAATCATCAAGCTCTTTCGCCTGACTGGCATATTCATGATAGTCCGGGATCGGCACCAGAGACTCATTGGTAAGCGTGGCATAAAGCGGTTTCGGGCACGGGAAAAAATCCGCAAGGCCCAGCGGGTCTTGCACCACATCCAAAGGCCCGTCCCCGTGATCCGGGCAGAGCCAAATCACTCGGCCCTCCACTTTGTCCCAAATCTCATAGACTTTGATCCGGCCAAACAGTTCGGTGTTCTTTTGTAAGTCGTTATCGCTCGCACCCTCCCGTTTGTGTTTGACGGGCAACTTGGCGACGATGTCCGGATCGAAGCGGGCCCGCGCCTGGGTTTTGGTCATGAAAGAAATCCGCGCCACCCAAGGCACTTTGTCCCAGGACGGAACCATGGGATGGAGAAACTCTTTACGCCCCACATAATCAATGGCCACATCTTCCGCGATCACCCGTTCGCCGGTGCCGGATTCCTCTTCGCCGCCTGCCGATAATTTTGCAAAGACCGGCTTATAGCGCACCCAGGCCACGCCCCGCCCGAACAGCAAGAAATCATCCCGGACCCGGCGCATGACATCGTCAAACTCGCCGTCGGCCAAATCATATTTGACCGCGCGCTCCAAGGTCTCCGCCGCCTTACGCGCCAACGGGTCCCGGTCGCGATATTTGCGCAAGACCTTGGGCTCTGGTGTGCGGTTATAGAGGGCGGGTTTGAGGGTTTCGATATTGGACCACAGCACATTGAACTTGCGGTCATGGAGCGAATTGTTCTCCGGACGTTCATCCACATATCGTTTCAGGATTTTATCGCCCTGGTCGAACCAGGCCCGCATGCCTTTTTCCGCCAGCTTGATCTCGTCAAGCCAGCGCGCCACCAGCGCCCTGCCGTCCGCCCCATATTGCTCCGGCGTGTCTTGGGTGGTTTGGATCATCTCTCACGTCTCAAAAACTTGTGAAGGGGTGTGAAAAGTGTTGGTTATCTTTTCGCCACATTCTTTGAGAATATGGTCGGCATGAAATGGTTCTTTACGAGAAAACTGCGTCAATCCGTAACGGAAGCGGAGATCAAGCTCTGGTCCCGCCTGCGCAACCGGAACTTTGAAGCTTTGCGTTTCAAGCGCCGGGATGAGATCGGCCCGTTTGAAGTCGGCTTCGTCTGTCACGAGGTTAAGTTGATTATCGAGTTGGACGGCGGACACGGTGTCGGCCGCGAAATCTATGATCCGAAACGCAACGACTTCCTCAAACGTCAGGGCTACAAAGTGATCCGCTTTTGGAACCAGGATGTTTTGCGCAATATCGACGGCGTCCTGCGCTCCACCAAACAGGCTTTGTCGTCGGCGGCGTAAACAATAGACACAATCCCGGTGTCATTCCGGCGAAAGCCGGAATCCATCGCGCGCTGATTCAGCGCGCAATAAATCCATTTTAAGTGGCTTCGCTTTCGCTCAGCGATGGATCCCGGATCACGCTCACTAACGTTCGCTGTCCGGGATGACAACTTGAGAATTAAGACGCCGACTTACCAAGCAATTGACCAACCTTTTCGGACTTCCAAAGGTCCTCGGGCCCATCATACTGATGTGCTTCCCACCCAAAGGCATTCGCCGCGTCGACAATTTCTTGCCGGTCATCATAAAAGACAACCGGAAAGGCATTGTTGCGCTCCAAGATCTCCTGACTCTTTTCAAAGAAACCACGTTCGGGCTTCACGCAGCCAAATCGTGCCGCGTAGAAGATATCTTCGAAATAGTTTTCCAATCCAACCACCTTCATCAGGTGTTGGGCGCGGACATGTTCTTGATTGGTGCACAGGAACAAGCGCACATGCTCATGGGCGCCGAGTTCTCTGACATGTGCCATGATGGGCTCATGCAGCACCGAATCCTGTTCCATCCAATATTGAATGAAGGCGCGTACATCCCCGGTATAACCGACCGTGGGCAGAACCTCCGCCAAAGCATCTTGCAGATCGCGCTGTCCCGTCAGCACATGGGGGACAAAATGCGGTTCAAAAAACGCATCATTGAACGCCTCACAGGAAATGCCAAACACTTCCTCAAGGTTTTCATCCCATCGGCGCGTCAACTCCGTCTTGGCGTGATAGCCGTGGATCAGCACGCCATCCACATCGAACAGAATATTGATCATCAAATCAGTTTAGTGAGATTGCCATACGGGCGAAAGTCTGAATAACAACAGAGATTAGAAAGACCGCCTCGCCGCCAACTCAATGCCTGGATCAATCGGTCGCACCGTCGCGCCATTATCAATCTTGATCGGCCCGGTCGGAGTCCCCCCACCGCCCCATTGCAAACCGGGGCCTTTGCGCGCCATCCAATTTGTCTGAGCACCGGTCCGTCTTGCACGCCGCGCGCCCGGCTGACGATGACGCACATTTTTGGCAAAGCGTCCGCGCCGTCTGCCGGCTCTGCCGAACCGAAAACCGGGTGCTTGCATCATGGCCTGTTCCAACAATCGCATCAGTACAGCCTTTCTTTTCTCTTGAGCCCCTTTTCATGGAGCTCCCACATGTCGTTCAAGGTGGCCCCGGCCAATCCCTTGGACAGGGTTTCTTTAGGCGGCGGCGCGGCCGTCACCGGCCGACTCATACAGGCATAGCGCCAATCATCGGCTGCGTGATCTTCCGCTTGCGTGTCCAAATCTTCCGCATTCACTTTGTCATGTTGCAAGACCGGCAAGGTACGGATGGAATCCGTACACGTGGCAAAGGTATAGATCATCGGCCTACCCTCCTCGCCGATGAGACGCGCCCGCAATTGATCCCAGCCGCCCATGGCCCCGCCGCGGGCAATGCGCCGGTTGTCCGCTTTACGAAACGTCAGGGGACGGAGCGACGGGTCTTTGGCCGCCAAACTTCTTGAGTGGTCAAACAATGTTTCCGCGATCGACGGTCCGCCGTCAGTGGCAAAGGCGCTTGGGTCCAAAACCCCATAAGAGATCGCTTCGCCCCGCTCCCGTGTGACAATGCCTTCGGCGACTTCTTTGGCGGTCAGTTTCAGCCCCACATTGGGTTTGCCTTGCCGGTTGCCGTACCATTCGCGGTAGCGCACCATCGCGCCCTTCGGAAGGACCTGCCCCGTCTCAGGCAAGGCAAAATCTTCAGATGCCACCGCCCACCAGCCGACCGAAAAGGGTTTGGCGGAGCCCCAATCCATGGACCGGAAATGGGTCCAATGATCTGGGAGTGCAAAGGCTCTGATAACATGGAGGTTTGGTCGCCAACATTCAAAGAATGCCCCTTCCACAATATCCCAATCGCCACTGAGCCAAGCCCGCACCAATTGTCTGGAGCCCGATTGATACAGCCGGGCGACGTAGCCTGGATCGGTCTCCAGCAATTTCGGATTGTCGTCGAGCCGGGCCGGAATGAACACCCGGTCGATCTTCATCTCTTCGTTTGTGAACGGATTGGTGTAGGTCTCCGTCACCACTTGAAAGCCGCGCGGATCCGGATCGATATACCGTTCCTTCACCCATAAATGTCCCGGCCCACCCGGATTGCAGGTGGCGCGAAAACCGCAGGGCACGCCGGCGGCGGATCTCAATGTGGCTTTCAATTTGTTGACCGGGCTCGGATCCGGATAATTTGTCAATTCCTCCACATAAACGCGTGTGTAATCGTGACCTTGATAATCTTCCGCATCCCGGTCCGATTGCAGATGGCGAAATTTCAGTGTCGCGCCATTGGGAAACACCCAAGTCTTTTTTTGCTCACCCCAGCGCGCACCCAGTTTCGGGTAGAGCTCTTGGCTGCGGGCAATGGCTGCTTCCAAATGGGACACGCTTTTGCGGACAAAAATGCCTTTGGCATGTGCGCCATAGGCCTGGGCATGAAGCGGCCAATCCCCGCCGATACAGGCATCGGTCTTACCGCCGCCCCGGGCACCGCCATAGACCACTTCAAACACAGGACATTTGACGAAAGCCTCTTGGGGCCCGGGCTGCGGTGCCCAAATGATTATTGGAGCGTCTTGTACCGCCTCTGCCATTCGTCCACCGTTTGAGGATCGGGCTCCGCCGACACCGCATAATGCACGTGGTCGACCTGATGCTGGTCCACAAACATGCCGAGATGTTTGCCGATCAGCTCCAAGGCCCGGGTCGCGCCGGTGGCATTGAAGGTCCACATGTGATGGCCGGACTCGTCTGTGCTCTGCACCTTTACACCACCGCGGCGTACCATAACCGGCGCCTTCTGCATGCAGCGTTCGGCGAGCTCAATCAGATTGCCCAGCACATAATCTTGGGTCAGACGCAGACGTTCGGCACGTTCCTTTTGGGCCGCGCCAATGGCAGCCGCAATCTCCCGCTGTTTGAGCAAACGATAACTCTGGTCTTCCGCTGTCGAACGCGCATAACCGGCCCGCAAGGCGGCGGCTGTCGCATTGAGATCGATCAAATATTCATCCACAAAGCGTCGCTGTCTCGGAGTCATGGGGCTCTTTAACTCTCTATTGTCACCCCGGGCTTGACCCGGGGTCCATTGTGAAGACTGTCCTCATGTGTCATCGGTCGTGAAAATCGCAACACATCAGATTGGAACCAGGATCTTCGCTCACTTGCGTTCGCTGTATGGAATAAAGTCAGAGAAGAAAAATGGAAACAAAAACGCCTCGGCCCTATTGGAGCCGAGGCGCAATTCCGTTCATGGTTTTCAGCCTCTCACGAAATACGTTTCGTGTCGATTGTGAAAATTCAAAACTTCACAGAAACTAGCGCCCGGGCCGAGCAGACAAGAACATGTTTCCAAATCTCTCTTGTCTATAAAACATAACACCAACCGCAACGGCTCCGGCATAATGAACCAGCATCCGAGAGCTCGTAGCATCACTCCATTGGAACAAATCCGGTTCACTCATCTCGTCTGTTACAAACATATACTCAAGACCGAGCCAAGATGAAGCCGCCGCCAACGCTATGAGACTAGAGAACATTCCTAAATGCTGACGGATCTGGGATCGAAAGGGATAAACGACGATACTCAAGGGAAAAGCTAAGAGTGGGGCTAGGAGCACCATTGCAACAGCAAGTTCAAGCAGCACCAAAGAAAACTCCCTCTCAATCACGGCAAGCAGAAGATGAGAGGCGATCACAGAAACAAGGTAGATGCCTGCAATTTTCGAGTAGAAGCTCAGAAACCTAAGCCACTTTCGTCGGTATTTCGCGCTGTTATACATGTTGAAGTACGTTTTCGAAACCACACCCAGACCCGATTGAGCCACACAATTTCGGCCAAAGTATGTTGTCTCTTAGCGGTATCTTGCAATGCAATCTTTTTTGGGAAAGCCGATTAACAACTCAAAACCAGTTCATGTAAAGCCATCGGAAGTCGACGGACACCAAACTACTGCATATCAAGCGGGACTTTTTTTGAACCGTCTTTGGTTTTAATCTCAACCTGAATGGCTCTTGTCTCCGGATCGACACTGACGTCAAATCCTGCGCCTGAAGCATGAACGATCGCTGCCAGAGTCTCTTGCGGTAGCTGCCGCAGGCTAGTTCCATATTCCTTCAGTTGATCGGCAAGCCTGTTGAATGTTTGGATCGCCACACTCTGGTGGCTCATGGTCATGTTAGCGATCGATCCGATACCTTTATACTCTAACTGCCGTTGCCGAGCACGACGAGCAGCTTTGGTCGCCAAATATGTGGCTCCACGCGCGCCGAGCCCGAGACCACTGCCCAGCGCAAACCCTGAAGCACCGGACCCAATCATTCTTCCGGCTGAATAGGCTGGGTTCTTCTTAGCTTGATGAAGAATGAACTTGACTGCCTTACTAGGGTTTTCATTTGCCCATTCAAAACCGCGGTTAACCGCCCAATCGACAACTTTGGCCTGTGGATCGTCTTTCCATAACTTAATCTTATGGTCGAAAAATACAGGCATCGCCATTGCTCCACTTTTCGCGCCCGCACCAAAGTTCAAGACACCGGGAACCAAGCGTGGCGAACCCTTCCATTCAGGGTGATTGTCCGGATGTCCGAATTCTTCAAAGTCAGTACGCCCACCCTCTCGTTCCGCGGACGGATCGCGACTTTGCGCCGTTTGAGAACGATCGTATGCCTCCTCTAAAGATTGCCGGAGAGGGTTTACACTGGTGACGAAAGGTTTTTCGACACTTTCTGAGCTGACCGGAAACTTTGGAGCCACAGACGCGGAAACGCCAGAACCCGTGTTTGCGGACTCGGCATTCAAAGCCGGCTCGGTCGCAACTCCCAGAAGTGTTTCGTCTGAGGTTACTGGACCTGGCGAAGGGAGAGCATCTGGCCGATGCATTTGTGTCCGTAATGCCAGCTCCTGATTGCGCCGCTCCAGCGCCATACGCTCAAGTTCTTCCGCCAGCAAATGGGAATAAGACGGCGCCCGAGCGCCGTATGCCAGATTTTGTGGGGTTATAAGGTTCTTTTACTCTCCATTGTCACCCTCGGGCGTGAGCCGATGGTCCATGGTGACGGTTATTCGCTGACTCTGTCGGCAGAATGGGAATGCAAATGTTCGTTATGGATCCTCGCAACACGTGCGAGGATGACACCGGTCTTCAAATGGAATGGAATACAAAAACGCCCCGGCCCTGCTGGAGCGGAGGCGCAATTCCGATCATGATTTTCAGCCTCGCACGAAAATTTTTTCATGTCGATTGTGAAAATTCAAAACTTCACAGGATTCGGGTAACGCCCTCTAGCACCAAAGAAAACTGCGGCAACTTTTCTTTACCTATTCATCTGTCTACAGATGTTACTCGCATAACGAGAATTCGATCCTATTTTCGCCATATTCTTATAAGAAAAGAATTAAATGAGGGCATTGGTGATCATGAGTATCCTGCTGGCGGGCTGTGCGAGCACACCGGAAAAAGTTGCAAAGCCGGAATATCTATTTGGAGCCCCATTCGGCCCACCGATGACTGGTGAGATCATACCGTACTTCTACTTTATTGATCGGAAATTTCCTGTCTTCACTGTCGGCTTTAATGGTGAGGAGTACTCGCTTGAGGGCTACCATGAACCTCCAGGCCATGATCGACTGAAGTACTTTTTCGCCTATCAGAACGCACGGGATTTTCTACTAGGCAAGACTTTCACCTGCCACGAAACTTTTCCATGGCATTTGATGTGTTTTAACAGCAAAGGCGAAAACATGCGTCAATATCTGGAGCCCAAACCTATGCCATCACAATCTATTGAAAAAGGAGATTTCCAAGAAAAGGACCGAGATTATTTCGATACGCTTTTTTTCTTAGAACTTCCGCAAATGTAGTTTATGGAGCTAAATAGGTGTTTCATCTTCTTGCATACACCGGTCAATCGCATCCAAATCAAATCCATACAATTCTGCACATCGATTAGCCTTTTCAAACAACGGGCCATATCTTTCGCGGAGTACTTGCTCCATCTTTTTGTCAAAATCGTCCATGATCTCTTTGGATATCCCCTCCTCAAATTTTCTTTGCAAGTTAGGGTTCAATTGGAACGAGCCTGGCGGAACCTGCGATGAAGTAGGATAGTCAGGAACTTGATGGCTGATTGTCTTGGGTCTTTGCCGCGCTTGCATCAGCGCATGGACGAGATCGTTCATGGGAGAATCCTTTCGAAGAAAATTCGCAAAGCGTGTCACCCCGGGTTTGACCCGGGGTCTATTGTGAGGCGCATCCTCACGCTTTATCAGGGGTGACACGTCTCAACGCATCACAATGGATCCCGGCTCTCGCTCACTTGCGTTCGCGGTCCGAGATGACATCCGAGACAAATGTGAAAACAAAACGCCCAGACCCTGCTCAGGCCGAGGCGCCATTCCGGTCGGACTCCGTCGTTAGACGAAGTGCGCCACATGCTGAACCGTGGAAACACCGCCGCTGGAGATCAATGCGGGGTGATCAGAGACGAAGGAAACGGAACCGACATTGGTCAAGCTTCCGCCCACCGCGGCCACTAATTGTGACGTGTCGGTGAGTTTGGCATACCAATCCGGGCTGGCGGCCGAGATATTGTCCGCCTCCTTGCCGGAGCCACCGTTGTAAAGCTGCGAAACAATTGTGGTGGCTTCAGTCTCGTCAGCAGCATTCCACAGCGCCACATCGGCTATGTTGCCTTCCCAAGAATTCGCGTTTGAAGGAGAGTCGCCGTTACCGATGGTCAATATGGAAAAGTCCTCTGTCTGCGCGCTGGTGTTACTGTTGGTTCCGGTAACCCAACTTCCGTCGAGACAAATATCGACGCTTTGGTCACCGCCGGAAGGACCGACAAGCAAACCAAGAAAGTGCCAAACATTATTCGTCATGGACGAACTATAATCTGTACGTTTGAGCTGATTGTTGTGAAAGTTGCCGTAACCACGTGGCGTCAGGTTTGTGTTCGTATCGATCCCAATGCGGGCTGTTTCCGTCGCTGGATTCACTACGACCGGCCATCCTGCAAATTCAGTATCGTCCACCCACTTTGCCCAAAGAGTTATGAGCTTCCAACCGGTGTAGGTTAGAGTTTCGGATCCGGTAAGCGTCCGCGTAAGCCGGTCAGTGTTTTGATCATTAAAAGTTGCACTCATGGTTGAAACCTATGTGAAATGATTGCATCGACGTTTGTTGTAATCGTGGACAAATAGCTCTTGGCGACCTGAGCTAGAGCCAAAGTCATATGAGGAGATCCGCTCTTGTAGGCCATTATCGCTGCACCCGATATGACGTTCACTGTTTGCGAGCCGCCTGTGGCGGCCGACACGCTTCTGTTTGCCGCAGCAGGTCTGGCAGACACCGCACAATGCGAGGTTTCGCCGAAAACAATTGCAGCCCCACCCCTTGTCGCGGAAACCTGGATGGTCCAATTATCTCCGGATGTATTTACCGCGCTTACCACATGATAGACATTTCCTTCCACAATATCGGCTGGAATAACTTCGTTGGTTCCAGAACCATTCACACGTGTAAACCACAACTCATCGTCAACGGCCCAGTCGAAGGTAGCAATGTTTTTTGTCGTGATATCGGCTGAACCGTTGGTTACGTCGGCACCCTCCAACTCTAATCCGTAGTCAGTGATGTAATCGGTTCCAGAAACAGCCGAGTCCCAATCCTCAGTGATATACTGCGCCGACATGCGACTGGTCTCCGCTAGACCTTTCATGTTGCTAGTCCATAAGTTTGCGAGAAACTTCGAAATATGGTCGGCATAACTCTTGGAGTGGGCGTTCTCGGTCACCCGATAATTGTGATATGCGCCCTCACACTGAAACGCAAACATCCAGGCCGACATCATTTGATTGCCATGGTGAAAAGGAATACCGGCCATTAATTGCGATGTAGGATATCGGCTCAACCCGGCGCCTAGCCATTCGGAATTGTGAGCATTATAAAGGTCGATATATTCTTTCATGACGTCGTGGTCGGGAACAATAGCTGACGCCGAGCCCGTCAAAACTTGACTCCAACCAACTGACCGAGAGTTCTCCGGCTTTCGAAGGCTTGCCAACCCGCCGTACTGTGTCGCAGGTATGCTAAACTCTGTACGCCGATTAATTTCGTCATAGTATTGTGGATAGGCCCGAGATCCAAAGTTGTCCGCCACATCATTGTGTGATGCCGCCGTCGCGAGATCCACAGTTGCATCCAAGAACCAGCGTTCTCCTTCGTACAAATATAGGAAGTAACAGAAGTTGACCGCATGACTTGTGTTAGATGACAATGTCCAGACTCCCGTACCGCCTGCAGGGGATTGCCAACCGCCGTCATTCGCATCAGGTGCATTACCCTTATATGCGTGTTTATCCGACGGCATGCCGTCAGACGTGAAGTCGTAGAGTGACGCCGTCATGGGATCCAATGACAGACTGATCGGCGTGTTTGCCACATCACTTGACTCACCGCTGAAATCATTCCAAGCGTCTGCCGACTTGGACGATCGGTTGCGATTCGCGTTGGTTCGAAAATGATACCCGATATGCAAACCGGCAAAGGCATTGACCCTTGCGACGCGTGCATTTTCCGCGTTTGTCGTCACAATCAGGTGACAGTCTTGATTGGGGATAATCCCACGGCCGGGATAGTCGCCCGTGCCGTCGATCGCAGCACGATGGAAAAAGTTATCGAACGGACTGTAGGTGTTTTGCGATGCCGCGGAATTTACGGACGTATATCCGGTTTCAAGAGGGGGGATAAAACCCGCTTCCATCCAGTAATCAAAATCCGGTTTGTGGAACAGCGTCGGTATGGTGCCATCCCAATGGCGCTGCGCATGTTGGTCATCATTGTCGGTTCTAACCGTCGCCCACTGACCGTGATAGTGATGGTCGACGGATGTGTAAGTTTCACTCGTTGTCGCACCGTCTTTCAAAGTTGCATTGTAGGTTCGCCGGTCTTTGGCAGATTGTTCCCACCAATCTTGGCTGAGCACGACGGCATAGGAATAATCCGCAATTCCGTTCGAACCGTTGTTCCAGGCATCGATATGAAAGATCGCCTTCAAATGGGCATCTTCGGCCCCACCGGTCTGGTCCTTGAACATGATCCAGCCCATCCAAGACTCGCAAACCTTTCCGCCACCGACCTTGGTCAGCCGCGTGGCTACTGTGTCATTGAATTTGGCCTCAAAGCTACCGGAACCAACGGTCGTGTCTGGCGTGGCATCTTTCAAATTGTCCACGGCAACCTGGACGTCGGAGTTAGCCTTTATGGTCGCAAGAGAAATCCGTTCCGCATTGTCAAACGTGCCCGTGGCGGCCTCGACATCATAGGTCCGGCCTTGAGAGGCGCTGAAGGTTGTGTCCTTGAAGCGGCAAACACAGAATTTAAGTGAGCCGTCCATCCAACTGACTCTTTCGTCGAATTGGATGTCGGTGATCTCCGCCCCGCCTTGGATCGATACTTTGGGCACGCAATTGGCCGGCATGTCGCCTTTCTTGAACGGCAGTCCGGTCTTAACGAAACCCGGCGAAGTGCCGCCGTTATTGGTGTTTTCTATCACGAAGCTCTGAATCACCCCTTGGGGCGGCGCCGGCGGAGTCCCGCCGGCGGCGCCGCGCAGGCGCGGCGCAATCCCGCCGATCACCCGCGTGCCTTGCATGGCAATATCAATTGTCATCAGTTGGCCGTCCTTTTCACTGTGAAGCTGTAAACCAAATTTCCGGACCCGGAGGTGAAGGTGAAATCGAGCGAGAGCTTCGATCCCTTGGCAAGGGCCTGCACCGTCGGCGTTGTGGTGTTCAATGTTGTGTTTGTGGTCAGAGCGCTAAAGCCGGTGATGGTGGCGCCGTCATCCTGCAAGGTGGTGGTGCCGACCAAATTGCCCGTGGTCTGCAATTTGACCTCGACGGTGTCGAGGGCAAAGGGCGTCGACAGATCCAGATCCACCGTTTGACTGGCATCGACATTCAAAATGCTGCCGCCATATTGACGCAAATCGTCCCGGGCTTCCGCCGCATCGCCGGCGGCATTGGCGGACAGATATTGATTGCCCGCAAGGGTCCCACTGGTCAGCACTTCGGCCAGCCATTTGGGATCGGTGGCGGAGGCATAGGTGACACGAAGCATTTCATCTTTGCGCAAGGTCGCCGTGTCGAGACCGGCGCGGTTGATGCCGTCGGTCCCGGCGCTGAGGGTGACCAGCCCGTCATGAACATTGATGACATCGAAGAAGTCGCCGATATTGGTCATGGATGAGGGTAAGGTGAGCTGCAACGCACTCGCGCTGTTTGTTTTGATCAGCTTTTTGGCATCGCTGGTCTGCACCGTATAGTTGGTGGCGACTTCGGTGATTCCGGCGTAGCGCAGCGGATCATAGTCACTGTCGTGATTATGGGTCGCGACAGTTTCCGCGTCATCGCGAATGGATTTTAAAACACTGTTCGTGTTTGCCCGGTTGGGGATACCGGCGGACGGAACCGCCTGATCAATTTGGGTATTTGTGGTTGCCATGTTCTAACTCCAATGTGTTGTATTGTCCCAAGTAATGCCGTTGTCCCAAGTGACACCGGTGCCGTCCCAAAGAACGCCGCTGTCCCAAGTCGTGTTGCTGTCCCACGGCGTGCCGCCGATGCCGGCGATCGCCGCGGCCGTTCGAATGACGCTGCGTTCAACCCTGCGCCAAAGGTCGCGTGTGAGTGTTCGGATCGATGTCATGATCAGACCGACAACCGGCACTTGAAGGTGCCGCTGGTGTAGGAGGTGCATTCGAGCCGGTAGCTCACGTCATATTCGGGCTCGTCGAGCACCTCCGTGACGTCTGAGGTATATTCTTTGACCAGGTACCATTCGGCATCGTCGACAAATTTTCGCTGCAACTGCACGATGCCGGTTCCGGCGGTCAAGCCGCTGATCGTGATATTGGCTTCACCGCGCACGGCCAGAGACGCTGAAGTCCCTGTCGCGGTAAAGGATATGGTCGTGGGACTTGCCATAGACTTTCTCCATTTGGTTTTAGGTTTGGATGTGATGATCAGAGAGTCACTTGCGAACAGACGCTGCGCAGGACCCGTCCAAGACGGATACTGTTCGAATTGAGAGCAGAAATCGGATGTGAGAACACAAAACGCCCCGGCCCTATTGGGGGCCGAGGCGCAGTTCCGATCATGTTTTTCAGCCTCGCACGAGAATATTTTCGTGTCGATTGTGAAAATTCAAAACTTCACAGGTTTCGAACGCTAAATTATATGAGAGAATTGTTCGATAGGTTTTTCCTCCGTTAACGGAGCTTACCCTTATAGCGAGAAAATCATCCTAATTTCGCCATATTCCCGATGTATCAAAAGACCATGAGGGCGATTGTTTTGATATGTGGGCTGCTACTCGCCAGTACCGGGGCTATGAGTCAAACCAGCGAATCGACGTCTCAATATGCTGCGCCGTTGGGGCCTGCCATGACCGGCACTCTTCGTCCCGACTTTGATTTTTTCCACGAAAAGTTCCCCGTCCTTGCCGTCCACTTCAACGGCAAAAGATATAGTCTCGAAGGGTATCACGCGCCGGTCAATTCACCGCATATCGGCTTCAAGGTTATGTATCTTACAAAATTGCTTCAGCAACAGACCGGAACACTTACGTGTCATGAAACGGTGCCTTGGCATTTGGTTTGTTTCGGACCGGACGGCACGCAAGTGCTGAGTCCTGAAAAGACCAATTTGGACTTTGTGACCAATTATTTGAGCGATATCGACGCAGAGGACTCCGCCTGGCTTTGGGTCGGCGAGTTAACTCCCAATCTCTATTATCTCGACGGAAAGTTTCCTCTGCTGACCGTATACTTGAAGGGCACGGAATTCACGCTGGAAGGGTACTCCGCCCCGCCGGGAAGCCCCAAGGACGATTTCTATACCGAGTATTTGAGAGCAAAGTATGTACTGGAGGGTCATACTTTCATATGCAAGGAACGCCCCCTCTGGCATTTGACCTGTATTGATCTATACGGCAAGAATCTTAAGGAGTATCTTTGAGCATTTTGCTGGATTGGCAACAAGTAACACTTGTCTTATCAACTACGTGATTAGGCCTCCCGCTCTTTTCCGGTCAAGCAATCCGTGAAAGCGACTAAATCGTTGGGAAATATACCCGCACAGCTTTTTGCCTTTTCCGTCAAGGGATGATTGGTACTTTCCATCCCAAGTAGAATATCGTCGATGGCATCGCGCTGCCCATCGTCGAGAAGCTGGTCGCGCCGCGCCTTTCCGTCTTCAAAACGTTTGCGACGTTCCTCCAGTCGCTCTTGTAAATCCTCATCTTGTGAGGGTGGCGGTGCCGGCGTGAAAGGCTCTTCCTGCGGTTCAGCCTGTTGCTCCAAACCACCGCCTCCACCGGTCAATTGAAAGGGGTCTTTCACTTGGGTATATGGCATGCCGTTTTGATGCATAATACCGCGACGCTGACGCGCTTGCATGAGCGCATGGACGAGATCGTTCATGGGGGAATTTTTTCGAAGAAAAGTTGCGAAGCGTGTCACCCCGGTCCCACGGATCAAGTACGAGGATAAACTTGACCCGGGAGCTATTGTGAGGCGCATCCTCACACTTCATCAGGGGCGACACGTGTCAGAGCATCACAATGGATCCCGGGTCACACTCACTTGTGTTCACGGTCCGGGATGAAATCAAAGAAAATGTGAAAAACAAAACGCCCCGGCTCTGTTGAGGCCGAGGCGCAATTCCGATCATGTTTTTGAGCCTCTCACGAAACGCATTCCGTGTCGATTGTAAAAATTCAAAACTTCACAGCTTTGTCGAGTCAGCTCTCAAACACATAAAGACCGAAGCCCGCCGGCGTTGTGATATGCAAGATTTTGCCGCTGCCAAAGAGCGGCGTGTCATGCTCCTGCTCAACGAAAGCGATCTCTTGTTGCGCCAATCTGTCTTTGAGCGGTGCCAAATTTTTCAGCCGGTAATTTAAATGCAATAGCCCACGCGCAGGCGGCTTGGCCCGGGGATAGAGATCCGTGCCCGTCACTTGTTGATATTCGACCAATTCCACTTGCCCGTAAGGACTGTTTTTGTCACCGACGATGCTGACATCAAGCCCGGCCCCTTTGGGCAGTCCAACCATCTCCTCAATCGCCGGCCCCTCAAACAAATTCTCCGTGATGAGATCCAATCCGAGACCGGCAAGATAAAATGCCCGCTCCGCTTTGCCGTCACTCACGGTTTGAATGGCAAAGCCAATGCCTGCCGCACCTTTATCGGAAAAGTCCAAGGTCTCATCGAGCAATTCCAACAAAACAATGTTGATGGCGTCGTGACCGGTAAGATGGATTTCGCGAAAGCGCGTGCCGTCCTGCGCCGTGACCTCGCTATAGGTCTCAGCGCGAAAGTGAAACCCTGCGGCTTTCATCGCCTCAAACCGGGCCGGTAAATCGCGCACATAGACATCCAAGTTCTTTGGTGCCATGTCGAAGGTCTGCGCCCCTTCGCGCACGGCGGGTCCCGGCTCTTTGAATTCGACAAAATGCAAGTGTCCGTGATCCAAACCGGGCGTGGCGACGATCGCTTGTGCGCGGATTGCGTCCGGCGGCAAATCCCAAAGAGCGCTTAATCCCTCATCGGGCCCGTCATGACGGGCAGTGGCTTCAAAGCCGAATTCGCCGCACCAAAAATCAAGCACCTTGTCTAAACTCGAAACGCCGATGGTGATGGAGGACCAAGGCCCCAAACGCACGTCTAAACTGTTCATGACAATCGCCCGAGAATTTTAAGCTCGCTTTGCACCATCATCTAAACACTCTCGCCCTTGTCTAACCTTTTGAAAAACCGCCTCGCATCTTCTCCAATTGCCGTCCGCTTGTCATCTTGCATGTTGCCCAGCGTCCGGTACGCATGGCCCAATCGCGGATTGGACGACAGCTTGGTTTCGTGGCGCATCAAGAAGTCCCAGTAGAGGTAATTAAACGGGCACGCCTCCGGGCCGTTCTTCTTGCTCACCTTGTAAGAACAGTTTTGACAATAGTCGGACATGCGATTAATGTAGGCACCGCCTGCCACATAAGGCTTGCTGGCGAGCACGCCGCCATCGGCAAAGAGGATCATGCCCGTCACATTGGGCAATTCCACCCATTCATAGGCATCCGCGTAGACAATTAGATACCATTCATTCACTTGGGCCGGATGTATGCCGGTGAGCAAACAGAAATTGCCTAAGACCATCAATCGCTGAATGTGGTGGGCATAGGCATTGTCTTTTGTTTCCGATACGCATTGGGCCATGCAGTTCATTTGGGTGGCCCCGCCCCAGAAGAGATCCGGTAAGTCCCGCTCCGCCTCCAAGAAATTGGACCCGGCATAGTCCGGCATTTTGAGCCAATAGATCCCGCGGACATATTCCCGCCAGCCCAGGATTTGCCGGATGAAGCCTTCGACGGCATTGAGCGGCGCCCGGCCGTCGCGATAGGCCGCCTCCGCCTTGGCGCAACATTCAACTGGGCCAAGCAAACCGCAATTGAGATAAAAGCTCAAATGACTGTGGAACATCCACGGTTCACCTTCGACCATGGCATCTTGATAATCGCCGAATTGGGCCAAACGCTCATCCACGAATTTATTCAACGCATAAAGGGCTTGATCCCGGGTGACGGCAAAAGCGAATGGCTCGATCTCGCCGAAATGATCGTCAAAACGCGCTGCCACAAGATCAATACAGGCCTGGGTAATTTTATCCACCCGCGCCGCATATGGCCGCGGCACATCAAGTCCCTCCTTCGGCGGCTTGCGGTTTTGCGCATCATAATTCCAAGAACCGCCTTCCGGCTTGTCTCCGTCCATTAGAATATCGTGCTCGCGGCGCATTTCCCGATAGAAATACTCCATACGCAATTGTTTACGGCCCGCAGCCCATTGGGCAAAGCGATCGAGAGTGCAGAAAAAGCGTGTATCGTCCCGGATCTCCACAGGCACGCCCAAATCTTTTTGCCATGACTGCATGTCTTGCAAAACGCGATATTCACCGGGATGGGTGACGACCAAATCTTCGGGCGCGTATTGCGCGATGGCGCGCTGGACTTCACCGGTCAAAGATCCTGAATTGCCGGGTGCGTCCAATGTGACGTAATCCACATGAAAGCCGTCTTGTTTGAGATCTTCCGCAAAATGGCGCATGGCGGAAAATAGAAAGGCAATCTTCTTTTTATGATGCTTGACGTAAGTGGCTTCCTCCCACACTTCGCACATCAATATGATGTCTTGGCCCTTATCCACGCCGGCAAGGGCACTCAGGTCAGAGCTTAACTGATCGCCGAGAATAAGGCGCAGGGTCTTGGTCATGAACCGTCCAAGTCCAACGCGCCGGGATTGATCAGCCCTTTCGGATCGACCACTTGTTTGATGCCGCGCAGCAGCGCAAAGGTTTCCGGGGCCATAGCGTCTTTGTAGGGATAGAACTTGCCCAATTGGCGATTGACCGCCCCTTCCCGCACAAACAACTCCGCCAAATCTTGCAACATTTCTTGAACCGCCGCCGTTGCGCCTGGCACATGGGGCAAATGCCCATAAGCTTTACGCTCTTTGGGATCCGTATGGCGGTTTTGAAACTCTTCCCAATTGTCCGGATAATAAAAGGCCGGCTCAAAACTCATGTCATTGCCGCATACGGTCGAGAGGTGCGACGTGGCAATATTGTATTTGGCGAGCACATCCGCTTTGGACTCAAAATAAGCCATGGTGGCATCGAACACCTGTTTGATGCGCGACGTGGGCACGCCCGCATGAATGGGGATCCAGCGCTCTCCGTCCGATCCGGTCAAATATTGTCCCACATCTTGAAACGGTGCCGCGCGCATGACTCTGGGTACGGAATCCTCAATCTCCCGTCCCTTCTCACCGCAAATCGTTTTGATTTCATTGATCTTCCATTGGGCATGATCTTCTGTTGGCGCATCGGTGGTGATGTGCAGGGTATAACGCACATCTTTCAGAACACCGGTCCCGGCTTTGGCGACGGAAAAGGCGGACTTGATGCCATCGGTCAGCGTCTCGCCGGCTTTGGCCACATCAACCAAGGTATTGAGGCCGGATTTTAAATCCTTCACCTGCGAACGCGCACCATTGAGATACGGGTCCAAGCCGAAACATTCTGCCGCCAATTGACGGCGGGCGATTTGAATTTGCGCCTCCACCATGTCGTGGAAGGTGTCAAAAGCAAAAGAGGTAAATTCCGTCGCGGCCGGGGCGTTGATCAAACGCAAGGTGGCTTGCGCTTTAATGCCGAGTGCACCGGCATCGGCCAAAAACAATCCGGCAAGATCCGGCCCATAGGTCCGGTAGAAAGGTTCGCCCGCTTGATTGGCCGCAGATCCGGTGCGAATGAGGGTGCCATCCGCCGTCACCACCTCCAGCGATAACACACTGTCCGCCGCGGTGCCGTAAGTGCCGGAGCCGTAGAACAAACTGTTTTGCGACAAAGTGCCGCCGACAGTCGCCACCAGGCCGGACATGGGCCCGTAATAGGGCGTGCGCAGGCCTTTCGCTTTCAGCGTGTCGAACAAACGCGCCCATGTGCAACCCGCTTCCACGGTCACGTACATATCGTCTTCACGGATCTCGACAATCCGGTTGAGCGCACTCATGTCGATCATCACCGTGTTGTCTTGGGCGGGAATATAGCCGCGGGTATAAGACATGCCGCCGCCGCGCACCGTCACCGCAAAACCCGCGGACGTGATCTTGGCCACCGCATCCGTAAGATCCGCTTTGCTCTTTGGCCGGATGACCGCCGATGGAGACACGCCGTGCCAAAAGACGTCTTGGGCATAATAGTGAAGCTCGTCAGGCGCCGTGATGACCTGATCCGGACCCAGACGATTCGTCAAAGCAGATATCAATGAAGATGAGTCCGGCCATATGACATTCGTGGTCATCTTGCTCCTCAATCCCACCCGTATTACGCTTGCGTCCCGTTCGATGCACTTGGAAAGCTGCTGAATCGCAATCAGGCTTCTAGCTTTATCAGGTTCGTGATAGGCCTCAATGGAAATCAACATCGGGCCACGAAGATATGATCGAGCAATTTGTCCTCCTAATCCATATTTTGGTAGTCGGGTATTGGCTGGGGTCAGAGCTCGTCATCAACAGCACCTTTCGCTATGTCTGCTGGTCCGGCGCCATGCCCTTCGATGAACGGGCACGCTTGATGGACCATGTCATGGTGGTGGATCAACATGTCCGCTATGCTCTCATCTTACAGGCGAGTTTGGGTGCCGCACTGGGCGCATGGTTATGTTATTTTCCGGGTGGACAAACGCTCGCTGTCGGCGCCTTAGGCACGGGTGTCCTGTGGCTCGGCTTTGTTGAGTTGACCCATCGCCGCCGTCACGATCGGTCCGGCAAGAGGCTTTCGCTCATCGACCGTTTGTCGCGGGCCATTTTGGCCGGTGCGCTCGTAGTCATCGCCGCTGCGACCTTTGCCGGCGCAAACACGCTGCCCGAGTGGCTTGCAGCAAAGCTGTTTTTGTTTGCCGGCGTGATCATCAGTGGCTTGGTGATCCGGATTTTCCTCATGCGCTTTTTTGACGTTTGGGCGGAGATCAAACAAAGTGGTAGCGATGAGACAAAAGAAACCCGCATCCGCGAGCTCTATGTCAAATCCACCGCCACACTGATCATATTGTGGCTATTTATCGCCGGTATTGTTTGGCTGAGTTTTTCCAAAACCATGCCGCTCGTTTGATTGATCTGATCAAACTATTGTGTTGAATCCGCAATGGCCCGGAAGAGCGCAATGCTCTCTTCCTCCCGCCACCCTTCCGGCGTATCGGAGGTTCCGTAGTCATTAAAAGCGGACAGTTTGACAATCACGGTCTCCGTATCCGGATCGACATATACAAACTGGTTGTAGATGCCCACGGCCGCAAAATCACCTCGGCCGCCGTCCATGAGCCACCATTGATAGCCGTATCCCCAATCTTCGTCGGATTGCGGATTGTCGCCGGGCATCAAATGAGGCGCATCCGGTGTCAAACTTTCTAAGACCCAAGCCGTCGGCACAATCTGCCGCCCTTGCCAAAGACCGCCCAAGCGATAGAGCTCGCCGAATTTGGCATAATCCCGCGCGGCAATATTCATCCCACCCATAGCGAGCGCCCGGCCGTCTTCATCGGCAACAAAGTACCCGTTGAACTCCATGCCGAGCGGGCGCAAGAGTTTTTGCGCCATGTATTCCGGAACGCTTTGCCCCGTGGCTTCGGCCACCAACATCCCCAAAACCTGCGTGTCCATGGAGTTGTATCGATTGTAGCTGCCGGGCTCCAATTCCAGACGCATAGTCGTGGCAAATTCATCGAACGATCCGCCCAAAGCTTGCAGCCGGGCGAAACGATTAAGATCGGAATTGAAATCCGTGTAATCTTCATTCCACGCCATACCGGACGACATTTGTAGAATGTCTTTGATCCGTACACCCTCATACCCACTGCCCTTGAGGATCTCCACATAGGCCGTTACAGGGTCTTCCACTGAGTCTATGTGCCCTTCCGCGATCGCAATTCCTACCAACGCACTGATAAAACTTTTACCGGAAGAAAAAGAATTCCATGTCACGTCGGACCCACCGGTCAGCCAGTAATTCTCATAAATTTTTGCGCCGTCCTTCAGAACGATCAAAGCCACTGTATCGGTCAGCTCCAAAAACACCTCCGTCGAGCGGCTTTCGCCCGCATAAGAATAAGCTTCCGGCAAAGCGAGGGCCGGGCCTTGGGGAAACCGATAAGGGCTTGCCGATGAGGCCATGGGCACGGTTGGGAAAAATTCATCGAAGCGATGAAAATTGTCATATTGCTCGGCCCCTGTGAACCAAGAGGTCACCGCCAGCGTGCGCTCAACGCGCGTCTGGAACAAGACCACGACTCCCAAAAGAAAAAGAGCGATGATCGCGAGGATCTTGAAAAATCGGGTCATTGAAAGCTCACACTCAGAATGTCCGGGAAAAGTTTAGCTCAGTTTGGGCGACAATCACACATTCGAGCGTGCATCGACAAAGCTGATAACAATCGGCGGCAAAAGCTTGACTGCGGAGCGGAGCGCCTCGACACGCATCGGCCGCGATGCCATAGTGTCTTTCACAAGGGGGACCACATGAAAGCCATTCTCACCGGCCTTGCGCTGTCTTTGACGATGTTCGGCTCCGCCGCCGCGCAGTCACTCTATGATGATACATCCATCATGAGCGATTTTGCGCTGCAGAATGTCACCAAGGCGTTGCAGCAATTGGGTTACACCTATCGTCAGACGTCGTCGCAACCGGCAGAGATCGAAGTGGATTTGCAGGCGCCGCGGGGCAAGATGATACTGCGGCCTGAATGTGTGCCCAGTGCCACGGGCAAGATTTCCTGCCCCGGCCTCACCATCTATATTGTGATGCCGCCCACGAGCACCATGCAGAGTATCAATGCCTTTAACGGCCGCAATGACGCCACGTCGGTTTTCGCCGTTCAGGTCAATCCGCAATCGGAAGCCATCGTGTTAAAGCGTTATCTTTCCGCCGATCACGGCATGCCCTTCGGCAGCTTCGAAGGAAATCTCAATCGCTTTCGGGCGGCTTATATCGACTGGCTGAGATTTTCCGGGTCGGTGCCAACGGCTCCAGGGCCATAAGGGGAATCTTAGGCGTCTCCAAAACATTGGGAGCTTCACGGGATATAGACGCCGTCACTTGGCGAAAGAATTCAATGCTTTCAAGTTCCCGATACGCTTTTTCGGTATGGGTCATGCCGTAATCGCTATTGGCGGACAGTTTGACGATCACCACACCGTTGTCCGGGTTGACGTAGATGAACTGATTGTAGACGCCGATAGCGGTGTAGTCGCTTTGGCCGGCGGGAAGCCACCATTGATAACCGTAGCCGAGCACGCGATTGGATTGCGGATTGTCGCCGGGCATTAGATGCGGCGCATCAGGGGTTACGGATGCGTCCACCCAATCGGCCGGGACCAATTGCCGATCGCCCCAACGGCCTTTGCGGCGATAAAGCTCGCCCAATTTGGCAAAGTCGCGGGCAGTCACGTTCAGACCCCAAGCAGCAATCTCACGGCCCTCGCTATCATGCACCCAATCCGCATCATATTCCGACCCCAGAGGATGCCAGAGTTTTTCTTGCATGTAATCGGTCAGTGTCCGGCCGGTGGCTTTGATCAAAAGCAATCCCAACACTTGGGTGTCGGCCGAGCTGTAGCGGTTGAAAGTGCCCGGTTCCGTTTCCCGGGTGAGCGTGGTCAGAAATTTGTCCGTCGATCCGCCGAGGGCAAAGATCACAGCCCAGCGCATAATATCGGAGTCCATATCGCTGTAATCTTCGACCCACCGGGCACCGGACGACATCTGCAACACATCCTTGATCCGCACGCCGTCATATCCGGTGCCTTTGAGCATTGGGACATAATCCGTAACTGCATCTTCAATGCTGCGAATATGTCCCTCTTCGACCGCTATGCCGATCAACGCGGAGACATAGCTTTTCGCAAGAGACCAAGACATCCAGCGCACATCGGGGCCGCCGGTCAGCCAATAATTCTCATAGACAAGCTCACCGTTTTTTAAGATGAGCAGCGCACTTGTGTCCGTATCCGACAGAAACTGTTCCGTGGGCAACGTGACGCCTTCAAAAGTAAAGTCCGCAGGCAGAGTCACCGCTCGGCCTTCGGGAAAACGATAGGGCGTCTTAGACGCCGACATTGTGGAGAAGTGCGTGAGCTCATTGATGCGATTGAAATTGTGATATTGCTCAGCACCACTGAACATGGAGTTGACCACCATCACGCGCTCAATACGTTTCTGATAGACGATGCCCAAGCCGGCCATCGCCACAAAAAGAAACGTCAAAGAATTGACGACAAACTGCTTCACCAAATCACCTTACGCGCCCCAATGACGCGGTCACTTTAGGTCTGAGAGTGTTAACACTTTGCAACCGGTATGGTTGAAACTCCGCGGTTACATGTCGGGAAAAGTGTTTTTATGCTTGAGGTTTATTCAAAGCTGAAAAGCTGTGCCAATGCGGGACGGCGACCACACATTATATATAGCAGTGGTTTGCAATATACACAGTCGTCATTTGAGGGCTTTACCGAGAAGACTGCCGCGCTTTTAGCGCCTGAGCCTTTTGAACAACATAGGCCCGGATGGCTTGCGCCTCCTGAGCCGTCATCACCTCGGCAAATGAACGCATACCGCTGTCTTCCAAAGCGCCGCCGATGACAATATCCGTCCATAAGTCGTGAGTGGTGCGGTCGGCAAATTTGAGATCGGGGATGACGCCGCCGGATATCATATCAAGCCCGTGACACATATAACAATACGTGTCGTAAAGCGTCTTGCCGCGGGCAAGAGTCTGCTCATCACCGAAAGCCTCCGGCGGGTCCAGCACGCGCGTGAGTCTTTCAGGCACCGGCAAAGCTGTCTTGCCACCCAGCTTGAACGTCAGCACACGATTCATATTGACTACCTCTTGCCAAGCAAGTCCCATGGGCCCACCGACAAGGCCGCTGCCACCACCCCGGCCGGCCAGCACCGTGACGTATTGCTCACCGTCAATCTCATAAGCGATCGGCCCCGGCATGATCGGCGTGCCGCCGCTGTAAGACCAGAGCTTGTCTCCGGTCGTCGCGTCATAGGCGACAAAGTCCCCGGACCCTAAGCCTTGGAACACCAAATTGCCGGCGGTGGCCAAGGTTCCACCGCCGAGATCCATATGCCGCACGCGCCATGCTTCAGAATTTGTTTTGGGATCCCAAGCCAACAGGTCGACACTGAATTTGAGCGGTTGTTTGTTGCCTTCTGGGTTGGTGGCGCGAAAGTCGGTCACACCCTCTTCGATCCCGGTGTTTTGAAAACCGGGCTTGTAAGAAAAGTCGTCCGCAATGCGATAGGAATTCGGCACGTCCTGAGTGGGAATGTAGGCCAAACCTGTGAGCGGACTGAAGGACATGGGATACCAGCTATGCCCGCCGGACGGGCCCGGCACGATCAGCTTCGCGTCTTCCCCATAAAACGCGCCGTCAAATGTCACCGGCCGGCCGGTTACGGGATCGATCCGCTCCGCCCAATTGACCGTCACATAGGGCTCAGCGGAAATAAACGCGCCGGTCACCCGGTCGAGCACATAAAAGAATCCGTTCTTGGGTGCCTGGATGAGAACTTTACGCGTTTCCCCTTCCACCTGCAAATCTGCGAGGATGATAGATTCCACAGCCGAGTAGTTCCATGACTCCCCCGGCGTGGTTTGATAATGCCAAACATAGTCACCGGTGTCGGGACGCAAAGCGACGATGGAGGACAGAAACAGATTGTCTCCGCCGCCGGGACTGCGCAGCTCGCGGCTCCACGGCGTACCGTTGCCGACACCGATGTACAAAAGATCCAAGTCCGGATCGTAAGCCATAGCGTTCCAAACAGTGCCCCCGCCGCCGGTTGTCCACCACTCTCCGTTCCAAGTTTGCGCCGCCATCTTCATGGCGCGATTTTCAAACCCCTCTGCCGGATTGCCCGGTACGGTGTAAAAGCGCCAAACTTGTTTGCCGCTCTCGGTATCATAAGCAGAAATATATCCGCGTACGCCGTAATCGGCGCCGCTATTGCCGATCAGCACTTTGCCTTTGACCACTCGCGGGGCGCCCGTGATTGTGTAAGGCTGGCCCGGATCAATGGTCAGCACCTCCCACAATTTGACGCCGGTCTCGGCCTCAAGTGCAATCAAGCGCCCGTCCAAAGTGGCAGCAAAGACTTTGCCTTGCCAAACCGCCACGCCGCGGCTGACCGCATCACAACAGGCGTGACGCGCGACCCAAGAGCGGGAGGTTTCCGGATCATAAGTCCAAAGATCGGCACCGGTTTTGGCGTCTAAAGCATAGATGATGTTCCAAGGACCGGCGACATACATGATGCCGTCCACCACAAGGGGCGTCGCTTCCATACCGCGCCGTGTGGGCAGATCCGCAAACCAAGCCAATCCCAGCGCGTCGACATTTTGATCGTTGATCTGGGTGAGTGGACTGAAGCGCTGCTCGTCATAGGTCCGACCGTGGGACATCCACTCACCAGGATCGGCGGCAATGATCCGTGCGCCGCCCACATCCGCTGCGACCTGCGGCACATTCTCACCGCAAGCCGTCAGGGCCAGACCAAAACTCAGAGTCAGCGCAACAAAGGCCGATCGCATCTCATCCCCTCAATAGATGTGATGACATATAAAGCCAGTAGCGGGATCTTGTCTAGCGCTTCGACGGTTCAAGTACTGCCATCCCGGATCGAAAGTGAAGGGCGGAACAATCCGGGATGACAGAAAGATGATCAGCGGGCCGGATTAGGCCGTCCGGATCCGATCAACAAACTGTGTCACTTCACCTCTCATGGTTTCTGCCTGCTGTGACAACTCTTCCGCAGCGCTCAACACCTCGGTGGACGCCGAGCCCGTTCGCGATGCGGCTTCAGTGACACCTTGAATATTTTCCGAAACTTCACGCGTGCCCGTTGCGGCCTGCTGAATATTGTTGGCAATTTCTTGAGTCGATTGTCCCTGCTGTGAAACCGAGCTGGCAATTTCACCGGTGATAGTGTTGATGGCGGAAACCGTTTCATTGATTTGATTGAGCGCTTCGCTGGCGAGCCCAGTCGATTTTTGGACTTCAGATATTTGTTGCTCAATATCTTCCGTCGCTTTAGCCGTTTGGTTGGCGAGCGCTTTTACTTCACTGGCAACCACCGCAAAGCCCTTACCCGCTTCACCGGCCCGGGCCGATTCAATGGTGGCATTGAGAGCCAGCAAATTGGTTTGCTCCGCGATATCGGAAATGATGCTGACCACCTCGCCAATTTTTTGCACTGACTCCACCAGGCCCTGCACCTTTTGATTGGCCTCATCGGCACGGTCGGCGGCTTCGCCGGCCACACCGGCAGACCGCTTCACTTGATTGTCGATTTCACCAACCGATACGTTCAGTTCTTCGGCAGCACTGGCGACACTCTCTGCATTGCAAGTGGCCTCCTCCGAGGCGGCTGCGACTGTGCTTGCCTGATTGCTGGTTTGCTCTGCCGTCGCAGACAATTCCTGGGATGTGGATTGCATTTCCGTCGCCGCAGAGGCCACGGAATCCACGATGGCTGACGCCGTCTCGTTGAACTCGGCAACTGCTTGCTCTATCTCTTGGGACCGGCGTTGTTGCGTCTCCTGCACTTTACGTTGCTCGGCTTCAAGACGCTCGCGTTCAATCGAATTGTCTTTAAAAACTTGAACGGCCTGAGACATGGAACCAATTTCATCCGACCGATCTTGAGCGGGTATGGAGACCTTATTGTCTCCATTGGCCAATTCAGACATAGCGGCTGTCATTTGCGTGATGGGAGTGACGATGGACCGCGCCGTGACGTAGACGATAACGACGGTCGCGATCAGGCCAATAGCCAATAATGACCAGACAATTGCCAGTAGGGTGCTGATTTCCGCGGCCGCCTGTTCCGCATCATCGTCAAGAAGCGCTTTTTGATTTTCCACCATGCCGCCCGATCGCGCACCGCTCGCCTGAACAGGCCCCACAAGGCCGGTCAAGATCATGCCGGCTCGGGGCGCCGCTTCCGTCACAAGCAGATAATTCGCCATATTCCATTGGTCCGATGAACGGATCTCAAACATTCTTGGCGGCAAATGTTTGAACACTTCTCGCGCATCCTCAAATCTAGAAAATGAAGCCCGTTGCGACGGCGTCAAAGAGGATAGATTCGACTTGAGGTCCCCAAAGCGCCTTTCATTTTTCGCCCACATGACATCGAATTGATCTCGAAACTCAACTTTGCCGGATAACAGAAAGGCACGAATGTTTGCCAGGCTTGTCGCGGTACTGCCGCGTACATCGGCCATCATCCCCAAGAGATTTTTCCGCTCCTGGGTCGCATCAAGAGAGAGCTCTTCATCAATAATGCTGGTGATCTCCTTCAACAGAATGTCTGCTTGCGGCGCCGCTTCGTTCAGAAGAATCTTTGATGCCGGTTGTTCATCGGCAGAATGAGCGATCTCTTCAACTCTTTGCTGAGCAGCACGAAACTCATTGAGCGTCACTTTCATATCCGTCCAGACTTTGACATTCTTCGGATTGGTCCAGCTTTGCGACAATGTGTCGAGCTCCACGGTCAATTCATCAATATGTGCCCAAACCGCACTGCGTTCTGTTCTAAAAGCGCCATCGCCGGTCAGCATCCAACCTCTCAACGAGGCAAGAGAAGCGTTGATGTCGTTGACCAAGGCTGAACTGGTTGCCGAAGTGGGCACGCGCAATTCTGTGATGCGCTCGGATCGCTCGGCCACACTGTTCACTTGAACCACTGTGGTCAAAATCGCGACGACCAACAAAGCCCCGATCGATGAGAAGCCCATAATAAGACGTGTACGGATATTAAAGTTAAACTGACTTACCCGCTGAAAGAGTTCCCTCATAGCCTTTCCCCCAAAAGTTGAGGTTAAAGGCTGACACCAAGATGTTTATTTATGGTAAAGCTATCGAAAACACTTCTCCTATAGGTAGAAACTCGGACGATTGGTGCCAGACCGGTTCGAATTTGAACCTGAGAGCATCCCAGACTTGAGCGGACCCTCGCTGAGATGAGTGCGGCAGACTGTGAAGTTTTGAAAGCGTGGGATTTGATTAAAAAGAGCGCCTGCGACGTGCGGCTCCAAAAACTGCAAGGCCTATAGCGACGAACCCAAGAGCCGCAGGTTCAGTCACGACGGCAGCTTTGGTCAACGCCGTATTGTCTAAGCGGGCAAACGGCACATCCGAGCCGGCATTGTCGCAATCACTGGCGATGCAAGTGCCGTTGGTCGAGATGGTTCCGGAATCTCCGTCGGAGATCGAGAAAAACTTGCCCCTGTCGGGAAAAAGCACCTCCGCTGCGATGAAATTGAAAATAAAGAACGTCGACCCGTCAGTGTCCAAAATTCCAAAAAACGAAAATCCCGCCGCCGTCATGTCGGTCAGCGTATGAGCGCCGAACGCAACATCAAAAGAAAGAACGTCACTTGTATCAAGAGATGCCCCTGAGGCGAAATTGGTGTCATCAAACGTAATGCTTCCGCCGACCGCGTCACCATCGGTCAGCCCAACGTCGGCACAAACGAATGAACCGACTGATCGGCATGTCGCGTCCACATTATAAAGGATGGGGGCAGCTTGCGCTGCTGCGCCTGTCGCAAGAACAATCGCTGCAGCCAAAACACCGCGCAATTCGGAAACAAATTTCATTTTAAACGCCCCCAACACCCTGTTTGGCGGACGAGCCGCCAATCCAACTAAATACCTATAATTGCATTCAGTCCTAACAGTGTCCTGCACCATCAACAAGTTAGAAAAGCTGTAAGAACAAGGGCAAATTAGATCTGCTCCGGCTTAGGTTGCCAAACCAGCTAGATGATCACTTTAGAGTTGTTTGATCATGTCAAAGCATGTGCCTGGGCATTGAGATGGCTTTTTCCCGCCAGCAGCAGACTCAACACCGTCGAGACCAGGAATAAGGTAAAAAGGGTCGAGATCAGCATGCCGCCGACCCCCACACCGCCGAGCCCGCGATAAAGTTCCGAGCCTGCAACAGCGAATAAAACCAACGGCAACATGGCCAAAGAAGACGTACCAACACTCATAAAGATGGGCAGGATCCGCGCTCTGATAGCATCCAGGACAGATGCATTGGGATCTTTGTTGTGTTCGCAAATTCCTTGCAAGGTCCGGTGCACAATCAAAATGGCGTTGTTCACGACAGTGCCCATCCGTCAATCATCTTGGACAGGCTTCACGTCCGACTTAAACGATACCGGCAACTGAAATCATGACGGCGCTGAAAGCGAAAAAGACGACTGAAAGATTGATGACGTTATACATGGCTGTTCCTCCGTTTGTTGAAAACACTATGGAACGCCTGACTTATTGCCCCCTTAAAACAGACTTAGGGCAAGCTTAAAGTCATCTTAGACCAAGCTTAAGAGCAAGCATCCAATTCTGCACTAGCCTCAGAAAACAGCCGGTTCAGAGCCATTTCCGGGACACAGCCGTGATGGAAGAAGGCTTAAGTCGATATTTAAGGAACACGTAATCGTTATGCCAACGTGTTTTGCCAACACTGTCAGCAAGGACTCTAATTCTCATCTGGTTTTGGGCAGATATTTTGCTTGGAGGGTCCGGAAAATGAATTTTCGAGCAACGGCCATATGGAAACTACCTCGCCAATTCGCAGTTCTAACGGCCTGCCTTCTATTTTTACAAAGCTGCGCCAGTCTCGAAAAGTTGGCCATCCCGGAGTCAAAGCTCCTATTTCCGGAATTGATCGGCAATAAGAGCGTCAATCTCGCGACAATAAATCACAATGCCTGGGATCAATTTCTCGAAACATACGTTTCGCAAGACAGCGGGGGCGTCAACAGACTGGCTTACGCCAAGGTCACCGCAGCGGACAGACAGGCACTCTATAGCTATCTCAATACATTGACATCGGCAGATCCACGACGGCTTTCTAGGCAAGATCAATTGGCCTATTGGGTGAATTTGTACAATGCGCAAACAGTGGCTCTGATCTTGGAAAACTATCCGGTCAAATCGATCCGGCAGATCAAATCCGGCGCCCTATCCGTCGGGCCCTGGAGCGAAAAGCTTCTAAGCGTCAACGGCGAAAGCCTGAGCTTACACGACATTGAGCATAGCATTATCCGGCCGGGTTGGAATGATCCGCGCATCCACTATGTCATCAATTGTGCGGCAGTCGGTTGCCCCAATTTGGCGGCGAAAGCTTATACCGGAGAGACCATCGACTGGCGTATGACAGAAGCGGCCATTGAATACATCAACAATGCGCGCGGTGTGCAATTTGACGATGGCGGCGGGATGGTTGTTTCCAAAATCTATCTATGGTTCGAAGAGGATTTCGGCGGCAGCAAGTCGGCGGTCATTGATCACATTCGGACCTTTGCTGGGGCCGAACTCAAAGAGAGATTGCCCGCCAAAATCGCCGGCTATGAATATGATTGGTCTCTCAACGAATGACCACGTGCTGCGTTGACGAATAGGCCAAAGCTAAGGCTTTTCATTATGCCTGGCGCCGGGTCGGCTTTTCTCTCATCCGTCCCTTTCGATGTTTGGTGGGCATCATCTTCGGATCCGTCGTGAAACCGGCAACGGGATTCCACTGAACAATCTCTGTGGATGTCTTCAAGCCAAAAGGTTTGGCGATGTAGCTGTCGCGTTTGGCGTTGTGAACGCACATGGAAAGCGGTCCGTCGACGGTGGCGACCTTAAAAACACAAGACTCGCAACGGTCATGCTCCAATTTCTCCGCATCCATAAAATTGTGAATAAAGAAATTGATTCTGCTGATCCGGCCCCGTCCTTGAAGGGCGCCTTTATGCAAGACAGACACTTTCCGGCCGATATATCGCAGTCCCGCGGCAATATGCGACGGATGCCGGATAAAAAAACCGGCAGCAAGTTTGGCAAATTGCCAATTGTCATTCCAATCCAGTGTCCGGCTGGCCACCGCTTCGAATATTTCCGAAAATAGCTCCGGGTCATCGTAGAGCGGGGATACGGCCCCGCCGCTCACCAAAACGGATGTATATTTGTTGCAACTGGAATGTCCGATCGCGGGCGCATCAAACGGAAGTGCACATCCGGTTCCGTCTTCGATTTGGCGTATCACCGTTTGTTGTGAGATCAAGGCTGAATCGCGCTGCCGCAAAACACCACGCCCCGTATCGGCTTGCATCTGAAATGACGCCATATAGACCTCTTCGGCATGCCGGACGAAAAACCGTACAACACCCGGCAGACTTGCGAAATTGCCGGCAAAAACTGTGGTGTTAAAAAGGATGCGCAGGCCGAGACCCTCTGCGCGCTTAATATACTCCTCACGCACAACATCGAGAGCGGCTTCAGTCGCATAGCCCTTTCGGTGCTGAGTCATATCCACATGGAAGACGATATCGTTTAGACCGGCCTCGGCCAATGTTTTCAGCAGATCCCGCGTTGCCTTGATGCCGTTGGTCATCAAAGCTGAGCGCATCTTCTTCTGGCGGATATATCGGACGATTTTGATCAGGTCATCAGCGCTGCGCAGGGTTGGGTCGCCACCGGTAATCTGGACATTTGTGCCGTCGCCATAATGATTATGAATCATATCAATACGGCGCTGCAACTCAGCTAAGGGCACGTCCCTGATAGCTTCCGCAATTTCTGAAAGATAGCAGAGACTGCAATCCAAATTACACCTTTGCGTAACCTCTAGCGCGACGCAAGCAATTGGAAACATGCGGCCGGCCATTTGAACATCGGAATATTGACCGCTTTGTATCAAGCTGTCTCGAAGGGGTTTACGACGATCCATATCTAAGGGGGGCCTGGCGTCAGGATGAAACTCGTCAATCTCCAGTGGGCTCATGTAAGCTCCGCACTGGATTTCGTTCGCCCCTTTTCCGGCGGTCTGCTGATTAGAATCTGAGGACGGCATGGCACGGCCCAAGAGCTCCTCCGCGTTCATTCGTCTGGACACGAGATCATTTATTCAGGTGATCCAATCCTAGTCGGCAACGCCTTCATGTCTATTGAGCGGCCGAACAACATTGGTCACAAGCACGTTATGTCCACTTTCGCCATCCCCTCTCTTTGGGTAGATGTTGTGCAGGAAGAGGCGACAATTGAATGCGTATTCTAAGATCCTCCAATCGCTCTATGGTCTTTTGCTTGGCGATACTGGCAGGCCTCATGTCATCAGCTGCCTATGCGATGAATGAGATATCGATTGGTGTCTTTGATCCGGGTTTTGAAGATCATTGGCATCATCAGGTTTTCGGTAGAGCGACCACCTACGACTTTGTCGACAAGGAAGGCATCGCCGCCATTGAAGCGAGAGGCAACAGATCGGCATCCGGTTTGTTCGCTGATCTCTCTTCAACAATTGACAATGAGCAAAATATTAGGTGGCAATGGCGGGTTGATCGCATTCAGAACAGCGCAGATTTGACTATGAGCAAGACAGAGGACTTCGGGGCATCGTTGTTCCTTGTCTTTTCGAACAACAACCGCCTCTTTCCGTCCTATACGATTTTGGTCTATGCGTGGACGTCTATGGATGTGCCGGTGGGAACGGTCGTGATCAGCGAGCGCAACCCCGACCGGTTCCGGACCATAGTCGTTGCGAACCGGCAGGCGCCCCTTGCGAGTTGGCTGCAAGAAACACGTAATTTTGTGCAAGATTACGAAGAGGCCTATGGGTCACCGCCACCGGAGAAGCTGCGATCCATCGGTATCTTTACGGACAACGACAATACGCAAGAATCGGTTCATGCCTTTTACGCCCCCATAACGATGTGGTGACGCGTGATCTAATCCTGCTTCGCCAGATTGTCACAAAACTCCATAGGATTTTGGTAGGCCTGGCCCTCACGCGGGTTTGTGGATTCCATATAACGATGGATCAGCCATTCGCCGTCCACGTTCTTAAAAAGTGCGGTGTAAATCCGGTCTTCCGAAAAGGCCGGCATATTGGGATAGGCGTCTTTCGGCGTGCCGCGCAAAACGGTCCGCCCGATCATCATGGCGACCGGCCCCATCACCTCTAGATCGAGAAGTTCATAATCCGCTTCAAAATCATATTGCCTTTCGCTCGGTCCAAAGTATGCGCGCAATCCATCTTCGTTCCGCGCAATCGGCCGAAACATGGAAATGTACCAGGCATCATCCGTATAGGACTCAACAAAACCATCCGCATCGCCGGAGTTATAAAGATCCAATAGCCCCTGATGCTCTGCTTGGATGGCGACATAATCCTCTGGAGTTCCGCCGCGCATCTCTTGGGCATGTGCCGACCACGTACCAAGCGATACCGCAAGGACACATCCCCAAACTGCCGTTTTCATTTTCATTATCTAAATCCCCTCTTCACTGCGATATCGAATTGTTCGACTTGCGATTCCTCAGCCATTGAGTCCATCGATGAACACTGCGCTGAACTGCCCGGCGGACGACCTCAATCTTTTCAGCGGTGCATATTCATCAGAATCATACCAATCATTGGCGGCTTTCAAAGACGGAAATTGTATAACGACCGGCCATGTTGGAGCCCAGTCTCCTTCTTTGACCTCGACATCTCCCCCCATAACCACATAACGACCGCCGAAGGCTTCGGTGACGGGCCTGACCTGTTCAACATACTCTTCCATCTTTGCAGGATCGGTGATTTCCAGATTTTGGAACAGGCAATAGGCCGACATGTCTCTGACTCCTCGTTAATCCGGGTTTCGCAAGGCATCGAACTGTTCATCGGCCGGAAAGGCGCGATAAACCTCAGACTCATTTCGAATGTCGCGGCAGGCTTGCGCAAGCTTCGATAAGATGAGCGCCGTTTCGCCACGCGCTAAATCAATGTCATGCCCGCACTGTTTATGACTGCATTTGATATGGTCTTCGGTCAACAGAACATCGAGATATTGGATCGTCTTGCGACGACAGGCTTCGCAAATGATGGCGAGGCTCACATGGCGACTGATGGCGGGCTTCCCTTCTGATGTGGAATAGGACATGGCTCTCCCTTGCGGCAATCTCACCAACGATTAAGTGAACCCATCTTGCCGCATCGTCAAACAGGACGCAAGGCACACCAATGACCGGTAAAATGATCACAGAGAAGAACTCGCGAGAGTCTTTTTGACGCGTCACATTCTGCCCACAATTTATTTGCAAACTGATTATTGTGCGGCGATGACATCAAATTGTTTTCGCAAGGGGGTTTGCGATGAGTTCCAAATTGTTTTGGGGGGCAATAGCCCTCGTGCTGGCGCTCGCCGTCTATTGGGTCGGTCAATCCAGATGCTGGGAGATGAGAACTATATTGCAGTCGTGGGGGTCGGCAAACAGGCGGTCATTCCGGATTCCGCAACCTTCACCTTCACGCTTCGCGAACGGGGGCAGACAAGTGCTGAAGTGAGTGCGGCAATCTCAAAAAATGCCTCAGAAGTAGTGGATGCACTGCAAGAATTCGGTGTCGAAGAAGAGCAAATCACAACGCGAAATTTTACGGTTTCTGAAGATTTTAAAGAAATCAACAAGTCAGGTCGCTTTTCATTGGAGCGGGACGGTTTCGTCGCACGCTACACACTGATCATTCAAATTGCAGACTTTCAGAAAATCGGAGATGTGATGGCCAAATTGACTACATCTTTTTCCGGTGAATTGGGGCGGCTTGAGTATCACGTATCCAATCGTAATGCGGCACTTGAAACAGCGCGCGAAAATGCGCTTTCTGACGCACGGCAAAAAGCCAAGCAATATGCTGAAGGTGCGAGTCGAACATTGGGTAAGACCGTCATTGTCGAAGAATCTCGCATCGGTATGTTTCGATTGAGACCTGAGCTCAAGCAAAAAAATGCGTCCGGACAAGCCATCGTGTTCGACCAAGCCCGAGCTGCAGAGAGGAATGCGCCACTAAGCCTTGCAACGAATCGCAATCTGCCGGAGATTCCCATCTTACCTGCCCCCGTCGAAATCACCGTGAATCTTTACGTAAAGCACGAGATTCTGTGATCACGCAATTCAACAATCTCAAACGGAAACAGCATTGTATACAAAACAGCCGTCGACTAGAATAAGCTCATGACCACATCGGTGACACAACCGCGCACTGGGCGCAAAATTCAAAGCGACAAGATCGTACGCCGGCGCAATCAAATGCGTGATGACTTATTGGAGGCCGCTATCCGCCTCATCACAGCACATGGCTTTGCCGCCGTCAGTGTGGAAGACTTGATTGAAGATGTGGGCATGTCCCGGCGAACCTTTTATGGGTTCTTTGCCAACAAACATGAATTGGCAGCGGCCGTGCTCAATCCGATTTTCGATGCGGCCGTCGCAGCCCTGAAACAAATCAAGAAAGACAAACCACCGACTCTCCTGCCTCGCTTAGTCGACCTTTACCTCATCCTTTGGCATGATCATCGGAGCGGTCTGATGTTGCTCGATCATATTGACGACAGCATCTTTCCCTATATCGAACAAGGCCACAAAGATTACGGCACGCGCCTGAAGCAACTTCTCAAAGCAGCGGAGAAAAACGGCGAGCTGCTCAATGACAGCGCAGATTATTCCTTTCGTATCGTCAATCGGACAGCGGTGCGCCTGTTGAAAGTCTATCAAGATCACAGCGATCTCGACGCCGAATACCGGCGTAGCTTTCTAGCGTTGATCTCCAAGCCTCAAATGGACCTCCTCAAGAGCTGAGCGCAGACCACAAATGGGCAGCTGCATCGGGAATGCTCTTGCTCGGATTGGCCCGGCAGTATTGTACCATTTCCTCACTTAGACTGTTATAGGTCCAAGATTGCGCTTGACCCGCCAAGATTTGGTCTATGGTTTTGCCTGACTTCGCGTAGACAAAGCCTTGAGCATAAGTCATGAGCGATTGGCGAAACCCCTTCGGCCCGATCGGCAATAGCTCTATAAAGTAATCACATTGGATCGCACCCAAATCCGCAAAGCCGGCTAGACCAGGATCCAATTGCAGCGGCTCCGACGCTGCGAAAGATGACGTTGTTGGGAGCAGTACGCAAACCACCATCGTAAATTGCTGAACCATCATGCGGAATTTGGAGTGACGCTTTAACATCTCACCAATCTCCCACTTCGCTTGGTTTTTTCGGTGCGCGGTAGATAAGAACCGTGAGGATGATAAACGCCAAAAGAAAAGCGGAGACTTCGAGCGAATACTTACTGGGCTCTAGCCAAATCTCCGTCAGCCAACCCCAATGGGAAAAGATCTCCAAATTGATCCATAAAATATTTGCCGTGGGGATCGCATAGCGCAAAGCCGATGAGGTGCGTTTGTATTTGATCAAACGGCTGAAACAATAGCCGCCCCAAATCACCGATACAAAGACCGTTCCCAAGCTGGCATAAAGCGGACCGTTACCCGTGCCAACAAAGGCCGGATCAAAGATCGTCAAATTCCAGGCATAGACAAACCAAGTGACGTAAAAAGTCTCCATAAAAGTGATGATGGCATAATTGCGGTCCCGTGCCGTCTTGGTGCTGGGGCCGAGACCGTCGCGCAAACGCAAGTGCTTTTGAAAGAACACAAACATATTGCAACGAGTATCTTTGTCGAAGGTGTAGAACACCATCATGGTCATCAGAACACCGATCGTGGCGCTCATGATCAGATATTCCGGCTCGCCCACATCAGTACCGTCATAGATACGGGGCATCAATCCAAAATTCTCCCGGCCATACCACATGTAGAAAAACTCAACCCACGTCATCCACACGAAAATGCCGCAGAAAAACCCCGTCCAAGTGGCGAAGTTTTCGTTGTTGGAGCGCACCGCATACCAAAGCAGTACAATACTGCCGGCCCCCACAATCAAGGAGCCGATGTATGTCTGCTCGCCCAGCACTTCGGCAAAGGCGACCATGAGAGCATGAGCCAGTCCCACGCCGAACAACATCAAAACCGTCGTAATAATGCCGACAAAGGGCGGCTGCCAAAACCGTTTCAAACCGCGATGCAACGCGCTCGGCGCCGCTGTGTCTTGAGAAGACATGCCTCAGATCCCTCTCTTCTATAGGCCTGAAAAAAGTATACACTATTGTTTCTTTTTTGAAAGAGGAAAGTGACCACCTCACTTGGCCTGCCGGCTGGTTAACCTCTGGGCGTTTGCCATTGACCGGCTCCCGGCGCCTGCGCACAATCATTCTGTTGAGGTGAATGGGTTGGGATGATCGTGGGTCCGGCAAAAACTTATCTGGCCACCATATTGAGCGGGGTGTTGCTGAACACAGCGGCCGCATTGGCCCAAGGCATGCCTGGCGATCCGATTATTGTCGTGCCGCAACAAGAAGAAATGCCGGGCGAAGCCCTGATCATTGAACCCGCTGATGACAAAGAAAAAGACAAACCGGAGCCGGGTGTCTTGATCGAGCGGGCGCCGCGCACCGCCCCCACGCCAACACAAGAAAGCCGCACAGCCAGTGATGCGGAGCGGCTGGCCAAACGGTTTAAGCCCATGCGCAAACCGGCCCCACCCGGTCAGCGCGCCGTGCAAAACGCTGCTGCCCCGGCCGTCCCCAACCCGCCTTTAGGCGACGGAAGTCTGCGTCAAGCGGTCATTCCGTTGAACGGCATTGAGCTGTCCGGTGTCGCGGTATCCGCCCTGCGCCGCCGCGGTTTTGCCGCAGATGGAGAAAACATTGTGGTCAGTTGGCCGGCTCCTGGCCGGGACAACGCGAAACTGGTATCGGAGGTGAAAGACGAGCCGCTGAATTTTTATGGCGAGTTTTTTGAATGCCGCACAGGCCAGCGTTATGTCTGTGGACTGACGGTTGACGAACGAGAGGCTTTGGCAGCTATCTCATCCCGCTCTCAAGACGAAAACTGTCCGATCGAATTGTCGGACAATGCCACAAGCTTTACGCCGTCCACCAGCGGCGACCGCGGCGGCTTTCTTGACGGGCCTGTGATTGACATCATGGATGTCATGACGCTGATTGATCTCTGGGACCGCGGAGAAATCGGTATGCCCGAATGGGCGGCCTTTATGAATGCCTCTTGCAATCGTGCGTGCGGACGGCCCGGCATCTACCGCGCCATGTCCTGGCGACCTGGCGGCTTGGAATATGTTCATAGCGGTTACAAGACGGCTTTTGCGTCTTGCTCGGCCCGCTAGGCCAACGCCGCGCCTTTCACCAACCCCTGATTGATAGCTTTTGAGGACGATCGGACTGATTTTGGGCCGGGGCCCGCCTATTTTATACCCCATTTGGGTGAAAAATTGGGCGCAATGAGGACAACCTGCAACTTGTCGTAGTTCTGTCATGCCGTTAAGATATTAATAACGAATAAAAACAGGTGGTTAACAGCCTGGAATAACGGTGTATTTGCGTGGGGAGTGCGGCAAACCGCAATCCTGCAATTTTTCGAGTGAGTCCGTCCTGGCGATAAGCCGGAGACCCATCTCAGGCCGTTATGGGGAAACCGGCCGAGGGATGCGACATGACCAACTATAATTTCGACACGATCTTCGCCGGGAGCGGAACCCTGGTCGCATTTGATCCGCTTGCGGATACTCTCACGATCACAGGTAGCGCATCGTCGGTCACCACCATCACAGACGATGGAACCGACACCACGCTCACCCAGAACGGGAACTCAATCATTGTCGCCGGTGTCTTGGCCCATCAATTCACCAATACGAATTTGATCGCATCCGACGGATCTCAGTTCTACATCGGTGATGACAATGCGGATGCGAGTATAGCAGGAGATGACAGCGCCCAATCGATCGATTTGAGTGCTTCCGCGGGAGGCGACTTTGCGTACGGTTTCGGCGGTGCCGATACCGTTATTGGTGGAGGTGGAAACGATTACATCGATGGCGGAACAGGCAGCGACGTGGTCGATTATTCCGCGTCCACCAATCCCATCAACATTAACCTGAGCTCAGGTACAGCAGCCGGCACTGATATAGGCACGGATACCCTCACATCAATCGAGCACATAATTGGGGGTAGCGATGGGGACACAATCTTCGGTGGATCTGCCGATGAAACCCTTATGGGTGGTGGCGACAGAGATACAATCTACGGCAGCGCAGGCAATGATCTAATTGATGGCGGCGAAGATGTGGACGCAGCCGACTACTCAAATGAGATATTCGCTCTCACCATCACAATTGCCGATAACAATGGTACGGCGACGGGTGCAGGAATTGGAACAGATACTCTTACGTCTATTGAAGATGTATACGGTGGATCGGGTAACGATACTGTCACCGTCACCTCGGGGTCTCTTTACGTTCAAGCCCGCGGCGGCGATGACTCGCTTGTTGGCAGCGACGCAAACGATACCTTAATTGGTGATGGCGCGCTTACCATCGGCAACGACACGATTCATGGTGGAGCCGGTCGGGACATACTTGCAGGCGGCGCAGGAACCGATGTCATCAATGGAGATAACGACGACGATACTCTTGATGGCGGAGAAGGCGATGACACATTAAGTGGCGGTGGGGGTCGCGACCGTATTACTGCAGGCGCCGGTGCGGATTCGATATTTGGCGGTGCCAACAACGATACTTTCTTTTTTGATCAATTTCAGGGATATGTCGACCCGGCCGGTGACATTATAGCGGATTGGGGCGGCACAGCGGAAATCGACTTTATTCAAGTCAGCACCAGTCCGGATCTGGATTTTATCGGTCAAAGTGCTTTTACCGGCGTCGGAAACTTCGAAATTCGCTATGAAAAGGTCAGTGGACAGACCTTTGTTGAAATCGACAGCACCGGCGATGGTGTCCGTGATCGATTTATACTGCTCGAAAACGGTGAGTTTGACCTCGAGCTGGACTTTTTCCTGACCGCCGACATGTATCTGCGAACTGCCCTGCCAGACGTGACCGGCGCATCCGGCAGTGCCATAGTGACGGGCACTTCAATCTCCGAAGAGCTTCAAGGGTTTGGTGGCGATGACACGCTAATCGGCGGCGGCGGAGCAGACCTCCTCAATGGCGGCAGCGGCAGTGACTCTGCGAGTTACTCAAATTCCACTTCAGGAATCGTGGTGAACTTGTTCGACCCTAGCCAGAACACCGGCGATGCCTTGAACGATAGATATCAGTCAATCGAAAACATCATAGGTTCCGGCTTTGCCGATACTTTAGTTGGCAGCATTTCTGTAAACGTCATCAGAGGGGGAAATGGCAATGACCTTATTGATGGTTTTTGGGGAGCTGACACTATTTATGGTGAAGGTGGCAACGACACGATTATCGGGGACAACAGGTCTGAAGTTTTGGATGGCGGTGCCGGGATCGATGTTGTCGATTATTCCGCCCAGCTCAACGCCGTTCGCGCCGATCTGAGCAACACTGTCAACTCTACGCCCTTTGGAACAGATGCCTATTTTGACATTGAAGTCGTCATCGGCAGTTCTTTCAACGACACTCTGACCGGCAATGGGGTCGCAAGCACGCTCATCGGCGGGGCCGGTGACGACTATTTTCTTGCAAGTCTGGGGAATGATAGTTTCGAGGGCGGAACCGGAGATCGAGACACCATTCTGTTTGTAACGGCAACAGACTCCGTCGCCGTAAACCTTAGTACGGGTGTGGCGACAGGCGCTGAAATTGGAACGGACTCCTTCACCAGCATAGAAAATGCAACTGGCGGCGACGGTGATGACTCGCTTGTCGGAGACGGCGGCGACAACACACTGATCGGCAATGACGGCAGCGACACCTTGGAAGGCGGCGATGGCAATGATTCTCTTTCGGGCTCGGCAGGAAGCGATATCCTAGTCGGCGGATTGGGTGAAGATACGCTAAGAGGCGGGTCCGGCAACGATACGTTCAGATTCAACAGCCTTGCGGAAATTGGCAGCAACCCAGACAGAATTTTTGACTTCAACACGAGCGAGATCGACCTTATCGATTTGTCCGCGATTTCAGGTCTGACATTTATCGGTTCCGCACCATTCGCGAATAATGTCAACGAAATGCGTTTCGAGAAGTTGAATGGCAAGACTCACATCTATATTGACGCCGATGGTGACGGAGCTGGTGAGCACCATATTCAGATCGAGAATGGTGAGTTCGATTTGATAGAAACGTCGGCAGGGTCGAGTATTCTTTCTCTCTCCCCTGTCATTATCGGAACTGCAAACGACGACACGCTCAACGGCAGCCCCTCTGAGGATACGATTTTTGGCCTAGGGGGTAATGATGAGATTACGGGGCTTGCCGGAAACGATTCCATGGACGGCGGCAGCGGTAACGATACATTCATCGGAGGCAGCGGTGATGACACGTTGATCGGTGGCAGCGATATCGACCTGGTTGACTATTCCAATTCCTTAAGTGCCGTGACCGTGAACCTTGCGACAGGCGTGGCGTCGGGTTCGGAAATTGGAACAGATTCTCTTTCCGGAATTGAGCAAATTCTCGGTACAGGCGGCTCAGATTCTCTCACTGGAGACGGCGGTGCAAATTCCTTCGATGGCAATGGCGGTAACAATACGATCGATGGCGGTGGCGGAGATGATGTGATCGATCGATCGAGCTTTACCGCACGGCTTACTGTCAACTTTAATACGGGCTCGATAACAACAACTGTCCCGTCCATCTCAGATCAGTTCACAAGCATTGAAGAAGTTAAGACAGGTGTCGCCGATGACGAGATTTACTCTCACAGCACTATAAACACGACGGTCATGGGCGGTGGCGGAAACGATACTATTTACGATTTCGGTGCAGACAATCTTTACGATGGTGGTGCTGGCGGTAATGACAAAGTCGACTACAGTGCCGACACGTCAGGCGCGACATTCAACCTGCTAGCGGGCACCGCAACCGGCGCCGGTATTGGATCAGATACCCTCTCGGAAATTGAAACAGTTGTCGGCACTCTCGGTAACGACACATTTGTCGGCAGTGCAGGAAATGACTCGCTTGATGGAGAGGCCGGCACGGACTTACTGGATTACTCTGGCGAGACATCGGACGTTACGATCAACTTAGCCAACAGCTCCGCCACAGGAACCAGCATTGGAACCGATACTATCGGTGGGTTTGAACAAATCGCCACCGGCTCCGGAGATGACAACTTAACAGGCAGCTCTAATGCGGATGTGCTAGATGGTGGCGCAGGCGATGACAGCATCATCGGTGGATCGGGAAATGACACCATCGTCGTGGCAGCGGGCTCAGATACACTCGAAGGTGGCGAAGGCTTTGATGTTTTAGACTTCTCGTCGACGACCACAAACGATCTGACGACGATCAATTTTGGCACCGGCATCGCACAGGGTCTTATTGGCTTTGGGACCGATACAGTTTCTGAGTTTGAAGGGGCAATTGGCGGCGCAGGCAGAGACAGATTTACCGGTATCTCCGGCGATGATTATTTTGATGGCGGCGCAGGCGATGACACCATAACAGGCACGAGTGGCAACGATACTATTATCGGCGGTGAGGGCAACGATGATGAAGTCGATTTTTCCTGGGCGACAACAGCAATCACCGTGAACCTTGCTACCGGAACAGCATCAGGCTCGGAGATAGGAACCAATCAGATTTCCCAAGTCGAAGTCATTCGAACCGGAGCTGGCAACGACACGATCACTGTTGGTGATCCACTTGCAACAGCAAAAATCTATGATGGAGCAGGAAACGATTCAATAACAAGCGGTGCGTTCTCCACTCAACTTTATGCCGGTCCGGGAGATGATACATTTATCGGCGGTTCTCAAGAGGATTCCTACAGAGCAACCGGAACAAACAGCGCTGTCATCAATTTGGCCGCAGGAACTGCAACTGGCGTTGATATCGGAAACGATGTTTTGATTTCGGTCAATGGGGCAGCAGGCTCCAGCGCAAATGACACCATTATTGGAAATCAGAACGACAACGGTCTGGCTGGAAATGATGGTGACGATGTGCTGATGGGTGGGGACGGCGATGACTTCCTCGGCGGATCAAAAGGCAACGATACTCTGACCGGCGGCGTTGGAAATGATCGCTTCAGCATTTCCGGCATTCATGTCGGAGAAGTCGACCGGATAACTGATTGGGATACAGATGGTGGCTTTGAACAAGTTTACTTTTCTGATCCAACCGGGCCACTGCAATTTATAGGGCGCCTGGCATTCACCGGCAGAGAGCGGGAGGTCAGATTCGAAACAGGCTCGGACACGACCGATATTTTTGTCGACCTTGACGGAGACGGCGTTAGTGATCATAGGATTCACATTGAAAATGGTGAATTCGAACTCGTTGAAAAACCCTCATTGGGTGTCCTGGTTGTTTGGACCGACCCAACAATTCTTGGCACACCCGGGAATGACCTTCTGACAGGCAACGGCAACGACAACACAATCATCGGCTTTGACGGCAACGACACAGTCACGGGAAGCTTAGGCAACGATTCTTTAGACGGCGGCAACGGATCAAACGATGTTTTAGAATATAGCTTTGCGACAAATGCCGTAACGGTCGATCTTTCGACCGGCACCGCCTCGGGTGCGGATATCGGCAACGATACACTTTCCGGTTTTGAAATCGTCTTCGGTGGCAGCGGCAATGACAGCCTGACGGCTTCTAGTACCAATAGTACACTTGAAGGCGGCAGCGGAGATGACACACTCATAGGCGGATCGGCCAACACTTTCTTTGTTGGCGGTTTGGGCAGTGACAGCATTGTCGGCGGCAACACCGGTCAAGATGCCCTGGTCGTGAATCGGACTGACAATGTCAATGTCGCAATCAACTTTATGACCGGCATTGTTGTCGATGGGACCGGCGGCGTAGATACAATTTCAGGCATTGAGGTCGCAACGGGTGCGATGATGGGCACCACGACCATGACCGGTTCCAATGCCGAAGAAGTTATGCTGGGTGGTATTGGTAACGACAGCTTCTCTGGCAACGGCGGTGATGACATCTTGAGCGGCCGTTCGGGTGATGACACTCTCATCGGCGGCACAGGGGCAGACGAACTGTACGGCGACCAAGGAGATGACCTCTTAACTGGCGGGTCCGGGGCGGACATATTTATATTCAGTTCCGCCTCTTACAACGCGACGGATACAGATACCATCAGCGACCTTGCCAATGATGACATTATTGATCTTCAAAGCTTGGTCGGCGGTGGCATCACATTCCGCGGTAAAAGTGCCTTTACAGGGGCCGCCCATGATGTGCGCTATGAGGCGTCCGGCGGCCAAACGCGACTAATGTTCGATAGGAATGGTGATGGTGCAGCCGATTATCAAATCAACATCACCAATGGCGAGTTCGATTTGCAAGAGACATCCGCCGGGTCAGATATCTTAAAGATCCAAGGTGTTGTATCGCCACCGTCAACAAACAACGGTGACGATAACCTGCCGGGGACAAGCGGATCAGATAGTCTGTTCGGCGGTTTGGGCAACGATACATTAATTGGTGGTGCTGGCTCGGACACATTGAACGGTGGTGCGGGTGCGGACATTTTGATTGGCGGGTCCGGTGTTGATTGGGCCTCTTACGAGGGCGGCAATGCAGGTCTGGTAGCGATCTTGGATGGCCGATACTCGATCTACAATTTCGGCGATGGTGCTGGGGATTCTTATTCGGGCATTGTGGGGATCATCGGATCGTCCAATGACGACTTTTTGGGCGGCGATGACAATCTGAACGGCTTGGTCG